>Ga0136632_10000275_pt1 | contig 14222 bp, 16 predicted proteins | sample AntDrymUQ6112106_2_FD_104670 | JGI IMG/M metagenome (GOLD analysis project Ga0136632, IMG submission 104670) | Polar desert sand microbial communities from Dry Valleys, Antarctica - metaG UQ611 (21.06) | ecosystem: Environmental > Terrestrial > Soil > Desert | place: Antarctica: Dry Valley...
CCGTATCTCAGCGACTTCGTCAGAGCCGGCTCGGACTTCGGAGCGACGACACTGGCCCGCTTCTACTCGATCCACATGATGATCATCCCCGGGGCGCTGGCGCTGCTGATCGGGGTCCACCTGTACCTCGTCGCCAAGCTCGGGACGACCGCCCCGCCCTGGCAGAGCGCCGAGCAGGACATCGAGCTGCGCAAGGCCGAGGTCTAATGCCCGTTGCCCGGAGCACCTAGATGAACCGGCGCGAGAAGGAGACCTACCTCCGCGAGTACTCGGTCCTCAAGGCGCAGGGCAAGCCGTTCTTCCCCTATGCGGTGGCCAAGGACGCGGCGATGGCGCTCGTCGTCCTCCTGGTGACCATCCTGATGGCAGTCGTGCTCGGCGCCGAGCTGGGGCCGAAGGCCGACCCGACGACCACCTCCTACACGCCGCGCCCGGAGTGGTACTTCTACTTCCTCTTCGAGCTGCTGCGGGTCATCAAGCCCGAGAACCTGACGGGGCTGGCCACGATCGGCATCCCGACCATCGCGCTGATCCTGCTGATCGCGCTCCCGTTCTTCGACCGCGGCCCCGAGCGCCGTCCCGAGCGGCGGCCGATCGCCACCACGGCCGGCATCCTCACGATCGTCGCCATGGCGTACCTCACCTACGTCGGCGCGACGGGGGGGCCGCCGACCGAGATCGAGATGAAGCCGCCGACGGACCTGACCGCGAGCCAGCTGCGCACCTACGAGCAGGGCAAGCTCGTGACTACCCAGTCCGGCTGCCTGGCCTGCCATGTGATCGGGCATAACGGGAACGACGGGCCGGGCCCGCCCCTGACCGAGGTCGGGGGACGCCTGCCCAAGCAGGCCATCGCGCGGACCCTGGTCAACCCGACCGCGCCGATGCCGTCCTTCAAGAACCTCCCGCCGGAGAAGTTCAAGGCGCTCGTCGACTTCCTCGGCCAGCTGAAGTAGCTAGTGGACCAACCGGCAAACTAGTCGATGACGAGCGGACGCTCCGCCGCGTCACCCCTCGGGCCCGCGGACCCACGCAGCCGGGCTGCGTCGGGTGTGCTCGAGGAGGACCAGGTTCGGGCGATGTTCGACCGGATCGCCGGCGTATATGACCGCATGAACGGGTTGATGACGGCCGGGCTTCACCATCGGTGGCGCGCGCGGGCAGCGGACCTCGCGGCGGTGGGTCCGGGCGGCCGGGTGCTGGACGTGGCCACCGGCACCGGCGACCTCGCCCTCGAGCTCGCCCGGCGGGTGGCGCCCGGGGGCACTGTGGTGGGGACCGACTTCGCGGAGTCGATGCTGGATCGCGCGAGGGCCAAGGCTGGAGAAGAGGTCGACGGGATCCTGCGGTTCGAGTGGGCCAACGCGCTGGAGCTTCCGTATCCGGACGATGCATTCGACGCGGCCACGGTCGGCTTCGGCGCTCGCAACTTCGCCGAGCTGGGCCGCGGGCTCTCCGAGATGGCCCGGGTGGTCAGGCCCGGCGGGAGGGTGGTGGTCCTGGAGATCACGACACCGGCACGCGCGCCGCTGTCCTGGTTTCACCGCCTCTGGTTCGACCGGGTCGTGCCGGTCCTCGGGCGTCTCGCCGCCGAGGATGACGCCTACACCTACCTGCCGAGCTCGGTCCGGCGCTTCCCCGGCCCCCCCGAGCTGGCGGCCACGCTGGAGCGCGCCGGGCTGCAGCGGATCCGCTGGGTGCTGACCGCCGGCGGGATCATCGCCATCCACACCGGGGAGGTGGCATGACCCGCACGGCGCTTGCGAGCCTCGACGCGGTGCTCCGCGCCGGCGGCCCTCACCTACCGGGGCTGATGGGGCGGGTGGAGGAGCGCCTGCGCGAGCTGGCGGTAGGGCACGGCCCGCTGCTGGCAGAGCACGCCGAGATGACGGTCGCCGCCGGCGGCAAGCGCCTGCGACCCCTGCTCGTGTTCCTCGGCGCGGGGGAGCCATCGGGCGACGGTTTGTCCGTGGGCGCGGTGCGCGCCGCGGTGGCCGTGGAGCTCATCCACTCGGCAACGCTGGTGCACGACGACGTGCTCGACGACGCCGAGCTGCGCAGGGGGCGGCCCAGCGTGGTGGCCACCGCCGGTCGCGGCATAGCGACGGCGACCGGGGACCTGCTGTTCTCGCGGGCCTTCGCGGAGTTGACCCGCAACGGGCGGGCGGAGGAGGTGCGGGTGCTCTCGGCGGCCTCCTCGGCGCTGGCCGAGGGCGAGCTCCTACAGCGGGCCGACGCCTGGAGCGCCGACGTCGACCCCGACCGCTACCTCCAGCGCTGTGAGCTGAAGACCGCCGCACTGTTCGCCGCCGCCTGCGAGCTGGGCGCCCTCGAGGGCGCGCCGGACCGGGTATCGGCGGCGGGCGAGCTGGCCCTGTTCGGCCGGAGGGTAGGGCTGGCTTTCCAGCTCCTCGACGACGTGCTCGACGTATCCGGCAGTCCGGAGCACACTGGCAAGCGGCGCGGCGCGGACCTGCTCGACGGCACGGTCACGCTGCCGCTCATCCTCGCCCGGCAGAAGGATTCCGCGCTGGCGCAGCTCGACCTCCGGACCATCCGGAGCGAGCAGGCGGCCGCAGAGCTGTGCGACAGAATCGAGGCGACCGGCGCCGTGGCGCAGGCCCGGGAGCGTGCGCTGGGAATCGTGAGCGCGGCGAAGGCGGAGCTTCCCGACCTCGAGCCCGAGCAGCGGTCCGCGCTCGAGCTGGTGGCAGACGCGGTCGTCGAGCGCTACGCGTGAGCTGCGCGGACTAGAAATCCATCGGGAGGATGAGGTCGGCGCGCAGCGCGTTCACGAAGCGCTCGATCTCCTCCTCCATGTTCGCGTACGCGAGGCGGCGAAGGTCGCGAACTATCGCTGCGGTGCCGGACTCCATCCACTCGTCGAGGGACTCGACCGGCTCCAGGTCGAAGACGCCCGATCCCGTCCAGGAGCAGTTGGGGCACCGGAGCTCGAGCCGCCAGCGATCGGGGTTGACCTCTTCGCAGTCGATCGGATAGACCAGCTCGGATTCGCACTCCCCGCAGACGTGCAGATCGGGTGCCGGCGCGCTCCCCGCGGCCTGATCGGCGAGGCGAGGCTCGAACACCACGACGTCGATCGCCTTCCCGCTCGGAAGGGTGACGCGGCGCATCGGGTGTTTCGCTTGCTGGTCCATGGGAGTTCCGTTGCAGACAACATCGGCCTTTAACGGTGGGACTTGACCCCGAATTCGGTATGAACCAGGTAGGACGGGACGCCGGGACGAGTCATCCGACGCGGTACCCTCTGCGTAGAGTCCTGGCAGGTAGCCCGCATGCCCAATATCGGCCCAATCGAAATCCTTCTCGTCCTCGTCGTGATCCTGCTGATCTTCGGCGCGCGCCGGCTACCGGAGCTGGGTCGCTCCCTGGGCACGGGAATGCGGGAATTCAAGGACTCGGTGACCAAGTCCGGGGAGGACGACGACGATCGTCCCAGCCTGAGCAAGGCGCCCGAGAAGGAGGCGCCCGAGCAAGACCGTCACCGCGAACCCGCGCGGCACGCCGCGGCCGAAGACGAGGTCGTCTCGGACCGCCGCGGCTGATCGCGGCGTCCAGCCGCGATGGCCACCGCGATCCGGCCCCCGGTCCGCCACGAAGACCGACTCTCGCTCGTAGAGCACCTCGACGAGCTCCGCGGCAGGCTGATGATCTGCGGGGCCGCGCTGATCGCGGCCTTCGCACTGGTCTTCTGGCAGAACGACGCCGCGCTCGACCTGCTCAACAAGCCGCTGGAGGAGGTGACCGCGCCCAAGCCCGGAGGCGACGGCGGAGGTCGCCTATCGGAGAACGCGCGCTTCCAGACCGAGCTGCGCGGGGCATTGGTCCAGCTCAACGCCACGCTCGGGGTGGTCGGACGGTCGGAGTCGCTCCGGGGAGAGCCCGAGCGCCGGTCGCTGGCGCTCGCGACACAGCGCCTGGACCGGGCGATCTCCGCTCTGCCCGCCGGGATCCCCAAACGCCAGCCGGTGACCCTGGGTGTGGGCGAGCCCTTCAGCACGACGCTGACCGTCGCGGCCTACTTCGCGCTGGTGCTGGCGCTGCCGCTTATCCTCTGGCAGCTCTACGCCTTCGTGATACCCGCCTTCACGCCCCGGGAGAGACAGGTGGCGATACCGCTCCTGCTGCTCATCCCGCTCCCGTTCATCGTGGGCGTGGTGTTCGCGTACAAGCTCGTGCTGCCCAGCGCGGTCAACTTCCTGCAGGGCTTCAATGCGGAGGAATTCGACACGCTCGTGCAGGCCAAGGACTACTACCGCTTCGAGATCCTGACCATGCTTTCTCTGGGCCTGGTGTTCCAGGTGCCGGTCGGGATGCTCGCGCTCAACCGGCTCGGGGTCGTCAGCGCCGCCAAGCTGCGGGGCAGCTGGCGCTACGCGATCGTCATCATCGCGATCGTCGCGATGCTGGGCCCGGGCATCGACCCCATGACCATGATGTTCATGATGGTGCCGCTTCTGATGCTCTACGGGCTGAGTATCCTGCTCGTGAGCTGGCTCGACCGCCGCACCGCCCGTAGGGCCCGCGACGTGGAGGACGACGAGGACGGCGACCAGCTCCCCTCCGTCCACGACTCCGAGGACCGCGACCGGTAGCCCATGCTCTTCGACCTCAGAGGCCGCGGCCGCCGGCGCACCATCCAGGTGATCTACGCCACCCTCGCCATCCTCCTGGGCGGGGGCCTCGTCCTGTTCGGGATCGGCGGAGAGGTCCAGGGCGGATTTCTCGACGCGATCGGGGTGACGGACAGCGGCGGGACGGGTTCCGCGGACGACACCTTCTCCAAGGAGGAGGAGGCGGCCCAGAAGCGCGTTCGGACCCGTCCGACCGACCCGGCCGGCTGGGCGAACCTGGCGAAGGTGCGCTACCAGGTGGCGGTCAGCGGCGAGAACTACGACAAGAACCGCAGGGCGTTCACCAAGGACGGACGTGCGAAGCTCGCCGAGGTCGACCAGGCGTGGAGCAAGTACCTCGAGCTGGTCGGCGAAAGGCCGGATTCGAACGTCGCCGCGCTGATGGTGCAGGCCTACGGCCCGGCCGGGCTCAACAAGGTGGGCGACGCGGCCCGAGCGCAGGAGATAGTGGTGCAGGCGCGGCCGACGGCGAACGGCTGGTTCGTTCTGGCCCAGCTCTCCTACGCGGCCCGCCAGACGCGCCGCGGCGACCTGGCGGCCGAGAAGGCGCTCGACTCCACCCCGAAGGACCTGCGCGAAACGGTCAAGGAGCAGCTGGCCGAGGCCAAGAAGGGCGGTGCGGCGGGCGCCGGTGGCGCGGGCGCGGCCGGCGGTGCCGGAGGTGCGCCGGGCGGCGCGCCACCCCCTGCGCCGAGCGGTTGACGGCGCTGGCGAGCGGCTACCATGGCCCGCGATGACGCGCCATGGCGCGCGCGGCGCGCGGTCATCTTCGGGCCGTTAGCTCAACTGGCAGAGCAGGGGACTCTTAATCCCAAGGTTGGAGGTTCGATTCCTCCACGGCCCACTACCGTCCCGCTCCCCCGGCATCCTTCTGCCGCCCACGGCCGCAGCAGGCGAAACGTCTCCACCGCCGCATTCGAGATCACCGCCGCGCCGGCGATCCGCCCGTCGGAAGCGCTCGGCTCCTCTCGCACGCGCCTCCGCCTGAGCCTCCCCGGCCAGGCACGGCCGAGTATGCGCTAAGGGCGGGCTACCTCACCGCCGGCCTGTCGACCGTCCTTCCCCACTCATGTTGGTGGCGTGGATGTTCGCGACGATCGTCATCCACCACGGCAGGTCTCGAAGCGGCCTCCTCCTCATGCTCGTTTCCACCGTCCTCGCCGGACTCGGGACGGTCTTGTGGCTTCGGCTGCCGACCTAGCTTGGGGAACGCTCAGGCGGCGACGGGCGCCGCGACGGCGGCGTCATATCGCGCCAGCCGCTCGAAGAACCGGCGGTAGACGGCCCAGGTCCAGCGGCGATCCAGCGCGTCGAAGGCGGCGTGACCCCCACCGGGGACGATCCACACGCGAACGCGGTCGTTGCCTGCTGCCGCCTCCTCGAGCATGCGGGCGTGCTCGACCGGAACGATCGGATCATCCTCGGCGTGAAGGATCAGCACCGGCACCCGCGCGTTCGCGATGTGGTTCACCGCCGAAGAGCGCTCATAGATCTCGTGAGTGCTCAACCCGTAGTGCGGCGCGACGACCACCTCCATGAGCGCCTGGAAGTCGGCCACCTTGGACGGCCAGCCCAGGTTGCGGACCTTTGAGACCAGCAGCACGTCGAACGCGCGGGAGAAGGGGAAGAAGGGGTCGGTCAGGGGGATCTTGGCATCGAGGTGGATGGCCGCCTTCAGCGCGTCGGCCGGGCCGCAGATCGACAGGATGCCGCCGTCGAGCACGTCCGGCGCCTCCTCGAGGTGGGCGGCGTTCATCACCGCGGAGCCGCCGAGCGAGATGCCCAGGGCGCCGACGCTCGTCGAGCCGAGCTCCTTGAGGAAGCGCGCGGCCCCAAGGACATCCTCGCCCTCCTTCCAGCCACCGGTGTTGGGGGCGGGGGTGAGCAGCTCGCTCAGCCCGAAGCTGCGCAGGTCGATGGCGGCGACGTTGAAGCCCCAGTCGAAGTAGGCGCGAACCGCGACCTCGCGCACGTAGTCGAACACGCGCGAGCTGAGGATGCCGTGCACTACGACAAGTCCGGGCCGGGGCTCCTCGTGCGTGGCGACCAGGGCGGCGAGTGGCTCGCCGTCGCCGCCCTTGAAGCAGTGGTGCTCGAACTGGCGGGGATAGGCATAGCCGAAGTTCACGGTCTGGCGCTTCTGGGTGAGCATGAACAGCGAGAGGTCGACCGTGTTCTTGCGAAAGGTCACCCACCTCGTGGGGCGCAGCCGATGCGGCATCGACTGCAGCTCCGCCATGACGGCGTCCAGCGAGCGCTCGTCCTGGGTCGGCCGTGGCAGCTCACCCAGGTCGCGGCTCGCGCGCCCGAGCCGTTCCCCCACGCGACCGGAGAGGTACTGACCCACCAGCCAGACCGGGAGCATGACAACCCCCACCACCGTGTTGACGGCCTTGGCGGCTCCGTGGAGCACGCGATCCTGCCGGCGGGTCGTTGCCAGCGATTCCCACATGCCGGTGAGCCTAACGCGCGGCGGTTCAGGCTGCCGGCGCGAGCTCGGGCTGCTGCCTGTGATCCGTTGCGGCACTCTTGGCACTGATTCGTCTGACAAGCCCACATCAGCGGACGCGTCCGCGTGCTCGAGAGATCGTCGATGAGCGCTTCGCCTGACCTCGTGGTTCGCCGCGCGGAGCCCGCGGACGCCGAGGCGGCTGGTCAGCTCCTGCACGACTTCAACAACGAGTTCGATGAGCCCACGCCCGGACCGCGCAAGCTCGCCGAGCGTGTTCGCCGCCTGCTCTCCGAAGGGCAGACCGCGGTGCTCCTCGGAGGAACGGAACCAGACGGGGTCGCGGTGCTCCGCTTCCGCCCTTCGATCTGGACAGACGCGCTCGAGTGCTACCTCGCGGAGCTCTACGTCGTTCCCGACAAGCGCGGGCACGGACTTGGACGGGTTCTGATGAACGCCGCGCTCGAGCTTGCTCGTGGTGAGGGCGCGGATCACATGGACCTCGGTACCGGTGAGGACGACGTCGCCGCCCGTGCGCTTTACGAGAGCCTCGGGTTCAGCAACCGCGAGGGCAAACCCGACGGCCCGATCAACTACTTCTACGAGCGTGAGCTGTGAAGCGGCTACGCCCGCTCAGCAAGAGGAAGCCCGAAAAGGAGTCCGATGAGTCTCGGTGGGAGGCGAAGGGCCGGGGGCGGGGAGGCCGTCGGCGGCATCGGCGCCGCCTATGACGAGGCTTGCGGATAGCGTTCGGCCGATGATGGAGTACGCCTGCCTCGACGGGGAGGTCATGCCGGCCTCGGAGGCGCGCATCCCGGCCACCGACGACGGGCTGCTGCGCGGCGACGGCGCCTTCGAGGTGCTGCGCCTCTACGCGGGCCGGGCGTACGCGGTCGACGAGCACCTCGTGCGCCTGCAGCGCTCGGCGGAGAATCTCCGGATGCCCGTCGATGTCGAGGCCGTGAGTGAGGACATGGACGCGATCCTGGAGGCCGCCGGAGCACGCGACGGCCTGCTGCGCCTGGTGGTCACCCGCGGCGGGCACCGCCTGGTGCTGACCGAGCCGATGCCTGCCTTGCCCGACATCATCCGCCTCGGCCTGGTCACCTACACCCCCACGCGCGTGCTGGACGGGATCAAGTCCCTGTCCTACGCCGCCAACATGCTCGCCACCCGTCTGGCCCAGGAGCGCGGTTTCGACGAGGCCCTCCTGGTCACCCCGCACGGCAGGATCCTCGAGGCTCCGACCTCCTCGTTCTTCTGGGTGCGCGACGGGCGCCTGCTCACGCCGCCGCTCGACGAGCACATCCTGTCCTCGATCACCCGCGCCAAGGTGCTCGAGGAGTACGAGACGGAGGAGCGCCCGTGCACCCGGGAGGACCTCGAGGCCGCCGACGAGGCCTTCCTCGCCTCGACCGTGCGCGAGGTCATGCCGGTCGGCCGCGTGGAGGACATCGAGTTGGCGACGGGAGGGCCGGTGTCCGAAGAGGCGGGCAGCCGGGTCCGGGCCCGGATCGACGCCGAGCTGGCCGCCGCAACGTAGGCGGCACCCCATGCGAGTCCTAACCGTCGTCGGCAACCGGCCGCAGTTCGTCAAGGCGGCTGCCGTATCGGGGCCGCTGCGTGCCCGTACCGAGGAGGTGCTGGTGCATACGGGCCAGCACTACGACGACGAGCTTTCGCGAATCTTCTTCGACGAGCTGGGCCTCGCGGGGGCCGACCGGGAGCTGGGCATCGGCTCGGGCACCAACACCGAGCAGACTTCGCGCCAGCTCGCAGCGCTCGAGCCCGTCATCGCCGAGGTCAAGCCCGACCTGGTGCTGGTCTACGGCGACACGAACTCCACGCTGAGCGGAGGGCTGGCCGCGGCCCAGGCGGGCGTGAAGGTCGCGCACGTGGAGGCGGGCATGCGCTCCTTCGACCGGACCATGCCCGAGGAGGTCAACCGCGTCCTCACCGACCACCTTGCCGATCTCCTCCTCTGCTCCTCCGAGGTGGCAGCGCAGAACCTCGAGCGCGAGGGCGTCTCGGGACGGGTCGAGGTGGTCGGGGACGTGATGGTCGACGTCGCGCTGAGGGTGCAGCCGCGTGCGCGGGAGAACCTCGCCCCGCTGCATGAGCGCGGCCTGGAGCCGGGGGCATTCGCCCTCGTGACCGTCCATCGCGCCGGCAACGTGGATCACCCGGGCCGCCTCGCGCGCCTGGTGGAGCTGCTGCTCGCGCTCCCGGTGCCGGCCGTCTTCCCGCTGCACCCCCGGACCGAGGCCCGGCTGCGCACGGCGGGGCTGCTGGAACGGCTCGAGGAAAGGGACGGGATCCACCTGTGCCCTCCGCTCGGCTACCTCGACTTCACCGCGCTGCTCTGCCACGCCCGGGCCGTCCTCACCGACTCCGGCGGGGTGCAGAAGGAGGCATATCTCGCCGGCGTGCCCTGCGTCACCCTCAGGGACCGCACGGAGTGGGTGGAGACCGTCCATGCCGGCTGGAACGTGCTGGTAGACCTCGACCCCATCGCTCTCCTGGCGGCGCTGGAGGAGCCGCGGCCCGACCAGCGCCCCCCGCTGTACGGGGACGGGCGCGCCGGGGAGCGCGTCGCGGAGGTCGTGGCGAGCCTCGCCGAGTGGGTTCCCGGCGGGTCGCCCTCCTAGACTGGCCCGCATGAACATAGGCATCGTGGGCCTCGGCTACGTCGGCCTACCGCTTGCGGTGGCGTTCGCCGAGGCCGGGCACCGGGTCGTCGGAATGGATGTCGACGCGCGGCGCGCCGCGGCGATCGCGGCGGGGGAGTCCCACATCGAGGACGTCCCGGACGAGACGCTGGCTGCGGTGCGCGACCGCGTATCGGCGACCACCCGGGTCGAGGACCTCGTCGAGGCCGAGGCGATCCTCATCTGCGTCCCGACGCCGCTGAGCGCCAACCGCGAGCCGGAGCTGGGGCCGTTGATCGACGCCGCCACCTCGCTCGCGCGGGTCGTGCATCCCGGGCACCTGGTCGTGCTGGAGTCGACCACCTATCCCGGGACCACCCGGGAGCGCCTCGTGCCGCTCCTCGAGGAGTCGGGGCTGAAGGCCGGGCGCGACTTCAACGTCGCGTTCTCGCCGGAGCGGGTGGACCCCGGGCGCTCCGACCACACCCTGCGCGACACGCCCAAGGTCGTGGGGGGCCTCACCCAGGCATGCACCGACCGCGCGGTGGAGGTATACGGGGCCGTCTGCGACGAGGTTGTCGCAGTGTCCACCCCTGAGGTCGCCGAGCTGTCCAAGCTGCTCGAGAACATCTTCCGCTCGGTCAACATCGCGCTGGTCAACGAGCTGGCGATACTGGCCGATCGCATGGACATCGACATTTGGGAGGTCGTCGACGCGGCGGCCACGAAGCCGTTCGGGTTCATGCGCTTCGACCCCGGGCCGGGGATGGGAGGGCACTGCCTCCCGGTCGACCCCTTCTACCTCGCCTGGCGGGCACGGGAGTTCGGCTTTCCCACCGAGTTCATCGAGCTGGCCGGAAAGGTCAACCAGCAGATGCCCTACTTCTGCATGGAGAAGATCACCCGCGCGCTAAACGACGCCGGCAAGCCCATCAAGGGGTCGCGAATCGCGGTGGTCGGAGTGGGCTACAAGCCGGGTGTGGGGGACACGCGCGAGTCTCCGGGACTGCGGCTCCTCGACCTGCTCGAGGAGCGCGGCGGGGACGTCGTCTACCACGACCCGCACGTGCCTTCGCTGCCCGTCCACGGGTTGAGCTCGCAGCCACTCGAGCAGGCGCTCGAGGGGGCGGACCTCGCCGTCATCGTGACCGCGCACCCCGAGGTGGACCACTCGGCCGTGGTGCGCGCCGCCCCGCTCGTGGTCGATCTCCGCGGCGTGACGCGCCAGCTGGAGGCGGCAGGTGTGGTGCGCCTGTGAGCGATGCCGTTCAGCTGGGGGTCGTCGGGCTCGGATACTGGGGACCGAACCTGGCACGCAACTTCGAGTCCCTCCCCGGCAGCGAGCTGCGCTGGTGCTGCGATCGTGCCGAGGAGGCGCGCGCGCGGCTACGTCCGGCGTTTCCCCGGGCGCGCTTCACCGGCGAGCTCGACGACCTCCTCGCCGACGCGGAGCTCGACGCGATCGCGCTGGCCACGCCGGTGTCCACGCACGCCGCTCTTGCACGTCAGGTCCTGGAGGCCGGCAAGCACTGCTTCGTGGAGAAGCCGATGGCACAGTCGGTACCGGATGCGGAGTCCGTGGTAGAGGCCGCGCGGGTGGCAGACCGGGTGCTCATGGTCGGTCACCTGCTCGAGTACCACCCCGGGGTGAGGCGCCTGAAGGAGATCGCCGGCTCGGGCGAGCTGGGCGACATCCACTACATCTACTCCAACCGGCTGAACCTCGGGCAGCTCCGCGCCGACGAGAACGCCCTGTGGAGCCTCGGGGCGCACGACGTCTCGGTCGTGCTGCACCTGGCGGAGGAGGAGCCGCTCGAGTGCCAGGCGCGGGGTGAGTCCTACATGCGCTCGGGGATCGAGGACGTCGTGTTCTGCTACCTGCGCTTCCCGTCCGGCCTGGCCGCCCACCTTCACCTGTCGTGGCTAGATCCGCACAAGGAGCGGCGCTTCACGGTCGTGGGCTCGCGGCGGATGGCGACCTTCGACGACATGGCCCTCGAGCGCAAGGTCACCGTCTACGACAAGGGCTTCGACGAGGACGGCGGCAACTACGGCGAGTACATCACACGCTCGGGTGACATCTGGAGCCCGCGCATTCCCGCGCTCGAGCCGCTGCGGATCGAGTGCGAGCACTTCGTCCATTGCCTGCGCGAGGGCGCCCGGCCGCGCTCGGACGGGGAGAGCGGGCTGCGCGTGGTGCGCGTGCTCGAGGCGCTGCAGCGCTCGCTCCAGTCCACCGCCCGGGAGGCCGGTGCCCCAGCCGGCGCATAACGCGGTCGGCCTGGCGCTCGGCGAGGACGTCGAGATCGCCGGCGACGTCCGCTTCGGGTCGCACGTGACGGTCCATCCCCGGACGGTGCTCGGCGATGGCTGTGTCCTGGAGGACGGCGCGGTGGTCGGCAAGGCTCCGCGGCTGGCCCCGCACTCCAGCGCCTCGCGAGAGCCCCTGCCTCCCCTGGTGCTGGACGAGGGGGTGACGGTGGGCTGCGGGGCCGTCGTCTTCGCCGGCGCCCGGCTCGGGCCGGGCGTGATCGTGGGTGACCAGGCATACGTTCGCGAGCGGTCGGTCATCGGCGCCGGGACCGTGGTCGGACGGGGGAGCGCGGTGGACAACGACGTCCGGGTGGGCGCACGGGTGAGGATCCAGACCGGCGTGTACGTGACCGCCTACTCGGTCGTGGAGGACGACGTGTTCCTCGGCCCGGCCGCCGTCACCACCAACGACCACACGATGGCCCGCCACGCGCCTGGCGAGGGAGTGGAGGGCGCGACTCTGCGGCGGGCCTGCCGCGTCGGCGCCGGAGCGGTGATCCTGCCGGGGGTCGAGGTGGGGGAGGAGGCGTTCGTGGCAGCCGGTGCGGTGGTCACCGCCCGCGTGGCCCCCCGCCAGGTCGTCATGGGGGTGCCCGCCCGCGCGGTCCGCGAGGTCGGCGACGAGGATCTGCTGGAGCGCTGGCGATGATCCGCCGCCTGCGCCGCAAGCGGGCCGGGCGCGTGGGCATAGGCTCGCGGGCCACGTACGGGATCGGGGCGATAGCCCTGGGGACCACCGCGGCCGTGGCGGCAGGTGAGATCACCCGCGTCTGGCGACGGGGCCGCGCGCCTCTGCCCACCGAGACCGACGATGTCATCGGCGCCGCCGAGGAGGCGACCCGCCAGACCGTGGAGGTCGCCCGGGCCGGCTACCGAGGGGCGCCCACGCGCGAGACTGCGCTGCTCAACCTGCTTGCCTCCTTCAGCCTGACCTTTGGCCTCTGCCGGGTGTCCACGAGATTTATCCGCGCGCGCGGGCAGATGGGACCGTTTCGCGAGCTCAAGGTCGGGAGGCGGCACATCCACCACTTCATCCCGGGCATCGCCACCGCCTTCCTGTCCGGGGGCGCCGCGGTGCTCAGCCGGAAGGAGTCGCTGGACAAGTGGCTGGCGGTGCCCTTCGGCATGGGCGTGGCGGCGACGCTCGACGAGTCGGCCCTGCTGCTCGAGCTCGACGACGTCTACTGGACCGAGGAGGGCCTCGTGTCGGTGCAGATCACGCTGGCCGTGCTCGCGCTGCTCGCCTCCGCGGCCCTCGCTCTCCGGGTGTTGAGACGGGGCGAGGCCCAGGTCCTCGAGTCGCCGGGGTCGCCCGCATGACCGAGCAGCCCGGAGGTCACCCCGAGCGCCCCGGCCCCGGTGCCGTTCCTCCGCCTCCCGGGCTGGCCTCGCCACCGCCGCCCCCGGGGACTCCGCCCGGCTATGCGGGTCGCGTTCCTCCCGGCACAGTCGCAGTGCGCGGCGAGACCGGCCCCCATACGCTGAGCGGCTGGTGGCCCCGGGTCGGCGCCCGTCTCATCGACGGGGTGCTGGCCCTGGTCTGCTGGATCGCCGTCGGCGCCCTCCTAGGCGGGATCGGCTACGCGTTCTCGGGCGAAATCGACAGTGTGGGGACCTGGGTTGGGGCAATAGTGGGGCTCTCGATCGGCTACTTCGTCTTCCTGTTCTTCTCGCCCTTCCTGATGGCTCGGAGCAAGACCGGTCAGACGCCCGGCAAGAGGGCATTCAGCATCCGGGTCATCCGGACCTCGGGCGATCCGATGGACTTTGGCTGGTCCGCCCTGCGGGAGGTGGCCGTAAAGCACTTCGCTCTGAACTTCGCGTCCGCCGCCACCGGAGGGCTGGCGGGCCTCGCTGACTACCTGTGGCCGCTGTGGGACGCCGAGAACCGCGCCCTGCACGACTTCGTCTGCCAGACGCGCGTGGTGCGGTCAGAGGGCTGACGCTCAGGCCGCCATCCGGGCGCGGTCGCCCGTCCAGATCACCTGCTCGCGGCCGGGCCCCACGCCGATGAGGACCACGGGCACCCCGGTGAACTCGCCGATGAAGTCCAGGTATTCGCGGGCGGCCGAGGGAAGCTCGTCCACCTCCCGGCAGTCGCCAAGCTCCCCGCTCCATCCGGGCAGGGAGACGTACTCGGGGGTGGCATGGTGCAGG
>Ga0136632_10000276_pt1 | contig 14163 bp, 12 predicted proteins | sample AntDrymUQ6112106_2_FD_104670 | JGI IMG/M metagenome (GOLD analysis project Ga0136632, IMG submission 104670) | Polar desert sand microbial communities from Dry Valleys, Antarctica - metaG UQ611 (21.06) | ecosystem: Environmental > Terrestrial > Soil > Desert | place: Antarctica: Dry Valley...
ACTCGGGCTCGCCGCCGGGAGGCCGCGCCCCGCCGCGATCCTGGCCATGAGCGGCTTCGTCCCGCAAGTCGACGGCTTCGACCTCGATCTCGCCGGCCGCGCGGGCCTTCCCGTCTCCGTCTCGCACGGCTCGCTCGACCCGCTCATCAGCGTCGAGTTCGGGCGAGACGCGCGCGAACGCCTGACGGACGCAGGTCTGGAGGTGGCCTACCGCGAGGATCCCGTCGGGCACACGATCTCGCCCGGTGCGCTCGCCCAGGCGAAAACCGTGCTGGACAAGGCCTTCGCTAGCTGAGCGCCGCGTCGCCGGGGCGAGGCTCCTGAAGCCCCGTCTCGGGCGGGCCGACCGGCACCACCGGATGCGACGGCCGCAGGTAGAGCGTCTCGTAGAGAAGCGCGGCTGCCACGGCGCCGAGCGCGGGACCCAGGTACCAGACCCAGGCATCCGCCCACTCTCCGCCCACGAGCTCAGGGCCGAAGGCGCGGGCGGGGTTCATCGCGGCGCCCGTGAGCGGGCCGCCCATGAAGATGTCCAACGTGATCGTCAGACCGATCGCAAGCCCCGAGATGGTCGCGAACGCGCCGCGGGGATCGGTGGCGGTGGCGAAGATGACCCAGACGAGGAAGAACGTGAGCACGGCCTCGATCACGAGGGCGGCTCCTGCGCCGATCGGATCGCCGACCGCAGGCGCGCCGAGGCCGACGGGGGCGGTCAGCGAGTCCGGGAGGACGAGGGTCAGGAGGAGCGCTCCTAGCACCGCCGCGACGACCTGCGTGACTCAGTAGACGACGGCCAGCGCAGGCGCCATTCGCCGCGTGACGAGAAAAGCGAGGGTGACGGCCGGGTTGAAGTGAGCGCCGGAGATATGACCGACCGCGGACGCCATGACCGCGATCACGAGCCCGTGCGCCAGGGCGACTCCCACGAGGTCGTTCCCGACCGCGATCGAACCGGCTCCGACGAAGACGAGCGCGAACGTCCCGACGAACTCGGCCACGGCGCGCTTCGGCCAGTCCCGCTCCACGCCGGGACACTAGGAAGGGGGGCGGACGACTACGCGCGCCAGTAGGAGCGCGTGAAGAGGACGGCGATCGGGATCAGCTCCAACCGACCCATCCACATGTGCAGGATCATCGCCTCCTTGGAGAGCGGGCTGAACGGCGCGAACGCCCCCATCGGGCCCGCGAGCCCGAAGGCCGGCCCCGCGTTCCCGATCGTGGTCGCCGCGGCCGCAATCGCGTCGAAGGCGCCGACGTTCAGATCGGCACGGCCCGAGTCGATCGCGATCACGAGCGCCCCGACGGCGAAGACGGCTAGGTACAGGAGGACGAACGCGCCGATCGCGCGAAGGGTCCTCTCGTGCACGACGAGGCCGTTGAATCGGATGGGCAAGACCGCTTCCGGATGGACGGTCTGGTCGAGCTCGCGCCGGAGGATCCGGCCGGTGAGCAGGATCCGAATCGGCTTGATCGCCCCGCCCGTCGACCCCGCCGAGCCTCCGACGAACATGAGCATCACGAGGACGAGAGCGGCGAGCCCCGTCCAAAGGACGGCGAAGTCCACGCTTGCGTACCCCGTCGTCGTCATTATCGACGACGCCTGGAAAACGGCGTGACGCACAGCCTCCTCCCCCGTGTGGATCCCCTCGCGCACGAGGTCGAGGAAGAGCACGATCGACGCAAGGGCGAGCAGTCCCAGGTAGAGACGGAGCTCCTCGTCTCGAATGGGCGCACGAAGCTGCCCGCGCACCAGCGCTCGATAGGTGAGGGCGAAGTTCGCGCCGGCCACCACCATGAAGACCGCGATCACCCACTGGGAGACCGCCCCGAATTCCTCGATCGAGCGCGCACGGGTGGAAAAGCCGCCCGTCGGCAGGGTCGTGAGCGCGTGCGCCACAGCCTCGTAGAACGTCATCGCTTCGTCCAGGCCCGTGTACGCCACTACGGTGAGCACTAGGATCATCGCCCCCGTCAGGCCGAGGTAGAGAAACCAGAGCCGGCGGGCCGTCGCGCGGATCGAGGCCGCAAGCGGCTCGAGCTCGGGGCCGGGAGCTTCGTACTCCATGAGCTGGCGGCCTCCGACTCGGAGCCGCGGGAGCACCGCGAGCGCCAGGACGATGATCCCCATTCCCCCGAGCCACTGTGAAAGCTGGCGCCACATCGCGACCGAATGGTCGAGGGCAGGGATGTCCGTGAGGACGCTCGCGCCGGTCGTCGTCATCCCGGACATGGCCTCGAAGTAGGCGTCGACCGGGTGCCGGAGCTGGGGTTCTGCGAAGAGGTAGGGCAAGGAGACGAAGAGCGCGGCGAGGAGCCACGTGACCGAAACGACGAAGAACCCTTCCCGCGCACCGATGCGGTCGCGACCGGTCGTGATCCGCTCGAGGCCGAAGCCGGCGACGGCGGTGATCGCACCGGACGCGAGGAACGGCCAGACCGGCTCGCCGTACCCGAGGGCGATCCCCGTCGGGAAGAGGAACGCGAGCGCCAGGTAGCGGAGCATTGCGCCGACCAGGTTGAGCGCGCCCCCGATGTCGACCCCGACCGCTCGGCGCGGGACGACGGAGCTAACCCGGGCAGACCGTACCGCCACTAGAGCGCTCGTTCGACCTGCGGCACGCGCGACGACTCCGTGAAGATGATCGCCCGGTCGCCGGGCTGGAGCATGTCGTCGCCATGCGGGAAGATCGCCCGCCCGTCGCGGACGATCGCCCCGATCAACGATCCGGTCATCGGCAGCTCGCGAAACGCCTTTCCACAGAGAGCGCTGTCTTCGCGAACCGTGATGTCGAGAACCTCGAAGCGGTCTCCCTCGAGCATCGAAAGCTGGAGGACGCGTGGATCGTGGGCGAAGCGGACGATCTCCTCGGCGGTCACCGTGCGCGGGTTGACCGCGACGTCGACGCCGGCCCGCTCGAAGACGTCGGCTGCCAGAGGATCGTGCACGATCGCGACGGTGAACCGAACGCCGTGGAGCTTGGCGAGGGTGGCGGCGTAGAGGTTCTTCGCGTCCTCGGGCATGGCGAGGATGGCAGCTCGCGCATGGCCGATCCGCTCGCGCTCGATGAAGTCCTGCTCCAAGCCGCTCGTATGGAAGACGCGCACCTCGGGGAGGAGCTCCGCCACCTCACGGGCACGCGCGGCGTCAGCTTCGAGCATCCGAACCCGGATCTGCTGCTCAAGCAGGAGCCGCGCGATTGCGACGCCCGTCTCGCCGGCGCCGACAATCACGACGTCGTCAACGGCTCTGTCGCTACGAGAGAGAAGCTGGCTCCACGCCCGGGCGGCCTCCGGAGAGCCGATCACGACGATTCGGTCGCCCGGCTCGATCGATTCGTCCCCGCGGGGCACGATCGTCCGGTCTCCGCGAATGATGCTCGCGACCTTCGAGTCCGGCGGAATCTCGGCCCGCCGAAGCGGAAGGCCCACGAGATCCGCCTGGGCGCCCTCCTCGACGTCGAACTCGACCATCTGAACCTGGCCCTCGGCGAAGATGTCTGTCTGCCGCGCGGCCGGCACTCCGATGAGGCGCGACACCGCGTGCGCCGTCTCGAGCTCCGTGGAGACGACGTGGTCGATCTCGAGCTCCCGCTCTCTCCAGATCTCGACGTACTCCTCTCGCGTCGTGCGGACGATCGTCGTGATCTCGGGCGCGAGGCGCTTCGCGAACATCGCGGCGACGATGTTCGTCTCGTCCCGCGAGGTGCAAGCGATGAAGAGCGCGCCGTCGACGAGGCCTGCTTCCTGGAGAACCCTTCGGCTCGCCGCGTTGCCCTGCACCGGCCTCAGCTCGTAGCGATTCGAGAGAGCCGAGAGCCGGCCGGGATCGAGGTCGATCAGCGTCAGGTCGTGCTCGGAATGAAGGGCCTCGACGACCGTCGCTCCCACCTGGCCCGCTCCGACGACGAAGATCTTCATCGCGACGGGAGGCTAACGGCCCGCGCGGTCCTCCCACTCCGGCTCGCCCTCGATCCCCACGGCCTCGGCGATCCGGTTGATGTAGTTGAAGAAGGCGATTACCTGCGTCGCGTCGTGAATGGCCTCGTCGGAAAGACCCTGTGCGCGAAGGGCCTCGACGTCCGGCGCGGCGACGGCGGCAGGACCCCGGGTCAACTTCGCGGCGAAGTCGCAGAGCGCGAGAGTGCGCGAGTCGAGGTCGGCTTGCCGGTAGTCGTGGGCGGCGTGCTCGGCGAGCTCGTCAGGGGCGCCCTCAGCACGGAGGTCGTCGGCGTGTGCGCGAATTCAGTAGTGACAGTCGTTGGCGCTGGAGACGACGACGGCCAGGAGCTCCCGCTCGGCCCGGGTGAGGTCGGAGCGGCCGAACATGACCTCGCGGTAGAGGCCCATCGCACTGCGAAGGACGCGCGGGCGCAGGCTCATGGCCTTGACGATCCCGAAGACCTTGCCCGCACGGCCGATCGCGGCGTCGTATTCCTCCCGTAGCTCGCCGGTCGCCTCGTCGACTTCGATTAGCCGCAGGTAGGGCACAGGCGGATTCTTCCCCACTGCGGGTAGTCCACAACCTGTGGATGACTTCGTTACACTCGCGCCCTCGTGCGTCGGCGCAGCGTGACAGTCGTGGAGCCCCAGGAGGACGATCCGGTCGTTTCTCCCGAAGGCCTGGGACGGGTCAAGCCCGAGTCCGCGCCGCTCGCCGAGCCGTACGCGGACCTGGGGGAGCACGTTGCTTCGGTCCTGCGGGCGGCCGAGGAGGCAGCCGAGCAGATCAAGGCGGATGCCCGTCTCGAGGCCGAGGAGATCGTTCAGGGCTCCCAGCGCGTTCGCCACGAGGCTGAGGAGTACGCACAGGACATCCGCGTGGCCGTCGAGTCCTACGCGAACCAACAGCGCCGGGAGGCCGAGGAGGAGGCGCGGCGCGCGACCTCCAAAGCAGAGTCCGAGGCGCGAGCCCTGCGCGAGGCGGCCCAGGAGATGGCGCTCGGGCTCGAGGATGAGACCCGCCGCCGGCGCGAGCAGCTCCGCGACGAAAGCCGTGAGCTCGAGGAGCGGCACAAGCGGGCGCTCGACGACCTGCGGGAGATCGCTCTGGGCCTCCAGGACGTCCTCTCCGCAACCCAGCCAGGCCGGCCGGACGGCGGCGCGTCGATGGACGACGCGCTCTCGGTCACCCGGCGCCGCTGACGCTCCGCGCAAACTCCCTCGAGGCCGTCGTCTTCGACCTCGACGGCGTCCTGATCGACTCCGAGCACGTCTGGGCCGCGGCACGAAACCGGCTGACCGTCGAGCGAGGCGGCCGCTCGAGCGACGAGGCCGAGCTCGACATGATGGGCATGAGCTCGCCCGAGTGGTCTCGGTACATGCACGAGGTCGTCGGGCTTCCCGACCCGCCGGAGGAGATCAACCGGGAGGTCGTCCGTCGCCTGCAGGTGATCTACCGGGAGCGGCTGCCCCTGATGGACGGGGCCGTCGCGGCCGTCAAGCGGCTCGCTGCGCGGTGGCCGCTCGGCCTCGCCTCCTCGTCAAACCGTGAGCTGATCGACCTCGTCCTCGAGCTGGCCGGCCTCGCCCGCTTCTTCGCGGCGACCGTGTCCTCCGAGGAGGTCGAGCGCGGGAAGCCGTCGCCAGACGTCTATCTCGAGGCCGCCAGACGGCTCGGGGTCGCACCCGGGCGCTGCGCGGCGGTCGAGGACTCGAGCCCGGGCGTCCTCAGCGCGGCACGCGCAGGAATGCGCGTCGTCGCCATCCCACACCCGGGCTATCCGTTGAGTGCCGAGGCAGAGACGGCCGTGGACGTCGAGCTCAGCTCGCTGGCCGAGCTCGAGTCCATGCATTCGCTGTCCTAGCCTGACCCTCTAACCGGCTCCACTGGGCAGGTCGGCCACTAGAAGCGCCGCTCGAGGGAACCAGCCTGTCGGACTTGAAGGTGTCCGCGCCGGCTCCGCCCTTGAGGAATAGGCCGATCGGCCTATTTCGCGCGGCCGTCCGTCCTATGCGATTTCAGTAGATTCGGCTACTCGACGCGGCCGAGGAGGACGCAGGCGTTGTGGCCGCCGAGGCCCATCGCGTTCGAGAGGGCGACGTCGATCTCCGCGTCGCGCGCTTCGTTCGGGACGTAGTCGAGGTCGCAGTCCGGGTCCGGCGTGTCGTAGTTGATCGTCGGCGGGATCCGGCCCTCGTGAATGGCAAGCGCGCAGACCATCGCCTCGACCGCGCCCGCCGCGCCGAACATGTGCCCCGTCATCGACTTCGTCGAGGACACGGCGAGGTCGTAGGCGTGATCGCCGAAGACGCGCTTGATCGCCTTGGTCTCGGCCGGGTCGCCGAGCGGCGTGCCCGTGCCGTGCGCGTTGATGTAGCCGACCCGCTCCGGCTCGACGTTCGCCCGCTCGAGGGCCTGTTCCATCATGTACGAGACGCCGAGGGCCTCGGGCTCGGGCGCGGCCATGTGGTAGGCGTCGTTCGAGGCGCCGTGGCCTAGCACCTCGGCGTAGATCCGCGCGCCGCGCGCCTTCGCAGCCTCGAGATCCTCGAGCGCGAGCACGGCCGCGCCCTCCGCGAGCACGAAGCCGGACCGGTCGGCTTCGAAGGGGCGAAGCGCCGCCTTCGGGTCGCCATTCCCAACCGCGAGCCCGCGCATCGAGCAGAAGCCGGCCAGGATCAGCGGGTGGATGCAGCCCTCCGTGCCTCCCGCGAGGACGAGGTCGGCATCGCCACGCATGATCAGCTGGGCGCCCTCTCCGACGGAGTGCGACCCGGTCGCGCAGGCCGAGACGACCGCGTAGTTCGGGCCGCGCGCGTCGAGCTCGATCGCGAGGTGACCGCTCGGCGAGTCGACGAGGATGTTGGCGAGAAACGACGGAGAGACCCGGTCCGGCCCCCGGTCGCGCAGGATGTCGGCCTGCTCCATCAGCTGGTTGAAGCCGCCGATGCACGAGCCGACGACGACGCCCACGCGCTCAGGCTTGTAGCCGTTCACCCCGGCGTCGGCGAGCGCCTCCTTCGCCGCACCGATCGAGAAGAGGACCGCGCGGTCGATCGCACGCGCCTTCTTCGCCGTGACGACGCTCGACGCATCGAAGTCCTTCACCTCGCCGGCGATCTGCACCGGGAACTCGCTCGCGTCGAAGGCCTTGATGCGGTCGACCCCGCTTCGCCCCTCCAGGAGCGCGCGCCAGGTGGACGGCGCGTCGTTTCCCACAGGCGTCACCGCGCCGATCCCGGTTATAGCGACCCGTCTCATCTCCAGTTAGACGGGAGCCGCCTCGAGCCGGTTACGTCGGATCCCGAGTGAGCCGGAAACGGCAGAACTCGCGGCCGGCGACGAGCCCGCGGCCGGCCCACGAGCCGTCCGCACGCGGCGTGAGCTCGTCCTTCACCGGCCAGCCGAGGTAGTCCAGGGTCGCGCCCTCTCCCGCACGCCGCTGGACTCGGAAGTACGCGGCAGGAACCCCACCCACCAGCGTCCAGCCGCCGTCACCGAAGATCCGCTTGGAGAGGCCGAAGGGCGGAAGCGCTCCGGCCTCGCGCTCGAGCTTCCAGACGCCGTCGAGAGTGGGCACAGGGTTAGTGTGCCTGCCGTGCCGGCCTCCGAGCTTCCCTTCCCGCCGATGGAGGCCGAGCTCGTCAACGAGCTCCCGAATCGAACGGCTGGCAGTACGAGCCGAAGTGGGACGGGTTCCGCGGCGTGCTCGAGAACGTCGACGGGACGCTCCACCTCTGGAGCCGGAACGAGCGCCCCCTGCTGCGCTACTTTCCCGAGCTCGAGGAGCTGGGGGAGCGGCTGCCGCCTCGCTCGGCGATCGACGGGGAGATCGTGATCGAGACCGACGGCGTCCTCGACTTCGACAAGCTGCAGATGCGCCTCCACCCGGCCGAGAGCAGAGTCGCGCGGCTTTCTGCGGAGATCCCCGCGAGCTTCGTTGCCTTCGACGTTCTCCTCTGGGAAGGCGAGCCGATCCACGAGCTGCCGCTCGAGGAGCGGCGCGAGCGGGTCGAGAAGATCCCCTACGCGATCTCGCCCGCGACGCGCGACGTCGAGACTGCGCGCGAGTGGCTCGAGCGCCTCGAGGTGGCCGGCTTCGATGGCGTCGTGGCCAAGCGGCTCGGCTCTCGGTACCTGCCCGGCTCGCGCGAGGCGGTCGTGAAGGTGAAGCGCGAGCAGACCGCCGACTGTGTCGTCATGGGCGTGACCTGGAGCGAGAAGGGCACCGGGGTCGCGAGCCTCATGCTCGGGCTCTTCGACGACGGCGGTGAGCTTCGACATGTCGGCTCCGCCTCGATCGGCAAGCGCCGCGACGATGTCCTCGCGCGCGTCGAGCCTCTCCTCGGCTCGAAGCCCGAGCGCCGGCCGCGCGGGGAGCCGAGCCGCTGGCGCCCGAAGGTGCAGCTCGAATGGTCTCCCATCCCGCCCGAGCTCGTCGCCGAGGTGCGCTACGACAAGTGGCAGGGCGCGCGCATCCGCCACGTGGCGAAGTTCCTACGCTTCCGTTCCGACAAGGAGCCCAAGGCCTGCAACTTCGAACAGCTGCGCCCAAAGCCGCGGAAAGGCGACCCGACCGTCGGAGATCTCCTGGCCTCGGCTCAGGGCCCGGCGCCGACTAAGCCGCGTCGAAAGCGTAGGCGCGGGACTTAGAAGCTCGCGCGCGTCTGATTGCGGGTCCCGACCCGCCCCCTGCTCGGGTTCAGACTAACGCCGGAAACCGCGCGGATGGTGCTCGGTTGTGCTGAGAGAGGCACCCAATTGACGCGGAATGAGCGAACGAGCGGAGGCGTGACCGCCGACTCGCCGCCCGCGCGATCAAGCCGCGGGTGGCTCTAGCCCCAGCCGCTCGAAGCGCGGGCCGAGGCTGACCTTCTTTCGCCACATGCCCGCGGTCAGGTCGCCGACCTGCTCGACGCGCGCGGGCATCGAGCGCAGCGTGAAGGCAGCGGGGTCGACGCCGGCCACTTCGTCCCAGCGAAGCGGCGCCGAGGCGCGCGCGTCCGGGGTCGGCCGGATCGAGTAGGCCGACGCGATCGTTCGGTCGCGCGAGTTCTGGCCGAAGTCGACGAAGACGCCGCGGCGTTCGGCCACCTTCCAGGTAGTCGTCGCCACGTCCTGGTCCCCGACCCGGCGCTCGCCTTCCTGCGCGAGTGCCTTGGCAAAACGGCGCACCTCCTTGAATACGAGCCCGGGCTTGATCGGGACGAGGATGTGGAAGCCGGTGGCGCCCGAGGTCTTGGGGAAGCTCGGGAGGCCGAGCCCGTCCATAACCTCCTTGACCACGAGGGCGATCTCGCGCACGTGCTCCCAGGGATTCCCTTCGCTCGGATCGAGGTCGATCAGGAGGTAGTCGGGCCGCTCGATATCGGTGACGCGCGAGTGCCACGTGTGGAGCTCGATGCAGCCGAGGTTCGCGATCCAGGCGAGCCCGGCCGCGTCGGTCACGACCGGGAAATCAGCACTGCGGCCGAAGCGCGGGAAGACGATCCGGACGGTCTCGAGCCAATCCGGATGCGGGTTCGGGACCCTCTTCTGGTAGAAAAACTCGCCCTCGACCCCGTTCGGATAGCGCTTCATCTGCATCGGCCGGCGCCCGACGTGGTTGAGGGCCAAGGGGGCGAGCGCCACGTAATAGGCGACGAGGTCGCCCTTCGTCACTCCCACGCGCGGAAAGTAGACCTTGTCGAGGTTGGTGAGCGCGACCTCGCGCCTCCCTATCTTCACGCGCGCGAGGGTACTCCGAGCGTGGCTAGCGGCGGCTGCGCGGGATCGCGACGCAGCGCGGGAGCGAGCGCGCGCTTCGGTTCTCGACCGTGTCGAAGGCGACGACGCGGTAGCAGTACGTGCGCCCCCGCCTGAGCCCGCGATCGACGAGCCTCGAGGATGGCGTCAGCCCGCTCCGGTTCAGCCGGGTGAAGGGGCCGCCTCCTCTCGGGCCGCGGAAGACCGCAAAGCCCATCACGTCGTCCTCGGGCGCATCGGGCCAGTCGAGAGTCACCCGCCGAGCAACACGCCGAAGCGTCGGCCGGCCGGGCGGAGCCGGCGGCGCAGGGTCGACGACGGAGATAGGGCCCGACTTCAGGGCACCGCACGGGACAGCCTTCGCGGCGGCCTGGGCGATCACTCCCTTGAAGGCCGAGTACGAGTCCTTCGGCGTCCAATCGGCCCAGAGAAACCCTGACTGCCAGCCCACGAGGCTCGGACTGTCGGCGAGCCGGTAGTTGAAGAAGGCCTGGACGTACGGCTGGCAGTAGGCGAGGCGCACCGCGTCCTGAATCTGGGTCGCCTGGTCAGGCGCGGGCGTGGTCACGTCGGCCGGCGGTGAGTCAGGCTCCCCGCCTACGAAGTCCGGGATGGGAACGAAGTTCTCCTCGCCGGAGTAGAGGCCGGCCTTCGCTTCGTCCGGGATGGTCTGGAAGCCGTCCTCCGTGTACCAGATCCAGACGCAGCGGCCCCGCTCGCACTCGCCCGGGACGGGCTGGCCCGTCCCCTCGAAGGCGTACGAGACCGCGGTCATGAGCTTCTGCCAATCGCCCTGGGAGATCTGGGTCGTCCCGTGCGTGCGCCATGGCCGCTCGTGCGGCTGCGAGCCGTACGCGTGGTGGGCGAAGGTATCGAAGAGGCGGGTCGTGCGGCCGCTCGCACGATAGGCCTCGCCCATCCCGTGGATGAACCTGCCCGGTGAGTGCGAGATGTTCGAGACCGCGTGTGGGCGGTCGTTCCCCCGGGGGGAGGTCGCCGGCGCGATCACGTTCACATTCGGGCGGAAGGCGTGCAGGACGTCGTAGCAGCGGGCTAGCAGCGCGACGTAGGAAGCCGGCGCTGCGCTCGTCTCGTCGGGGTTGTACTGCGGGGCCCAGAAATCGGTCTTGTTCGGCTCGTTCCAGACGACGATGTCGTTGATCCTCGGGTAGCGCGCGAGGACGTCGCGGGCGAACGAGCAGTAGTCCTCCCGATCCTCGTCCGTGAGCGGGGTTTCCTCCTTGAGGGACGCGAGCGCGACGACGAGCCGGACCGAAGGTGGGGCCGCCCGGACGACCTCGTCCAATCCGGCCACGTTCAGCGGATCGACGCGCGCGTGACCGCGCGGCCACCAGAGAGGCACTCGATAGGCCCTGACGCCGAGATCCTGGGCGTACGGACCAGCGTCCCGAAGCGTCGCGTGCTGGTCCTCGGTCAACCCGACGAAGAAGTTCGGCCCCGCCGCAGCAGGCGCCACGCCGACGGCTGCGGCGAAGAAAGCGGCTATGAACATGCGCAGCCTCAAGCTGATGACCCCGGCGCCAGCCTGCCAGAGATGAAACGTCCCCGCAAACGGGGAGGCAGGATCACCCGTCCGAGGGTGGGTTGGAAGAACGGCCGCACGCATGATGAGGGCGCCGGTTCCCCTCACAGCACCCCGGCATGGCGACGCCCGCTCTGGCGATTGCGGCTTCCATGGCTCCAATCGAGGCGGGCTTCGTCGCTTCCGAGGCGTCGAAGTCCGGCCCAGGGCTCCGATACGATGGCCCGGCGCGGAGAAGTGGCCGAGTGGCTGAAGGCGGCGCCCTGCTAAGGCGTTAGGGGGGCACAAGCCTCCCTCGAGGGTTCGAATCCCTCCTTCTCCGCCTCGAGGACGGCCCGCCTGCGCGGGCCGTTCGGCTCTAGACGGCGCTGCGGCGCTTCTGGCGGACCGCCGCAGCGCCGACAGCTGCGAGCGAGACTAGGAAGAGCGCAACGAGGAGCCCGACCAGCCGCCCCGCGTCGCCGCCCTGGACGGCGCTCACCACCGCGCCGAGGGCCTCGCCGGTAGAAGCGTCCGTGCCGGTGACCTGCTCCTTTCCGAGCCGGAGCTTTCCGTTCAGGCCGCTTCCGCCCTGGCCGAGCGACTTCTGGGGAGCTCCGTACCGGGACGAGCTCGCGACCTCTTCGAGCAGCGACGCGTCCTCCCCGCCCTGCGAGCGGATCTGACCCACGAGGCTCGGAGGAAGGAGCGTCCGCGTCGGATCGGCGCCGGTCCCGGCACTCGCGTCGTCGCCTCCGCTCGTCGGGATGCACTCGACGTACTGGTCGACCGCGGACGAGTCGCACGCCGGCTGCGCCTGTGCCTGTGCCACCGCCGGCCAGGCTAGTAGGGTGGCGAAGACGGCGAAGGACACGAGGACGCGGCGCTCGTACACGCGCACACTCCGCCGCTTGTCGTCGCCGAGATCCATCCCAACCCATGGTTGCCGTAGTCCTGCCAGCTGTCAAATGAGGTCGTGGGCGCACCTGCTCCTCACGCTCGGCGCCGCCCTGGCCGTCTTCTGGCTCGGCTTCGACGGCGGCACGTACGAGCTCGAGAGCCGCGCCACCCTCGCCATCGCGGTCTGGTGGGGGATCCTGCTGGCGGTCGTCCTCGGCCTCTGGCCGCTCGTGACGCCGCCGAGAGGAGCGCTCCTCACCGGGGGGCTCATCGCCGTCTTCGCCCTCTTCGCGGGAGCCTCGATCGCCTGGGCCGAGAGCGCCGAGCGCGCGTTCACCGAGTTCAACCGAGCAGCTCTCTACCTCGGCATCTTCCTCGTCGCCGTCTGCGCAGGGACGCGGGGCAACGTCGGGCGCTGGCTCGACGGCTTCGCGATCGGCGTGACGGCCGTCGGGCTCCTCGCGCTCGCGAGCCGCTGCTTCCCCGACGCCCTGCCGAGCGGGGACGTGCCCGAGTTCCTTCCGGCGGCCCTTACACGCCTGAGCTACCCGGTCGAATACTGGAACGGGCTCGGGATCCTCGTCGCGCTCGCCGTCCCCCTCCTGCTTCGTGCCGCCACCACCCGCCATCACCCGGCGTGGCGCGGGCTCGCTCTCGCCCCTCTGCCCGCCTTCGCGGCCGTCTTCTACTTCACGTCCTCCCGCGGCGCGTTCGCAACGGCGCTCGTCGCCGTCATCGCGTTCCTCGTCCTGACTCCGCGGCGCTGGCCCGCAGCGGCGGCAGTCGCCCTCGCGGGGGCCGCGTCAGCGGCTTCGATCCTGATCGTGACGCGGCAGGACGCCCTGGTCAACGACCCGCTGGGCCCTGCGGCAGCCGACGAGGGTCGCTCGGTGGCGCTCCTGATCCTCCTCCTCTCGGCCGGGGTCGCGCTCGCCTACGCAGCCGGCGTGCGCCTCGTCCCCGTCCGCCTTCGCATCCCCTCCGCGCTCGGCTGGGCGACGGCACTCGCCGCAGTCGCCGCTGCGATCGTCGTGGTCGCCACCTCCCATCCGATCGAGCGCTTCGAAGCCTTCAAGGAGCCGCCCGTCCCCTTCGCCGAGGAAGACTTCATCCGCGCGCACCTCCTGAGCGGCAATGGCAGCGGGCGCTGGCAGTTCTGGGGCGCTGCGCTCGACCAGTGGCAGGAGGCGCCGCTCGCCGGCCAGGGATCGGGCTCCTACGAGGCCTGGTGGGCGCAGCAGGGGACCCTCGTCACGTTCATCCGCGACGCGCACTCGCTCTACCTGGAAGCGCTCGGCGAGCTCGGCGTGATCGGGTTCGTGCTCGTCCTCGGCACCTTCGTCGCGGCGGTCGTCATCGGCCTGCGACGGCTCCTCGCCGCCGAAGGGGAGGAGCGCCTGATCCTCGCGACTCTCCTCGCAGCGTTTCTCGCCTACACCGTCGGCGCCGGGATCGACTGGATGTGGGAGCTGACCGTCGTCTCGGCCGTCGGGATCGCCACCCTCGGGTTCCTCACCGGGCCGGCAACGGCCGCGTCCGGGCGCCCACGGCTCCTCGCCGACCCCGATCCGGGCGAGCGGCGCAGCCGCCGGCGCTTCGCCGCCGGAGTCGCCGCCGTCGCGGCCGGCTGGCTCATCATCTGCGCCCAGGCGATCCCGTTTCTCGCCGACATCAAGATCTCGGACAGCCAGGCCGCCGCGAACCGAGGCGACGGGGCCCAGGCGCTCGAGGACGCGACGGCTGCGCGGAACCTGCAGCCGTGGGCCGCTTCCCCCTACCTCCAGCTGGCTCTCGTGGACGAGGCGGGCGGTCAGATCGCTGCGGCAGGGGACGCGATCCAGCAGGCGATCGAGCGCGACCCGCTCGACTGGCGTCTCTGGCTCGTCGCGGCGCGCATCCAGACGAAGGCTGGTTCCATTCGTGAAGGGCGCCGCAGCCTGAGGCGCTCGGAAGCGCTCAACCCCACATCGAAGCTGTTCGAGGATCTGCGCGACCAGGCGCGCGACCGAGCCTCCCGCTGATCCAGATGATCCAGGGCATGTTGATCCCTCTCAGG
>Ga0136632_10000278_pt1 | contig 14146 bp, 14 predicted proteins | sample AntDrymUQ6112106_2_FD_104670 | JGI IMG/M metagenome (GOLD analysis project Ga0136632, IMG submission 104670) | Polar desert sand microbial communities from Dry Valleys, Antarctica - metaG UQ611 (21.06) | ecosystem: Environmental > Terrestrial > Soil > Desert | place: Antarctica: Dry Valley...
AGCGTGCCCTTGACGGGATCACGCTGCAGCTCGCGCGTGAGCGCAAGGGTCGTGGCGCCGTCTATCTCGAGGTCGAGGAGCACATTCATGCCGGCATCGGTGCGAAGAGCCGTGACAAACTCGCGGCGGTCGACTTCGATGGCGACCGGCTCCATGCCCTCGCCGTAGACGATGGCCGGAACTCGCCCGGCAGCGCGTGACTTGCGCGCCACGCCCTTGCCGCTCGCGAGGCGCTTATCAGCCTTCAGCCTTATCTCAGCCATCGATTCCCTCCACCATCACTAGTTAGATTTCTCGCGACCCAGCGACCCATTATGGACGCCGAGGACCGTCGCCCCCGACGGGGGCCGGTCGTCACGGCTGGTTCTCGCCGTGGAAGAGCTCGGACACGGAATCTTCTTCGAACACCGCCTTGATGGTCTGCGCGATGGTCGGCGCGATCGAGAGAACCACCAGCTTGTCGAGTCGCTTGTCGGCCGGGATGGGAAGCGTGTCGGTCACCACGACCTGCTGGATGGGAGAGTTCTTGATGCGGTCGGTGGCCGGATCCGACAGGATCGGGTGAGTCGCCGCCGCGTACACTCCGGAAGCGCCGGCCTCCAGCAGCGCTTCCGCCCCATTGACGAGCGTGCCGGCGGTGTCGATCATGTCGTCGACCACCACACACACCCTGCCGTCCACGTCGCCCACGACCGTGCGAGTCTGGCTGTCGTTGCGCACATCGCTCCTGCGACTCTTTTGCAGAAAGGCGACCGGACAGTTCTTGTTTCCGTACTCGCTCAGATGTTGGGTCCATTTCTCGGCAAGGCGAACCCTGCCCGTATCCGGAGACACGACGACGAAGTCCTCGTTGATGAGACCGTCGAAGTATCCGGCGAGCAGAGGCAAGGCCGTCAGATGATCGAAGGGCACGTTGAAGAACCCTTGTATCTGGCCGGTGTGGAGATCGACCGAGAGAATGCGATCCGCTCCGGCCGCCTCATAGAAGTCGGCGACCAGCCTGGCCGTTACGGGTTCACGGCCTCGGGTCTTCTTGTCTTGCCGCGCATAGGGAAAAAAGGGCAGCACCGCCGTGATCCGCTTGGCCGATGCTCTCTGCAGCGCGTCGATCATGATGAGGTGCTGCATCAGGTGATGATCGACCGAGTCGCACGAGCTTTGTATGACGAATGCGTCCTTGCCGCGCACCGATTCCGCGAACCGAACGTAGGTCTCAGAATTTGCGAACGTCGAGATCTCGACCTCACCGAGCCTCATACCGAGATGCGTCGAGACATCCTCGGCCAGCTCTCGATTGGCCGTCCCCGAAAAGATCGTCAGGCGCTTGTATGTGGGAACTTGCACTTGCGCTTGCCCTTCCTCTAGGTCGATTCAGGTCTCGCTCATGAGAAGCAGCGTCTATTGTCGCGATTCTTGATCCGGTTCGCGGCCGCGCTTTCCCATCTTGTCGCCGCGTCCTTCGATGATCCTCGCGGGCGATCCCACCGCTAGAGCGTCCGAGGGCACATCCTGAGTGACCACGGCCCCGGCTCCCGTTGCCGCTCGCTTCCCAATGTGGGCGGGGGCCACCAGCATGGTGTCAGAACCTATGTAGGCGTCATCCTCGATGATGGTCTCGTGCTTCGAGCGACCATCCCAATTACAGGTGATCGTTCCGGCCCCCACGTTCACGCCTCGGCCCAGGGTGGCGTCGCCCAGATAAGCCAGGTGTGGCGCCTTGCTTTCCTCCCCCAGCGTCGTGTTCTTGGTTTCGACGAATGTGCCCACCTTGGCCTTGCGCCCGAGCCTCGTCCCCGGTCTGAGCGAAGCGAACGGCCCCACGGATGCATCCGGCCCGATCTCGGATGACAAGACGACCGAGAAGGAGACCTTGGCTCCGGACTCGATTCGCGAATCCACGACCCGCACTTGAGGCCCTATCTCCGCCCCTTCCCCAACCGACGTTGCGCCCTCCAAAAAGGTGAACGGCTGAATCGTGGCGTCGCGCCCGATGCTCACCGATGCGTCTATGTAAGTCGTGTTGGGGTCGACCACGGTGACGCCCTCATCCATCCATCGTTCGCAAGCTCTGCGGCGCAGCAACTCGGAGACGCGTGCCAGCTGGGCGCGCGAATTGACCCCCAACACCTCCTGAGGATGAGTTCTATAAGCATGGACATCTCGTCCTTCGGAGCGCAGCAGCCTCACGGCGTCCGGCAAGTAGTACTCGCCTTGAGCGTTCTCCCGGTCAATCTTGCCGAGAAGGTCCTCGAGGACCCTCGCATCGAAGACGTAGACGCCTGCGTTGATCTCGTCGATCGTTCTTTCCTCATAGCTCGCATCGCGTTCCTCGACGACCCTCTCGATAACGCCATTCGCGCGGACGACGCGCCCATAGCCGGTTGGATCGGAGATGCGGGCCGTGAGCAGGGTGACGCGGGACGCATTTTGGGCGTGGACGTGCAGAAGAGCGTCGAGGGTGGAGGTTTCTAGCAGAGGCGTATCCCCGGGAACCACCAGTACCCTCGAGCTGCTTCCCTCGAGGGCCTCGAGGGCTACCCTCAGCGCGTCGGCCGTCCCGCGCGGAGGATCTTGGATCGCGTAGGACAGTCCCTCGGCGTGGCCCACCGCCGTCATCGCCTCCTCGATCTCCGTCTTGCGATCCGAAGTCACGATCAGGCGGCCGTCGAGGGCGAGCGGCGAAAGCGCAGCCAGGACATGAGCAAGAAGGGGCCGGCCCGCCGCCCGATGCAAGACCTTTGGGAGACTGGACTTCATACGACTGCCTCCCCCCGCCGCCAGGACGACCGCGGTCGCGCGAACCTCCTCTTGTCCCACATCACCTCCGGCTCTCGACACAACGCTGCCCCGCCTGGATTCGAACCAGAACTTAGGGATCCAAAATCCCTCGGGCTGCCATTACCCCACGGGGCACCCGGATGTGACTTTGACGCACCCACGGAACCAGGGCAATACCCTAGCGTCCCCTCAAGAGAGCTTGGCGACGCCCTGAGGGCTGGACGACACCACCAGGACGCGCGCAAAAAGGCTCTCGGCCACGGCGGCGACTCCACGCGCGTGATCCTCATCCAGGCAGAGCCCGTAGACCGTCGGCCCAGACCCCGAGACCCGAGCTCCCAAGGCGCCGGCCCCCTCCAGCGCCTCCACTGCGCCCTTCAGGCGGGGCTGGAGGGCGACTATTGCGGTCTCGAGGTCATTGTGCAGAAGAGAGGCGACTCTTCTCAGGTCTGAGGCCTCGAGTGCCTCCACGATCGCTCCTGGTCCCGCCGGCTCGGTCGTCGGGGATTCGTCCCACAACTCGTAGACCGCGCCCGCTAAGACCGGCTCGTCGGCCATCGCGAGAACGAACCACAGCGCGCCTTCCACGGCAAGCGGCGTCAGGCGCTCGCCGCGCCCGGTGGCGAGCTGCGTTCCGCCCCGTAAGCAAAAGGGAACGTCACTCCCCACCGAGGCCCCCACATCGCTGAGCTCCTGATCTCCCAGTCCAAAGCCCCAGAGCTCGTTCAATCCGACCAACGCCCCGGCGGCGTCGGCGCTTCCTCCGGCCAGCCCCCCGCCGATCGGTATCCGCTTCAGGACCTCGACGTAGGCTCCCCCATGGCCTCGTCCCGGCGCCCGAGCCGACAAGAGGCGGGCCGCGATCGTCACCAAATTCTCCTCCAGGGCGGGAGGCGGGGGGCCTGATGGGGCCCCCACACGCATTTCCACCTGCACTTGGTCCCCCGGGCGCTCCGAGATGGCCAGCTCGTCGGCTAGGGAAACGCTGTGAAAAACGGTCTCGATCTCATGGAAACCATCGGGCCTGCGCCCCAAGACGCGCAGATAGAGGTTGATCTTTGCGGCCGCGCAGACCCTTGTCGCCACCATGACCGCAACCCTGCCACCCCAGCCGGCTAGGGGGTTGCACTCAGCTCACCGGTGCGATGCGTGCCTCTTCTCGAGACCGGCCTCGCGGGCTCTCCTCGATTACGGCCAGCCACCGCAAACCCAAGACCTCGAGAACCCGAGAGGCGGGCCGGCTCACGGAAACGCTCACGCGTATGCCGAGCGCCGAGCAGAGCCCGTCCGTCTCCAACAGGGCCTCGGCGCCGGCCACGGCCATGAAGTCGAGGCGCCTGAAATCGATATGTAGCGATTCGGGGGGGCCTGACATAGCCTCATCGAGCGCCTCCCGCAGACGTGCGCAGGTCGCCACATCCAACTCTCCACGGGCGTAGACGACCGATCTGCCCGGAGATCGCTCGATGAACGTCACGAAGTCCATGACCTTTGATACGCCCTATGCTGCGTGCTGTTACGCACGACCTCCGACGCGGGAGCGGCCCCAGGGAGCCATGAGCATGGCCGCATTGCGAACTCCCCAATTAGAGACCGATATCACCGATCTGGCGGTCATCATCCGACGGGTGGTGCGATCACGTCTCAGAGATCCCGACCTCGTCGACGAAGCGGTGCAAGAGACGCTGACCCGATTGATAGAAGCTCGTCCCCGGCTCGACGACTCCGCGGTGACCCCTTACGCGATCGTCACGGCGCGCAATCTGGTCATATCGCTGGCCCGCAGCGCCGAGCGGCGGCGACGGCATCTCCACCGCCTCGTCGATCTTCGAGATGTACAACGACCCGAAGACGAAATCCTGAGAGCAGAGGAGCGTGCGGCGGTCACGCGCGCGCTCTCACGGCTATCCGCCAAGGATCGCAACGCGATAATGGCGCACGACGTGCACGGGGTCGATACCGCGACCCTCGCGCGCGAGATGCAATCGACCCCCGGAGGAGTTGCCGTCAGGCTATCGCGCGCTCGAGCGCGCTTGAGAGTCGAGTACCTGGTTGCGTTCGTGAACGCAGAGCCCCCGACCCCGCGCTGCCGGCCGGTGCTCATCGCTCTTTCCTCCGGTGATCGGCGCCGTCAGTTGTCCCTCGACGCGGGCTCACACTTGCTGGACTGCAATTTTTGCTCCGCCCTTAGCGATTCCCTGATGGAACGCAAGCGCGCTCTGGCCGCGCTCGTCCCACTGCTGATCGGCGACCGCCTGCTCGCCTGGGTACGGCAGGTCCCCTCCCACGTCTGGCATGTCGCGACCGCAACATCGTTAGCGGCGGCCGCGGTCGGCGGCGCGCTCGCCGTCCGCTCTGGTCCTGAACAAGACGGCCCGAGCGCACGACCGCTCGCCGCCCGAGTTTCATGCGAGGGAGCCGAAGGCGCCTTGATCTCGGCGGGAGAGGTCATCGACGCTTTGCCCACCGAATCGGGCACGGAACTGAAAGCGTGCACGGTGAAAATCATTGCCGTTCCCGCCGACGAAGGCTTTTGGATCTCAATCGGGACCGGAGCCCGCGCGTGGGTGCACCTCGTTCGCCCGGGCGAATCCAACAAAGATTTGGATCGAGGAGAACGAGTCTCCTTCGAAGGAAAAGTTATCGCGCACGACGAGGAATTCGCCTCTGCGATCGGAGTGAAGCGGCATGAGGGGGGCGGGGAGCTCTCTCGCCAGGGCATGCACATCGTCACGTCCGAGGTAGCTCGGGAGTAAGCCCCCGCGCCAGAGCCACGAACTGTTCGAGATCGAGCTCCTCTGCGCGCGCGTGGGGGCGGATACCGGCGCCGGTCAACAGCTCCTCGGCGGCGCGGACGTTCCCGGCCACGGGCGCTAGTGAGCTTCGCAAACCCTTGCGCCGTTGAGCGAACGCGGCCTTCACAACTCGTTTGAAGGACTCGTCGTTCACCGCAATGGGAGCCTCGTGTCGAACCACCTTCACGATCACAGAATCGACATTGGGAACGGGATAGAAGGCGTTGCGCGCTATGCGCGCAACTACGACCGCGCGACCGTGCCGCGCTATCAGCACGCTCGTTATGCCGTAATCCTTGCCGCCGGCCCCCGCCGCCATACGGTCGCCCACCTCCTTTTGACACATCACCGTCAGCCGGGAGATGCCGGGGGCTTCCTGCAACGTTTTCAACACGACGGTTGAGGCGATGTTGTAGGGGAGATTCGCGACTAGGTTCCCCGCTCCGAATTCCCCGAGGTCCAGCTTCAGCGCGTCACCCTCAACGATGTCCACGTTCGGCGCCTGCGCCACGACCGCCCGCAAGGACTCGGTGAGGCGCGCGTCGATCTCCAGAGCCACTACCCTCGTCGCGCAAGAGGCGAGCCCCAACGTGAGAGAGCCCAGCCCGGCACCGATCTCGAGGACGACGTCGCCCGCGTCGATCTCGGCTGCCTTCACTACTTTGCGGATGGTGTTCGGATCGACGACGAAGTTCTGGCCCCACTTCTTTCGGGGCCGGACCGCTGCGCTGGTCAGCAACTCCCGTACTCGCCGCCTTCCTAGAAGAGCGGGGCCCTCGTTCACTTCTCGATTGCGAAGAGAGCGCCGGCGTTCGCGTACGTCCGTGAGGCGATCTCCTCGACCGGCACCGAGCGCACTCGCGCCAGCGCATCACCCACCCACGGAACATAGGAAGGCTCGTTGAGCTTCCCCCTATGCGGAACGGGGGTCAGAAACGGAGCATCAGTTTCAACCAGCAGCCGGTCCCAAGGGACTTGCGCGGCACAGGCTCGAAGCGGGGCGGCGCTTGCGAACGAGACGTTTCCGGCAAACGAGATGAAGGCGCCCATTCCCACGGCCCTCTCGAGATCGTCTAGGTCTCCCGACCAACAATGGAACGCGAACCGCTGCGGCGGCCCCCGTCTCTCCAAAAAGTCGAGGGCCTGGGGCAGGGATGCGCGCGTGTGAATGATCAGCGCCTTGTCGCATTCCTTGGCAAGCTCGATGTGAGCCGCAAAGGCTCGCTCTTGGGAGCTGAGCGGTGCTTCGTCGCGATAGAAATCGAGGCCGCTCTCTCCCACCGCGACGACGCGTGGGTGGGTCACCAGCTCGGCTATGGCGCCGGCGGCGTGCTCGTTCCATTCCTCGGCCGAGTTGGGGTGAACTCCGACGGCCGCCCAGACCCCGAAGCTCTCGGCCGCCTCAGTTGCGCGCCGGCTGGACTCGATATCGATGCCCACCGTAACCATCGCTCCTACGCCTGCCGCTCGCGCCCGCTCCAAAAGACTCTCCTCCGGCCCGTTGTCTGCGCAGAGTTGCAAGTGGCAATGAGAATCGAACCACACCGAAGAGATCAGTCCGCTTCTATGCGCGGGAACAACGGCGTGCCAACCTCTGTATGGGAGGACTCCGGGAGCAAGCCCCAGCGGCCGTCGTCCGCAAAGGTCCGCTGCCTCACGGCTCCAGGAAGCCCGAGCCGTTCCCACAGATCCTGCGCCGCGTGCGGAATTATCGGTGACAACATGAGCGCCATCAAACGAAGCGCGTCGGCGAGCTGATAGAGAACGACTTCCAAACGGCGCCGTTGCGCATCGTCTTTGGCGAGCGCCCATGGGGTGACTTCCTCGACGTAGGCATTCGCTTTTCTGACGAAAGCCCACGCCGACTTGAGCGCTTCTCCGATCTCGACGTCCGCCAAGGAGTCGCCCATCTCCTTGAAGGCGGCCCGGTGCGTGTCTCTCAATCGGAGATCGGCCTCGTCGATCTCCGATTCCGAAGGAGGAGGTGGAATCACCCCGTCCAGATAACGATGGATCATCGACAGCACTCGCGATGCAAGATTGCCCAAGTCGTTGGCGAGATCAGAGTTGTAGCGAGCCGCCATGGCCTCCCAGGAGAAGTTGCCATCCTGTCCAAAGGACAGCTCGCGCATGAAAAAGTACCTGTAGCCGTCTGAACCGAAGGTCTCAATGAGGTCATGAGGCGAGATGCCCGTGAGCTTGGACTTCGACATCTTCTCTCCGCCGACCTGAAGATACCCATGCGCGAACACGGTCTTGGGCAGCGGCAAGTCGAGAGCCATCAGCATCGCGGGCCAGATCACTGCGTGAAACCAGAGTATGTCCTTGCCCACGAAGTGAATGTCCGCGGGCCAGAGACGCTCGAACATCTCATCGTCCGAGCCATAGCCGGCTGCGGTCGCATAGTTGAGCAGAGCATCTATCCACACATAGATGACATGCTTCTCGTCCCACGGCACCGGCACGCCCCAGTCGAAGCTCACGCGGGAGATGGAGAGGTCGTCTAGTCCCTGGCGGACCTTTCCAAGCACTTCGTTACGGCGGCTCTCCGGCATCACGAAACGAGGATCATTCTCGTAGAGCTCGATTAGACGATCCGCAAAGCCGGCCAGGCGAAAGAAGTAGTTGTCCTCTTTGACGACCTCCGGGGCGAAGCCGTGAAGCGGGCACTTCCCGTCAACGAGCTCGTCGGGGGTCTTGAAAGCCTCGCATCCCACGCAATAGAGACCCTCATACGATCCGAGGTATATCTGGTCGCGGTCATAGAGGGCCTGCACGAACTTCTTGACGGGTTCTTCGTGGCGCGTTTCGGTCGTCCTGATGAAGTCGTCGTTGGATATGTCGAGCGCATCCCAGACCTCGGTCCAGCGGGGCACCAGCTGATCGGTCCATTCCCGGGGGGAGAGTCCCTTCGCCTCCGCGCTTCGGGCCACCTTCTGGCCGTGCTCATCGGTCCCCGTCAAGAAGTGAACCTGCCTACCCTCGAGCCGGCGCCAGCGGGCCACGAAGTCGGCCGCGACCGTCGTGTATGCGTGACCGAGGTGCGGGACGTCGTTCAGGTAGTAGATGGGGGTGGTCAGATAGAACTTGTCGTAGGGCATCGATGCCTTTCCGTGGCCCCTGTCCCGAGCAATCCCAGGACCGGGCATTGTCTAATCCAGCCTTCGGGGAACCGGATGTGGTTTTCTTACCTTCAATCGGTGACGAAATAGACCATTTTGGTCACCGATTACGCCGGTTGCCGATTGACCGGTTCGGGAGCCAGGGCTACATTAACCAGTATCTACCAGGATGAGGGGAAGCCACCGATGAAGTCTACCGGCGTGGTCCGCAAGATCGACGAGCTCGGGCGCATCGTTTTGCCGTCTGAGCTGCGCCGCGTATTCGGAATTCACGAGGGCGACGAGCTCGAGATCAGCGTCAACGGCGACCAGGTCATCCTGCAAAAGCGTCAGGACCTCTGCCTCTTTTGCGGGGCGGAGAACCCCAGCATCGAGTACCGGGAACGGCGGGTGTGCGAAAAGTGCGCCGGCGAGCTGGGAAGGCAGGGCCGGGTCGAGGTAAAGCTTCCCGAGGACGCCCCAGCGGTTCGCTAGACCTCAGCTTTCCCTCTTCCGTTCCGCCACCAAGGCGTCGAAGACCGCTCGACGGGCCACTCCGGTGGCGCGGGCAACTTGGACCAGCGCCTCTTTGCGATCCCATCCGTCATCCATGAGGGCCCGCGCGCGCGCGGCCAGCTCATCCGGTTCGAGGTTTTGACCACGACGGGCCGTAGCGCCGCCGACGACCACGACCATCTCACCTCTGGGTGGGTCGATGCGCACCCCTTCGAGTAGCTCCGTCAGCGTTCCTCTTCGCACCTCTTCGTGCAGCTTGGTGATCTCACGAGCAATCGCCCCGGGTCGGTCACCGAGACTCCCGAGAAGCTCGCCCAGGTGCTCCTCGATGCGATGAGTAGATACGTAGAAAACGATCGTTCGCTCTTCGTCCTCGAGCGATTCGATCCGCCGGGCCCGTTCTCCCTTCTTGCGCGGGAGAAAGCCTTCGAAGACGAACCTTCTCGGAGGCAGCCCCGAGAGCGCCAGAGCGCTTATGGCAGCCGTGGGGCCCGGCACGACCTCAATCGGCACCGACGCCTCGACGCACGCGCGCACCAGGTGGTATCCGGGATCCGATAGGCCGGGCATGCCGGCATCCGAGACGAGCGCAACCGTCTGTCCACCGGACATCCTCCGCACCAAGTCGGGGGTCTTCCTACGTTCGTTGCCATCGTTGTACACGACCAGGTCGGGCGCGTCGATGCCGTGGTGTGAGAGGAGCTTGCGCGTCCGCCGAGTGTCCTCACAAGCGATCACGTCGGCCTCGCCCAGCACTCGCATCATGCGCAACGAAGCATCTTCCAGATTGCCTATGGGCGTTCCGCAGAGAACAAGCCGGCCGCTCATAGTCGGGCTGTGGATCGATCGCCGGCGCGTGGGGACTCCTTCATGATCCATGAGAGTAACTATGCTCGCCCGCGATGAGACCGACGGCATCCTTGCACTCGAGCGCGCGCATGAGGTGGTCGATGGCCGACTACGTGTCGCTGGCCGGAGTGAGCGCAGCCGCCGCACTCTTGACGTTCATCCGGCTTGGCGAGCCGCGGGCTCTGATGTTCGACGAGACCTACTATGCCAAAGACGCATGCTGGTATGTCGAAGCCTCCAAACAGCTTTGCGAGACCGGAGCCGAGCAAACGACCGTTCATCCGCCGCTCGGAAAGTGGTTGATCGGCTTGGGCATCAAGGTCTTTGGCTACGACTCGTTTGGCTGGCGCATCTCCGCGGCGGTCGCCGGCGTCGGCTGCGTCTTGCTGCTCTTCATCCTTGGTCGCATCCTGCTGGCGTCGACGATCGGCGCGGTTGTGGCCGCCGGATTGCTCGCGATCGATCCCCTTTCTTTTGTGCAAGCTCGGATCGCGATGCTCGATGTCTTCGTCGCTTTCTTCGGGCTCGCCGCCTTTACGTTCGTCGTCATCGACCGGGCGGCCGCTAAAAGGTTGAGAGGAGCATCAGCACGACCGTGGCTCGCGGGGGCCGGAATCGCCGCAGGGGCGGCGTTCGCGTCCAAATGGTCGGGGGCCCTGGTGATCGCCGCAGTCGTTGCGCTAACTCTCGGTTGGGAGTGGGGTTCAAGACGCCGAATAGCGTCCGCACCAGCGCGGCGGCGCGCCGCCCCTCTTCTGACTTGGCTCGTGATCGCGCCTCTCGTCACCTACGCCTTGACCTACCTCGGCCGCTTCGAAGGACGCCTCCTCGCGGCGCCCTGGGGGCCGGAGTCGTGGTTTCGCCAGTTGTGGGACCGCCAGCTTGAGATGTTTCACTTTCACAGCACCCTTGAGGCAACTCACCCCTATCAGTCGCCGCCGTGGTCCTGGCCCCTGCTCAAGCGGCCTGTGTCTTATTTCTTCGAGGCTCCGGGCGGCGATTATCGGGAGGTCCTGGCCGTGGGGAGCCCCTTGGTCTGGACCGCGGCCTTCATCGCGCTCATATGGCTGGCGGTCCGGTGGCTCGGGAGGAGGGATTCCGGCGCTCCCGAAGGCGTCATCCTCGCCGGTTTCCTGTTCTCGTGGGCGCCGTGGCTGGTTCTCGCCGGCGATCGCTCGGCCGTCTTTCTTTTCTACATGCTGCCCTCCGTGCCGTTCATGTGTCTCGCCATTGGTCGCGCGGCCGCGCGCCTCGTTGCGCTGAAGAGCGGACGGCCGTTGGTGATGGCCTTCGCGGCGGGGGCCGTGGGGGTGTTCATCTGGCTCTATCCACTGCTCGCGGCGGTGGCCATCCCTGAGGAGGACTGGCGCAATCGCATCTGGATCTTCGACGACTGCGACAAACCGAAAGCGGTCGAGACCCGTACGACCGTCACGGAAACGAGAGCGGAGAAGACCATCGAGCGAACTCGACGGACGAGGTCCGCCGACGACCTGCCGCCTGAGGGCTGGTGCTGGATCTGAGCCGAGCTAAGAGTCGCCCTTGATCTCGAGCACCTCGATCTCGTAGGTGAGAGTCGCGTTGGGAGGGATGTCCGGCGGGACCCCGTTCTCGCCGTAGGCGAGGTCCGGCGGGATAACGAGCTGTCGGAGGGTTCCTTGCTGTACTCCCATGAGACCCTCTTCCCAACCGGCGATGACCAGCTGAGCGCCGAGCCGCACATCGAAGGTCTCGCCGCGCTCCCTCGAGGAGTCGAATTCCGTCCCATCCTCCAGCAGTCCCACGTAGTCAATCGTCAAGAGATCCCCTCGCCCGGCTTCGGGGCCGCTGCCGCATTCCAGATCGGAGTACTCGAGGCCCGACTTGGTCGTGGTGGGGCTGTGGTCGCAATTGTCGGCCGCCTGAGGCGCGGGTTCTTCTCCGCACGCGACCAGAAGCGTCATTGCAGCAAGGACCGCCACGGCGAGCCCAGTCCTCAACGGCGCCACGCGGACAACGAGTGAGACGAGGGGAAACCTTGTGGCGCATCCGATGGTGACACTGAGCAGATTCTAGGCTCTGATCGGCTGCTTCTCGCGGGCCAGGAGCTCGATGAGGTCGGCGGCCCGCTCGGTACCGGGCCCGGCTTTCAATCGCTCGGAGATGGCCGCCAACCGAGCTCCGAGATCTCTGTCATCGAGCAGGATCTCGATGCTCCCGTGAAGATCATCGGCGCTGTGAGTGTAAGAGGGGAGGCGGATGCCGAAGCCGAGCTCGTGGACTCGTTGAGCGTTGTCGTGCTGATCCCAGAAAAGGGGCAGCCCGATCATCGGCTTTCCGAAATGGAAGCACTCGGTAACCGTGTTGTTTCCACAATGCGTGATCACGAGGTCTACTTGGGGGATCACCTTGGTCTGCGGCAGGAACTCCTCGCCGAACATGTTTCCTGCAAGCTTCAGCTCGGAATGTTGCGGGCCCATGCTCACGATCACGCCGTGATCGCTTGCCGCCAGGAACTCGATCAAGCGGTTCATGAGTGAGACATCAGCCGAGCCCAGGCTTCCTAGGCTCAGATAGATGAGCTTGCCACTGGAGCCGAGCTCGTCGGGCACGTGAAAGGCCGCGTCGCCCTCCCGTACACACGAGTCGAGTCGATGCCACGTCTCTTCGAGCGCGACGGTCCGGGCGTAATCCGCTTCAGTCGGGTAGAGATAGAGATTGAGATAGGGGGATTGGTACATGAGCTCCCCAGGCGGCAGGGCGGGTGCGCCGCTCATCTGGCAAAACGCATCGAAATCCGCGTGCATTTCAGAATGAAGGTCCGCGTGGCGGCGGCGAAACTCGATCCATCGGGACGAATCGGTGCTCGGAAGGCCCGAGAATCTCGGCGGTAGATTGGGATCGTCCATCTCGAGCGGGTTGCACGAGACCACACGCACCCACGGTCGTCCCGAAGCCGCAACCGCCGGGAAAGCGACGACGTTGTCTTGGACGATGACATCGGGCTCGACCCTCTTGAAGATCTCCGTCAACCTTCCGTCGACGTACTTCGCGCCGTCTATCAGCTCTTCCCATATAGGCTTGGTAAGCGTCTCGAGCTGCTCTGACGTGCTTTTTCTGAGCTCCGGAGCGGTTTCCCGGATGAAGTCCTTCCAGAACTGGCCCGGCTCCTCCTCGACCTCGGGACGGGGTTTCAATCGCATGAGCTCTTCTTTGAAACCCCTGCTCTCGAGCGTCCCGGCGAACGATTCCTCAACCACAAAGATCACTCGCATGCCTCGCCTCTTCAACACGGTGGCGATACCGATGCAGTTGTTGGTGGGCCCGTAGGCGCCTTCCGGAAAGAAAACGACGGTGGAGTCCATGTGCTCGGATCCTCTCTTGAAATCAACGCCGGCGCTATAGGCCCACCGGCGCCGTCGGGCCGGTAAGCTCAACTCCAGGCGCCTATCATCCCGTAACGGCCAACCGACGACATCTGGGTGGAGATGAGCCAGATAGCAGAGGAAACTAGAGAGTTCACATGGAAGGGGCGGACCGGCCCCTTCAGCGTGAGGCTGACCCCCAAAGTGTTCACCCCCAGCCTTACCAGCATCGTGCTCGCCGAAGCGATGGAGGTCAACGACGGCGAAGTCGTCTTGGACGTGGGCTGTGGCAGCGGGGTGCTCGCCTTCGTGGCGGCGCGGCTCAAGGCGGCCATGACCTACGGCTGCGACCTCTCCACCGACGCCATCCGGGTGGCGCTGCACAATGCTGCGCGGCTGGGCTTGAGCGAGCGCACCGATTTCCGAGCCGGGAACCTCCTCGAGCCGATGGCGGACGTGCAAGCCGACGTGATCATCGGCGACGTCTCCGGCATCCCCGATCCGGTCGCCCGAGCAACGGGATGGTTTCCCGACGGCCGCGGAGGTGGGCCAACCGGGGCGGAGCTTCCCATCGCCTTGATTAACGAGGTCTACGCTCGCCTGCGTCCGGGGGGACGCCTATATCTCCCCACTGGGACTATCCAGGACGAAGCGCAGGTGCTTCGGGCGGCGCAGGAGACCTTCGGCGAGAAGAACATGAGCAAGCTCGTGGAGCGCGAGTTCCCGCTGCCGGCATCGATCACCGAGTCCGACGGCGTGGCCA
>Ga0136632_10000279_pt1 | contig 14143 bp, 12 predicted proteins | sample AntDrymUQ6112106_2_FD_104670 | JGI IMG/M metagenome (GOLD analysis project Ga0136632, IMG submission 104670) | Polar desert sand microbial communities from Dry Valleys, Antarctica - metaG UQ611 (21.06) | ecosystem: Environmental > Terrestrial > Soil > Desert | place: Antarctica: Dry Valley...
GACTGCTTCGAGGACCTCGAAACGCAAGGAGATCAACTGCTCCAGCCTCCAGCGGATCTCGTCCACCGTGAGGCTCATGGTCTGGTAGAGACGGGCGATCTCGGCCACCTGGACGAGGCTCTGTGGGCGCTTGGCGAGACGCCCTACGGAGTTCTCGTCGAGGTAGCGCCGCGCTGTGATGCGCGCGAGGGCCATCCGTCCCTCCGTGTTATCGTAGCCGTCCAGGGTCCGCAGTTCCCGCTGGCCCCGAAAAGAGCCTGTCCTAACTTCTTTGTGGCCGACGAAGGTGCGTGGGGTGTGGCCGCCCGCGAAGTAGGAGATCTGGCGGGCCATCCTCCCCGCCTCGGAGGAGTCGACGTCGCTTCTTATCTCGACCCACCTGCGCACGGTGCCGGAGTACAGGCGCTCCAGCGCCCGCCAGGTCGCGTCCCCGCGCAGGTCGACTTCGCCGGGCTTCTCCGTAACGACGGAGACCTGCGCGTCGGGCAACGTTTCGCTGTAAGCATGCCTCACGGCCTCGAGCAGGTCTTCGAACTCCTCGTCGACGGTCCCTGAGAGGTACCTGCGCCGCTCGGCCGGGAGCACGTACATGAGGCGGCTCTTGATCCTACGCTCCTTGCCCTCGGAGGCCTTGAGCCGGTCTATGGCATCGTAGAGCTGCCGGCGGCGGCGGTAAACCAGCGCCGTCAACTCTTCCACCTCGGGATCATTCGCAGAACCCCCGGACCAGGCCTCATCACGCGCCGAGCATGCCGCCTCGTGGGCGTTCTCGGCCCTGACAACGGCCCGCTGCTCCGTTTCTCGTTCCGTCTGGGCCTCGCCCAGCTCCCGCTCGAGGGTCTCAATAGTCGAGGACATCAGAAATTCCCCGTTCCCACTCAACGCCCACCTTCACGACCATTCTACAGCACGCCGTCCGCCGACGGCGCTCACCGATGCCAGCGCGTAGGAGCGGCGCACAATGACGACCGCCGCTGTTGCGCGGGTTGTCGAGAACGTGTACATTTCTACTAGTTATCCGGAGTGCGATGGGAGAGGAGATTCACGTGGATTTCAACACGGGATCTAGTGGGGGTACAGGGTCGGGTGGTTCCTCTGGAGGACCGGGCGGGCCCCCGCCCCGAGTATCTGGTGGTGCTTCCGGCGGGGAGTTCAACATCGGCGACCCTGTCCAGAGCTTTATCAACACGGTAAGGAACGTCATCACAGCACCCGTCGGCTTTTTCCGCGGCATCAGGCGCGAGGGTGACCTGGTGAACCCCTTGATCTTCGCGATCATCTGCTACGAGGTTTCAGCGATACTGGGCGGCCTGCTCGGCCTTGTTGGTCTAGGTATGGGCGGAACTCAGGGGTTCGGCTCTTTTCTCATCTCCATAATCCTGGCCCCGATCTTCGCCGCCATCGGCCTGTTTATCGGGGCCGGCATACTGCATCTGCTCGTGATGCTGATCGTAGGCTCGCGCAACTCAGGCTTCGAGGGCACGTTCAGGGTAAGCGCGTACTCTTCCGTGACCAGCCTCGTAAGCTGGATTCCCTTTGTCGGGTGGATAGCGAGCCTTTACGGTATCTACCTGGCCATAATGGGGATCAGGGAGGTTCACAACACAAGCACCGGTAGGGCCGCGATCGTGGTCCTCATACCCGCAGTGGTGGTGTTGCTGCTCGTTCTGTTGATCATCGCCGCCATCGGGGCCGCTCTTTTCTTCGGCACCCAGCAGTAGGCGCCAAGCAACCGGTAAGGTCCGTAGCCGGGAATAGCTGCCCTCGCGCCTGGCCGCTATACTGTCGGCGGTCTACAGCGAAGGGGGTTTGCGCGTGGCGCAGACGGTTACTCTCATACCGGGCGACGGGATCGGCCCTGATCTCACGGACTCCGTAAAGGAGGTTATAGGCGCGCTCGACGTCGACATCGAGTGGGAGATCGCCGAGGCCGGCGAGACGGTGATGGACAGGGAAGGTACGCCTCTACCCGAGTCCGTGCTCGAGTCGATCCAGCGCAACAAGGTGGCGCTCAAGGGACCGCTCACCACACCTGTTGGGACGGGGTTCCGGTCGGTGAACGTGGCGCTGCGCAAAGAGCTCGACCTCTACGGGAACATCAGGCCTGCCTTGAGCCTGCCCGGGGTGGAGACACCGTACAAGAACATCGACCTCATCATCTACCGCGAGAACACGGAGGACCTCTACGCCGGCGTGGAGCACACCGTCGGCAAGCACGCGGCGGAGTCGATCAAGATCATCACCCGCGAGGGTACAGAGCGCATCTGCCGGATGGCCTTCGAGCGCTCTAAAGAGCAGGGCCGCAAGCACATCACCGTCGTCCACAAGGCCAACATCATGAAGTTCACCGACGGCCTTTTCAGAGACGTCTTCTTCGAGGTCGCAAAAGACTACGAGAACGACTTCGAGGAGATAGACGATCGCATCGTCGATAACATGTGCATGCAGCTCGTCATGAAGCCGAACCTCTACGACGTTCTGGTCTGTCCCAATCTTTATGGGGATATCCTATCTGACCTGTGTGCAGGCCTTACGGGCGGGCTCGGCGTCGCCCCAGGGGCTAATATAGGGGAGGAGATCGCGGTCTTCGAGCCTGTCCACGGCTCGGCCCCGAAGTACGCAGGCCAGAACAGGGCCAACCCGCTGGCGACGCTGCTCTCGGCCAAGAACATGCTCATCCACCTCGACTATGGCGAGGAGGCCGACAGGATGCAGACGGGGATAGAGGCGGCGCTTGAGAGCCCCGAGACGCGCACGAAGGACCTCGGCGGCAGCGCCGGGACGAGGGAGTTTACGCAGGCCATCGTCTCGAACCTGTAGAATTGGGGTGCGAATCGTTGCGAGTGGACATCGGAGGCTGGTGCGAGCCGGTAGCGACAGAACCCATAGAGGAGCGGGTGGGCGGCGCTACGGGGTCGTAACGCCCGGGCTTGGCCGCGGCTAGCGGGGTGGCCGGTTGCGAATCGCGTTCTTTACCGAGACCTTCCTTCCGGCCACCGACGGCGTCGTCACCAGGCTCAAGCACACCATCGAAGAGTTGAGCGGGATGGGTGACGAGATGCTGGTGATCGCTCCCAAGTACGGTGAGGGATCCGGCCATTACGAAGGGGTTCCGATCCACCGCGTCTCGAGCGTGCCGTTCCCGCCCTATCCCCAGATAAAGCTTGCTCCCATAAACCCCGGCGTCGGCAAAGCGCTGCGTGGTTTCGGGCCTGACGTGATCCACGCCGTCAACCCTTTCGTTCTCGGACGGGGAGGTACCTTTTACTCCAGGCGGCTGGACGTACCCCTTGTGGCCTCCTACCACACGAACATCGCCGCCTACGCCCACTTTTACGGTCTCGGGCTCTTCGACCGCGCCACGCTCTGGTACACGAGGAAGCTGCACAACAGGGCGGACATCAACCTCTGCACCTCGGAGGCGACGCTCCGCTACCTTGCCGGCGAGGGCGTCGAGCGGTTGCGCCTGTGGCCGCAGGGCGTCGACGCCAGGCGCTTCCACCCCGACAAGTTCTCGAAAGATTGGCGGGTCAGGCTGACGAATGGCCACCCGGCGGAGCGGCTCCTGCTCTACGTCGGGCGCCTCGGCCACGAGAAGGACATCGGGAGGCTAAGGGTCGTTCTCGACCAAGTGCCGGGAGTACGTCTCGCGCTCGTCGGCGACGGACCCGCGCGCAGGGACCTCGAAGTGGAGTACGCGAATACGAGGGTGTTCTTCACTGGGGCGCTGCACAGCGAGGAACTCGCTGCAGCGTTCGCCTCCGCAGACGCTTTCTTGTTCCCTTCGACCACGGAGACGCTGGGGATGGCGATGATCGAAGCCCTCGCCTCCGGGCTGCCCGTGCTCGCCGCGAGGACGGGCGCGGCAGGGGAGGTGGTCAGCGACGGCGAGTCAGGAATTCTCTACGATCCTGATTCCGATGCAGCCCTCGTCGCCGCCGTCAGAAAGATCGTTTCGGACGACGGTCTGAGGGCGAGGATGGGGCGCAACGCCCGCGCGGCCGCGGAAAGACGCGACTGGCGATCATCGACGCGGACGTTGCGCGGATACTACGAGCAGGCGATGGGGGAGAGATGAGCGAGGCGAAGGCCAAGCTGAAGAGCGGGGGGAAACGCTTCTCCAAGTTCTCCATCGTCGGGCTCTCCAACGCCACCATAGACATAGGGGTTTTGAACCTGTTCTTGTGGCTCGAGCCGACGCGCGAAGTGACCCTTCTCGTTATCTACAACGCGGTAGCGCTGGTTCTCGCGAACCTGAACAGCTACGCGTGGAACACACTGTGGACCTTTCGGGGGAGGGCCGAACACGACGTGAGGCAGATAGTGCTCTTCGGGCTGCAGGTACTCGTCAATATAGTGGTGAGTAGCGGGCTGTTCTGGGCCCTGATCCACCCTATTATCGTCTATACGGAGGTGCCGACGTATCTCGCCGGTAACGTCGCGAAGATCATCTCCGTCACCGTGGCCTCTACAATCAGCTTCTTCATCATGCGCTACGTGGTTTTCTCGCGAAAGCGGTGGTTCAACGACAGCTTGTAAGAGCCTTTGGCCCGTGCTAAATTAGGGCCGAACGCGGAAGTAGCTCAGTTGGTAGAGCATCACCTTGCCATGGTGAGGGTCGCGGGTTCGAATCCCGTCTTCCGCTCTGGCCGTGGGTCGTAGCGGCGCCGCTGGCGGCATGGCCGAGTGGTTAGGCAAGGGTCTGCAAAACCCTGTACCCCGGTTCGATTCCGGGTGCCGCCTCTCGGAGCGGCGTAAGGGCGTCCACGGAGAGTAAGGGCGATTAGCTCAGGGGGAGAGCGCTTCCTTGACGCGGAAGAGGTCAGTGGTTCGAATCCACTATCGCCCACCGCGCTGCGCGAATTTCGCCGGCGTGCTTCGTCGAACTATCTAGTAAGATCCCGCGTTTTAACTAGCCACCCTTGCCAGGAAAGGTGCACACATGGCTTCCGTCAAGCTACCCGACGGTAAACAACTCGAGATAGAGCCGGGCAAGAAGGCCCGGGACGTCGCCGAGAAGATAGGCAAACGCCTCGCCCGAGACGCTGTGGTCGCGAAGCTGGACGGGCGCCTGATCGATCTCGATGCCCCGCTGGACGGTGGTGGAGATTTCGAGGTGGTTACCGGTGACTCATCGGAGGGCCTCGAGGTCCTGCGGCATTCGACGGCGCACGCGATGGCGCAGGCTATCGTGGAGCTCTATCCGGGCAGCAAGTTGACCCTCGGCCCGCCGATAGAGAACGGCTTCTTCTACGACATTGAGGTCGCAGGGCGTCTTACGGACGAGGATCTGCCCCGCATCGAGGAGCGGATGCGTGAGATCGTCGCGCGCGACCTGCCGATAGAGCGCGAGGAGGTCTCCAAGGCGGAGGCCGAGGATTTCTATGTGGACAACCCCTACAAAACGGAGATCGTCGAGGCCCTGGAAGACGGTGAGATCACGGTCTACAAGCAGGGAGACTTCTTCGACCTTTGCCGCGGACCGCACGTCCCTAGCACGGGCAGGCTCGGCGCCTTCAAGCTGCAGAACATAGCAGGGGCCTACTGGCGCGGCGACGAGAAGAACCCGATGCTAACCCGCGTCTACGGCACGGCCTGGCCGACGGAGAAGGAGCTCAAGGCTTACCTCAGAAGGCTGGAGGAGGCGAGAGCCAGGGACCACCGTAAGATCGGCAAGGATCTCGAGCTCTTCGCGTTCTCGCCCGATACGGGCGCAGGCATCCCGCTCTTTCTGCCCAAGGGGGAGATGTTGCGGCACCTCATGGAAAACTACGTGCGCGAGGTCCAGACGCGCCGCGGCTACGAGCATGTGTGGACCGGGCACCTGGTCAACGAGGCCCTTTACGCGAAGTCAGGACATCTGGAGCACTACAGGGAGTCGATGTTCCCCCCGATGATCGACGGCGAGACGCGCTACAGACTCAAGCCCATGAACTGCCCGAGCCACATGACGCTGTATAACTCCGGGTCCCATTCGTACAGGGATCTCCCGCTAAGGTACGCGGAATTCGCGACGTTGTACCGCTACGAGAAGAGCGGGGAGCTCAACGGGCTCACGCGGGTGCGCAGCCTGACGCAGGACGACGCGCACGTGTTCTGCACAGAGGATCAGATCCAGGAAGAGTTCGCGCGGGCGCTGGAGATCGTGCGCGAAGTCCTCGATACTTACGGCTTCGCCGACTATCGCGTCCAGCTCTCTTTGCGCGACCAGGACGTGGCCAAGTACGTCGCAGACGATGCCAAGTGGTCGCGGGCCGAGAAGGAGCTGCGCGAGGCGCTCGACACCGCCGCAATCGCCTACGACGAGGAAGCCGGTGAGGCGGCCTTCTACGGCCCGAAAGCCGACTTTATGGCCAAAGACGTGCTCGGGCGCGAGTGGCAGCTCTCGACGATCCAGGTCGACTTCATCCAGCCAGCCAGGCTTGGTTGCGAGTACATCGGCGAGGACGGTAAGGCGCATACGCCCGTGCTCCTGCACAGGGCCGTCACAGGTTCCACAGAGCGGTTCATGGCCGTCCTGATCGAGCACTTCGCAGGCGCTTTCCCCGTCTGGCTCTCCCCCGTGCAGGCCGTCGTCATCCCCGTAGCCGACAGGCACCTCGGCTACGCCAGCGAGGTGCAAGACAAGCTCGCTGCGGAAGATTTGCGGGTCGAGGTCGACGATTCGCAGAACAGCATGCAGAAGAAGATCAGGGAGAACTCCAGGCAGAAGACCCCCTACCTGCTCATAGTCGGAGATAGAGAGGCCGAGCAGGGTAGCGTCAACGTGCGCCGGCGCGGAGAGAAGCAACAGGAGGAGCTGAATCTCAGCGACTTCGCAGAGGCAGTCTCTCGGGAGGTCAGCTCGCGCACGTAGGGTCGTATGGACACAAGACTCGCGAGCGCGGTATAATCGTAATTGTAGTTGGGGTCCGCGTCCGTCCGGCGCACGAGCAGATCTATCATCCGTGGTAGACGAACGGCCCCGAAAACGCGATTTCGAGAGGAGTGGTGCGCAGTAGCGACTGAAGAAGAACCCCGAATAAACGGTCAGATCCGGGCCCGCGAGGTGCGTTTGATCTCGGCCGACGGCGAACAGCTAGGCATCAAGCACATCCGCGAGGCCATGGATTACGGTGAGAGGGCTGACCTCGACCTTGTAGAGGTAGCGCCGAACGCCAACCCCCCAGTGGTCCGCATGATGGATTACGGCAAGTTCAAATACCAGAAGGAGCAGGCCCGCAAGGCAGCCCGCAAGAAGCAGGTCAATGTCAACGTGCGGGAGATAAAGCTCAGGCCCAAGATAGGCGACCACGACTTCAATACCAAACGCGGGCACGTCGAACGCTTTCTTCGCGGCGGCGACAAGGTGAAAGTCACGATCATGTTCCGCGGACGCGAGGTGCAGCATCCCGAACTCGGAGAGAGGCTCCTGAGGAGGCTCGCGACCGACCTCGACGAACTCGGACGCATAGAGAGCCAGCCCAACCTTGACGGGCGCAACATGGTAATGGTCATGGCCCCGAAGAAGGAGTCCAGAGAGGGGTCGCAAGCAGAGGCACAGGCCCCCCAGCCGAACGGACGTAGGGAGAGGGCAGCCCGCAGCTAAGTAACAGTTTGATACACTAGCCTGACGACAGACGGAGGCGAAACGGCTCTTACTCCCGTGCCGCGAGCCTCTTCGCAGGTGGAAAAAGACGAAACGTGGAGGACACATGCCGAAGATGAAGACCCACCAGGGTGCTGCCGGGCGCTTCGAGGTGCGCAAGAACGGCAGGCTCAAGCGCCGCCGCGCCGGGCACAATCACATGCTGGAGAAGAAGAGCCAGCAACAGAAGCGGCGGCTCAACACGGAGACCGACCTGACCCGCTCGGACGAGAAGAAGCTCAAGCGTCTTCTGGGGGAGAGGTAGCATGGCACGCACGGCACGCAGCCTCCACGCCCGCAAGAAGCGTCGCAAGGTTCTGGAGCAGGCGAAAGGATACCGCGGGACCAAGCACAGCTCGTACAAGCGGGCCAAGGAGCAAGTCTGGAAGAGCGGCGTCTACGCCTACGAGGGACGAAAGCAGCGCAAGAGGGACTTCAGGGCGCTGTGGATCCAACGCATCAACGCCGGCGCCCGCGAGCACGGCCTCTCCTACTCCAGGCTCATCCACGGGCTGAAGCTCGCCGAGATAGACCTGGACCGCAAGATCCTGGCCGACCTCGCCGTCACTGAGCCCGAGATCTTCGGCGCCATCGTGGCCCAGGCGAAGAACGCCCTTGACGGAAAACCGGTCGACCGGCGTATCGAGGTAGAACGGAGCACCGAGCCCGAACAGCCCAGCCAATCCGCCCGCAGTACGCCCGAGGCGTCTGCGGAGCAAGCGGAAGAGGCAGAGCAAGCAGAAGAGAGTGAAGCTTCGGAAGAGGAGATCGAGGCGACCGACGCTGCCGAGCGCAAGGCCGAGGAGTTGAACGTGGACCTCTCTAGCGTGGAGGGGTCGGGCCAGGGCGGACGCATAACCGTCGGCGATGTCGAGAAGGCTGCCAGCGGAGACGAGTAGCCGCGAGATGCCGGGTACCCCGGCGATCTCCCCCAGGCGGGCTGCGAAGCTCAAGACCAAGAAGTACCGCGAGGCCGAACGCCTCTTCCTTGCCGAAGGGGCCGCTCTAATCGAGGAGGCTCCCACAGAACCCTTACAGGTCTTCGATGCGGTGGAGCAAATACGTCGCGTCTCGACGCTCAAGACCCCGGCCGGCCCTGTCGGGGTCTTCCCTTTCCTCGACGTAACTCCAGAAGAGCTTCTGTTCTCCGTGCGGCGTGTCGTTCTGCTGCACGGGGTGCAGGACCCCGGGAACGTTGGTACTGCCATCCGCTCCGCCCATGCCTTCGGTGCCGGTGTCGCCCTCTCGAGAGGGTCCGCCGACCTTTACAACCCGAAGACGGTAAGGGCGACGATGGGGTCCATCTTCCACACCCCTGTGGCGCGGGAGGTCGAGACGGTCGACTTTCTGGCCGAGGCGGGCGCCGCCGGTTTCGGTCTCGTCGCTGCTGTGCCCGAGGACGGGAATCTGCCAGGGACTCTTCCCCGTAGCAGCCTCGTGCTTTGCATTGGCGCCGAGGGCGCTGGCCTGCCCGAAGCCGTCATCCGAGCCTGCGAGATGCGGGTTAGCATACCCTCGATTGCGTCCTCTTTGAACGCTTCCGTGGCGGCATCGATCCTGCTCTACGAGGCGTATTCGCGTGTGCTAACATAATCGCCCACTATGACGGCGAGCGAGCGCATCGAACAGTTGAAATCCGAGGCACTCTCGGCCGTCGCCTCAGGTGCTTCCACCGCCGATCTCGAAGACATTCGCGTACGGTTTCTCGGCCGCTCCGCGGAGCTCACCGAGATAAAGAAGGGCATAGGCACCCTATCGCCCGAGGAGCGCAAGGAGGTCGGCAGATCCTCCAACCTCGCCTCCCGTGAGATAGAAGCCGCCCTTGGCTCCAGGACCGAAGAGGTCGCTGCGCGCGAACAGGAGGAGCGCCTGCAGGCCGAAGCGGTCGACGTCACGCTGCCTGGTGTCCCTTTGCAGAGGGGCCACTTGCATCCATCCCAGTTGGTCATAGACGATGTCGTCGACTTCTTCGTCGGCCTTGGATATCGTGTCGCCGAGGGGCCCGAGGTCGAGACCGACTACTACAATTTCACGGCCCTCGGGATACCGCCAGGGCATCCTGCGCGCACTATGCAGGACACGTTTTTCGTGGATGAAGGGCTGGTCTTGCGTACGCAGACGTCGCCGATGCAGATCAGGACGATGCTCGCGCAGGGGCCGCCCGTCTACGTCGTGTGTCCGGGACGCACTTACAGGCGCGACTCCGACCCGACGCACACGCCCATGTTCCACCAGATCGAAGGTCTCGCCGTGGACAGAGGCCTCACACTGGCGCACTTGAAGGGGACGCTCGCCGCGATGGCCAGGCACGTCTTCGGGGATGAGGTCGAGATCCGGCTCCGGCCAAGCTATTTCCAGTTCACCGAGCCGAGCGTAGAGATGGACATGAGCTGCTTTGTGTGCGGCGGCAAGGACCCGAACTGCAAGGTCTGCAAAGGCGCGGGTTGGCTGGAGATGCTCGGGGCGGGGATGGTCGACCCTGGTGTGCTCGAGGAGGTCGGCTACGACCCCGAGGAGTACACAGGATACGCCTTCGGGATGGGCCCTGACAGGATGGCGATGGTCAAGTACGGTGTCCCCGACTTGCGCCTGTTCTTCGAGGGCGACCTCCGCTTTCTGCGTCAGTTCTAGATCTAGAAGGGGACCACCTTGCGCGTACCATTAAGCTGGCTACACGAGTACCTCGACTTCGACCTCCGAGCCGATGAACTGGTCGACCTCTTTTCCCTTCGCAGCCAGGAGATCGACGGCGTCTACCGCCTCGGTGTCATCGAGGGCGAGGTCGTCATTGGTGAGGTCGTCGAGTTCGGGCCGCATCCCAACGCCGACAGGCTCTTCGTCGCGAAGGTCGACCTCGGCGGCAGGGAGGTGCAGATCGTGGCCGGCGCCCCGAACCCCTACCCTGGAGCCCGCGTACCCGTCGTGCTGCCAGGCAGCGCCATGTCCGACGGAACGAGGTTGAGAAAGGCGAAGCTTCGCGGCCTGGAATCTTACGGGATGATGATGAGCGAGCGCGAGCTCGGTATCTCGGCCGACCACGGTGGGATACTGCTGCTCGACGATTCCTACGAGGTCGGGCGTCCCGTCGCCGAATACTTCCCCGTCGGCGAGACAGTTCTCGACATCGACGTTACCCCGAACAGGCCAGACCTGTGGGGCATGATCGGGGTAGCCAGGGAGCTCGCCGCCATACTGAAGACGGAATACAGGATCCCCGAACCATCATTCGAGACAGGAGGGAAGCCGACCCGCGACTTCGGGCTCAGGGTCGAGGCCGGCGATCTATGTCCACGCTACGATCTCAGGCGCATCTCCGACCTCGAATCTGGGCAGGAGGCGCCGTTGTGGATGCGGCGCAGGATCTTCGCCGGTGGCATGCGGCCCTTAAACGCTGTCGTCGACGCGACCAACTACGTGATGCTCGAGACCGGCCAGCCCATCCACGCCTTCGACGCGGCCAGGGTGCGTGAGGGTATCGTCGTCAGGCGCGGGAGGAGGGAAGAGAAGATCACACTCCTCGATGGATCCACGCGCGTGCTCGACGAGGAGATGCTCGTGATCGCCGACGAGGAGCGCGGGCTCGTGATCGCCGGGATGATGGGCGCCGAGGACGCCGAGGTGGGGGATGAGACCACGGACGCCTTGATCGAGGTCGCCAACTTCGAAGGGCGCAACATCCTTCAGACTTCCCAGAAGCTCGGCCTTCGTACCGACGCCTCCGGCCGCTTCGAACGCGGCCTCGACCCGAACATGGTGTCCTACGCGATGGACCGGGTGAGTGCCCTGCTCACACGGGCACCCGGCGGAAAGCCCGCCGATGACACCCTCAGCCACTACCCCGAGCCCGTAGTACCCTGGCGCGTACCCCTGCGGCTCGGGCGGGCTGAGCTCTTGCTCGGCATGCCTGTGCAGATGGAGGAGGCGGTCGAACGTCTCGAGGCACTCGGATGCGAGGTCGAGCGGGAAGACGTAGAGTTGTGGGCCACCGTTCCGACCTTCAGGAGGGATCTCCGCCGCGAGGCCGACCTCGTCGAGGAGGTCGGAAGGCTCATCGGACTCGACAGGGTGCCCGAGACGCTGCCCGCCGTTCCTCAGACAGGGGGACTTACGGAGACCCAGCAAAGGACGCGCTCTCTCAGGCGCCTGCTCGCAGACCTCGGACTCTCGGAGGCTATAACCTACCCGTTCGGCCCCGAGCGCTGGACGGAGGACCTCAGCCTGGAAGGTGGGGCCGTCAGGCTAGAGAACCCCCTGAGCGCCGAGGGTGGGTACCTGAGGACGAGCATCCTGCCGGGGTTGCTCGACGCCGCGGCCCGCAACAAGGCCTTCGGGGCGCGGGGAGGGGCGCTGTTCGAAGTAGGGAACGTGTTCTTCGCCGATGTTCCGCAGGACGACCTGCGGGAGGTCGCGCTGCGGTTCCGCATGACGGGAGAGCTCGATCAGGACACGATAGACGCGGATCGGGCTATCGAGCAACTCGGGGGCCGAGATCCAGCTTCCACCCTCATGGGCGTGCGGGAGGCTAGCAGGATCGGGGTCGTGCTCGCCGGAACCGTGCGCCCCGCAGGCTGGAACGTGCCCGAGATCAGAGCCGATTTCTACGAGGCCAAGGGCATCGTCGAGCGGCTCGTGCCGGACGCTCGTTTCGTCCCTGCGACGAGGCCTTACCTGCATCCAGGGCGCTCGGCGGCCGTGCTTGTCGGTGACGAGGAGGCGGGCTGGGTCGGGGAATTGCATCCCGAGGTCGCCGGGAGGTTCGGGTTGGACGGTTGGCCTGTCGCCGCCCTGGAGGTGGTCACCGCCGCATGCCAACCGGCTCCGGAGCCCCGGTTCGAGCCTTTCGTCAACGTTCCGGCCGTGGCCAGGGACCTGGCCGTGCTCGTCGAAGAACGGATACCGGTAGGCGCCATGCTGCGCTCGGTACAGAGCTTTTCTGGGCCCTTGTTGACCGAGGTGCGCGTCTTCGACGTCTACGCGGGAAGCCCTGTTCCGCCGGGACAGAAGAGCGTAGCGTTCGGGTTCACATTCCAGGGCGAGAAGACACTCACGGACGAAGAGGTGGACGCTGAGGTCGGGCGCGTATTGAGCAGGCTCGAGGACGAGTTCGGCGTCCGCGTCAGGAGTTAGACTCCCACTCCGACTTCAGGATGCTCATCAGGATGGCGTCGTGGAAACCGGAGCGACGCTTTATGGCCTGGCGCAAGCGACCTTCTTCCACGAAGCCTAGCCCCTCGTAGGCCGAGATGGCCTCTCCGTTGAACTCGAAGACACTCAGGCCGATGCGGTTGAGCCCCAGTTCCTCGAAGGCGTAGCGTAGGAGCCGGCCGATGGACTCTGTCCCATAACCCTGATGGCGGTCGTCCTGATTGCCCACGATCACCGAGAGATCCGCCGACTCGTTGGCCCCGGTCTTGTTCATGAGGCTGATCACTCCGATAGGTTCGTCGTTGCCCTTGATGTGGATTGCGAAAGAATCGTCCGTTTGTGAGATCTCCCTGTCCTCGAACAACCTCTCGACCGCCGAACGGCTCAGCGGCGATGGCGCCCAGCTCGTCAGGTGCCAGATCTCCGGGTCCCCGTACCACTCCGCGTAGAGGCCGAAGTTCTTACGGGAGTGGCGCCGCAACTCGATCCTCTCCCCTTCGAGTGTTCTTGCTCCGTCGTAGAGTTGCACGGCAATGAATATACCGGGTCTGGAGGGGATTCGCCACACTACATATTGCGCTCAAGAACAGGTTTCTTTGGACACATTGCCATCCTCGCGGCTTTCGTGAGTACAATGGGGGGTATTGTACGGAGCCGTTGTAGGAGAGTGGGGGGACCGGAGCCGTGCCCTACTCGTTTATCCGGAATCCAATAATCGACTCGTTGTACCCTGACGACCCGGCATGCCTCCACGAGAGGGGCAACGGCAGTTGAGTCCCATGATGACTGGTAGGGCGGTCATGGTGAGTATCGGCCCGTGCTCTACTGGCGCCTGGAGCAGGCATTATGCCTAAGCCGGTAGGGAGCTCCCAGCGCTACATGCCAGGGCTCGATGGCTTACGGGCCTTAGCCGTGCTTGCCGTTATCGCCTACCACCTGGATCCAGGCCTGGCACCAGGGGGCCTCCTCGGCGTCGGTGTGTTCTTCACCCTGAGCGGTTACCTGATAACCGACCTGCTCCTCGGCCAACGCGAGGCTCTGGGGCGCCTCCGGCTCGGCGACTTCTGGCTCCGCAGGGCGCGGCGGCTACTGCCCGCCCTCTTCCTGATGCTTGCGGTGGTGGTGGCGTGGATTACGTTGCTGGATCGGTCCTTGCTCTCAGGCCTCAGGGGAGACGTGCTCGCCGCTGTTGCCTACGTGAGCAACTGGTGGAACATCGTCCGCGAAGCGTCCTACTTCGCCCGTTTCGGCCCGCCTCCGCCGCTCGACCACCTTTGGTCCCTGGCTGTGGAGGAACAGTTCTACCTGATCTGGCCTTTCTTGCTCTGGCTCGGCCTGCGTTACGTCCCAGGGCGCTACATGCTGGCCGGA
>Ga0136632_10000280_pt1 | contig 14128 bp, 10 predicted proteins | sample AntDrymUQ6112106_2_FD_104670 | JGI IMG/M metagenome (GOLD analysis project Ga0136632, IMG submission 104670) | Polar desert sand microbial communities from Dry Valleys, Antarctica - metaG UQ611 (21.06) | ecosystem: Environmental > Terrestrial > Soil > Desert | place: Antarctica: Dry Valley...
CGCAGGCGAATCGCGGGACCGACGGGGTCGGTGTGATCAGGAGTGCGGGGCATCGCAACCATCGATCATGGCACCGGATCTGGAATCAGTCAACTCTTGGAACATTTCCGATCACTGAAACGTGGGGGATCAGGCGCTGTAGCCGTCGAGGCGGGCAAGCACCTGCAGCATCACCTCGTCCGCGCCGGCCCCGATCGACGTCAGCCGGTTGTCCCTGGCGAAGCGGGCCGGCCAGTTCTCCTCCACGTAGCCCATGCCGCCGTGGAACTGCAGGCAAGTATCGGCCACCTGGCGAACGAGACGCCCCGCCGTCAGCTTGGCAATCGTCGCCCTGCGCGTCACGTCCTCGCCTCGGTCGGCCGACTCGGCCAGCGACTCGTTGTACACGCGCAGCATGTCCACGCCGGCCGCCAGCTCGGCCAGCTTGAACGACAGGTACTGGTTGGCCAGCAACGGCTGACCGAACACCTGGCGTTCGGCGCAGTAGTCGCGGGTGCGCGCCAGCGCCCGGTCGCAGGCGCCGACCGTCGTGTAGGAGGACCACATCCGCTCCACGACGAACTGCGCCATCTGCTGCTGGAAGCCCCTGCCGACCTCACCGATCGTGTTCGCTACGGGGACGCGGCAATCGTCGAACGTGAGCGTGCCTGTGTCGGAAGCGCGCATGCCGAGTTTGTCGGGGATCTTGCGGGCCGAGAACCCGTCCGTGTCGGTGGGGAACAGGATTTGGCTCATGCCCGAGTAGCCACCCTCGTCGGACGTGCGCGCCAGTAGGCACAGCCAGTCGGCCTGCAGCGAGTTCGTGATCCAGGTCTTGGACCCGTTGATCACCCACTCGTCGCCGTCGCGCACGGCGCGGGTGCGGATGGCGGCCACATCGGAACCGGCGTCGGGCTCGCTCACGGCGATCGACGTGACGTGCCTGCCCTCGAGAGCGGGGCGCAGCCAACGCTGCTTCTGCTCGGGCGTACCGAAGCGGTGCAGCGACGGTGTCGCCATGTCGACTTGCACGCCGAGCGCCATCGGCAGCGCCCCGTGGTCGCAGCGCCCCATCTCCTCGGCCAGGATCAGCGTGAACGTCGTGTCGGCGCCCTGCCCGCCGAACTCGGGGTCGTAGCTCAGGCCGAGCAGCCCGAGCTCGGCCATCTCTGCGAACACGTCGTGCAGCGGCATCGCCTCGTCGGCCTCCCACTTCGGTATGCGCGGGTTGAGCTTGGTCTCGACATAGCTGCGCACCATTGTGCGGAACTGCTCGTGCTCGTCGGTCATGGACATCAGAGTTTCCTTCGTTCGGTGAGGAGTGAGGTCGGGACGTCGACGAGACGGGCCCGGAGCCATTCGCCGAGGCCCTTCGCCTGGGGGTCCTGGCGCGTCGAGGCGGCGACGCCTTCCTCGAGGAGGCCGTGGATCACGAAGTTCAGAGAGCGGATGAGCGGGAAACGGAACCGTTCGACGGCGAGCTCTGCGGTCTCGGGGAGCAGCGCGCGCAGCCGGTCGGTGGTGAGGAAGCCGTCGAGCCAGCGCCAGGACTCGTCGTTCCTGGCGAACACGCCGACGTTGGCGTCGGCGCCCTTGTCGCCCGAGCGGGCTCCGACGACCGTGCCCAGCGGCACGCGCTCGCTGACCCCTTCGGTCGTGCCGATACCGTCGTTGGAGGCGCGCGGCTCACGCGGATCGGCGTCCAGTCCAACGACCGGAACCTTGGGCGTGCTCGGAGCCGACGACTCGAGGACGATGGGCGAGGCGCCGCCGATGATCACGTACTGGGGAACCAGTCCGGCCGGCACAAGAGCCGGACGGTAGACGCCGTACGGCGTTCCTGCCGAAGGGCCCCCGCCCACCGAGAACATTCCGGGGATCGTCGACAGCGCCAGCTCGATCATGGCGTTCGACACGGCGCGGCCGACCTTGCGCTCGTCGGGGTCCTTCACACTGAGCCGCCACAGGGCGACGGCCTGCTCGTTCGTGGCCGGGTCGTCCTTGTCCGTGCGCACCAGGCGCGCCGTCACCTTGGCGAAGTCGCCGGGCTCGTGTGGGCAGGCCGCCCAGAAGGCACGCTCGACGAGTTCGGCCTTGGCCTCGATGTCGAGTCCGGTGAGGGCGATGGCCATGTCGTTGCGGAAGCCGCCTTGTGCATTCGTCGCCACCTTGAGCGTTGGCGGCGGCGGCTCGCCGCCAACGGTGTGGATGCGGACGCGGTCCGGGCCCGCATCGGACAGCGAGACGGTGTCGAACCGGGCCGTCACGTCTGGCCCTAGATAGCGCGGTCCGGTGATCTCGTACAGCAGTTGGGATGTAACGGTTCCGATCGACACCTCCCCGCCGGTGCCGTCGTGCTTGCCGATCACAGACGACCCGTCGTGGGCGACCTCGGCCCACGGAAACCCTGCGTGAGTCAGATCGGCGATCTCGGTGAAGAACGAGTAGTTGCCGCCCGTGGCTTGCGCACCGCACTCGATCACGTGGCCGGCCACGACGGCACCGGCCAGCGCGTCCCAGTTGTCGCGCGCCCAACCGTGGTGCCACGCCGCCGGGCCGCACACCACGGCCGCATCCGTGACGCGTCCCGTGATCACGATGTCGGCGCCGCCGGTCAGCGCCTCGACGATGCCCCAGCAGCCGAGGTAGGCGTTGGCGGTGACGACGCCGTCGAGCTCCAGGCGCTCGCCGTCGCCGAACGGCATCAGCACGTCTGCCAGCTCATCGAGCCGATCGATCAGGTCGTCGCCGGTGACCACGGCGATGGTGGGTGCCACGCCGATCCGGTGGGCGATGCCGGCAAGTGCCTCGGCGCAACCGGTCGGATCGAGCCCCCCGGCGTTCGTCACCACCTTGATGCAACGGTCGAGGCACGGCCCGAGCACCTGCTCCATCTGGCGCAGGAACGTGACCGCGTAGCCGCCGCCGGGCCGGCGTTCTCTTGTCCTGGCGAGGATCAGCATCGTCAGCTCGGCCAGCCAGTCACCGGTGAGGGCGTCGATCGGTCCACCGGTGACCATCTCGGCGGCCGCCGAGAGCCGGTCGCCGTAGAAGCCCGAGCAGTTGGCGATCCGGATCGGGTTGGACGGTACTGGCGGGTCGGTCACCGGTCGTCGACCTCTTCGAATCGCACCAGCACCTCGCCGGCATCGACGCGCTCGCCGGGGGCCACGAGCACCTCGGCCACCACGGCGTCGATGGCCGCCGTGATCCGGTGCTCCATCTTCATCGCCTCGAGCACGACGAGCGTGGCGCCGGCTTCCACGTGGTCGCCTTTCGCCACCTCGACGGTGGCGATCGTGCCGGGAAGCGGCGCAACAGGTCCCGACGATGCTGCGTCCGACTGATGGTCGCCGAAGCGGTCGACGGGTTCGAAGCAGTGCTGGACGCCCTGTCCGTTCGTCCACACGACGCCGCCCGCATGATGTAGCCGCACGACGGACCGCACGCCGTCGACCTCCACGGCCACTGACCCGTCGGCGCCATGACGCCGGCTCACCTCGTGCTCGATGCCGTCGACGCGCATGGTGATTGCACGGTCGCCTTTGCCGATCTCGTAGTCGACAGAGATGGGCTCGCCGTGACCGACGCGGCGCCAGACGACGCGCTGCGGCTGGGTGCGCAGGTTGCGCCATCCGCTCGGAGCGAACCCCCACTGCTCGTCGTCGGCGCGACGGCGGCGCTCCGCATCGAGCACGACGGCGAGCACATGCACGTGCCACTCGCCGTCGGACGGGTCGAGCACGTCAGCGTGTTCGTCGAGGTAGCTCGTGAACGTGGCGCCATCGAGAAACGATTGCTCTCCCAATGTGGCGACGAGCATGGTCAGGTTCGTGGCGGGGCCATGCAACTCCGTGGCGGCCAGGGCGGTGGCGAGCTGTGCGGCGGCGGCGCGGCGGGTCGGGGAGTGGGCGATCATCTTCGCCAGCAATGAGTCGTAGTCGGGCGACACGATGCTGCCCTCGCGCACGCCGGTGTCGACTCGGACGGTGTCGGGCACTGCGAAGCGGTGCACTAGTCCGGCCGACGGCAGCCAGCCTGTCGCTGGATCCTCGGCCACGACACGGGCCTCTATGGCATGACCCCGCACGATCACGTCGTCCTGGGTCAGGCCGAGGGGATCACCGGCCGCTACCCGCAGCTGCAGTTCCACCAGGTCCAGACCCGTCGTCGCTTCTGTCACCGGATGCTCGACCTGTAGGCGCGTGTTCACCTCCAGGAACTGGATGGCGCCGTCGTCGCCGACGATGAACTCGACTGTGCCGGCGTTCTCGTAGCGGACATGACGAGCCAGGGCCAACGCACCGGCGTGCAACGCGCAGCGGGTCTCGTCGTCGATGCCAGGGGAAGGTGCCTCCTCGATCAGCTTCTGATTGCGGCGCTGGATCGAGCACTCGCGCTCGCCGAGGTGAATGATCGTGCCGTGTCGATCGCCGATGATCTGCACCTCGACGTGGCGGCCCCTTTGAACGAACGGCTCGATGAACACGGTGCCGTCACCGAACGTGGTCAGCGCCTCGCGCCGGGCGGCGGCGATGGCCTCGTCGAGGTCCTCCGATCGGCGGATGACGCGCATGCCCCGGCCGCCCCCGCCGGCCGCCGCCTTCACGAGCGCCGGGTACCGCACCTCGACGTCGACCGGCCGCTGCCCGTCGGGCCCGATCTCGACGGCCGCCGACGTGGGCACGCCCGATTCGACGGCAGCACGCTTGGCGGCCAGCTTGTCCCCGAGCAGGGCGATCTGGTGAGGCGTGGGTCCCACCCACACGAGACCCGCCTCGATCACCTGCCGGGCGAAGTCGGCGTTCTCCGCCAGGAAGCCATAGCCGGGATGAACGCTGTCGCAGGCGGTGCGAGTGGCGGCCTCGATCAGCGCCTCGGCGCGTAGGTACGAGTCGGCCGGCGAAGGCCCGCCGAGCGCCACGCCCCGGTCGGCGGCATCGACGTGCAAGGCGTCGCGGTCCGCCTCGGAGTACACGGCCACCGTCTCGATGCCGAGACGCCGCGCCGTACGGGCGATGCGAACGGCGATCTCGGCCCGGTTTGCGATGAGCAGCCGATGGATCACCGGGGTGTCCCGTCCAGGTGCGAGCGACGAAGCGCCAGCGGAGGAGCGGCTACCGGCTGCGCTGGCTGCAGGTGGCCTGGCCGCGGAACGCTTCGACACGTCATCAGTGCCGCCACACCCCATACGCGTCGGCACCTCGCACGACGTTGCTGTGCACCACCGACAGGGCGATGCCGAGCACGGTGCGGGTGTGGCGAGGGTCGATGATGCCGTCGTCCCAGACGCGCCCCGTGGCGAACAAGGCCGTCGACTCCTCTGTCACCTGGCGCTCGAGTGCCGACGTCTGGGCCATCAGCGCCTCCTCGTCGACGTCGTGGCCGCGCTGGGCTGCGGCGTTGCGGGCGATGATCTCCATCACGCCGGCGAGCTGTCGCGGGCCCATGACCGCGATGCGGTGGTTGGGCCAGGTGAAAACGAAACGGGGGTCGTAGGCGCGACCCGACATGCCGTAGTTCCCGGCCCCGTACGAGGCCCCCACCATGAGTGTGAGGTGTGGCACCTCGGAGTTGGACACGGCGTTGATCAGCTTGGCGCCATCCTTGATGATGCCGCCCTGCTCGGCCTCGGAGCCGACCATGAATCCGGTGATGTTCTGCAGGAACAGCAGGGGCGTGTCCGACTTGTTGCACAGCTGGATGAACTGGGCACCCTTGCGAGACTCGGGGCTGAACAGGATGCCGTTGTTGCCGAGGACGCCCACGGGGAAACCGCAGATCGAACCCCATCCGCACACGAGCTGGCTGCCGTAGAGCGGCTTGAACTCGTCGAAGCGGCTGGCGTCGAGCACCCTGGCGAGGATCTCTCGCACGTCGAAGGGGACGCGGATGTCGGCCGACGGCACGCCCAGCAGCTCGTCGGGGTCGGCCAGCGGATCCTCGGCTGGCAGGGACGGACCCGGTCCGAGCTTGCGCCAGCCCAACCGGGCGACGATGTCGCGGCCGATGCGCAAGGCGTCGAGATCATCGGCGGCGAGGGCGTCGGACAGCCCGGACGTGCGCGAGTGCATCTCGGCGCCGCCCAACGTCTCCTCGTCGACCACCTCGTCGATGGCCATCTTGACGAGCGGCGGCCCGCCGAGGTACACGTGCGCCTTGTTGCGCACCATCACGATGTGATCGCTCATGCCCGGCGTGTACGCGCCGCCGGCCGTCGACGGCCCGAACACCAGCGAGATCGTGGGGATGCCAGCCTTCGACAACCTCGTGAGGTTCTTGAACCCCGCCCCGCCCGGCACGAAGATCTCCGATTGACGGGGTAGGTCGGCGCCGGCCGACTCGGTCAGGTTCACGAGCGGCAGCCGGTTTGCGAGGGCGATCTCTTGCGCCCGTTCGTTCTTGCGGACCGTTGACGGGTTGGCCGAGCCGCCTCGCACGGTCATGTCGGTGCCGCAGATCACGCACTCGACGCCCTCCACGAGACCGATGCCGGCGACCGTCCCGGCGCCGACGGGATCGCCCGTGCCCCACGCCGCCAGCGGCATCAACTCGAGGAACGGCGTGTCGGGATCGACGAGCGCTTCGATGCGCTCGCGGACCAGCAACTTGCCCCGCGCTCGGTGGCGTTCAACGTACTTGTCGCCACCGACACCCGGCACCCTGGCCATCTCTGCGTCGAACTCGGTCAGCAGCGCGAGCATCGCCTCCCGGTTGCGGGCGTACTCAGGCGAACGGACATCGAGGCGAGACCGCAGCACGGGCCGGGGCATCCGGTCAGCATGCACCACCGGAGTAGGGCAGGTCGCACTCACCCCCCACCCCGTCTTGGCGTGATGTCTCCCCACCGCCGGTCTGGGCGCGATTCCAGTCGAGCACCGGAAGAGACCACACCCGGACGGTGAGGCTGGCGCGGCTCGACGGTCCTGTCCGGGCGTCTACGCCCGGCGCGATACTGGACGCGTGGCGGGGGAACGATTCTTCGACGCCGAGTCGGCGGGGATGACGGGCCCGGCACGGATCTGTCTCGAACGTCATGAGGTCGACGGCAAGGAGACGTTCCAGATCGTGCGCCGCTTCGGTTTCCGCGACAAGGGCTTCGACGAGCCGTTCATCGTTCCGGCCGATCCCGAGATGTTCCGCAGCGACCTGACGTCGGTGCCTGTGCTGTTCACGTGGCTCGTGCCGAGAACGGGCAACCACCTGCCGGCGGCGCTGCTGCACGACGGCCTCGTGTACCCGCCCGGTGAGCCGGCGTCGTACACCGGGCCGGAGGTGAGCCGGGAACAGGCCGACGGAATCTTCCGCAACGCCATGGCCGATCTGGGCACGGGGTGGTTGCGGCGCTGGCTGGTCTGGACGGCCGTCATCCTTGCGACGGCGTTGACCGACCTACGCCCACGATGGCGCTGGGTGCCAGTCGTGGCAGGAACCTTGGCCGCCGTCAGCATCCTCGGCGTGCTCGCCACGATCGACCTGTTCGATCAGTGCACGGTGCTGCCGTGGATGGCCGACCGCAGTTGGTTGGGCGAGCTGGCGTACGGTGCCATGGCTGCGCTCGGGATTCCACTTGTGCTGTCGCTGCTGTGGGGCCGCCTGTACAAGGCAGGGATCGTTGCCTGCCTGGCCCTGGCGTTCCTCCTCCACGTCACCGTCCTGCTCGCCTTGCTCTCAGCCGTGTACCAGGTGATCGAGAGCCCGCGGGCGGCGTGGGCCACTGTCCGACGCTACGTGACGCCGGCGGTGCTGGCGGGTGTGCTCGCCTACGGTGGCGTGATCGCGTTCGTCGTGTGGTGGCGTTGCCCCTGAGCCGGCGCCGAGTGCGGTTATCGTCCCGTCGGAAGCCTCGTGAACACCGCACTGGGACTCATCGGAGTCGTCGTCCTCATCGCCCTCAACGGCTATTTCGTGGCAGCCGAGTTCGCGTACGTGAGCGTCCGCCGTGCTCAGCTCGAGGCCCACGAGCGCGCCGATGCCAAGCGCGTCGAACGGGCCTTGGCGATCGTCAAGCGTCTTTCGTTCATGCTCTCTGGGGCCCAGCTGGGCATCACGATCATGTCGGTGATCATCGGCTTCATTGCCGAGCCGAGCATCGGCCAGGCGATCGAGCCGCTGATGGAGTGGATCGGGATCGGCGAGTCGGCCCGCCAACCGATCGCCCTCGTCCTCGCCTTCGTAATCGCCACCGCCGCCCAGATGCTGTTCGGCGAGCTGTTCCCGAAGAACCTGTCGATCGCCAGGGCCGAAGGGGTGTCGCTGGCCCTGGCGACAACGACTGCGCTGTACACGAGGATCGCGGCGCCGGTCATCCGGCTGTTCGACAACTCGGCCAATGCGCTGTTGCGCCTGTTCGGCATTGAGGCGATCGAGGAACTGCACGGCGGCGTCACATCCGACGAGTTCGATTTCATCGTCGAGGAATCGGTGCGTGAAGGCCGGCTGACGCCCCAACAAGCCGAGCTGCTCTCACGGTCGATCGAGTTCCCGATGCTCGATGCTGCGGATGCCATGCGCCACCGGCGCAACGTGATGACCGTTTCGTCACAGGCCACGGGTTGGGAGCTGCGCACCGTTGCGGGGGCGGTCCACAGCCGGTTGCCAGTCGTGGACGAGAACGGCGACCGCGACGAGGTGGTCGGTGTGGTCGAGCTGAAGGACCTGCTGGAGGTCCCGATCGAACGACGCAATGACGTGCGCATCGTGGACATCATGCGCGAGCCGCTCATCGTGCCCGAGCAGCTCCCCCTGCCTGACGTGCTGGAACGGATGCAGCAGCACATCACGGAGATGGCCGTCGTCGTGGACGAGTTCGGGGAGTTTGCAGGCATCATCACCGACGAGGATCTCGCCGAGGAACTCGTTGGTCCGATCGATGACGAGCACGACGAGGAGCCCGAGCCGATGATCGTCGAGCGCGGCGAACGCTCGTGGACGGTGCCCGGTTCCTCGCGGCTGGACGAGATCGAGCGGGAGGTCGGCGTCGAGTTGCCGGCGGGCGAGTACGACACCGTCGCCGGTCTCATGCTTGACCGGCTCGGCCACTTCCCGGACCCAGGTGAGCAGGTGGAGGTCGACGGACACACGCTGAGCGTCGTCCAGATGGACGGCCTGCGGATCGTCGAGCTGGTGCTCGACGTTGGCGACAGCGTGCCTGACCAGCAACTGACCAGTGGTGGCGGCGACGAAGCGGAGGATCCGGCGTGAGCCCGGCCTTGGCCGGGTTCATCGCCGCGGCATCGATCATCGCCAACGGCTTCTTCGTCGCCGCCGAGTTCGCGCTGCTGGCGTCGCGCAGGTCGCGCATCGAACAGCTGGCACTCGAGCGTCGCGGCGGCGCCGCTGCCGCCCAGCGGGCGCTGCGCGAGCTGTCGCTGATGCTCGCCGGCGCCCAGCTCGGGATCACCGCCGCCACGCTGGTGCTCGGCGCCGTCGCCGAGCCGGCGTTGGCCGTGCTGCTCGAGGGACTGTTCGAGAGTGTCAGCCTTCCCGAGGGTCTCGTTCACCCGTTGGCCTTCGTGCTGGCGCTTGCGGTCGTCGTCTTTCTCCACATGGTGGTCGGAGAGATGGCGCCGAAGTCGTGGGCGATCGCCGATCCCGAGCGTTCGGCGTTGTTGCTCGCCCGTCCATTCCGGGCGTTCACGCTCGTGTTCCGTCCGCTTCTCGTGTTACTCAACAACGCCGCCAACGGGCTGTTGCGTTTGGTCGGGGTGACACCACAGGACGAACGAACGATGCGGATCGGACCGGCGGAGCTGGCCGTGCTGCTGGTGGAGAGCGTCGAGGTCGGCAAGATCGAGGCGGAGGAGGCCGACTTGATCAGCCGGGCGCTGCAGCTGTCGGGTCGAACGGCCTTGTCGGCGATGGTGCCGAGAGAGCGCGTCGACGCCGTGCCGGCAGCCGCCGACGTTGCCACGATCGAGGCCGCGGCGGCCCAGAACCGGCGCAGCCGCGTCGTCGTGTACGGCCGCGACCTCGACGATCCGCTCGGCGTCGTGCACCTGCGTGACATCCTGGCCCTCGAACCCGACGAGCGCGAAGATCGCCGCGCCGACGAGTTCGTGTACTCATTGGTGCTCGTTGCGGGTGACACGCCGCTCGAAGACGTGCTGCTGCAGATGCAGAGCCAACGGCGCCACGTGGCGGCCGTCGTCGAGTCCGGTCAGCTGCGTGGCATCGTCACGATGCAGGACGTGCTGCGCAGCCTCATCACACAGCGCCCGCGATCCGAGCACCCGTTCGCCTGAGCGCGGGTCAACCGAGGAGTCGAAGGGGTCCCGGGGCCGGGGCGCTCGTGACCCGGCCGCGCACGTCGGTGGCCCAGATGCCGCCTTCCGAGACGATCACCGGATTGAGCTCGATCTCGGTCAGCTCGGCGTGCTCGAAGGCCAGCCGCGACACTCTGACGATCACATCGACGAGCCGATCGGCGGGGAGACCGGCCTCGTGCAGCGCCATCGCCACGCGACTCGTCTCGAGAAGTTGGCGGGCACCGGACGGCGACAAGGGCGCCAGGCGGTGGACGCCGGAGTCGATCACGTCGGCCTGCACTCCGCCGAGCCCGACGTCGACGACCGGTCCGATGCGTTCGCCGGCTCGTGCCCGCACGCGCACGTCGACGCCGGGCGGCACCATGCGCTGGACGGTGACCGACGCCGCATCGTCGCCGAGTGACTCGCGCATGGTGCCGAACGCAATGACCACGTCGTCGTCGTCGGTCAGGTCGAGTGCCACGCCGGCGTGCACGGACCGCCCGATGCGGCGTCGCCGCGCCTTCATGCCGACGGGATAGCCGATGCGCCGTGCCTCGACGATCGCGCTCTCGGCGCTGTCAGCGTCTCCGGCACTCGCCACAGGGATCCCGTAGCTCTCCAGCACACGGCACGTCTCGGCGAACGACAGCTCGTCGGTTCCAGCCGCGAGGGCGGCGTCGATGATCGTCTGGGCGTCGCCGAACAGCACATCGGCGGGATCGTCCGACGCTCCTTCCGCTTCCAACGCCCTCCACCGACCGTACGCCCACATGCGACCGAGCACCGCTGCGGCCGTCTCGGGGAACGAGAACGAAGGCACCTGCGAACCGCTCAGCACCGGCCCGTCTCGCGAGCCCAGCATCACTGCCAGGACTGGCTTCGTGGCTCCGCCGGCGGCCCGGTCGATCTCGGGTGCCACGTTGCTGACCGTGGCCTCGACGGCAGGGGCATAGATGACCAGGAGGGCGTCGATGTCTTCGTCGGACAGCGTCGCGGTGATGGCGGCGGCATACTCTCCGGACGGGGCCCGATGGTTCACGCGGAGGCGCTGTGGCGCCGTCACGAGCCCTGCGGCGGTGAGCGCCGCCTCGGCGAGCGTCCCGGGGCTGCGCGAGTTCGTGAGCACGGCGACGCGGGGGCCGGCGGGGATGGGTTGGCTGGCCAGCACCCGAGCGGTGTCGAGCAGCGCCGTCACGGTCGGCACCTCGATCACGCCTGCCTGCTGGTAGATGGCGCCCGTTGAGTCGGTGATGGCGGCGGCGCCCGTGCGCACGGCGACGATCGGACGAGTCCTGGCTACCCGGCGGGCGATGCGGGCGAACTTGCGCGGATTGCCGAACGTCTCCGTGTACAGGGCGATCACCGACGTGGCCTCGTCGTCCGACCAGAACTGCAGGAGGTCGTTGCCCGACACGTCGCACTTGTCACCGAGCGACACGAACCACGACAGCCCGAGCGAGAGGTCGGCGGCCTGGCGCAGGAGGGAACCGCCGAGCGTTCCCGACTGCATCGACACGGCCACGTTGCCAGGTGGTAGGTGCACGTCGACGAGCGCCGCCTGAAAACCGATGTTCGGCGAGGCGATGCCCATGCTGGCTGGCCCGATGACACGCATGCCCGAGTGGCGAGCCTCCGCCACGAGCGACGCCACGTCGACATCAGACTCCTCGAGGTCGGTGACGATCACGGCGCCGCGGACGTGCTTGGTGATGCATTGACGAACGGTGGCGACGACGTCGGCGATCGGCACGGCGATGACGGCCAGTGACACGTCGTCGGGGATGTCGATCACCGAGCGGTAGGCGTGGACGCCACCCACCGTGTCGTGATTGGGGTTCACGGCGTACAACGGTCCCGAGAAGGAGCCTCGCAGATGCCGCCAGAGTGCGTCGCCCACGGTGCGCGGTGTATCCGACGCCCCGACGACGGCCACCGTGCGTGGCAGCAGGAGCCGGGCCATGGCCTTGCTGTCGGCGCGCTGTTCGCGGCGCTCGACTGAACCGACGAACGCGGCGTCGTCGGTGAGATCGAAGTCCACGTCGATCACACCGCTGTCGAACTTCTGGTGCACGGGCCATCCGGCCTTGGCGAAGACCGTGAGCATGGCGCGATTGTCCGCCAACGTCTCGGCCGTGAAGCGCGTGATGCCATGGCCACGGGCGATGGCAGCCAGGTGCTCCAACAGCAGCGTGGCGATGCCCTTGCCGCGGTGATCGTCGTCGACCATGAACGCCACCTCGGCGTCGTCCCGACTGGCCCAGCGTTCGTACGACGCCCACCCGATCAGATCGTCGCCGCGCCACACGGCGAGCGCCGTGCGGTGGTCCGGGTCGACTGCGGTGAAGTACTCGGCCATCTCGGGCGTCATCTCCGGCTTCGGGGAGAAGAAGCGCCGGTAGATGCTGTCGGGCGACTGGCGGCGGTGGAACGCCCGCAATGCCTCGGCCTCGCCCGGCACCATGGCCCGGATCATCACCGACTCTCCGTCGGCCAACACGACGTCGGCAGTCCATCGCTCGTTGGCGAGGTCGGAATCGTCGACAGTGCCGGTCACCCGCCCAATAGTGCCATCCTCGCGCGGTAGCGCACCGAGAGCCGCGCTGTACCGAGGCCTGCGGTGGGCGATGCCTTCAACGGCGCACGCTTCGACACGGGAGGGCTGTGGGTGACTGAGTCCGTCAACCTGCCATCCGAACGGAACCGAGCGCTAGCGGTTGCAGGTGTGGTACAGAATGCCGGGATGCGGGCCTCGGTGATGCGTGCGGCGGTGACTTCGGGCTTTGGAGGTCCTGAGCGCTTGGAGGTGCTCGACGATGTCGCGGTCCCTGAGCCGGCTGCGGGAGAGGTGCTTGTCGAGGTCGGGGCGTGTTGTTGCAACAACTCGGACATCTGGCTTCGTGAGGGCTCCTACGGGCGAGAGGATGACTCTCAGGCGCAAGCTGGCTGGCTGCGCGAGGTTGAACCGCCGAGATTTCCGCTGATCCAAGGCGCTGACATCGTGGGGCGGATCGTCAGACCGGCGAGGGCGTGGAGCAGGTTTGGCTCGGCCGGCGGGTCCTCGTCGATACCACGTTGCACGACGCCGCAAGCACAGAGCCGTACGGCATCGCTGGGATCTTCGGTTCTGAACGCGATGGAGGCTTCGCCGAGTACGCGACCGCTCCCGTGACAAGCCTTGGCGTGGTTGAGGTCGACGACCTCTCGGACGTGGAGGTCGCGGCGCTGGGGTCGGCGTCGTTCGTCACGGCGATACGAATGCTCAAGCGAGCGCGACTTGTCGAGGGTGAGCTGGTTCTGATCGCTGGGGCGTCGGGCGGGGTCGGATCCGCCGCAGTGCAGCTCGGCAAGCTACGAGGAGCGCAAGTCATCGCGCTCTCCGACCCCGGCAAAGCCAACACGATTCGCGATCTCGGTGCCGATGCCGTCGTCGCCAGCCGAGACCTCGATCTCCCGAACGCGGTCCGAGCCGCCTGTGCCGGACGCAACATCGACGTCGCAGTCGACGTCGATGGGGGCCCGCTGTTCTCTATCCTGCTGACGCTTCTGCGCCCGCTTGGGGCTACGTCACCGCGGGCGCAGTTGGCGGACCGGTCGTCGCGCTCGATTTGCGCACTCTGTATCTCAAACACCTCGAGCTCCTGGGTTCCACGCTGGGCACTGTCGAGGACTTCCACGAGCTCATCGCATTGATCAACCAGCGCAAGATCAGGCCGGTAGTCGCACAGACCTTTCCCCTCGAAGACATCCACGCCGCCCAAACGGCCTTCAGGATCAAGCAGACGGCCGGCAACATCGTCATCCGCATAGCCCGCGAGCGGCGAGATAACTGACCACCGCACAACGACGAACGCGCGGTGGCCGTGTGTGGAGCTGCCACAGAGACGGCCTCCTCACGGGAC
>Ga0136632_10000284_pt1 | contig 14029 bp, 15 predicted proteins | sample AntDrymUQ6112106_2_FD_104670 | JGI IMG/M metagenome (GOLD analysis project Ga0136632, IMG submission 104670) | Polar desert sand microbial communities from Dry Valleys, Antarctica - metaG UQ611 (21.06) | ecosystem: Environmental > Terrestrial > Soil > Desert | place: Antarctica: Dry Valley...
GCTGCTTGGCCGAGCGAAAACCGAGCAGCGCTAGGACGCAGGGAGCCCCGATATTGGGTGAATATCGGGGCAAAGTTTCGGGGCCCCCAGGAAGTGCGCAGCACTTTCTGGGGTAGGACTGAGGACGACGCGATGCGAAGCGTTTGCAGCCGGCCAAGCGGTGCCGTACTTCCCGGAGAGACCACTAGAGGTTTGATGTGAAACTCACGGCGGGCCGGATGACGGCCACGACGCGGCACCGGATCGCCACCCTCCCTCGTCATCCAGGCTCACTAGCCTGCATGTTGAGGGAGTGCGTCGCCCGGCTTGGTCGTGGCCGCCCCCGGCTGCGCGCCAATTTCACATCAAGCCTCTAGACCGGGCGAACGACCCAGCTTCGGCCTCTTCCCGCGAGCAACGACGCTGCGTGCTCGGCGTTCTTCACGTCGTCGAAGAGCCCGTACACGGTCGGACCGGCGCCGGTGACATCCGCACGGAAGGCACCGAGCGCGTCCAGCTCGAGTGCTAGCGGAGATGACGCGAGATCGTTCCCGGGAAGCTTCGCCAGGTCTCTCGCTTCCGTCACCTGCTCGAGCGTTTGGAGGAGATCCGATTGGCGCTGCTCGAATCCCTCGGCGCCGCCACGCTCGTCGAACCGGCGATACACCGCCGCTGTCGACTCCTTGCCGGCTCCCTTCGGCAGGACAAGCAGCGCGACGTAGTCCACGGGCAGATCGAGCGGGGAAAGATCGGATCCGTCGCCTCTGCCGAGCTGCGCTCCGGCTTGGAGAAAGAAAGGCACGTCAGCACCAACGCGGGCGGCGAGGGCGTGCAGCTCGAGCTCGGGTAGTGGCGTCGTCAGCGTCGCGTTCGCCAGTGCGAATACCGCGGCCGCATCCGAGCTGCCGCCCCCGAGCCCGGCAGCAACGGGGATCCGCTTCTCGATCCGCACGCGCCAATTCGGCGCGACACCGGCCGCCTCTGCGAGTCGGATGAGCGCTTCGCGCACAACCGTGTCCTGGGGAAATCCTTCGACAGACAGTGTCTCGGCTCGCACGAGCTCGATGTCGTCGCAGAGGTCGACCGACTGCAGGACCGTCGCGACCTCGTGTTTGCCGTCAGGGCGAGCGGGGCCCACGACCAGCGCGAGATTGATCTTCGCGGGCGCGCGAAGCCGCGTCATCGAAGTGTGTCGGCGAGAGCGACGAAGTCCTGCGGCGTGAGCTCTTCGGCGCGGGCTCTTGGCGGCTTGCCGATCTCAGTGAGCGCTTGCTCGGCTTCCGCGCGGCTTGCGAGTCCGACGAGCGCGAGGGAGTTCGCCAGTGTCTTTCGCCGGTGCGCGAAGGCGGCATTCACGACGGGTCGCACCGGATCGAGCGACGAGCTGTCGACGCGCTCGAAGGCGACGAGCGCGGATTCGACACGCGGCCGGGGCTTGAAGACCGTCGGTGGGACAGCGCGAAAGCCGACCTTGCGCGTTCGAAGCTGCACGAGGACGGAAACGGCCCCGTATGCCTTCGTCCGCGGCGACGCGAAGAAGCGCTCGGCGATCTCACGCTGCACCATCACGCACCAGCGCTCGAGCGACGGGGCCCTGTCGAGACTCTCCACGACGAGCGGCGTGGCGATGTTGTAGGGGAGGTTGGCGACCAGCTTGGTCGGCTGCGGCGCGAGCAACGAGAGGTCGAGCTCGAGCGCGTCGCCGAGGAGGAGTCGCACGTTGTCGCGCCCCTCGAGCGCGGATTCGAGGGGCTCCTCGAGCGAGCGGTCGAGCTCGATCGCGTGGACGATCGCGACCCGCCCCGCGAGGTAGCGGGTCAAGACCCCGAGACCGGGGCCGACCTCGAGCACCACGTCCTCTGGGTGAAGAGCGGCGAGCCGGCCGATGACGCCGAGGATGTTCTCGTCGACGAGGAAGTGCTGGCCGAGCCTCTTCTTGGGCGTGACCGTCATGCCAGCCGGAAAGCGACGGCGGCGTTGGCGTGCGTGGCCGCGGCGAGATCCGCCTGCTCCTCACCGCGGACCCCGGCAAGCGCAGCGATCGTGTGCACGACGTGAGCGGGCTCGTTCGCGCGTCCTCGCACCGGCTGCGGCGAGAGGTACGGGCTGTCCGTCTCCACGAGGATCCGGTTCTGGGACACGGCCGCGGCGGCATCGCGGAGATCGCCGGCCTTCGGATACGTGACGTTCCCCGCGAAGGAGACGTAGTACCCGCGCTCGAGTGCGGCCGGCAGCAGGTCGGGCGAGGAGAAGCAGTGGAGGATCACGGTGCCGCCGAAGCCTTCCAGCGCCGACGCAGTGTCGGTGGCGGCTTCGCGGCTGTGGATGACGACCGGAAGGTCGAGGTCGGCCGCAAGCGCGAGCTGCGCGTCGAACAACCGGCGCTGCTCGGCCGGCGTCGCGTAGAGCTTCACGTTGTCCAAGCCCGTCTCGCCGACGGCGACCGCCCTTGGGTGGAAGAGCAGCTCTCGGAGCTCCTCGAGCCGCCCGGCGTCCGCGCTCGCCGCTTGGTGGGGGTCGACGCCGAGAGCGGCAAAGACACCCTCATGCTCGTCAGCGAGCGCGAGGGCAGCGCGGGAGGAGTCGATTCCGGTGCCGATCGTGACGATTCGCGCGATGCCGGCCGCGACCGCCCGCTCGACGACTGCTGCCGGCTCCTCGCACGCGTCGAGGTGCGCGTGCGAATCGGTCACGCCGCATCGTCGCGGTCCGCGTCGTCTTCCATTCGCTTCAGCTCGTCGGCGACGACTTTGTCCGCGTCGAGCTTCGCGAACAGCGGGACGGGCTCGAGCAGCGCCTGCCCGGCAGGAAGCTCGCTGGGCTCCCAGCGACCGATCCAACCCTCGTAGTCGCCGGTGAGGACGACATGCTCCGCGCCGCCGTCCTCGGTGACGGTTCGAAACTCGAGCGGGCCCGCGATCGTGCCCTCGTACCCGAGCAGCTCGTGCAACCGCTGCGAGGAGAAGGGAAGGAACGGGGTGAGCAGCATCTTCAGGCTGTCTATCGCCTTGAGCGAGACATACAAGATCGTTCCCGCGCGCTCGCGGTCGCTCTCGAGGAGAGTCCACGGCGCCTGCTCGGTCACGTACTGGTTACCGAGCCCGGCGAGACGCATGACCTCCTGCAACGCGTTCTTGAAGCGTGCCGCCTCGATCAGGGATCCCACGGTTTCGAAGCCATGGGCGATTGCGGCGAGGAGCTCGGTGTCGGCTTCCGTAAGCGCCCCGGGCTCGGGCACCGCTTTGAAGTTCTTATAGGCGCTTTGAAGGGTGCGATTGACGAGGTTGCCCCAGGTCGCCACGAGCTCGTCGTTGTTTCGGCGGACGAACTCGGACCAGGTGAAGTCCGTGTCCTGGGTCTCGGGGCCGGCGATCGAAAGGTAGTAGCGCAGGGCATCGGCGTCGTAGCGGCTCAGAAACTCGCGCACGAGGATCACAAGCCCTCGGCTCGAGCTGAACTGCTTGCCCTCCATCGTCAGGAACTCGCTCGAGACGATGTTGTCGGGGAGCCGCAAGTTGCCGTGCCCCGCGCCGTACGCGCCGTCGTCGCCGTAACCGAGTAGCGTGCTCGGCCAGATCACGGTGTGGAAGACGATGTTGTCCTTCCCCATGAAGTAGGCGTGCTCGGCCTCCGGGCTCTGCCACCACTCGCGCCACGCATCAGGCGTTCCCCGGTTCGCGGCCCACTCGATCGCTGCCGAGAGATAGCCGATCACCGCGTCGAACCAGACGTAGATCCGCTTGTCGTCCTGGTTCTCGTAGCCCTCGAGGGGAATAGGCACTCCCCAGTCGAGATCGCGAGTTATCGCGCGCGGCTTCAACTTCTTGACGAAGTTCAGCGAGAACCGCCTGACGTTTTGCCGCCAGTGACCCTGCGACTCGATCCACTCGGTGAGCTGATCCTTGAAAGCCGGCAGGTCGAGGAAGAGATGCTTCGTCTTCTTGAAGAGCGGTGTCGTTCCGTCGATCCGTGAGCGCGGGTCGATCAGTTCGATGGGATCGAGTTGGTTCCCGCAGTTGTCGCACTGGTCGCCACGCGCGCTTTCGAAGCCGCAAATCGGGCACGTGCCTTCGATGTAGCGGTCCGGAAGCGTGTGCCCAGTGGAGGCGGAGAACGCCCCGAGCGTCTCCTGCTCGACGATGTAGCCCTTGCGGTGGAGCGTGCGAAAGAGATCCTGGGTGACGCGATAGTGATTGGCGGTGGTCGTTCGGGTGAAGAGGTCGTAGGACAGCCCCAGGTCGCGCAGATCCTCACGGATGAGCTGATTGAATCGCTCTGCCGTCTCACGCGGCGACTCGCCCGCGGCGTCCGCCGCGACCATGACCGGTGTTCCGTGCTCGTCCGTGCCGCTCACCATGAGGACGTCGTTCCCGCGCAGCCGGTGGTACCGGGCGAACGTGTCCGACGGGACGCCGAAGCCCGCCACATGGCCGATGTGGCGCAGGCCGCTCGCGTACGGCCACGCGACCGCAACCAGGATCTTCCGTCGGGAGCTCATCCGGTTCATGGGCGTCAATGATATGGAGTCGTTTTCTGGTGCCCCGTCGGAGCCTGAGGCCGCTGCCGACAAGGAGCGTGAACGCGACGAGGGCGACGAGGGCGGCAGCGACCGCGGCAAGCGTGAACCGCCGCACAGGGCTGCCGGTAGCCGGCTCCGGCGGATGCGCGGCCGTCTTCGGCAAGCGTATGACCGTGTGTTGATCCCTGCGCTCGGCGACCATGTCGGCGACACCGGGTGGATCAGGCCGCACAATGCCCCTCACCAGCCTCTCAGCCGGCGCCGGGACGTCTAGCTTCGTCCAACGAGATCCGCGCAGCTCCCTCCGCGGAGCGGCCGCGAAGTGAGCGCGGGCCCTCGGAACCACCAGGTGCGTGATCCCCTTCGTGTCGGCACGCTCCGTCCCCGCACGCTCAGCCGTGACCTGCGTGCGAGGAGATCGGGGTTGGGCAGTGACGGCCCCAACGATCGGTCGGCTCTTGGCCGCGGGACGTTCGGCAGGCCCACCGGCCGCCGGCAGGAGTGCCGGCCCAGGCGCCGGAGCGGGAGATGGAGCCGGAACTGGAGCCGGCGTCGGCGCAGGTGCGGCCTCGGGCGCAGAGACCGGCGGTGCTTCCGCGGCCGGAAGCTCGGGAGAGGGTTCCGGCGCCGGAACCGGTGGAGCTGATGCGGGCGGCGCCGCGGGCGCCGGGGGAGGTGTGGGGGCAGCCCGCGGCGGGAGCAGCGACAAGGGATCGACGTACGTCTCGTCATCGCCGACCCGGACGCCGAGGTGGACGTACGGAACATCGTGCTCCGAAGTACCAGACGGACCCGCCTCGGCCACGGACGCGCCTTCCGAGATGTGCTCGCCACGGCGAACGAGGAGCGGCCCGAGATGGGTCAACGAGACCTTGTGACCGTCCGCAGCGGCGACGGTGACGGTGAGTCCGTGCGTCGGGACCTGCCCGGCAAATGCAACCTCGCCGGAGACCGGAGCCCGAACCACTCGAGCACTTGCAAGAGCGATGTCGACACCTCGATGCTGCCCGCCCGCATATGGGTTGGCGCCCAGCGAGAACTCGCGGAGGACGTCGCCGTCCGCGGGCCAAGCCCAGGCTTGGGCGCCCGAGGCGGTAGCGAGCGTCCACGCGATCGCCAACAAAGTGATTGCGATAGTTCTCGTTGCCCGAGAAGCCAACACCGATCGAGAGTAACGGCTCCTCGGAAAGGGGGCAACCGCAATTGACGGAGTTGTTACAGAGAGGATCGGTAAAGGGCGTTCCGCGGTGCGCCAGTGAGGCGCGCGACGAGATCGACCGCCTGCCGTCGCGCGATTCCGGCTGCGACGAGCTCGGCGACCGCCGCCAGGGCGTTGTCCTCGACCCCCGCTCCCTCGTTCGAGCCCCGGCTGGCTTCCTCTCCGAGAACGAGCGTGATCTCGCCCTTGGGCGGCTCGTTGAAGCGGTCGGAGAGCTCACTCAGCGTCCCTCGCACGACCTCCTCGAAGCGCTTCGTCAGCTCCCGGCAAACCGCCGACGGCCGCGCGGGCATCCGCCGAGCGAGCGCCGCGAGCGAAGCGGGCAGCCGGCGGGGCGACTCGAATGCGACGACCGCGTGCGGCCAGTGGGCGAGCTCCTCGGCGAGCGCCTGAAGCTCTCGACCTCGTCGCGGCAGGTATCCCAAGAACTGATAGCGGCCGGTCACGAGTCCGCTCGCGACAACGGCCGTCTCGACAGCGGACGGCCCAGGCAGCACCGTCACGGGTATCAGCGCGGCCAGCGCAGCCGCCACGAGCCGTGCCCCGGGGTCGTTGACGCCAGGGAGACCCGCGTCGGACACCAGTGCCACTCGTTCTCCCCGCTCCAGTCGCGAGACCACCTCGCCCGTCCGCGCCGCCTCGTTGTGCCGGTGGTAGCTGAGAACCCGCGCCTCGATCCCATGTCGCTCGAGCAGAACGCGTGTATGTCGGGTGTCCTCGCAGAGGACGAGATCGGCTTCGCGCAGCTCCGCGAGCACACGGAGCGTGATGTCGTCGAGATTCCCGATCGGGGTGGCGCAGACCGCGAGCGGCATGAGAGCTTCTAACACAGTGCTCGCCCGTCGCGAGGCGTCCAGGGCCGCATCGCGACATGGCCGCTCACTGTGTTAGGAGCTCGTCACCCACCGGGCTCCGTCGAGAGCCTCGAAGCCGACCAGCGCTGCCCCGACGAGACCCGCTTCGCCCCCGAGTTCGGCGGGCAGCACGCGGAGCGTCGCATCGGCTGGCGCCAGCGCCTCCCGTCGAGCGGCGTCCTGAGCAGGGCCGAGAACAAGCTCGCCGGCGGCCTCGCCGAAGCCGCCTCCGATCAGGACGAGCTCCGGATCGAAGAGATTCGCGAGGGAGCCGATCGCGGCCCCGAGGAACTCGCCGATCTCGGCCAAGCGGGCTCGGGCGGCCTCATCTCCGGCTCGAGCGCGCTCGACCAGCATGTGCGCGTCCGCATCCGGCCCCCAGAGCTCCTGCGCTATGCCGTCTGCCGCCGTCCCTGAGCACAGCGCCTCGACGTGCCCACGACCATGACAGTTGCCCTCGCAAGGAGGTCCGTTCGCCGAGACGACCATGTGCCCGACCTCGGCCCACCCGCGATACAGGCGGTCATCGAGGACGATGCCGCCGCCCACGCCGGTGCCCAGGGTGAACAGGACGAGGTTCGAGGCGCCCCGCCCCGCGCCGAGCTTCCATTCAGCGAGCGCGGCGGCGTTCGCGTCGTTCTCTACCCCGACCGGAAGCCCAAAACGCTCGCGCGCATGTCCCGAGAGATCGAAGTCGTCGAATGGCAGGTTGGTGGTCCGAAGGACACGTCCCGTGTGGCGGTCGAGAGTCGACGGAATGCCGAAGCCGATCGCCCCCACACCATCCCCGAGAACCGCCTCGACGGCGCTGTCGAGCTCGCGCAGCACGTCTTCCTCGGAGCTCCCGGGACTCTCCACCTCGTGCCGTGTATGCACGATGCCCTCACGGTCGACGACCCCGGACCGGATCTTCGTTCCGCCAACGTCGACTCCGATGACGAGAGGAGGGGCCACGGCCGCGGGCTACCATAGCGCCCCGAATAGGCCCCTCAGGTTCGTAAGTCACGTCGTGTAGCTCGGAGCATCGCTAGGGCTTCAGTCGCCAACCGCGCGCGACGAGCCATGTCGCCGTCGCGAAGAGGGCTGACGCCACAGCTGCTGTCACCGTGAGCGAGATCCACACAGGGGCTTCGTGAACGCCCGTAAGACCTGCTCGGGTCGAGTCAACGAGGTAGAAGAGCGGGTCGAGCCGCGTGAGAGTAGACCAGGGCTCATCGAGAGTGCGCGCCGTGTAGAAGACGCCGCCGAGCATCGCGAGCGGCACCACGACAAGGTTGGCGACGAACGCGTGCTGGTCGAAGGAGTCGGCCCAGATGCCCGTGATGACACCGAGCGACGCGAAAACGAGCCCGGTGAGCAAGAGCGAGGCGACAGCGAGCGGCGCGTTCTCGACCCCCCCGTGAGCGGCGTCGCGATAGCGGCGAGAACGGCTGCGGCGGCGAAAGCGCGGACGAGGCCGCCTGCCATGTAGGCGAGCGTGAAGTGCCAGGGCTGAAGCGGACTCGTCAGCACGTCTTCGATGTAGCCCTCGCTCTTCGCCTGGAACAAGCTCGTGGAGTTGTTCGAGAACGCTGATCCGGCGACCGTGAGCACGAGGAGCCCGGGGAGGATGAAGGTGAGGTAGGGCAGACCTTCGATCTCGCCCACGCGCGACCCGAGCGCGCCGCCGAAGACCGCGAGGAACAGAAGCGCGGTTACGACGGGCGGGAGGATGGTCTGCGTCCAGAGGACGACCACTCTCTGGCTCTCACGCGCGGCCAGCGCTAACGTCCCTCGCCGCTGGACGTCGCGAAGCGTCGCGGTTGTCATGTTTGCATCGCCTCCATGTATGCGTCTTCGAGCCGTTCGCCCCCGAAGCAGTCACGCAGCTCGGCGATCGAGCCCTCGGCAACAATTTGGCCATCGCGGATGAACGCGACGCGCTCGCAGAGTGCTTCCGCTTCCTCGATGTAGTGCGTCGTCAGGAGCACGCTGACGCCTTCGGTGGCATGGAGGCGTCGGAGGTAGCGCCAGAGTTCATGTCGCAGGACAAGATCGACACCTGCCGTCGGCTCGTCGAGGACGAGCAGCCTCGGGCGGTGGACGAGCGCCCTGGCGATTAGCAGCCGCCGTCGCATCCCGCCCGACAGACGGTTCGGCTTCGTGTCCGCCTTGCCCATGAGGTCGAAGACGGTGAGCAGTTCGTCGGCGCGGACAGTCGCGTCGGCTCTCCGCATCCCAAAGAAGCGTCCGTGAAAGACGAGCAGGTCGCGCGCGCTCAGGAAGCGATCGAGATGCACCTCCTGCGGGGCGAGTCCGAGCAGCAGCCGGGCTCGGGGGTCGCGGACAGCGTCGTGGCCGAACACGTAGACCTTCTCCGCCGGAGCCCGGACGAGCCCAGCGGCGGCGTTGATGACCGTCGTCTTCCCAGCACCGTTAGGCCCGAGCAGGCCGAAGAAGCAACCCGACGGGACGCGCAGCTCCAGCGCATCGAGCGCATGCGTGCCGTCCGCATAGACCTTCGTCAGGCGATCAACGAGTAGCGCCGCCGGAGTTGCACTCACGTCTCAAGGCTACGTCCGGTGGGCAAGCGTCATGGTGTTCGGCTCCCACAACGGCAAGCAGGCCGGGGATGATCGAGAGCAGGATCGCCGTCCGAACGCTGAACGCGGCCTCCAGAGCAAGGGCAAGGAGTGGCCAGGCGATTGCGCCTAAGGTTTGTCCACCGCGCGGTCGAAGCCGTAGGCCCGCCCGTAGCTCGCGGCCTTCTCGAACGGGGCCGCGGGCTACGATAGCGCCCCGAATGGCCGAGGGAGACAAGCCCTACCGGCGGTACCGCGGTGGCCGCGTCAAGGGCCGAGTCCCGCTCGACACGGGCCGACGGACGGCCGCCCAGCCTACGCAAGAGCAGGAGGAGCCTCGCCGTCGCCGGCGCTGGGGTCTCTGGATCGCTCTGGGAATCGTGGGGCTGCTCGTGCTCAGCGTCGTTTGGGGAGTGCTCGGCTACCTGTCCTTCGCAAGCGGGATCGACGAGGCGAACCAGCGTCTCCCACGCCGCGCCGAAGCTCGCCTGGCCGCGCACGACGGGTCGCTCCTCTCCGACCCGGCGACCATCCTGGTCATCGGAACGGACGGTGGCAAAGCTCCCGGCCGCGGCGACGCGCGGCGCTCGGACTCGCTCCTGCTCCTGCGCACGGACCCCGGCAAGCACCTGCTGTCGTACCTGTCGATCCCGAGAGATCTGCGCGTCGACATCCCAGGCTACGGCTCGGGGAAGATCAACGCCGCGAATCAGATCGGCGGGCCGGCGCTCACGCTCGCGACTGTCCGCGGGCTAACCGGGCTCTCGATTCATCACGTCGTCGTCTTCGACTTCGACGGCTTCCGCGAGCTGATCGACGCGCTCGGCGGGATCGAGGTCAACGTGCCGAAGCCGATCCTCTCGAACAAGTTCGACTGCCCGTACAAGCCGGCGCGCTGCCGCGAATGGGAGGGTTGGCGCTTCGCGAAGGGGACGCAGCACCTGGACGGCAGGCGGGCTCTCGTCTACGCGCGGATTCGGACGAACCAGCGCGACGCGGCAGACAACGATCTCACCCGCGGAAGCCGCCAGCAGGCGGTCGCAGATGCGGTCGGCGGCAAGATCGCCGGCCCCGGGACGTTCTTCCGACTTCCATTCATCGGCGACTCCCTGGCAGCGCCGCTCGTCACCGATCTGTCGGCCTGGGAGATCGCCCAGCTCGGCTGGGCACGCTTCCGTGCTGACTCCGGCCGGTCGCTCCACTGCCGGCTGGGCGGAGATCCGTCGTTCTCGGGCGGCGAGTCGGTCCTGCTCGGATCCGAGGACAACGTGGCCGTGATCTCGATGTTCCTGCGCCGCACGGCTCCTCTGCCGCAGCCCCGAGGTACGCCTTACGGCGCTGGCTGCACTCGGCGCTAACCGGCTAGTCGCGAGCCCGTGCCGATTTACGTCGCCGATTACGAGGCACGGGGACCCGGAGACGATCGCGAGGTCTGGCTTTGGACGGATCGCTACATCCCGTTTGAGCGCCTGAGTCCGACCCAGGTCGCGGCGCGCTCTGAGCTGCGAGAGAGACTGCGTCATCTCTCCGCGCGTGCCGGCGAGATTCTCCATGCGAGTTACGCGGGTTCCAAGCCCTGGAACAGCGACGTCGAGAACATACTCCTCTACAACATCGACGCTGGCGGGGCATCCTTCGTCCCAAGCGCCGCCTACGGAGTCCGGTTCGAGCTTGCCGGCCGTCCTCGGCGAGAGACCGCTCAGCGCAGGTTCACCTGTTCGTATCAGTACCGCTTGATTCGACCCGAAGACGAGCCGACTCACTGGCAACGCGAAGTCCGACTTGCGGCGTTCGCGAACGTCGCGTTGGGCCGGTTTGCCACGGCGAAGCGCCTCGAACAGACCTGGCTTGCGGTCCACCGAAGTGACGTGGACGTCGGGGCCCGCCGCATCGCACCCGACGCACCGTTTGGTGTCTTCCTGAGCCTGGAGCCTCCACTGGGACGGCACACGGCGGCGCGTCCGGAGTTGACCAAAGCGCTTGTCGACGGTGTCGTCGCTGCGTTTCAGGCTCAACGCGAGACCGCCACGGTAGATGAGGCCGCCGCCCGCCTCGCCGGGGGGCTGCTCGAGGGGCCTCGGCGCATCGCCGAGATGCTGCTCGACGAGAGGCGGGCAGTTCTCGGTGTGGTAGATCGACTCATCCACCTCCGCGGAGCCGGCGTGCAATGGAATCCGAGCGACCACCTGTGCGCAGTTGGTGAAGTGCTATGCAGCGAGCCGGTCGGCCACCACTGGCGTATGAGTGGCGAGGTGTGGTCCCTCCAGCAGCAGACTTGACCGCGAGTCGGACTCGCGCGCAAAGTCGCTGCGGACTGCGATTAGTCGCTTGGAGGTGGAGTTGTTTTCTTCTCCCCGGCAGGCGCCTTCTCCGCAGGCTTGTCCTTGTCCTTGGGCTTGTCGGTTGCTCCTGCGTCGCCGTCCTTGTCTCTCTTCGAGCCGCGGCCGTAGTCGGTCGAGTAGAAGCCCGATCCCTTGAAGTGCACGGCGACGGGGAAGAGGATCTTCTCCACGGGACCTTCGCCGCAAGTCACGCAGAGCTCGACGGGCGCGTCGGCCATCTTCTGGAAGACCTCGAATGTGTGCCCGTTCGGGCAACGGTACTCGTAGATCGGCATTAGGAGAAAAGGCTAGATGTTCGGTCGGAGATTGGCGCGCCCCGTCGTGAATCTCCGATCAAGCATCTCGGCGCTCGTCCTGGACCGCAGACGGCTCGCGCTCGCCTTCGATGAGCTCGAGGTAACAGGGCGCGCTCTCGAACGCGGCGAGCCCGCGCGGGCGGCCACGCCGCCGTTGGATGCGCCGCCGGCGCGAGCCCGCCGCCAGCGCAGCAGAAGCGCCCACGACGCTGCCCAGAACGAAGGTGCGGAACCAACCTCGTCGCTCGACGCCGTCCATGGACAGATCTTACGATCCGCGCGATGGTTGTCTGCACGATCGGCGATCTGACGCTGGACGTCCTCGTCCGGCTCGCCGGCCCGCTCTCGAGCGGAGGCGATAGGAATGCGGAGATCCGGTTCTCACCGGGCGGGCAAGCAGCTAATGTCGCCGCCTGGGCGGCCGCGCTCGGCGCGGATGCGCGTTTTCTCGGCAAGCGCGGCGACGACGAGCCCGGACGCCTCGCGCAGGTCGGACTCGAAGCCGCCGGAGTCGCCGTTCTAGGCCCAGCCGAGGGCCGAAACGGAGTCATCTGCTCGATCGTCTCTCCGAACGGCGAGCGCTCCATGGCTGCCGATCGCGGAGCGGCCACCGCGCTTCGTCCAGAGGAGATCGATCTCGCGTGGCTCCAGGGCTGCGACCACCTCTTCGTGTCCGGCTACGCGCTCCTTCGCGAGCCGACGCGGAGCGCGGCGCTGCTTGCGGTCGAGCTCGTTCGCGCGCAAGACGCCAGCATCAGTGTCGACCTCGCGACGTGGAGCGCGATCCGCGCCGCCGGGGTCGTGGAGTTTCGGGAAGCGGTGGCCAAGGTCGCGCCGGACGTCGTCTTCGCGACCGAGGCGGAGGAAGAGATCTTCGGCCCTCGTCTCGCTGACAGTCACTGGATCCTCAAGCGCGGATCGCGCGGTTGTGCCTTCGGAGCTGACGAGCGCCCGGCGACTCCAGTCGACCGTGTCGTCGACACGACGGGAGCCGGAGACGCGCTCGCCGCCGGGTGGATTGTCGGAGGCCCCGACCTCGGGCTCGAGGCCGCCGCGAGGTGCGTGCAGCGGCTCGGGACGATGCCGTAGCGTGCCGCTCGTGAGCCAGCTCGTCGTCATCTCCGACGAAGTGCGCGCGGCGCTCGACGCGGTCGCGGCGGTCGTCGCGCTCGAGACGACCCTGGTCGCGCACGGCTTCCCGGCGCCGGACGGCGTCGAGGTTGGCCTCGCGAGCGAGGCTGCGGTGCGCTTGGCCGGCGCGATCCCGGCGACGATCGGCGTGCTCGACAGCCGCATCCGAGTGGGTCTCGAGCCGAGCGAGCTAGAGCGTTTCACGCCCGAAGCGCGCAAGGTTGGCCCGCGCGATCTTGCGGCCTGCGCAGTACAAGGCGCTGTCGGCGCCACGACCGTCGGCGGCGCGCTGGCGGTGGCAGGGTGGGTCGGCATCCCGTTCCTCGGCACCGGTGGGATCGGAGGAGTGCACCGTGGGTTCCCCTCCCCGCCTGACGTTTCTGCCGACCTCCCCGCGCTCTCGCGGACGGCGGCGCTCGTCGTCTCCTCCGGTGTGAAGTCGCTCCTGGACGTGTCAGCGACGGTCGAGCTCCTGGAGACGCTCGGCGTGCCGGTGCTCGGCTTCCGCACGGACACGCTGCCGCGCTTCTACTCCTCAGAAGGAGGACCGCCCGTACCGCAGCGCGTCGAGGAAGCGGCCGAGGCCGCGCAGATCGCCGCGGCGCATTGGGCGCTCGGGGGCGCAGGTCTCCTGCTCGCCAACCCCCCGCCCCAGAGCCTGGACGTCGAGGACCTGGTCGAATCGGCCGTGTCCGAGGCAGCAGCGACGGGCGTTTCTGGACAAGCCGTGACGCCATTTGTGCTGTCGTTCCTGCACGAGCGAAGTGACGGCCGGACGCGTGAGGTGAACCGCGCGCTGATCGTCGAGAACGCGCGACTGGCGGGCGAGACCGCGGTAGCCTTCGCCGCGCAGGTGAACGACGGTCGTCTTGCGGAGGAAATCGCTCCGCGCCTGCAGCTCCAGCCCTTCGAGGGAGTACTCCTCGATCTCGAGCGGCAGGTCCTTGACGTCGTCGTAGAGGCTCACAGGGCGGCGAAGGCTACCGCGGTCTCGCCCGCCAGTCGCGCGTTCTCGACGATCAGCGCGCGGTTCACCTCACGCGTGCGGCCGTCACTTCGCTCGTGCAGGAACGACAGCACAAATGGCGTCACGGCTTGTCCAGAAACGCCCGTCGCTGCTGCCTCGGA
>Ga0136632_10000287_pt1 | contig 14005 bp, 12 predicted proteins | sample AntDrymUQ6112106_2_FD_104670 | JGI IMG/M metagenome (GOLD analysis project Ga0136632, IMG submission 104670) | Polar desert sand microbial communities from Dry Valleys, Antarctica - metaG UQ611 (21.06) | ecosystem: Environmental > Terrestrial > Soil > Desert | place: Antarctica: Dry Valley...
CTAGATGGTCGGTCCCGCGACGCCCTCGGAGCAGCAGCGATCCGGAGGCCAGAGGGGATCGACCTCGGCGAGGATCCGCTCGCCGAGCACGTACCCGGGACGGGCAAGGGCGAACGCGGCGTGGGCGTGTAGACACTTGAGACGACTCGGGGTGTGCGAGCCCGCGATCCCGAGTTCGAGCGACGCTCCCTCATCCTTCCCACGGCGTTCCCCCGCAAGCTCACGCCGAACCCGGCGCTGCTCCTCGGTGGCCAGCTCGAGCGAACGGGCGAGCTCGGCTTCCTCCGCCACCGCTTGGCTCCAGCGTTCGACGCCTCCCGCCGCCTCGATGCGGGCGAGCGCGGCCACGAGGTGCGGGCAGGTGAGGTAATACGTCGTTGGGAACGGCTGCCCGCCCGAGTCGTACGGATTCTGCTCGGTTATGGCCGGCAGACCGTAGCGACAGCGGACGACGACGCGGCGCAGCGCGCGTGGCTCTCGGCCGAGCTGACGCGCGACGAGCGCCCGGTCATCCATCACCCCTCACACTACGTTGAACGCGTCTCCATTCAGGGATCCCTTTCACGACGAACAGCTGCTCTCCGGGAAGCACGTATCCGATCCGTCTCGCCTCGCGTTGCGTCGTCTCCACGCTCGTGGAATTGACCAGGCGACGCTCGAGGCCGACCTTCGCGATCCGAAGTCGCTCCACCTCTATCCGGCGTGCTGCGAGATCGTTCCGCGCCTCGAAGTACGACGCGAGCGGCTGGTAGTACAGATAGACGGAAAGACCGACGAGCGCGGTCAGCCAGAGCAGCCGCAAGCGACGACGCGACCTCGGCTTCCGTTTCCCCGCTCGCTTTGTACGACTCTTCGTCGAGACAGTCTCCGCCACGCCGCAAGCTTCCACGCCGGCGCGCCGGCCCCTTCTAGATGCTTGATCGGGAATTCACGGCGGGCCGGTGACGGCCACGACTGCGCGTCAATTCCCGATCAAGCATCTAGGCAGTCAGGCCGTGTCCACCTTGATCACGTTCGTCGAGCCGGGGATATTCACCGCAGTGCCAGCGGTGAGGACGACGCGGTCGCCGGCATCCACGATCCCGGCTTCGCGGGCGGCGTCGATCGACTGACGCCACAGGTCGTCCACGTCGGTCGACTCGGGGATCTCGAGTGGCGTCACGCCCCACTCGATCGCCATGTGCTGAAGCGAGGTCACGACGTGGGTCAGGGCGACGACGGGCCTGCGCGGGCGTAGCCGCGCAACGGCCGACGCCGTCCTTCCCGTGAATGTGGGCACGAGGATTGCCTTCGCACCGAGTGCCTCCGCGAGATCGCAGGCCGCATTCGACATCGCCCGGCCGACGGTCGGGGCTTCGGCGGCCCCGGGCAACTGGTGGCGGTAACCGAGGCTGGGCTCGACCGCGAGGGCGATCACGGCCATCGTCTCCACCGCCTCCACCGGGTACTCGCCGATCGCGGTCTCTGCGGAGAGCATCACTGCCGAGGTTCCGTCGAGAATCGCGTTCGCAACGTCGGATGCCTCCGCACGGGTCGGCTCCGGGCGATGCACCATCGACTCCAGCATCTGAGTGGCCGTGATCGCCGGCTTTCCGCGCTCGAGCGCGGCGAGGATGATGCGCTTCTGCAGGAGCGGCACATCTGCTGCGCCGACCTCCACGCCGAGGTCGCCACGCGCGATCATCACGGCGTCGGCCTCGTCGAGGATCTCCTCGATCGCCGCGACCGCCTCCTGCAGCTCGATCTTCGCGATCACCCACGCCTGCGACCCGGCCGTCTCGAGCTTCGCCCGGAGCGCAGCGACGTCTGCTCGCGAGCGGACGAACGACTGAGCCACGTAGTCGACCCCGAGCCCGAGCGCGAAGTCGAGATCCTCAAGATCCTTGTCGGTGAGCGAGGGGACCGGCAGAGGCACGCCGGGGACGTTGACGCCTTTGTGCGGCTCGACGATGCCGCCGGTGATGACCCTGCACATGGCACGGTTGCCCTCGACCCGCTCGACCCGGAGCCGCACATGGCCGTCGTCGACGAGCACGTCCTGCTCGGGAGCGAGCACAGAGCCGAGAACAGCTGGCGCGACCGGAAGGTCGTCGGCTCGCGCCGAGCCCTCGTCGGCGACGACGACACTGTCGCCAACTTCGAGCTCGACCGGTTTCGAGAGCTCGCCGATCCGCAGCTTCGGGCCCTGAAGATCCGCGATGAGCGCAAGCGGTCTCCCAAATGCCGTCTGGGCCTCCCGCACGAGCCGCGCGCTCGTCCCGTGATCCTCGTGCGCGCCGTGCGAGAAGTTGAGACGAGCGCCGTCCATTCCAGCCTCGATCAGCCGCGAGATTGCCTGCTCGCCGGACGACGCGGGTCCGATCGTGGCGACGATCTTCGTCCTTCGGTCGAAGGCGACCATGGTCTGCGCAGGCTACTTGGCGCGCTGGAAGGCAGACCAGCCTGGATACCCAGCCCGTGAGCCAAGCTGCTCCTCGATCCGGAGCAACTGGTTGTACTTCGCCACGCGATCGGTCCGCGACGGGGCTCCGGTCTTGATCTGGCCTGCGTTCACGGCTACAGCGAGGTCGGCGATCGTCGTGTCCTCCGTCTCGCCCGAGCGATGGGAGATTACGGTCGCGTACCCGGCCGCCTTCGCGACCTCGATCGTCTCCAGCGCCTCGGTCAGCGTCCCGATTTGGTTCACCTTGACGAGGATCGCGTTCCCGACGCTCTCCGCTATGCCTCGCCGTAGGAACTCGTCGTTCGTCACGAAGAGGTCGTCACCGACCAGCTGGACGGCGTGGCCCAGCTTCTCGGTCAGCGTACGCCAGTCATCCCAGGCGTTTTCGTCGAGGCCGTCCTCGACCGAGACGAGCGGGTAGCGCTCCGCGAGCGAAGCGTAGAAGTCGATCATCGCCGCCGGCTCGAGCGTGCGACCCTCGCCCGGGAGCTCGTAGCGCCCGTCACGGAAGATCTCGCTCGCAGCCGGATCGAGCGCGATCCCCACCCGCTCGCGATGACCCGCGCGCTCCGCCGCTTCGAGGATCGCCTCGATCGCCTGCTCGGTCGACTCCAGGTCGGGCGCGAAGCCGCCCTCGTCCCCCACTCCGGTCGCAAGCCCGCGTTCGTGCAGTACCGCCCTCAGGTGGTGGAAGACCTCAGTCCCCATGCGCAGACCCTCCGTGTACGTCTCCGCGCCCGCGGGGACGATCATGAACTCCTGGAGGTCGAGCCGGTTCTGGGCATGGGCTCCGCCGTTGATGACGTTCATGAGCGGAACAGGGAGGGTGCAGGCGCTGTCGCCGCCGAGCCAGCGATAGAGCGGAAGCTCGGCTTCGTCTGCGGCGGCTTTCGCGGCAGCAAGCGAGCAGCCGAGAACGGCGTTCGCGCCCAGCCGGCTCTTACCGCGAGTTCCATCCAGGTCGATGAGGACGCGATCGAGCGCAGGTTGGTCGGCAGCGTCGAGGCCGGACAAGGCCTGCCCCATCTCTCCGTTGACATTGGACACCGCGTTCAGAACGCCTTTGCCGAGGTACGCCGCCGGATCGCCGTCCCTGACCTCCACTGCTTCGTGCTCACCGGTCGATGCGCCGGACGGCACAGCGGCTCGCCCCGACGCTCCCGACGCGAGGCAGATTTCGACCTCGACCGTCGGGTTGCCGCGCGAGTCGAGGATCTGACGACCATGCACGTCGACGATCTTGCTCATGACAGCTCCTCCTTCGCCCGTTCGTAATACGCGTCTTGGGCTTCCAGGTCGAGGGCGCGCCACTCGTCGCCCTCGTCACCTGCAAGCTTCGCTGCCCGTTCGACGCGTTCTCGAAAACGGCGCGAAGTCGCCCGCAGCGCCAGCTCCGGATCCACGTTGAGACGACGCGCGAGGTTCACGATCGTGAAGAGCACGTCACCCACTTCGGAGAAGACCTCGGTATCGGGCTCCGACTCGGGCTGCGGCTCTCCTGCGAGCTCGACCGCCCGAGCGAGCTCGTCGAGCTCTTCGCTCACCTTGCCGAGCGGCCCAGCAAGGTCCGGCCAGTCGAAACCCGAGGTCGCGGCCCGCCGCTGCACCTTGCGCGCCTCGAGGAGCGCGGGGAGCGACTCAGGCACGTCGTGGAAGATTCCCTCTCGTCCCTCCTGCTCGGACTTGATCGCCTCCCAGCGCTCGCGCACCCGGCCGGCGGTCGACGCCTTGGCTTGCCCAAAAACATGCGGATGCCGGCGGACGAGCTTCTCGTGCACCTCGCGCGCGACGGATTCGAGGTCACCTATCCCGCGCTCCTCGAGGAGCAGCGAGAGGAAGTACACCTGGAAGAGAAGGTCGCCGAGCTCCCCGTGGAGCCCCGTGTCGTCGCCCGAGACGGCGGCATCCGCGACCTCGTAGGCCTCCTCGAGTGTGTGCGGGACGATCGTGAGCGCTGTCTGCTGCCGATCCCAGGGGCAGTCGCGACGGAGCTGTCGCGTCAAATCTTGGAGGTCGAGAAGCGCCTCCGCGAGGCTCACGCGGAGAGCCTAGCTCGGCTCGGTCGTCGTCGCGTCCGGAATCTCGGGCGGCTCGAAGCCTGCCGCGTAGCTGACCTTGCCGTCGTACTTCTTCGTCAAGTCCTCGACCCAGGTCGTCATGAACGTCGACTTCTTCTCCTGGAGAAGCGTGGTGCGGATGGACGCGCGGACCTTGGCGATGGGCGTCGTCGTCGCCTTCTTCACCGGAGTGAGCGCCTCGATGATGTGATAGCCGTAGGTCGTCTTCACGGGCTTCGCGAGCGCGCTCGGCTCCAGCTCGAAGGCGGTCTTGTCGAACTCGGGCACCGTCTGGCCGCGCGAGATCGTCAGCTTTCCGCCGCTGTCCTTCGAGCCGGGGTCGTCGGAATTCGCCTTGGCGAGCGCAGCGAAGTCGCCCCCGCTCTCGAGCTCGGCGTAGATCCGATCCGCCTCGACCTTGCTCTTCGGGAAGTCGACCTGGTCGCCGTCCTTCTTCTCGGAGATCAGTATGTGCCGGACGTCCCGCGATTCCGGTGTTCCGTACTGGGCCTGGTTTTGTTGGTAGTAAGCGAGGATCTCGGCTTCCTCCACCTTGACGTCCTCGGTCACGGCTTCGAAGAGCTTCTGGGAGAGAACGGAGAATCGGAGCGTGTCTCTGAGGGCATCTTCGGTGAAGCCCTGCTCCTTCAGCGCCTTCAGGAACGCATCGCGCTTTCCGCCGAAGCGTGCCTTCAGGAACTCCTCGACCTCCTTCTCCACGTCCTTCTCGGTGACCGTGATTCCACGCTCGTCGGCCTCTTTCTCGAACTCCTCACGCTGGACGAGGACCGTCACGTACTGGGTCTGGATGCTCTGGTACTCGGGCGTACCGACCTTCGGAAACTCCTGCTTCTGCGCGGCGTAGCCCTTCTTCGCACGTTCGATCAGCTCGTCGAGTTCGGCACGCGAGACCTCCGTGCCGTCGACCACGGCGACCGCTCCGTCCGGAAAGTCGCCGCCTCCGCCGCACGCGGAAGCGAACATCGCGAGGGCGAGTCCGAGAACGATGAGAACGAGACGCGAGCGCTTCATGCGGGGGTTCTTATAGCCGAGGCGGTGTTAGGCAGACGTTGTGGACTGTTCGAGAACGGGATGAAAGTGTTGCAGAGGCATGAAAAAGGCCGCGGCTTAGGCGGCCAGACGAGCTTCGACTATAGCATCGGACAGCTGCAGAGCGGCTCCGAAGGTCTCGACCCTGAGCGACACCTCGCGCTTCTCGGTCGAGTAGATCACGGTCGGGGCAACAGCCCTGAGCGCTTGGAACTCCGCCGAGCCGAGAGCGAGCGGACCCACAGTTGCCCGCCCTCCACGGTAGACGAGGTAGTCGGCGCCGAGTCGCGCGAGCTTCAGCTTCGCCTCCTGGATCGCGAAGAGATTCTGGACGGGCTCGGGCACCGGTCCGTACCTATCCTCGGTGACCGAGACGAGCTCGCGTAGCTCGTCCTCGTCCTCGACGAGCGCGATTCGGCGATGCAGGTCGATCTTGAGCGCCTCGGCCGCGACGTAGGACGCCGGGACGTAGGCGTCGACTCGTGCGTCGACCCGGACCGGCCGCGCTGCGATGCGACGCTCCCCGGAGAGCTCTGCGACGGCCTCGTTCAGCATCTCGACGTACAACTCGAAGCCGAGCGCCGCCACATGCCCGGACTGCTCAGCGCCCAGGAGATCGCCGGCGCCTCGGATCTCGAGGTCGCGCATGGCGATCTGGAAGCCTGCCCCGAGCTCGGTGTGATCCGCGAGCGTCGCCAGCCGGGCCCTGGCCTCCGGACTGAGCTCCGACGCCTCCGGATAGAAGAGGTACGCGTAGGCGTGAACATTCGAACGCCCGACTCGGCCTCGAATCTGGTACAGCTGAGCGAGGCCGAGCGCGTCCGCCCGTTCGACGATCAGGGTGTTCGCCTGCGGGATGTCGATCCCGGATTCGATGATCGTCGTGGAGACGAGGACGTCTCCGTCACCGGCGAGAAATGCGTGCATGCGCTCCTCGAGCTCGCGCTCCGACATCTGGCCGTGGGCGACGAGGAAGCGAAGCTCGGGACAGAGCTGCTGCAGCTTCTCGGCAGCTTCGTCGATCGACTCAACGCGGTTGTGAAGGTAGAACGACTGGCCACCGCGCGCATGCTCTCGCTCGAGCGCAGTCCTGATGAGCTCGTCGTCGTACTCGCCGACAGTCGTGCGGATCGGACGCCGGCCGGCCGGGGGCGTCTCGATGATCGAGATGTCCCGGAGACCCGAGAGCGACATGTGCAGCGTGCGCGGGATCGGCGTCGCCGAAAGCGCCAGCACGTCGACCTCGAGCCGAAGCGAGCGCAGGAGCTCCTTCTGCGCGACGCCGAAGCGCTGCTCCTCGTCGAGGATGACCAGCCCGAGCTCCTTGGGGATCACATCGCGGGAGAGGACGCGGTGCGTTCCGATCAGCACTTCCACCTTCCCCTGGCGAAACTCGTCCAGGATCCGCTTCTGGTCTGCGCGGGACCGGAAGCGGGAGACCATCTCCACTCGCACGGGGAAGTCGCGGTACCGCTCTCGGAAGGTGTTCCAGTGCTGCTCGGCGAGGATTGTCGTCGGACAGAGAATCAACGTCTGCTTTCCGTTCAGCGCGACTGCGAACGCGGCGCGCACCGCGACCTCCGTCTTGCCGAACCCGACATCCCCACAGACGAGCCGATCCATCGGACTCGGCGCTTCGAGGTCTTCTTTGACCGCCTCTATGGCCTGGAGCTGATCGTCGGTCTCTCGGTACGGGAACGACGCCTCAAGACGTTCGAGCCAGTCCTGATTCAGGTCGAACGCGACGCCGGGCGCCTGCTGGCGGCGGGCGTACAGGGCAAGGAGCTCACCAGCAAGCTCGCGCACCGACTCCCGCGCGCGACTCTTGAGGTTCTGCCAGGCCTTCCCGCCGAGCTTCGAGAGTGCCGGGGCGCCTGCGTCGGCGCCGATGTAGCGGCTGACCTTGGGCAGCTGCTCGTGTGGGACGTACAGCCGGTCTTCACCGCGGAAGGCGAGGTACAGGTAGTCGCGGGTGACGTCCGCGACCTCCTTCGTCTCGAAGCCGAGAAGGCGTCCGACCCCGTGGTCTTCGTGCACGACGTAGTCGCCCGTGCGGAGGTCGGCAAACGACTGGAGCGCTCGACCGAGGCGCGCGTCGGCCCGCGGCGGCCGCTTGCGAAATACCTGGACGTCGGGGAGGAGCGCGAATCCGAGGTCTCGCCACACGAAACCGCGGCGGGCGGGGCTGACGACGAATTGCACAACGGGATCGGTGGGAAGCGGGCCCCCCTCATCCACGACGTCCGCGTCGACCTTCCGAAGCAGCCTCTGGGTCCGAAGCGCCTCTCCGCGATGCGGGAAGGCGACGAGCACGCGACGACCCTGCCGAACCATTCCGGCAAGCTCGGTCTCGGCCTCCGCGAGCCCGCGGGCGGCGATGGCCGGGCGCTGCGCCTCGAAGGAGTGCGCCTGGGCGTGCGGGAACGGGTCGAGCAGAGCAGCGTTCTCCAACCGCAGCTGATCAAGACCCTCCTCCTCCCATAGTCGCCGGACGTCCTCGGGCTGCCAGACGAGATCGGGCGGCCGCTCCACCGGTGGGACGAGATCGCCGGGGATCGCCTGCTCATCTACGTCGAGCGCAATGTCGACGAGGTCTCCCCGACGCTCGGCGGCCGGGTAGATCACCGCCCGTGTCACGGGGTGCAAGGCGCGCTGGGTGAAGGGCGAGAACGCCCGAATCTGCTCGATGTCGTCTCCGAAGAACTCGATGCGAAGCGGCTCGCGCCCGGTGCTCGGGAACACGTCGACGAGTCCACCCCGAACCGCGATCTGCCCACGCTCGTCGACGCGCTCCGCCCGCTCGTACCCCGCAATCGCGAGTATCTCGACAAGCCGCTCGAGGCCGATCTCGTCCTCTACGCGGACTTCGATCGGCGCGGGTCGCGCGTCCTCCGGCGGAAGACTTTCGGCAAGGGCGCGTGCCGATGCGCAGACGAGGCCTCCTCGAGAGAGGACGTCAAGAGCTCGCGCCCGCTCTCCGACGAGGTGCGCCGGCGGCTCGAGGCCCGAGCCGAGTCGAACGCCGCGGCTCGGAAGAAGCGCGACGTGCGCCGGATCGACGTACCAAGAGACGGCCTCGGCCGCGTCTCGCGCTTGCTCGTCCTCGGGAAGGAGGCAAAGAAGCTCTCTGCCGAGTGTCTCGTGGAGCGCTGCCAGCACGAGCGGAAGCGCCGGGTCTGACACGCGAGCGGCGACAGGAAAGTCGTCTACGAACGCACGGAAACCCTCGCTCTCGGCGAGCTCGGCGACGAGGCCGTGAAGCGGGTTAGGCGACTGGTCCATGCGGCTAGCGGGAACCGTGTCCCGTTCGGCAATCGTAGCCTCGGAGCTCACGTTATCCCGATGCATTCGGGCTCATCCAGACCAGAGGCTCTGCGTCGCCTACGAAGCCATGGCGACGGTAGAAACCGACGCTCCTCTCGCTCGGCCACACGATGAGGAGCTCGACGTCCTCCTCGCTGGCCCAGGTCTTCACCGACTCGAGCACAAGACCGCCCAAGCCGAGGCTGCGAAACGCAGGCCTTGTGTACACGTTGGTCAAGTAGCCGATCCAACGTTGCTCCGGCGTCGGTCGCGGGATCTTGTCGACAAGGCCGATGAAAGCGTGCGAGACGATCTCCCCGTCGACGTCGGCGACCCAGACCGTCCAACGTCCGTCGTTCAGCCCCGTGGCCACGATCTCTTCGAACGCCGCGTCGAAATCCTCACGCGGAGATGGGATTGGCCTGTCCTCGAGTGTGAACTCGCGTCGAAGCCGGGAAAGCGTCGCCACATCTCCCTCCGTCGCCCTCCGGATCACCGGCTCGGCCATCCATGGAACGGTACTTCGCGCCGATGGCAGACTCGGCGTCACCGCGCCACGCGCAACCACCAACCACCCCCAGGGGCACTCCCGTGTCCCTACTGACACGGTATCCCCGATCCCGTCACGCGTGGGTTACGAGATCGCGCCAATAGCGCGTCAGTTAAATCGCTGCTGGGCCGTGTCCAGACCCTCGGCCAGCACGCTCTCGACGGCGTCGGCCGCACGCGCGACGATCACGTCCGCGTCGTCCTCAGCGGTGAACGGCGAGAGCACGTAGTCCGCGACAGGTCGAGGGTCGCCGCGGCCAGGTCGGCCCACTCCGACTCTCAGCCGAAGGAACTCCTGAGTGCCGAGGATCTCGGCAATCGACCGAAGACCGTTGTGCCCGGCGAGCCCTCCCCCCGCCCGGGCTTGCAGCCGACCCACGTCCAGATCGACGTCGTCGTGGACCACGAGAACATCCTGCGGCGAAACCTTGAAGAAGCGGGCGGCGGCCGAGATCGAGCGGCCCGAGTCGTTCATGTAGGTCTCGGGCTCGAGCAGCGCTACCCGCGCGTCCCCCATCCGCGTTTCGGCAAGACGCCCGCTAAATTTCGAGCGGAACGACCCGTCGTGTCGACGAGCGAGCTCTTCGACGACCATCCAGCCGACGTTGTGGCGATCGCCAGCATGCTCGCGGCCGGGGTTCCCGAGACCGGCGATGAGCAGGTCGAGCGTCGAGGCGGACTCGCCCCGACGAAACAGACGCACCGCGAACTACTCCTCTTCGTCGGGAGAAGCTTCGGAAGCCTCGCCGGCTTCGTCCCCTTCTTCGGCGCCCTCTTCGGGCTCCTCGCCCTCTTCGAGAGCTTCGGCCTCCGCAGCAGCAGCAGCCTCTGCCTCCTCGAGCTCGGCAAAACCACGCGACATCGCGACCGTCACGATAACCGTCTCGTGCGGGTCGTCGAGCAACGTGATTCCTTCGGGAACCGCGATGTCCTCGAGGCGAAGAATGTCGCCGATGTCCATGGCAGTTACGTCGACGTCGATGTGCTCGGGGACGTCCATGGGAAGCGCCTCGACCTGAAGCTCGCGCGAAACCAGCGAAACGACGCCACCCGCTTTGGCTCCAACCGCCTCGCCGATGAGCTGGACGACGACCGATGCCTGGATGGGTTGGTCGAGCCGCACCTCGCGCAGGTCGATGTGGGAGATCTTTCCGCGCACGGGATCCTGCTGATACTCAGCGAGGATCGAAGGGTGCACTGTCGTCTGCCCCTCGAGGACGACGTCGAGGATCGCGTGCAGACCCGACGGTCCCGTCATGGCCGTCCGCAGATCTCTTTCCGGGACGGAGATCGCGCGCGCGTGGCCCTTCCCGTACAGAACGCCGGGCACAATGCCCTCCTTGCGCAGGCGCCGAGAATGGCGCGAGCCGCGTTCCCCTCGCTCTTGAACTTCGAGCTTGAATCGGTCTCCGGACATCGGCGGCGGATTGTAGCGACAGACGTTCCTACGGTCGCAGGACGTAGAAGCGCCAGAAGTCGTTCTCGATCGGCGCGACCTCGACGCCCCCGAAGCCGGCCGCGTGAGCGTATTGCGCCAAAGTGTCGGCTCGCATGACGGTTCCTGTGCCTGCCGCACCCTCCCCGATCATCCCCACCGGCAGACAGTGCAGAACGCTGAATCCGTAGTAGAGGCGCTCGAGATCGTCGTTCGCCGCGCCGAACGCCTCGGCAGTCAGCTCGTCGCCGACGATCACGCACCCGCCCTCGCTCAGCAGATCGTGGGCCGCTCGCAGGACAGCTGTCGGGTATGACATGTCGTGGACGGCCTCGAAGATGGTGACGAGGTCGTAGCGGCCGTGAAGCTGCGGATCGGCCGCGTCACGCACGTGGAACTCGACGCGATCCTCCACTCGGCTCCCGGTGAGATATGCACGCGCCTGATCGATCGAAGGAGCGTCGAGGTCGATCCCGTCAACGCTCACTTTCGGATAGCCCTTCGCGATTGCGACGCTGGAGACGCCGCCACCGCAGGCAAGATCAGCGACCCGCGCGGGCGGATCGGCGCGCAGGCGCTCGTCGACCTCAGAGAGAGCCGGCAACCACTCCTGAGCGAGCAGTTGCACGAACATCGGCCGCGTGAACGCCGCCTGCGCCTGGTGGAGATCGGCGCCGTAATCGCCGTACGGAACTCCCTCGCCAGTCCGGTACGCCTCGAGCAGCGCGTCGATCGGACGCACGCACCCGAGCAAGAACTGCGCAAAGGGGGCGACGTAGTTGAGGCTGTCCTCGTCGAGAAGCGCCTCGTCGTGACCCTCGGGAAGCGCAAACCGCCACTCATCGCCGTTACGCTCGGCCTCGAGGATCTCACTCGTCGCCTGCTGCTCCAACCACTCTCGCGCGTACCGCTCGTGGATGCCCGTGGCTTCCGCGAGCTCCGCAGGTGTCAACGGGCCGCGCTCGGCGAGTACCCGGTAGAGACCGAGCCGTCCGCCCAGATAGACACCTGCGAGATCGAACGCGCCGACAGTCGCGAGAAAAAGCCGCTCGACGAGCGCATCGCGGCGCGCGGTCGCGGACTGGGTCATGTCGCTAGAAAAGCTGGTTTTCCCCGCCGAAGATCGCCGAAACCGACTCGTCGGCGAAGACGTTCATGATCGTCTCTGCGAGGAGCCCGGAGACGGTGAGCACGGTCATCCCCGGCGGGCGGCGGAGCGGATCGACGGGAACCGTGTCGGTGACGACGATGCCACCGAGATCGGCCGCGGCGAAGCGTTCGAGGGCGTCGCCCGCGAAGAGCCCGTGGGTCGCGAAAACCCACACGTCGCTCGCGCCCGCTTCCCTGAGGGCGCGCGCGCCCTCGAGCAGCGTGTTCCCGCTCGAGATGTTGTCGTCGCCGACGATCGCAACCTTCCCGTCCACACGGCCCGTGATCTCCGTGACCGAGGCGATGTCATGCGACGGACGCGTCTTGTGCATGATCGCGAAGTCGGCTCCGATCATCTCGGCGAAGCGCACCGCGTGCTTCGCGCGCCCAGCGTCGGGAGCGACCGAAACGACGCGGTCTCCGGTCAAGCCGAGGTCGCGGAAGTACTGTGCGAACAGCGGGAGCGCTGTCATGTGGTCGACGGGAATCGTGAAGAAGCCCTGGATCTGGCCGGCGTGCAGATCCATCGTCAGCAAGCGGTCGACGCCGGCCATCTGGAGCATGTCGGCGAGGAGACGGCTCGAGATCGGCTCGCGCGGCTTCGCTTTGCGGTCTTGCCGCGAGTAGGGGAACCAAGGAATGACGGCCGTGATGCGCTTTGCGGAGGCAAGTCTGGCCGCCTGGATCATGAAGAGGAGCTCCATGATGTTCTGGTCGACAGGCTGATAACCCGTCTGCACCAGGAAGACGTCCGCGCCCCGGATCGACTCGCAGTAGCGGCAGTACGTCTCGCCGTTGGCGAACGTGAGGAGCTCGATCTCACCGAGCTCGACGTTCAGCTGCTCGGCGATCTTCGAGGCCAGCTCGGGGTGCGAGCGGCCGGCGAAGACCATGAGCCGCTTCTGCGGAGTGAGGGGTATCGCGTGGCCGGTCGTCATCTCGACCTCGGGTATCTCGACCTCGAGGCCGGGAAACGTCTGCTCAATCGTCCCGCTTTCCACCCCGTCCCTCCTTGTTCAGCTGCTTCGTCCGGGCGATGGCGAGCGCGCCCGCAGGAACATCCTCTGTGATGACGGAGCCGGCTGCAATCCATGCGTCGTCGCCGATCGTGACTGGGGCGACGAAGGCATTGTCGACGCCGGTCCTGACGTTGCGTCCAATCACGGTCCGCTCCTTCGCCCTCGTTGCGTGGTCCTGGTTCACGGTGATGTTTCCCGCAGCGATATTCGAGTCCTCGCCGACGTCCGCGTCGCCGATGTAGGAGAGATGCGGCACCTTTGTTCTCTCGCCGATCCGCGAGTTCTTGATCTCCACGAACGTGCCGGCCTTCGCGCCCGCCTCGAGAACCGTGCCGGGGCGAAGGTAACAAAACGGACCCACGAGAGCGCCCGCACCCACGACCGCGTCGCGGAGCACCGCGTGCGGCCCGACTTCCGCTCCGGCGCCAATGCGCGATGCACCCCGGACGACCGTGAACGGATGGATCACCGCATCAGGCTCGAGCACCGCCTCGGCATCGATCCACGTCGACTGCGGGTCCACGATTGTCACGCCCGCGAGCATGTGCTCTTCGTTGATCCGGTCGCGCAGCGCCGCAGCCGCGACGGCGAGCTCCGACCGTGTGTTGACGCCTTCGGTCTCCATCGCATCTCCTCCCTTGTGCACCGCGACCCGCCCGCCCTCAGCGACGAGGAGCGCGACCGAGTCGGTCAGATAGAGCTCGCCCTTAGCGTTCTTCGGCGTCAGGCGTTCGAGAACGGGCCACAGACGCTCGTTTCGGAAGACGTAGATCGAGGAGTTGACCTCTCGGATGGCCAGCTCCTCCGGGCTCGCATCGGCGGCTTCGACGATTGCCGCCAGCGTTCCCGACCCATTGCGAACGACTCTGCCGTACTGCCGAGCATCCTCAGGCTCGAACGAGAGCACGGTTGCCCATGCGGCCTCGCGCCGGTGCGTCTCGAGCAGCTCCCGCAGCAACGCGGATGTCAAGAGCGGCGTGTCGCCGGAGAGCACGAGGAC
>Ga0136632_10000288_pt1 | contig 13991 bp, 13 predicted proteins | sample AntDrymUQ6112106_2_FD_104670 | JGI IMG/M metagenome (GOLD analysis project Ga0136632, IMG submission 104670) | Polar desert sand microbial communities from Dry Valleys, Antarctica - metaG UQ611 (21.06) | ecosystem: Environmental > Terrestrial > Soil > Desert | place: Antarctica: Dry Valley...
GAGGTACTCGCCGAGCGTGCCCGAGCCACGCCTGCGCTCTACGAAACGTCCAAGAGCGCGCGCGAACACCGCGAGCGACTCGAGCTCTCGCTCGACATCTCCGCCGGAGGTCTCGCCGGCGTTCTCTCGAAGCGCGCGGTAATGGGAAGCCGCGCGCCAGACGGCCCAGAAAGCCTCCTCGGCATCGTCGTCGCGATGCGTCGCCAGAATCTCGGAGAGCTCTAATAGCTCGGCGAGACGGCCGGCCACCCCCGCCGGCACGCCGGTCGGCCGCTCGATCAGCTCGGCGAGGGTCACTCCCTCGAGGCGAGCGCGCCGTTCGAGTGCGCGCACCTCTGAGTCCTCGAGCCCGATCAACGATGAGCGCAACACATCGAGCAGCGCTTCCGGCGTGCGTTCGAGAGCGAACTCGGCGAGTCGCCGAAAAGCCCTGACGGCCGGCTCCCGATCGAGCGACCTATCCGGAACCGAGATGGAGTACGGCACCTCGACGGCCCCCAAGGCGCGTTCCAGCGGCGGCAGCATCGACGCGGGAGAGGTCATGAGAACGGCCATGTCCTCGTACGCCACGCCATCTTTCAGATGAGCCAGCCGGAGGGCGCGCGCCACGCCGTCGGCCTCGGCCGCAAGACCGGCGAAGCTCCAGGCCTCCACGCCGGCGGCGCCCGCGAAGCTCTGTGGGCGATGCCCGGCCTCGCCGGTACGTTCTATGAATTGGTTGGCGCGGCCCCCCAGCTCGGCGCCGAGCCGGTACGAGGTCCCGAGCGACACCTTCTGGTGAGCGCCGAAATCAGCTTCGAACCGACCGAGCCATTCCGGCTCGGCGCCGCGGAAAGCCTCGATCGAGGAATCGGGGTCGGCTGCCACAACCAGCGAGCGACCGTCCACCTCGGAGGCGCCCGCGTCGGCGCCCGCCAAGAAAAGCAAGAGCCTCTGCTGCACCCGCGCCAGCTCCTGCGCGTCGTCCACGAGGATGTGCGTAAAGCGGCCGTGAAGCCCGGCCCGCACGTCATCGTGGTCTGCGATCAAGCTGGTCGCGTCCTCGAGCAACGTCGGATAGTCAATTCGGGCCCCCACGCGCAATCGGTTGCGGTGCCGGCGGTAGAAACGGATGATCTCGGTGTACTCGGGCCGAGCCTCGGTGAGACGACGAAGCTCCGCCTCCTGGAGCACGCGCTGCTCGGCTCGTATGCAGAAGTCCACGACCTCGTCGACGAAGCTTTCGCTGCGAAGCATGGACTTGTAGTGCGGCCAGTTGACGTCGGACTCGGACGCGAGCGCGTCCCGCACATCCCCCCATTGCTCGGGACTTGTGAGCAGCACGGGGGGCTCGGGATACTCCAGCCGGTCGTAGTGCCGGCTGACGAGGTGGTGGGCCAGACCGTGCCACGTATAAACAGGCACTTCGATGAGCGCCTCTATGCCCTCGTCGAACAACAGGCGTCTGGTGATTCGGTCCTGAGCGACGATCTTTTGTCCACGGTTGGTGACGAGGAACAAGACGCGGTCGGGCGCGCAGCCGTCCGAGAGCGCCAGTCGCACGAACCGCTCTTCCAACACCGTGGACTTGCCCGTACCGGGCCCCCCCAGCGCGAGCAAGCGGCCGTTCCGGTGATCCACCACCTGTTGCTGATCTGGGTCGAAGCCCATCGTGGGCGTTGAGTCTTCCTCACGAGATAAATCTTTGCGAGATAAATCTTTCATGATCGGAACCTACAGCCGGCCTGCGACACGAAACTCGGTCGCCTCCAACCAGAGGAAGGAGGACGCCAAAGCCGCCCGCACTAAGAGCACGGTGGCGGACGCGACGGACGGCGCCGGATCGTCTCCCCATGGGCATTGCGGAACGCATTGGAGGTCGGTAGGATTTTCCATCTGCTCACGGGGGCGCCTGCCACAGGCGACAAGGCCACGGGGGAAGGCGCCCCTGACGGTAGAGGTGACTTGCAGTAGATGGGAATCGACAAGGCACGAGGCCCTCGGACGACCCGAGGGCCTCGGCGCGTCCTGAGGGCCTCCCGTCGGGGCCGGGAAATCCGTCGGTTCGGTCCCTCGGTGGCCCATACTCCACTTCCCCCGTCGCTGCGGGGAAGAGCGACCGAGGAGGGATTCGACCGCATGCAACAAGGCAAGCTGCCGCCGTGGGAGTCAGAGCTAGTCGATCAGGCCATCGATGCCGCCGAGCAAAGAGATGAGGCGAAAGAGGCCGAGAAAGCACGCCGACGCGCCGTCCAGCTTGCCCGCGAGCAGGGTTACCACCGCCTGGCGGTCGCCATCGATCGGCCCCCTCCCGAGCGAGCCGTTAAGGGCCAGCTGTCGCTGTTCCCCACCGACGTGACGCTCTTCGACGACGCCGGGTGAAGCGCGGCGCGGGCGACCCCCCTGAGCTGCGCCGGCACGCGCGGGCGCGCCCGATAGGAGGGAAAGAGTCAGACTGGGGGCGTGCGGCGCGCTCTCTTGATACTTCTTGCCCTGACGTTGACTGCGATGCTCGCCCCCGCGCGAGCGCAATCGCTCTCGTTCGCAGTGGGACGAGCTCCCGCCGCCGCGGCCCGGCCCCAGTGGAAGGCGCGGATCGACCACTTGATCAGAGGCCTGAACATGGGGATCTCGGTCGCCTTCAACGGCGACTTTATCTACGGGCACGCCGGCAAGGTTCGACGTAGACCCGCCTCCAACCAGAAGCTCCTGCTCTCGATGGCGCTGCTCGACGCCTTCGGTCCCCGCGCGCGCGTGCCGACCTACGCGCGCGCGCGGAACGTGTCCGGCGGAGTGGTCTCTGGACGCCTGTGGATAGCCGGGCGGGGAGATCCAAGCGCGGTGGGCGCCGGGCCCTTCGCTCGGTCGCTCGGCATCCGACCCACCTATGTCGGACGCTTGGCGCGGCGTATCGCCGCCGCCGGCATCCATCGGATCAAAGGCAGGGTCATGGGAAGCACCGGTTACTTCCTGCGCGACTGGGACGCGCCCGGCTGGCTGAGCCATTACCAGAGCCTCTACATCGCGCTCCCCACCGCCCTCGCGCTCAACGGCAACACCGCGAGAGGACGCCACATTCTCGATCCCGAACGCCGGTTTGCGGCCGCCCTTACCGACCGCCTCGAAAAGCTGGGAGTGCGGGTGGACGGGGCCCCCGGAGCCGGGCCGGAGCCCCAGGGTCTCAGCCCGGTTGCGGCCGTCCGCTCGGCCCCCTTGAAGAAGCTCATGCGCCACATGAACCGGAGATCTTCGAACTTTTTTGCCGAGATGCTGGGCAAGCGCCTGGCGGCTGAGCGCTACGGACCCCCGGGGAGCATCGCTGCAGGAGCGCGCGCGATCGCGGCCTGGGCCCGGGGTAACGGGGTCACCATAGAGTCGCACGACTCTTCGGGACTCTCGCATGCCAATCACGTCTCGGCGCGCGGGATAACGCGTCTTCTGGAGGTAGCCGGCAACTCCCCGTGGGGTGAGGCGCTCCGAAGATCCCTTCCCGGCGGCGGGCAGGGAACCCTCGAGGACCGCCTCGGCTCGGTGGCGCTGCGGGCCAAGACCGGCACCCTCGAAAACGTCTCGGCCCTATCGGGGTGGGTATGGCTGCAGCGCCGAGACCACTGGGCCCAGTTCTCCATCCTTTCCAGCGGGACCTCCAAGGAGCACGCCGTCGAAGTGGAGAACGCCATCGTGCGCACGTTGAGCCTCTCAGCGCGCTGACAAAGGCGTCCCTATCGATGACATCAGGCTAGAGACGGCGTGCGAGAAAGTCGATCCGATCGCAGGCTAGAGAATCTCGCGATCTCTAACCACAGTGCGCTCCTCGCGTCGGAACGGCGCAAAGCTGCTCCAAAACAGCACAGACATGAGCAGGCCGATGACGCCGACGATCATGAGGATCACGCCCACGACATTGAGGTCGATGCCCGAGGTCTCGAACTCGATCGCCCACGTCAGAATGGCTCCGACCGCGATCAGAAAAAGGCTTGCTCCAAGACCCATCGCTCGTTCACCTCCTGGACGAGAAGACCCGTCCGAGATTGATACTCCTGTTGTCAATGTTACGACAGCCCGCTTCTGTGATGAGGCTATATCGGCCGTCCAGCACTTGAGCTTAAGCCTGACCGGGAAAGGGGTCGCCCGAGGCCACGAGATCTTCGATCACAGCTCGTGAGGCGTTGCGGCCCGGAGCCCCGCAGACTCCCCCTCCGGGATGGGTTCCCGAACCGCACATATAGAGGCCCGGCAGTGGCGTGCGGTGCCTGTGCCAGCCCGCCGAGGGACGCTTGTCGAAGAGCCAATCCGGCAGGATCTCTCCGTGAAAGATGTTGCCCCCGGTGAGGCCGAAGCGGGCCTCGAGGTCCGGCGGGCCGAGCACCAGCCGATCCTCGACCAAGTCGGTCAGGCCGGGCGCGTAGCGCTCGAGAGTGCCGAGCACGATGTCCCCGATCTCGTCCCGGCGCTCGTCCCATGTGCCCTCAGCGAGGTCGTAGGGGGCATATTGCGCGAACACCGACAGCGTGTGCTTGCCTTCGGGCGCAAGCTCGGGCTCGGTAGTCGTCTGGATCCACGCCTCGCAGAACATCGGATCGGCCGGCCGGCCCTCGGCGGCGGCCCGGCAGGCGTCCTCGAGGTAATCGATCGATGGCGCCACCACGATCATGCCCCGGTGCTCCGGCCCGGCCTCAGAGCCGTTGCCAAGGCCCCGGAACCGGGGCAAGCCGGAGAGCGCGCAGTTGACTTTCACGACCGGGCCATTGCTAGGCAGAAGCTCGATGTCCTGGAGGAATTCGGGCGACCATGCATCTTCGGGAGCGAGGCGGGCGGTGCGCTTGGGGTCGGCGTTCGAGCACACGATCGTGGCCTCGATCTCCTCACCCGAGGCGAGCACCACCCCCGACGCTCGCCTGCGGTCATCGAGGCGCACGCTTGCGACCTCCGCCCCGAGGCGTATCTCCCCGCCGGCCGCCCGGACCGCGTCGGCCATCTGCGAGGTGATCACGCCCATTCCTCCTCTGACGAACCCCCACACTCCGGGCCTGCCGGTCGCTTCGCCGAGATCATGGTGCAAGAACACATACGCGGTTCCGGGAGTGCGCGGCCCCCCCGTCGTGCCGGTTATGCCTTGGGACGCCACGTAGCCCTTCATGAAGTCCGACTCGAAGTACTCCTCGCAGAGGTCGGCGATGGAGCCGTCGATGGTCTTCTTGAAGAGTCCTTCGATTCCTGAGTCTCGAAATGCTCGGCGCGCCTGCTTTCGAGTCGCGGGATAGGAAAGTAGGGGCCGGAGCCTGCGGCCGGCCTCGGCAAAAAGGTCATGCAGCTCGGAGTAGGCGCCTGCGTCGTTGGAGGACAACTCGGAGATCGCCTCCGAACGTTTCTTGGGGTCGCGCCACAAGAAGAGTCCTCCACCGTTCTCGTATGGAGCGAAAGCCACGGGGTCCCGGGGACGGAGGTCGAGATCGAGCTTGAGATCCCTGATGATCTCGGGCAGCAGCAGAGACAGCGAGTACGCCGCCGTCGACATCCGAAAGCCGGGAAAGAGCTCCTCGGTCACGCAGGCGCCGCCCACGTTCTCGCTGCGTTCCACGACCAAGACACGGAGTCCGGCCGCGGCCAAGTAGGCCGCGCAGGTCAGGCCGTTATGGCCGGCCCCGACCACGATGACATCATGCTTCCGGGCCCCTCCGGAGGCGGGCTTGCGGGCTTTGTTGGACACCGTTCCCCTTCCGTCGCGGCTCACGTTGTTTCAAGTAGAACGACGAAGCAAGCTACCGTTTCCCAATGGCTCTCTCTTCTCTATGCGCCACCTGTCAACGAACGGTCTTCATCGAAGAAGGAGACACATTCGTTTGCCCCGTGTGCTCCTCTCCTCTGTTGCCGGCCGTGGAGCCTCCGCCGGAAGAAGAACAGAGCCGGGAGGCCGGTTCGGCGAACTAGCCTTCGGGCACTCTCACCGGCGGTTTGAAGTAAGCAGCCGAGACCACCTTGTCGCCGTCCAGCACCATGGTCGTGACCGAGCCCGTCTCGCAAGGCACGAGGCCGAGCCACGGCGGCATCCTTCGCCGACCGAGACCATAGCGGGCCACCAGCACGGGGGTCTGGTGCGAGACAACCACGACCTCTTTACCGCCGGCCTCGCGAACGGCATCTTGGATCGCGCTCATCATTCTGTCCTTGATCTCGGTGAACGATTCTCCCCACGAGGGCCGCATCGGGTTGCGGAAATGCCACCAGCGGCTTGGGTTGCGAAACACGCCCACCACCGAACGGGTTACGCCTTCGAGAGTCGTATGGCTCTCGATCAAGCGATCATCGGTGACGATGTCAAGGCCGTGCGGATCGGCGATCGCCTGAGCCGTCTCCTGCGCTCGCTCCAACGGGCTCGCCCAGACCGCGCCTATGTCTGCGGCCCCAAGGCGATCCGCAGCCGCCGCGGCTTGCTCCTTCCCCTTCTCCGAGAGGTGATACCCGGGCAGGCGCCCGTAGATGACCCCTTTGGGGTTCTCTACGTTGCCGTGGCGCACGAGATGGACCGTGATGGTGGCCGTGGGAGTCGCTTCCTTTTAGGATCAACTGGTAGCGAAATTCTGAAGCCAAACCTAGCGCGCCCCTCACAGGGGAGGGACATGGGAGTTCGACTGCGATACGCAAAGGTCATCGACCAGTATCTCTTTTACTCCCAGGGCGGCCGCGTCCATCCTGGCCTCTCGAACAAGATCGTGGTCAACGAAGAGGCGGGGAGGGCGGGGGCCTTTCTCGTCCTGAGAGGATGGGGCGACGGTCACGGAACCTTCACCGAGCAGTGGCGCATCGAGGCGCGGGGCGGCGCGATCGTTTACGAGAGCGTGCCGCGCGAGCTGCACATCGCAACGACCGAGCACGTCGAGCGCCTCCAGGATGAGGTCGCCGACCTCGTCCTCGATGACGCCGCAGACGGCTATCGCGCAATCTTCTCGATAGACGAGCGGGTGGTAGCGCGCGTGGAGCTCGAGGTGCGAGCGGAGGTAGGCGGCTCCACGCCGACCGAACCACAGGCGTGAGCCGCTAAACTTTTTCGGCGAGACAGCCGACAATCTCTCTGAGACCGTAACGCGGCGGACGATGCTTCGGTAGGCCTCGAGAGGATGGACGGAGATCCTCGACAAACGGCAAACCCACTGTGAGGTGGGGGCGCAAAGCCAGGGGCCTCGGATGGACCGAGGTAGCCCAGCTACCGAAAGGAGACCGCCATGCGGTTCACGGACCTCGCGGGCAAAAAGCCCGTTCGCATCACCTTCGGGGCACTGATCGCCCTCTACTACTGCCTCAGCCTCACCCTGATGCCGGCATTCGCCGGCATCAGAGACACAGATGGCGACGGCATGCCCAACCGCTGGGAGGTCAACCACGACCTCAACGAGGATCGGCCCAACGCCGGCAAGAACCCCGACCATGACGGGCTCAAGAACATCGGCGAGTACAACCACTCGACCGAGCCGAAGGACGAAGACACCGACGACGACGGTATGGATGACGGAGACGAGGTCAAGGACGGCGAGAGCGAGACCGACCCGACCGACGACGACTCCGACGACGATGGGGTCGAGGATGGCGACGAGGACTCCGATGGAGACGGGGTCGACAACGAAGACGAGGACGATGCCACCGAGTCGTGCATGGGCGACGATGACGACTCCGACTCCGACGGCCTCGACGACGAGGACGAAGGAGACTTCGGCTCCGAGGTCTCGGATTCCGACTCCGACGACGATGGGGTCGAGGATGGCGATGAGGACTCGGACCTCGACGGCACGGACGACGAGGACGAGGACGACCTCGAAACCGATGCCGACGATTGTGACGAAGAGACCGAGGACGAGGACGACGAAGACGAGGACGAGTTGCTCTAACGAGAATCACTAACTAGGACGAAAGGGCCCCGGTCACCGGGGCCCTTTCTCTTAGCAAATTGACTCGGGCCGGCCGCCCTGCGAGGCGCGCTTTGCCAGATCGACCTGAAACAAGGGTATGTTCCCGCCCGTATGGCGAAGACGAGGCTTTCGTACCAGGACACGGGCGTGGATGGGCCCGCCCTCCTGCTCGTCCACGGTTTTCCGCTGAGCTCTGAGATGTGGCGACCCCAGCTCGACGCCCTGGGAGGCCGCCGGCGCATCGTGGCGCCCGACCTGCCGGGATTCGCCGGCTCCGAGCCCGCACCCGACCCTCTCGGCGTGACGATGGACTACTACGCCGACGCGCTCGCGGAGCTCCTGGTCGACCTTGGGATCGACTCGGTCGCCCTCGGGGGTCTGTCGATGGGCGGCTACGTCGCTCTGGCCTTCTGGCGACGCCATCCGGCGGCTGTGGACGCCTTGATTCTCGCCGATAGTCGCGCCGAAGCGGACGGCCCGGAGGCGATCGCTAAGCGCTCCGCTCAGCAGAAGCAGATCCGGACCGGTGGGACTGAAGACCTCATTCCACAGCTGCTCGACGGCTTGCTGGGAGCCACGACCAAAGACCAGAGGCCCGAGGTCAAAGAGAGCGTGCGAGGCCTGATGGCCCACCCGGCCGAGGGCTACATCGGGGCACTCGAGGCCATGAAGAACCGCCCGGACTCGACCGGAGACCTCCCCGGCATCACGGTGCCGACGCTCCTTGTGGTCGGCGACCAAGACAACCTCACGCCCGTCGAGCTAACCCGCTATATGCACCAGCACATCGCCGGTTCGCAAATGGTCGTCATTCCCGAGGCGGGCCATCTCTCGAACCTGGAAGCTCCCGAAGCCTTCACCGCGGCGGTGTCCGGATTCCTTGGTGAGCTGGAGCGTGCGTAATCCGTCTGTTGCCTACCCAGGTGCGGGCGCTGCTTACGCAGTCAAGCTCCGGAGCCGGCTATGACTACGCAGAAATGACTATTCCAGGACTGCCTACGGTCCCCTAGGTTGGACTCTTACGGGCGCGGCTGTGCCGCCGCTCGATCAGCTGGGAGGCTGACACATCGTGCAGGTGGTCGCCGGAATGATCCTGTTAGGGTCCCGGGCCGGCGGCTACAACGAAGGGGGCATCTTTGAGCGAGGCGCTTCTCCGGGCCTATTGCGCGCTTGCGAATCGGCTTTACGACTTGCGCGCGTCCGAGCGAGGGGCCGGCGCCATCGAGTACGGGATCATCGTCGCCCTCATCGCCGCCATCATCGTTGCCATCTTGCGCGATCTCGGCACCAGCACCAGGGGGGCGATTCGCAGCGGGAACCGGGGCCTGTGAAACCATTTCGACCAAGAGCGGCGCCGTCACAGGACCGCGCCCTGGAACCAATGAGGGAGGTGAGCACATGAAGGAAGCGCTATTGAAGCTGTGGTGCGCGGGGGCCAGTCGCACGCATCAGATCAGGCACGGTGAGCGAGGGGCGACGGCGGTCGAGTACGGGATCATGATCGCCCTCATCGCCGTGGTGATCATCGTGGCCGTCCAGGCGCTGGGAGGCAGCATCACCCAGGCCTTCCAGGACGCCGGCGACGCATTCTGATTCGGTGGCGGCAGATAAAGCCCTTGCGCCGCCGGCGGGGGGCTTGCTGCTCATGCATATGAAGCTCGGCGGGCCGGCATGCTCCGGCCCCCGCGCCCGTCCCCAGAGGGGTTGTCGAGGGTTTGCTCATAAAACTTAGTCGCAGGCGCGCGCCGCGCCTCACTGGTGCCCGCGAAGAAGGTGTCGCCGCCGTCGAGATGGCGCTGGTGATGCCCCTGTTGCTCCTGCTCGTCTTCGGGATCATCGAGTTCGGGTTCATCTTCAACCGCTACATAACCCTGACCCACGCGGCCCGCGAGGGAGTGCGGTTGCTGGCGATCGGAGAGTCCTCTTCAACGGCGACGACGGCCGCCGAAGGGTCTGGCGGGAGCTCGGGAGCGAGCTTTGGGAGCACGCCGATCTCGTGTAGCGCGTCCTCCTCTGGAACGGTGGCGAGGACGGTGGGCATGAGGTGCGCGAGCACCTACAACCTGCGGTTGCTCGATCTCCTTCCCTTGCCGAACGCCGTGCCCTTGACCTCGGAAGCCAAGATGAGAAAAGAGTGATGAAACGAGCTCGGGCGTGAACGAGCGCGGAATGGTCAGTGTCCTCGTTGCCCTGTGCTCGGTCGTGCTCTTCGGGTTCGTGGCTCTCGCCGTAGACGTGGCGCGCGTTTACGCGGAGCGCAGCGAGCTCCAACGCACGGCAGACGTGTCGGCGCTCTCGGGCGCGAGCGCGATGGCCGAGGCCCCCGGAGCTGCGCTTCCAGAGGCCCGCCGCTATCTTCGGGACAACCCCACCCAGTACCTCTCCGAAGGGGCGAGCACCGTGTCCCTTGCATCCTGTGCTGAGGGAGCGTGCGTGGCATCCAGGGCTGTGGCCCCCGATTTTCCCTTCCTCTTCGCCGGGGTCTTGGGCTTTGAGAGCCGGGAGATCAGCGCCCAGGCTAAGGCCGTAGCGGCGGCGGGCGCGGCCGGAGGTCTCAAACTCCTGCCCTGGGGGGTGCTCGCGTGTGGAACCGGGCCCTCCCCCGCCGGAAGCTGCGGCTACGCGCTCGCGACCTCATGGAGCGGGCCACGCACGCTGCTGTCCTTTGGCGATACGAGCGGCCCCCCGCAAGAGCCCGGCGGTCCCGCACGCAGCACGGGCAATCTGGTCGCGGTGGGGGTGAGAGCCGGGACCGACTGCAGGACGACTGCCGGCACGCCGGCCACCGCTCCGGGCTACTTCGCAGCTCTGAGGGGCGGGCGGAGCCTGTGCTACGTGGGCTCGGGTACCCAGCTAAAGACCCTCCAACCCGAGGTCATAGCCGACGGCACGCCCGCCGCGCTCGGCTCCAGGGTGCGAGGCTGCCTCACTCAGGCGTCCTTCCAGCGCGCCGTCTACTTGGCCGACGGCTTCGCTCGCGTCAACAACATCGACACCGGCTGTCTCACAGCGGTGGTGCTCGTCAGGCCCGCCGCAGGAGGGATCGCGGGCGAGCCTCCGAGCCGCGTCATCGCGACCGGGTCGGCTCTCTTCTACGTCACTCGCATCGGACCTGATAACACTTACGAGGGGCTATTGATGCGGGGCCTCTTGACGGCGAGCGCCGACGACGACGGGCGGCCCTGTTCGGCGTCCGAGTTTTTATGCGTAGCGAAGCTGATCGAGTGAAAGACGGGCAGAGACCTTGAGGAGCAGGTTGTTCACGTTGGTGCTGGCGGTAGTGGTCGGCGGCCTGGCCGCGTCTGTCGTTTACGTGTACGTGCAGCGACTCGAGGAGACCTCTACTGAGGGTCAGAAGCTCCGGCCTGTGCTGGTCGCCTCGCAGTCGCTTCAGGCAGGCACTTCGGGAGCGGACATCGCGGGCAATGGCGGGTATGAGGTAAGCGAGATACCCGGCAGGTATGCCGAGCCGGGCGCGCTGAACTCTCCTGCGGATCTCGAGGGCCGCGTGCTTGCGGACGACATCGTCGCCGGCGAGCAACTGACCTTTCAACGGTTCGAAGCCAGTGAGCAAGACGCATTTGCGGCGCAGTTCCCACCGGGCACCCAAGCGCTTTCTTTGCCGGTCGAGCACGTCCGCGGCGTGGCGGGTCACGTCGTCGCGGGCGACCGGCTAAGCGCCTTTTCCACAACGAGCAACCAAGGAGCCACGAAACTGATCATCAGCAAGTTGCCCGTGGTGGAGGTGCAGCCTCCGGCGCCGGACGACCCGGCCCGGACGTTGACCATGACGCTCGCCGTCACCGGTGTGCAGGCGACTGATCTGATTCACGCACAGGAACGGGGAAGCCTCTGGTTCACGCTTCTCACCGACAAGGGAGAGGGCTCTTGATCCCTGTCATCGTCTTGGACAAGGACCGGCAAATATCAGCGATCCTCGCTCAGATCCTGTCGCGTTCCACGACGGTGGGTCCGGTGCAAGCCGTCGAGGGATGGGATGGTCTCACCCGCAGCCTCGGATCCCAGATGAGATCCGTGGTGGTCTTGGGACCCAGCATGGACGAGGCGGACCTCAAGGCATCCTCCGGTGTGGCCCGATCTCATGCAGGCACCGCGTTTGTCCACGTCACCGACTCGGTAGACGTCGACCGCCTCCAAGTCGCCATGCGATTCGGGATTCGCGAAGTTATCGCGGTCCAGAACAGCGAGGCCGAGCTGCTCTCGGCGGTCGAACGCGCCCACAGCGTGACTACGGCAGCGATCAACGCCGTCCCGCCTCCCCGAAACGACGCGCGCGGAAAGGTCGTGGCGGTCTTCAGCACCAAAGGCGGCACCGGAAAGACCGTGGTGGCAACCAACCTCGCCGTGCTGGCCGCCAAGTCCGGGCTCAGAACTGCGCTCTTCGACGCGTCGGTGTGGTTTGGGGATTGCGCGGCCTTCTTGAGGGTCCGGCCGGAGCGGACGCTCGGCGACCTCGCCGGTATCTCGGGACCCATCGAAGAAGACGCATTTCGCAGCGTCCTTACGCGCCACGATTCTGGCCTCCAGCTCATTTGCGCCCCCAACGACGCTTTTGACGCCGAGAAGCTGGACGGCTCCCTGTTGACGCGCGCGCTACAAGGCCTCCGAAGGAGCTTCGACATCGTCTTCGTGGACACGGCCCCCGCCCTCGACCAGTTCACACTTGCGGTCCTAGCCGAATGTGACCTCGCGTACGCGGTGGCGACCCTCGAGCTTCCCGCCGTCAAGGACGCCAAGGTCTTGCTCGCCATAAGCCGGAATCTCGGCATCGACCTTGCCAAGCTCCGGATCATTCTGAATCGAGCAGACTCCAAGGTGGGCTTTCCACCCAGCGAGGTGAGCAGGGCGCTGGGCCGCGGGTTTGCCGCCGAGCTGCCATCGGACATCGCCGTGCCGCGTGCCATCAACGGCGGCGTCGCCGTCGCGTTGGACAGCCCGAAGTCGAAGATCTCAAAGAGCTTGTCGAAGCTTTCAGAGGAGCTGCGTGCCGAGCTCATCGGAGTGCGGCCGTCCGGCAGGCGCTCGTCGCTCGTCGCTCGAGCGCGGACGGCGGAATCATGAGCGAACCAGACATGACGGATCTCTCCAAACGCCTCATAGACATTCGCCGAGAGAGGTCGGTCGAGCCGGCAATCGAGCTCGGGCCCGAGCCATGGGAGAGCAACGGCCAAGCGACGCGGCCCGAGCTCTACGAATTGCGCCGCCGCCTTCACGCGCGCGTTGCGCAAGAGCTTGGAACCGTCTTGTACCGGCAGAACCTCGACTCAGAGCGACTTTCGAAGCTCGTCCTGGGACACATCACTCGCCTGCTCGAAGAAGAGCAAACTCCCATGTCTGCGTTGGAGCGAAAAACACTGCTCGACGACCTCGAGGCCGACGTCCTGGGCCACGGCCCGATTGAAGAGTTTCTGAGGGACCCCGAAATTACCGAGGTAATGGTCAATGGGCCCAACGAGATCTTTGTGGAGCGCGACGGAAAGCTCCAAAAGACCAACCGGCGCTTCGTCGATGCCACACATCTTCGAGGCGTAATCGATGCCATCGTCGCGCGCGTAGGCAGGAGAATCGACGAATCGTCTCCGATGGTCGACGCGCGCCTCCCCGACGGCTCCAGGGTAAACGCCATCATCCATCCGCTCGCCATCGACGGGCCTTTTCTGACGGTGCGGAAGTTCTCTCGAAAGCCGTTCACCGACATCGACCTTATTCAGTTCGGAACCACGACGGCGACCGTGACGGAGTTTTTGCAGCAGACCGTAAGAGGAAAGCTCAACATCCTGATCACGGGGGGAACGGGGGCCGGCAAGACCAGCACGCTCAACGTCTTGTCGTCCTACATACCGCGCGACGAACGGATCGTTACCGTCGAGGACGCGGTTGAGCTCCGCCTCAATCAACCACACGTCCTGCAACTCGAGTCGCGCCCCCCAAACATCGAGAACAAGGGTGAGGTCAGCATCAGAGATCTCGTTCGCAACGCGTTGCGAATGCGGCCCGACCGAATCGTGGTCGGCGAGGCGCGCGGAGCGGAGGCTCTCGACATGCTGCAGGCGATGAACACCGGTCACGAGGGCAGCCTCTCTACCC
>Ga0136632_10000289_pt1 | contig 13977 bp, 14 predicted proteins | sample AntDrymUQ6112106_2_FD_104670 | JGI IMG/M metagenome (GOLD analysis project Ga0136632, IMG submission 104670) | Polar desert sand microbial communities from Dry Valleys, Antarctica - metaG UQ611 (21.06) | ecosystem: Environmental > Terrestrial > Soil > Desert | place: Antarctica: Dry Valley...
GGTCTCCGGTGCACTCTCAGTACTGATCGGCATCGTCGCGCTCGGACTGCTGCTCCAGCGGCGAGTCAAGATCCCCGAGCCTGCTCTCGTGGCTGTGGCGGCGCTCGTGGGTCTCGCCCTTCACGATGGCTGACCGACGAGCCAGAGCCCCACGATTCGGCGCTGACCTGCCGCTACCGTTCCGAGCGTGGCGGCATCGACCGAGGTAGCTCTAGAGCGCCGCGTCGATTCGGCGCGTCCGAGCGCGGAGTGGCTTCGCGCCGCTCGTCGGGTGCGCCTGCTCTCATGGGTCTCGCTCGCGTGGATGGCGACCGAAGGTGTGGTGGCGATCACTGCAGGCGTGCTCGCAGGCTCCATCGCGCTCATCGGGTTTGGGATCGACTCCGCGATTGAAGGGTTTGCGAGCCTGATCATCATCTGGCGATTCACCGGCTCTCGGCTCCTCTCGCACGCAGCCGAGGAGCGAGCGCAGAAGCTGGTCGCGATCCAGTTCTTCCTCCTTGCCCCGTACGTCGGCTATGAGGCAGTCAGTCAACTCGTTGCGGGCGAGCATCCTCAGACGAGTTGGATCGGCATCGCCCTCGTCACCTCTAGCGCCATCGGGATGCCGTTCCTTGGGATCGCGAAGCGGCGGCTTGCGGACAAGCTCGGCTCAGTAGCCACGCGCGGCGAAGGGACGCAGAACCTTCTTTGCGCCTACCTTGCTCTTGCCGTTCTGGTGGGTTTGCTCGGCAACACGCTGTTTGGCCTTTGGTGGCTCGACCCGGCAGCGGCGCTTGTGATCGCGGCCGTTGCTGTAAAGGAGGGCCGTAGCAGTTGGCGTGGCGAGGGCTGCTGCGCCAGCTGCTAGCGGCGGAGCCAGACGGACGATCTCCATTGAGCGCGCCTTGATCACGGAGGTGCTGGATCAGAGCATCCTGCGCGCTATCAGCCACCTCGACCGCGACTCCTTGCTGCCTTCTTCGTAGATGTCCGCCGCCCGCTGATGGGTCCCACCATGGCGCCTCGCGGCTCTGGCGCAGCCCGCATGGAACGAGGCGATTTCCCGGCAGTGGGTACATAAGAAGTCGGTAAGACCCGCTCCGCGCCGCGAGACCAGTGCGCACAATGCGCTCGATGGAGATCCTGGTCGTCGACGACGAGCGAGCAGTGCGTGACTCGCTGCGACGGGCGCTCGAGCTCGAGGGCTACGGGGTCGAGCTCGCCGAGGATGGCGAGCAGGCGCTTCGGCGGCTCGAGCTCGAGCCGCAGCCCGACGCCGTCATCCTCGACATCCTCATGCCCGGCGCCGACGGGCTGGAGGTGTGTCGACGCCTCCGGCGCGCCGGAAACGAGATTCCGGTGCTGATGTTGACCGCCCGCGCGGAGATCGATAGCCGTGTCGCCGGGCTGGACGCGGGCGCCGACGACTACCTGTCGAAGCCGTTCGCGCTCGCGGAGCTGCTCGCTCGCCTGCGCGCCCTCTTGAGACGGCTGGGGAATGGCGAAAACGCGGCGGATACCCTGCGCTTTGCCGATCTCGCCCTCGACCGCGGCACGCGCGAGGTGCAGCGAGCGGGCGACTTGATCGATCTCACCAGAACCGAGTTCGCGCTTCTCGAGCTCTTCCTCCGCAATCCTCGCCAGGTGCTTACTCGCTCGGTTATCTTCGAGCGTGTGTGGGGGTACGACTTCGGCCCGACCTCGAACTCCCTCGACGTGTACATCGGCTACCTGCGAAGGAAGACGGAGCAGAGCGGGCGGTCTCGCCTCATCCACACCGTTCGTGGCGTCGGATACGCCCTCCGCGACCGATGAGCTTCCGGGCACGAGTCGCAATCGGCGCCGCCGCCGCAGTCGCGCTGGCGGTCGTGCTCGCATCGGTGGTCGTGTTCTTCGTCGTGAGCGGTCAGTTGCGGGCCGAGATCGACGACACGCTCGAGGAGCGTGCGCACGAGATTTTCCGGATCCCGCTTTCCGAGATCCCCCTGCGGAATGGAGAGTCTTTCCTCGGGATTCGACCAGGCTTCGGTGAGCCGAACACCCTGGTCCAGGTCGTGAAATCGAACGGGGATACGTTGCGTCAGCTCTACGACGATGTCGAGCTACCCGTCTCGGACGACGTGCTCGCACTGACAAGCGCGGGCATGCGAGGAGATTCGGTCATCTCGGAGACGGACGTCGCAGGGACACACGTCCGGGTGCTGTCCGTCGCGTACGAACCCGGGTACGCCGTCCAGATCGCGCGCCCGTTGACCGAGATGGATGCGGCGCTCTCTCGCATCCGGCTCTTTCTCCTGGTAGTCGCGCTCTCCGGAATAGGAATCGCCGCCGCGTTAGGGCTCGTCGTCTCCCGCGCCGCGCTGGCACCTGTCCGCCGGCTCACGGAGGCCGCCGAGCGCGTCACCGAGACCGGCGATCTTTCCGAGCGCATCGAGCTTGGCGGGCGGGACGAGCTCAGCCGACTGGCCACGAGCTTCAACACGATGCTTGCCGGGCTGGAGGAGTCGAATCGCGCTCAGCGGCAGCTCGTGGCCGACGCCTCGCACGAGCTGCGGACACCACTCACGAGCCTCCGTACGAACATCGAGGTGCTGGCCGGGGATCGCGCCCTGCCGGCGGAGGAGCGAGGCAGGCTTCTCTCGGACGTGGTGGAGCAGCTCGGCGAGATGACGACGCTCATCGCAGGGCTCATCGAGCTGGCGCGCGCGGAGCAGCGGACTGTTGCGCCCGAGGACGTACGCCTGGATCTCGTCGCGGCGGATGCGATCGAGCGGACGCAGCGGAACCGGCCCAGCGTCGCCGTCAAGGCGAGGCTGGAGGAGTCCATCGTGCAGGGCGTGCCCGCGACGATCGATCGCGCGATCGGCAACCTCATCGACAACGCCGCAAAGTGGAGCCCGCCGGGCACGGAGATCGAGGTCGACGTCCGGGATGGGCAGGTTTCGGTTCGCGATCACGGGCCGGGGATCGCCAACGAGGATCTCCCGTATGTCTTCGATCGCTTCTATCGCGCCAGGTCCGCTCGTGGCATGCCCGGCTCCGGCCTCGGGCTCGCCATCGTCCGCCAGGTCGCCGAGACGCACGGCGGCGAGGTCGTCGCCGAGCAGGCGGATGGAGGGGGAACGAGGATGACGCTGCGTCTCCGCCGCACCGCGAAAGTCGGGATTTCTTAGGAGCCGCTTAGCTCCGTCTTAGGTCGACCTGGTGTCATTGTCCACATGGACAAGAACAAGAAAGTCACACTCGTCGCCGGTGCCGCTCTGGCGCTCCTGCTAGCGGTTGTTCTCGGCGCGTCGGCCGCGATCGCCGGGTCGCGCGTGCTCGGATCGAACGACGAGAGCCAAGCGGTCATCGAAGACGCTGCGGCCGAGCTTGGCGTCGAGCCGAGCGCGCTCGAGGAGGCGCTCGAAGAAGGGTTGAAGAACCGCGTCCGAGAGGGTGTCGAGGCCGGCAGGCTCACCGACAAACAGGGCGCGGAGCTCCAGAACCGGATCGAGTCCGGAGACACGCCGTTCCTCTTCGGCGGCTTCGGCCGTTTCCACGGCCTCGGGCGCGATCGAAGGCCTGGGCACTTGGGTCATCTCGCCGGAATGGATGCCGCAGCGTCCTATCTCGGACTGACCCGAGACGAGCTTCGCGAGCAGCTCCATGACGGAAAGACGCTGTCGGCCATCGCAAAGGCAGAAGGCAAGTCCGTCGACGATTTCATCCGGGCAATGGTGAACGCGGCGAAGAAGGAGCTCGATGCAGCCGTCGCTGCAGACCGCGTCACGAGAGAACGGGCCAACATGATCGAGCAGGATCTCGAGGCGCGCATCACGGGTCTCGTCAACGCCGAGCTTCGTCTCGGCCCGTTCGGGCCGCACCGGCGCTTTGGTAGCGGATTCCGCCTCCACGGCGAGTCTCCGTTCTTCTCGGGCCCACGGTCCTGATCAACGGTGGGTACCTCGTTCCAGGGATTGCATCCCCCGGATGCGTGACTAAAGAGAGAAGTGGGGAGAGGGAAGGGGGCCGCGCGCTCGCCTCAAGGGTGAGCGCGCGGCATTCCTCTCCCTACTCCAGCGTCACGGCTCCCAACGCTCTCCGCCTGTATCCCATCCGACGAGCGCATGGGTCGAGAGGAGAGCCGCGACCCGCTCGAGAAGCTCTCGATCGGTCTCGCCGTCTACGGAAAGCTCGCCCACTGGCTCTCCTTGGTACGTGATCTGGACACATTGCCGTCGCTTCTCGTCGGGCTCGCCCGCGGCCGGGCCGAGCACGAGATCGCCTTGCTCGAGGAACGAGATTCCGGCCCAGACGATCTCCGATTCCTCGACCAGCGCAGAAGACGCGGCGCGCAACACGTCGTCCGGCTCGGCTTTCCATTCCAATACCTGATCGAGCGCCGCGAGGGGCCGGAGGGTCACGTTGCGAGGTCGTCGCCTTCGAACGCCTTGACCGCTTCGCGAATTGCGTCGGGAATCGGCACCGGTCTCCGGTCGGCGAGGTCGACGAGGACGACCGTAAGCTCGGCGGTCACCATCAGCACCTGGTCGGGGAGCAGATAAGCGGCGCACTGGTAGGTCATGCTCGTCGTCCCGATGCGGCTGACGCGGACGAACGCTTCGATCAGGTCGTCGAAACGCGCGGGCGCGTGGTACTCGACCTTCAGCGCCCGCATGACCAAGTCGCCGCCTGCCTGCGAGAACGGCGCATTCGAGAGATGGCGGTGGTACTCGGTTCGCGCATGGTCGAAGTAGGGGAGGTACCTGCCGTAATAGACGATCCCCTGCGCATCCGTGTCCGAGAACCAGACGCGGGCCAGCGCCGAGAACTTGAACGGCGGTCTGTGGCTGGTCACCGCGCCGAGCTCGGCTCGATCGCCTGCGTTAGCCACGGATCAGCGCGAGAACCTCCTCGCGCCTTTCCTCCATCACGCTTTGGGACAACGCTTCCAGGTTCAACCGGAGCAGCGGCTCGGTGTTCGAGGGCCGCACGTTGAAGTGCCAGTCGTCGAAGTCAACCGAGAGCCCGTCGAGATGCGAGATGCGGCCGCCTTCGCCGGCGTAGCGCTCCTTCAGCTCCTGGAGCTTCAAGGGAACGTCCGCAACAGGGGTGTTGATCTCGCCTGTAAGGAAGAAGCGCTCACGAAAGGGCGCGAGGAGCTCCGAGAGCTTCTTTCCCCGGCGCGAGAGCAGGTCGACCATGAGCAGGAAGGGGACGACGCCGGAGTCGGCTTGGGAGAAGTCGCGGAAGTAGTAGTGCGCCGAGACCTCGCCGCCGAAGGCCGCGCCTTCCTTTCGCATGCGCTGTTTGATGAACGCGTGGCCGACACGATTGACGAGCGGGACGCCTCCTGCCCGCTCGATGGTCTCCGGGACGGCTCGGCTCGCGCGCACGTCGTAGATCACCTTCGCGCCGGGCTCCCGCTCGAGCACGCTCTCGGCGAGCAGCGCGGTTACGAAGTCGCCCGGGACGAACTCGCCGGTGTCGTCGACGAAGAAGCAGCGGTCGGCGTCCCCGTCGTACGCGACCCCGAGATCGGCGCTCTCCTCCTGGGTCCGCGCGATGATGAACGCGCGGTTCTCGGGCAGCAGGGGGTTCGGCTCGTGGTTCGGGAACGTCCCGTCCGGCTCGAAGAAGCAGCGTACGACTTCGAGTTGCGGAAGCCGCTCGAGCACGGGCGGGAGCATCGCGCCGGCCATGCCGTTGGCGGCGTCGACGACGACCCGCAACGGGCGGATCGCGTCCATATCGACGAAGGACAGCACCTTCTCCACGAAGCCCGGCCAGATGTCCTCCTGTCGCACCTCGCCGCGCTTCTGCACCGTGCCGAACTCCTCGAGTCCCCGGGCACGGATCTCCGCCAGCCCAGAGTCGCCGCCGACTGGCAGCGCTCCCCGCCGTACGATCTTCATCCCCGTGTACTCCTTGGGGTTGTGCGACGCAGTGATGCAGGCCCCGCCATCGAGACCGAGCTCGACGACTGCGAAGTACACCATCTCCGTTCCGACGAGGCCGATGTCGAGGACGTCCGCGCCGCCGTCCGCCGCGCCTTCGATGAATGCCGCCGCCATCGTGGGCGAGGACAGCCGCATGTCCCGTCCGACCGTGATCGCTCGGGGCTCGAAGTGCTCCACGTATGCACGTCCGACGCGGTATGCGCCGTCTTCGTCCAGCTCGGCTTCATAGAGCCCCCGGATGTCGTAGGCCTTGAAGACAGCGGGATCGAGCACGGGTTGATGCTAATGAGGGCGGGAGTCGCGCGCGGGATGACCATCGCCCCCGGCTGCGTTTCTACACTTCGAGAATGGAACGCAAGCTCGCCACGGTGCTGTTCGTGGATCTGGTCGACTCCTCGGGCCTCGTTACCGGCTCGGATCCCGAGATCGTCCGGCGACGCGTGAACCAGTTCTTCGAGAAGGTGTCGCACTGCGTCACGCTGCACGGAGGGATCGTGGAGAAGTTCGCGGGCGACGCCGTGCTGGCAGCTTTCGGCGTTCCGCAAGCGCACGAGGACGACGCTCAGCGAGCCGCCCGCGCGGCGGTCTCGATGCGCCAGGCCGTCGGAGAGCTCGGGCTCGAGGCGAGGATCGGCATCGAGGCCGGGGAGCTCGTCGTCGAAGACTCCGATTCCACCTTCGCAACCGGCGAGGCCGTGAACCTGGCGGCGCGCCTCCAGCAGGTCGCACGGCCGGGGGAGATCCTGATCGGGCCGACCGCGTACCGTCTCGCCGCGGCGAGCCTCGTGGTCGAGGATGCAGGCCCCCTCGAGCTGAAAGGGATGGGATCGGCGCTCAGGGCCTGGCGTCTAGTGGACGCGATAGACGGCCCCGGGAGGCCGATGGGCCCGCGCGCGCCGCTCGTCGGACGCGAGGAGGAGCTCGAGCTCCTCGAGAACACCTTCGCGCGAACCGTTCGCGACCGACGCGCGCATCTCTTCACCATCTTCGGCGAGCCGGGAGTCGGCAAGAGCCGTCTCGCCAGGGAATTCATCGATGGGCTCGAGCGCGCGAGCGTCCTGTCCGGACGCTGTCTCCCCTACGGCGAGGGGGTCACTTACTGGCCTCTGGCCGAGATGATCAAAGCTGCGGCCGGGATCTCCGACGACGACCCGCTCGAGGAGGCGTTCGCGAAGCTGCGTGAGTGCTGCGAGGAGGAAGCCGTCGCGGACGTGCTCGGTCTGGCATCCGGCATGCTCGAGGCGCTCGAAGGCGAACGGAGCTCGCAGGAGATCGCGTGGGCCGCCCGCGAGCTCGTGGTGACGCTCGCAGAAGTGCAGCCGCTCGTTCTCTTCTTCGAGGACATCCACTGGGCCGAGGAGCCCCTGCTGGAGTTGATCGAGCATCTCGCCGATTGGGTGCGCGCGCCGCTGCTCATCATCTGCCTCGCGCGGCCCGAGCTGCTCGAACAGCGAGCAGGTTGGAGCGGCGGACGGGTGCGTGCGACTGCGATCGAGCTCGAGCCTCTGTCGGAGGAAGAGAGCGAGCTCCTCGTCCAGAAGCTCCTGGCTCAGCTCGCCGGGGAGTCCGGCGAGGCCCTTGCCATTCCATCGAGGGAAGTGCTGGAGCGCGCGGAGGGCAACCCGCTGTTCGTCGAGGAGACGATCCGCATGCTTGTCGAGAGCGGCTCCGCAAGCGGCGCGCCGGGGCGTATCCCGGACACGTTGCAAGCGTTGATCGCCGCGCGCATCGATCATCTGCCGCCGGCCGGCAAGGTCCTTCTCCAGCGGGCTTCCGTGGTCGGGCGGGTGTTCTGGAAAGGCGCGCTCGAACATCTGTCGCCGGACGTGGAGGACATCGACGCGCTGCTCGACGACCTTCAGCTGCGGGAGTTCGTGCTGCGGGAGCCGCGCTCGTCGATCTCGGGCGAACCCGCGTATCGGTTCAAGCATCTCCTGATTCGCGAGGTCGCATACTCAGGGCTAGCAAAGCTCTCCCGTGCCCAGTACCACGCGCGCTTTGCCGAGTGGCTCGCCGACCGGACGGGAGAAGAGCTCCTCGAGATTCGCGCGTATCACCTCGATCAGGCGGTCGAGTTCCTGACCGAGCTCGAGGGCGCGCTCCCCGAGGATCTCGCGCAGGAAACCGGTGACGCGTTGGTGAAGGCCGCCAAGCGCGCGATCGCGCGTGAGGCCTACCCAACCGCCCGCAGGCTCGGTCTGCGCGCGGTCGAGCTTCGACCGACCCTCGGAGCACGCTACGTCGCCGCGCGCGCTGCCTGGCGGTTGCAGGACTGGGGGGCTGTGGATGTGGAGATGACCAAAGTGCGGGAGCTTGCGCGCGAGCGCGACGAGCCGGTGATCGAGGCGCTCGCGCTGACGGCGCTCGGTGAGGCCATGCTCAAGCGCCACGGCGACTGCACGAAGTCGAAGTCCATCGTCGACGAGGCACTCGAGCTGCTGGAAGGAAAGGACGACCCGGTCGCCCATTTCGACGCGCTCACCGTCCGGGCGACGAGCGCCGGCTGGCTCGGCGAGATGGAGGACACCGTTCGCTATATGGAGCGGGCGTACGTGATCGCGCTCGATGCCGGCCGCAAGGATCTCCAGACGCTCGCGGCGCAGGCGCTCGCCCAGACGCACATCCTCCGACTCGAGCTCGACGAGGCTGAGCTGCTGCTCACCCGCGCACTCGAGCTCGCCGGCGAGAGCGGGAGCGTCCGTGCGCGCGTCGGCGCGACCCTCTCCTACGGTTGGTTCTTGACCCTGAAGGGAGAGCTCGACGCGGCTGAGACGCTCTTCGAAGAGGTGCGTGCGAGCTCAGCAGAGCTCGGTGTCGAGCCTGCGGTCTCCGCCGCCCTGGCGAAACTGGGCTGGATCGCTCGCTTGAAGGGAGACTTGAAGCGCGCTGAAAAGCTCATGCGGGAAGCGGTCCGGATCACGGAGACCCGAGGCGACCTCGGCGTGCTCCCCGATCAGCAGGCGGCGCTCGCCGAGACGCTGGCCGATCTCGGAAAGGTCGACGAGGCGGAGCGCCTTGCCATCGACGCTCGCTCGAACGCGGGCGTTCGAGATACGAGCGCTCAGGTCGCGGCCGCCACGGCGCTCGCCGCGGTCCGGTCGGCGCAGGGACGCGGCCCGGAAGCGGAGGAGCTTCTCGACTCAGCGCTCGAGCTCGCGCGTGAAGGAGACTTCAAGGTGTTCGAGCTCGAGCCGCTTGAGCGAATGGTGCGGCTTCAGCAGGTCCCTGGCCGAAACGGCGACGCGAGTGTCTACGAAGCGCGTCTGGCCGAGCTCTTGCCGGCACCCTCGAGCACCGCCCGGATCGCCTGACTCGACCGCTCGTCAGGCGACTCGGAGATCACCGTGGCCGGACGCTCGAATCCGTCGAGGGCGTCACGGAGAGGGTCGGCTCGCAGCGTGCCCTCTCCATACGGGAGATGCTTCGTCTCGTTCCGATTCGCGAAAGCGATGTCGGAGAAGTGAATGTGAAAGGGTGCTCCCGGAGCCAGGGCCCCGTCCGCGGTGGCAAGAGCGCTCGCGAACGGACTCTTGTCGACGAACGCCCCGTCGCTAGTGGCGTGCATGTGTGCGAAGTCGAGCACCGGCCGCACCCAGGTCGCCCGGCGCGAGATCTCGACGACGTCGTCGAGGGAACCGAGATCGCGCATGCGCCCCATGACCTCGACGCCGAATGTCACCGCGCGATCCTTGCCTTCGAGACGTTCGCGAAGCGTCCCCAGCTGCTCGACCACCGCATCGAGCGCGTCTTCACGGCTCCGGCCGAGCAAGAATCCCGGGTGGAAGACCACGAGCTCGGCCCCGCAGGCCGCAGCGATGCCCGCGCTTCGGTCGAGAGCTCCGACCGCAGAGGTGAACTTGCGCCCGCTGGCCTCCAGATGGCCCATGAATCCGAAGAGCGGCGCGTGCACCGACAGCGCGATGTCGTGCTCGAGGGCGAGCTCGCCGAGTCGGTCGGCGAACGGGTAATCCATCCAGAAGCCGCTCTCGAAGTCGATCTCGCACGCCGTGTAGCCGCGCTCGAGAAGGATGTTCAGCGCCTCCTCGGGTGACTCGCGTGAAGGAAAGCGAGCAGGGCCGATGCGGATCCTCGAGGACACGCCTTCATGCTAGTACTCGATGTGATTGGCTCCCGTGCGTGAAGGCCACGATGCTCCTTGCCGACTACGCGGTCGTCTCGGACGGCAAGCTCACGATCGTCGGCGGCGGTTGGTCGCAGACGGGTCCCGAGCCGGCTTCCTTCGGCATCGGCCTCCTGATCCAGGTGCCGTGGGACCAGGCAAACACGTTGCACGTGTTCGCAGTGGAGCTCGTCGATTCGGACGGGGCGGAGGTCGTCCTCGAGACGGACGAGGGCGACGACGAGCAGTCGGTCGCGTTCGGCGGTGAGTTCGAAGTCGGACGACCTCCCGGCCTCAAGCCCGGAACGCCGCTCGACTTCCCGGTCGCCGTGACCTCGACGCCCCTGCCGCTCGAGCCGGGACGCTACGAATGGCGTCTCACCATCGACGGCAACTCCCGCGAGGACTGGACGCTTCCGTTCACGGTGCGGGGCGAGGAGGTGTGAGGCAGGTTGTGAGGGGAGCGCCGCGGCCGTGAAGCCCGACGCGCCAATAGTCCGTCCGACTGCCTGCGTACGCTCGAAATGTGTCCACAGAGCCCTCCCGCATCGATCTCCTCGAACTCGACATCGATCTCCGCATCTCCGATCTCTGGCGTGAGGCCGTCGATGTGTCCGAATGGAATCTCGAGGTCGTCGCCGCCTTCATCCGCGCGGCATACGGCAAGGGGTATTGCGACGCGCTGACCGAGGAATCACTCGGTGAGCTCTGCATGGAGCACGGCTACCGCCTCCCGGAGCGACGCGCCACCGCATCCGCCTGGCCCGAGCGCGACGCGGCGTAACCACTTGTTCAGCTGTTTTCCCGGCTTCCAGGGCTAGACTCTCTCTGTGGCACGCACGGCTAGTCCTGCGCGGCTCGTGATTGCGCTCTCGGTGGCTGCGGTTCTCGCTGTCTTCCTCCTCTACACGTCGATTGCCGGAGGCGGAAATCCCTCGCTCGCTCCCAGTGAGCTAGCGGGCCGATCCGGCGAAGTGCAGCTCGCGGGTCTCGTGGTCGGCCCGGTGGCCGGCGACGCGCACGTCGGCGGGTTGACGTTCCGACTGCGCGACATCGGCGAGAAGTCGGGCAAAGCGGTACCGGTGCGATACGCGGGCTCGGTTCCGGACCTCTTCAAGGTGGGACGCCACATCGTGGTCGACGGGCGGCTGCGGGGCGGCACATTCGTCGCCGAGCCGGGCTCGATGATCACGAAGTGCCCGTCGAAGTACGCGCCCAAGCAGACCGGCGACCCGGCGTAGGACCCCATGGCCGAGCTCGGTCGCGCCGCTCTCGTCGTCAGCCTCAGTCTGTCCGTGTACGCGCTCGTAGCCGGAGCTGCGGCGGCGCACCTCGGTCGCCGGCGGCTCGCGTTCTCGGCGCAGAACGCCCTTCTCGCTGCCTTCGCGTCGACACTCGTCGCCTCCGCGGTCTTGCTCTCGGCCCTGCTCCGCAACGACTTCTCGTTTACCTACGTCGCGAGGACGACGAGCGAAGCGCTGCCGACGGCCTACACGATCTCGGCATTCTGGGGCGGTCAGGAAGGCTCGCTGCTGCTCTGGCTGCTCGTCCTTACCGGTTTTGCCGCCGCGGCGGTTCGGTTGAACCGTGGCTGGGCGCGCGACCTGATCGTGTGGGTCGTGCCGGTTTTCGGCGCAGTCTCCACGTTCTTCGCCTTTCTCCTCGTCGCCGTCGCCAACCCCTTCGCCACCCAGGCGGCGCCGGGGGACGGCCTCGGGATGACGCCGAGCCTGCAGAACCCGTACATGCTCGCCCATCCGCCGCTCCTGTACCTGGGCTATGTCGGTCTCACCGTGCCGTTCGCCTTCGCTATCGGCGCCCTGATCTCAGGCCGCACCGACGAGCGCTGGCTCGTAGCGACGCGCCGCTGGACGCTCGTGGCTTGGACGGCGCTCGGCATCGGCCAGCTTCTGGGCGCGCACTGGGCGTACGAGGAGGTCGGCTGGGGCGGCTACTACGCGTGGGACCCCGTGGAGAACGCTGCGCTCATGCCCTGGTTGGCGGCGACCGCTTTCCTCCACTCGGTGATGATTCAGGAGAAGCGCGGCATGCTCCGCGTCTGGAATATCCTCTTGGTGCTTCTCGCGTTCTCCCTGTCGCTCTTCGGCACATTCCTAACGCGCTCGGGAGTCGTCAACTCGATCCACTCCTTCACCCAGAGCTCGATCGGGCCGTGGTTCCTCGCGTTTATCGGCGTAGTGGTAACAGTGTCGCTCGCGCTCGTTTTCTGGCGCCTCCCGAAGCTCCGCTCGCCGACGAAGCTCGAGTCCGTGGTCTCGCGGGAGGCCGCGTTCCTCTACAACAACCTTCTCCTGCTCGCGCTCTGCCTCACGATCTTCTGGGGCGTCGTCTATCCGTTGCTCTCGGAGGCGGTGCGCGGCGAGGCAGTCGTGCTCGGCCGCGAGTACTACGACTTCTTCCTACGTATCTTCGGACTGCCGCTGCTCCTGTTGATGGGTATCGGGCCGCTGATCGCTTGGCGCAGGGCATCACTTCGGAGCCTCCTGACAACGTTCCGGTGGCCGACCGGGGCAGCCGTCGTGACCGGGTTGGTTCTCTTGGCACTCGGCGCCGGGAGCTCAGTTCCCGGGCTGATCGCGTACACGTTCGCGGCATTCGTCATCACCACAATCGCTCTCGAGTTCGCACGCGGAACCAGGGCGCGCAAGGCGCTCGGAGCGACGTCATGGCCTGGGGCGTTCTCCTCTTTGATCTCTCGAAACCGTCGCCGCTACGGCGGTTACGTGGTTCACGCCGCGATCGTCCTGCTCGCGATCGGAATCGCGGGGTCGAGCGCCTTCGACACCGTGGCCGAGGCGAAGCTGACGCGTGGGCAGTCGATGGAGATCGGCGACTATCGGCTCGAGTACCGAACGCTGGATGAGCGCATCGCCGCGAATGCAACCGAGATCCGAGCGGAGCTCGCCGTGAGTCGTGGTGGCCGCGACCTGGGAACGCTCGAGGCCGGAAAGAACGCGTACACGATCGAGGAGCAGGTCTCGAACGAGGTCGGGATACGCAGCGATCCGCTGACGGGAGAGGACCTCTTCGTCATCGCAGAGCAGATCGACCCGGACGGCGCGGTGTACTTCCGCGTCTTCGTGAAGCCGTTGGTGAACCTCATCTGGATCGCCGGGCTCGTGTTCCTCCTCGGCTCCCTCATTACGTTATGGCCGGACGCGCGCGAGCAGCGCCGCCTCGTCGAGAGAGCGCGGGAGATCGGCGTTCCCGCGACGCGTTGACGCTGGCCTTGGTGCTCGCTGCGCTTCTCGCGGTGGCCTGTGTGGTCGTCGTCGCGCTCCCGTTTCTCAGGGATCCGGAGCCGGTGTCTGACACCCTCGATGAGCTCGACGCTGGTGACCGACGTCGCCTGGAGCTCGTCGAGGCGCGCGACCGGGCTCTCGCTGCCCTCAAGGAGCTCGAGTTCGACCATAGGACCGGGACGGCCTCCGACGACGACTACAGAGCGCTCGTCGGCCCCCTCCGTCGCGAGGCCGCGAGCTCGCTGCAGGATCTCGAACGCGATGGGGCGGCGCACCCCGCCGTGGGGGTCGAAGAGAAGGGACGTCCGACCGGCGAGCGAACCTCGTGACTATGCGACGACTCCCGGTCGTCTTCACGCTCGTACTTGCGCTTGTCTTCGCAGCTTCGGCGGCGGGGCAGGATCCGGAGACCGAGAAGGCACAGGTCGACCAGCGCATCACTGAGCTCCAGGCCGAGATCTCGGCGGCAAAGGACGAGGAGGGCGTTCTCACCTCACAGCTCGGGGCGGTCGTTAGCGAGCTCCGAGCCGCACAGTCAGCTGTCGAGCAGGCCGAAGGAAGTCTTGACGCCCTCGAGGCAGAGCTCGCCTCCGAGCAAAGCCGACTCGAACTGCTCACCGCGCTTCTGGGCGAGCAAACCCGACGCCTACGCCGGCTCCAGGACGAGTAC
>Ga0136632_10000290_pt1 | contig 13968 bp, 14 predicted proteins | sample AntDrymUQ6112106_2_FD_104670 | JGI IMG/M metagenome (GOLD analysis project Ga0136632, IMG submission 104670) | Polar desert sand microbial communities from Dry Valleys, Antarctica - metaG UQ611 (21.06) | ecosystem: Environmental > Terrestrial > Soil > Desert | place: Antarctica: Dry Valley...
CGACAAGATCAGTCAGAGCGTGCCCCATCTACACATTCACATCGTGCCGAGACGCCGCAAGGACGGGCTCAGGGGCTTTTTCTGGCCGCGCAACGGTTACGCCGACGACGGCGAGCCCGCGCGCGTGGCCGCTGCCGTCCGCGCCGAGGTCGCAAACGCCGGAGACGGCAGCCGGTGAGCTCCTCACCGGTGACTTTCGAGTCGCTCGACGGCCTCACCCTTGAAGGCCACATCGCCGCGCCGGCTGAACCGGGGGCCGCCCTTGTGCTTTGTCATCCCCACCCCGAGATGGGGGGCACGATGGCCGCCCCCCTCCTTGTGGCGCTCGAGGATCACCTCGTGGACGCCGGGTGGGCGGTGCTGCGCTTCAACTTTCGAGGCATTGGGGCCTCTGAGGGGGAGCCTTCGACCGGCGACGCCGAGACCGAGGACTCCCGCCGGAGCACTAGACGTGGTGCGGGAGCGCTTCGGCGGGCTCCCCATCGCGATCGCGGGATGGTCCTTTGGCGCCGGCGTCGCCGTGAGGGTGGCCGTTTACGACGAGGCGCTCACCGGCACCGTCGCTATTGCACCCGCTGTCGAGACAAGGGAAGGCATCACAGAAGGTCTTCCCGACCCCGAGGGCCTGTCTCTTCCCGCCCCCCTGCTCGTCGTGTGCGGCGCGAACGACGAGGTCGTGTCACCGCGAGAGTGCAGGACCTGGGTGGCGCGGGTGGCCAACGCCGACTACATCGAGCTAAAGGGCTCGAACCATTTCTTCTGGGCGCATTACGAGGTTCTGGCCACGACGGTCACACAATGGCTCGACGAGCTCTTGCACTAAGGGCTCTGCGCTGGCCGAGCAACCGATCACAGGTAGAGCTGTCGCCACGCGCTCCACCAGTCCGGAGCGCGCGAAGCGACCCGGCGCGAATCCTTGAGCTCGACCCCCGGCTTGCGCCCGTACTCCTTCGCTACGTCGGACTCTGCGAGCTCGATCTCGATCTCGCAGGGCCGCTCCGGCATATAGGGCGCAACCGCCCCTGGGTCCTTCAACGCAGCCTTGGCGCCCTCTTCGATGAGGGCGCGCGCCCGCGCGACGGATGTGTGCCTCGCGCTGGAGCGCCCGAGCCCTTTTTTCACGGCGACCGCGATGAGGCCGGGGCCAAGCAGCTCGGCCCCCTCGGCGCACACTGCGTCGTCGCCCGAGACCATGGCCACGGGACACCCCCAGTGGCCGCACAAGGCCGCGTTGATGCCCGTTTCACCTACCACGCGCCCGTTGAAGTAGAGGTTGCGCCACCCCGTGCCGCTGACCGTGTGGTTGAGGACTCCCGTGGGCGTGCCCGCCATCGCATGCATCCCAACGAACAGCGCTGCGTCAACTCCACCCTCGAGATAGGCCGTGTATTCGGTCCAGTTCTGCTGCACGACCCATTCGCAACCGCCGTCGAGGAGCTCCGGCACCAGGGAGTTGAAGCTCCATCCCTTGCCTGCTCCGTGGCAGTCCATGACCACGATCTCGGTGGCCCCCGCGGCGCGCGCCCCACGGACGGCCGCATTGATCTCCTCGGTGTAGAGGCGGCGGCCCTCCTCGTAAAGCGGCTCCCCGCCCATGACCTGCTCCCAGCGACAGATGCCGGCCACGCCCTCCATGTCGCCGACTATGAAGACGCGCATCAGCCGCCGGAAGCGGGAGCGTCGGGGGCAAGCTCGGCGACGAAGCTGCGGCAGCGCTCTGCCTCGTCTGCTTCGCCGATGGCGCCGGCCGCTCGACCGAGGCCGGCCAGAGAGCTCAGAAACCCTCGGTTGGGCACGTGGGCCCAGGGCACATCGCCCATGCCCCGCCATCCCGACTGCCTGATGCGATCGAGCCCCCGGTGATAGCCGACGCGAAAGTAGGCGTACGCCATGACGGGTTCGTCTCGCTCGAAAGCATCGTCCCCAAGCGCCGCCCACGCCGCCAGACACTCGGGCCAGCGACCCGCCACGGCCTTGAGCTCCTCGGGGCCAGACGCCTCTGCGAGCGCCTCGAGCGAGCCCTCCGGCTCCTGAATGGTGATGGCCAGGGGCTCGCCCACGGGGATCTCGGTGGTCATGGCCCGAATGCTACCCGCGCTCGACGAGGACCTAGAAGTGGTCGACCTTGCCGTTACCACCGGCGCGCTCGCGTGCGACCCGCCCTGCGGTGACGGCCTCGGCGGCCTGGGCCAGAAACCCTCCGATGCGCACAAGGCGCTCGTTCTCGGAGGTCGACTCGAGCAGATCCTGCTTGGTCGAGACGGGGAAGGTGATGATTGCAGCGATGTCGAAGGACACGGTTGGCGCACCGGGTTCGAGCTCGGGGACGGATTCGCCCGCTGCAGCGATGAGGCGCCGGTAGGCGGCCAGGCAGGTCTCGAGCACCTCGCCGTCGGGGGGGCCACCGTCGTCGATGAGAGCCTCGGTCTCGGCGGTCAGAAACGACCGGCCCTCGGTGAGCCGGATGACCTGGAACCGCTCCCTCCCTTCGACAACGACATTCGAGCGGCCGTCGTCGAAACGCTCGAGGACCTCGAGAATCGCCGCCTTCGTCCCCGTCGTGCGCATGCCCGAGTCGTCGGCGAGCACGATGCCGAACTCCGTGCCTCGTTGTAGGCACTCGGCGATGAGCTCCCTGTAGCGGGGCTCGAAGATGTGGAGCGGGGTGCGCTCTCCGGGGAGGAGCACAAGACCAAGGGGAAAGAGCCCGATCTCGCTCATCGCGCCAGAGTAGCGAACCGGGGCAAGGGCTTTCGCCCAGCGGGCGCCGCGGTTGCGCCTGCGGCCGCCCGAGGAGTAAGCTCCGCTTCCAACCGGTCCACTGAGGCCTCCGAGGCCTGAGGCCTCCTCGCGGAGGGGACCAGACGAGGAGTCGAAGCTGAAGAAATATCACAGGGTCGATGACCGTTCTGGATCACCGGCGAAGCACCCCGTCGGCCGTCGTTGCACGATGTGCGGCAACCTGCTCTCCCGTTACAACGGCGATTCCCACTGCTACACCCACAGGGAGCGAAAGGCACCCCAACCCCTCGTCGCCTTCAAGCGGTAGCGGCGCGGGCAGGCCGGGCTCATTCTCGGCACCGGCAACCACCTCCCAGGGGGTCATCGGTCCCCGGAATATGGGAGCCGGGTCCGCCGGTTCGTCTACCTCGCTTGGAGTAGGACGCCGTAGCCCCCCGGGCGATGACACCGGGCACGGGGCGACTTACCGTTGGGGGGTGAGGACAGAGCTCTCGCCCCCATTCGCACCGCGCCTCCTGGGTCGGAGCCGTGTGGCCCTGCCGCTGATCGTGGCGTTCATCCAGGTCATGGGAACTTCGTTTGTGAGCCACACCGACCCGGACCGCCGGGCTCTCGATGGCCTCGCATTCGGGCTGCTCCTTGCGGGACCGGCGGCGCTAACGCTTCGCTCGAAGTACCCGGTTTACGTTCTCCTCGCCACCTTCGCTGCTACCGCCGTCTACGACCTCAGCGGCTATGCCGATGGCCCCATCTTCCTCTCGCTGGCCGTCGCTGTGGTCACAACCATCATGCGGGGGCAAAGAAGGGTTGCAATCGCGGTGGTGGTGCTCGGCTATTTCACCTTCGTCTGGGGCGAGTTCGCCCTCGGGTTCGAGCGCGCCCCCCAACCGGCGGAAGCAATCGCCGTGGGCGCATGGTTGACCGCGCTCCTAACCATTCCCGAAGTGGTGCGCGGGAGGCGCCAGCGCTACATCGAGGAAACCCGAAGCCGGGACGAGGAGCGCCGACGACGCGCTAGCGAAGAGAGGCTCCGCATAGCTCAGGAGCTGCATGATGTTCTCGCCCACAACATCTCGCTAATCAACGTGCAGGCAAGTACCGCCCTGCACGTGCTTGAAGAGCGGCCCGAAGGGGCGCGGCCCGCGCTTAGCGCGATCAAAGAGGCGAGCAACGAGGCGCTAGGGGAGCTGCGATCGGTCCTTGACGTGCTGCGGGCGGGAACCAACGGGGCGCCGCGCTCGCCGACGCCGACTCTGGATGAGCTCGACACTCTGATCACCCGCTCGCGCGCGGCGGGGCTCGAGGTGAGAAAGAGGGTCGAAGGAGAGGTCAGGACGCTTCCCGCTGCCGTCGATCGGGCCGCTTTCCGCATCGTTCAAGAATCCCTCACCAACGTCACCCGCCACGCAGGCAAGGCGACCGCGAACGTGACGCTCAGGTATGGAGTGCACGAGCTCGAGGTCGCCATCGAAAACGACGGAGTAGGTGTTCCACCGACCCAAGGTGCCGGTGGCAACGGCATACCCGGCATGCGTGAGCGCACGCTCGCGCTTGGAGGCACCTTCGAGGCGGGACCCCGCGCCGGGGGCGGCTTCCGCATCGTCGCGCGCTTTCCCTACGGGCAGGTTGGCGAGGCCCCGCCGTGATCGGCGTAGTGATAGCCGACGATCAGGCCTTGGTGCGCGCGGGCTTCCGGGCGCTGCTCGACGCGCAAGATGACATCGACGTGGTTGGGGAAGCAGACGATGGCGAGGCCGCTATCCGTCTCGCTCGGGAGCTCCTTCCCGAAGTTGTCCTGATGGATATTCGAATGCCAGGGCTCGATGGCCTCGAGGCGACGAAGCGGATTACGGCCGACGAGGAGTTGCGCGCCGTCAAAGTAGTCATTCTCACGACCTTTGACCTCGACGAGTACGTTTTCGAGGCGCTCCGGATAGGAGCGAGCGGATTTCTCGTCAAGAACACCGAGCCCGCCGAGCTCATACGCGGAGTGCGAGCCGTCGCGGGTGGAGACGCGCTGCTCTCGCCGGGTGTCACGCGCCGGCTTGTGGCCGAGTTTGCCCAACACACTAAGGAACCTCACGACAATTCCGCGCTCGCAACACTTACAGATCGCGAGCGCGAAGTCATGGCTCTCGTCGGCGAGGGCCTCTCGAACGCCGAGATAGCCGGCCGACTGTTCGTGAGCCCTGCGACGGCAAAGACGCATGTGAGCAGGACGATGATGAAGCTCGGCGCAAGGGACCGCGCCCAACTGGTCGTCCTCGCATACGAATCGGGCCTCGTTCGGCCCGGTTGGCTCGGATAGAACTGCGCCGCGGGGAGTAGCGGCTGGTTGCAAGGTTGCTCCCCGCAGGGCAGGACGAAATCGTTCGGCGGGGCGACGACATCGAGTCCTCGAATCGCGAGCATGGACTCTGTCGGAACAAGGGACCGCCTCGGCGGTCGAGAGTGAAAGGAAGTTGGCATGGAGTCGATGTTGGTGTTGGCAGAACAAGGCGGCGATTTCGGTGCGGCGGGAGGCTGGTGGCCGCTGTTTCCACTGCTGTGGTTCGCACTGATCGTTGGAGCGTTCTTCTTCTTCGGAGCGCGCATGCGGCGTGGCATGCACAACCGGCCCTTCCAGTCGGGCGAGGCGGTTCTTGCGGAGCGCTACGCGCGCGGCGAGGTCACCGAAGATGAGTATCGAGAGCGCCTCGCAGTCTTGAACCAGCGCTCGCAGTAGGTCGGCGTAGCCGAGGAGGGCCCGGTTGTTGGGGGGCCCTCCTCTTGCGCGCCCGGCGTGCGGACGATCGTCGGCCCCTTGGGCCGCAAAGGGCGGTCTGCTCAAGCAACGTCGGCGAAAATCCGAGTACCATAATGTGGAAAGACCCCCGCCCCTCCCTCAACCTCGCTCCGGCCGCCCGTTCGCTGTGGCCGCTTGCTTTGCGTTCGCGCTTGTGCCCCTCCCGCCACATGAAGAGGGCCCGGGCCCCCTCATCGCCGCAGGGTTGCTCACCTTAATAATCGTCATGTCGTCGCTGCTGATTCCCTGGAGGAGGCTTCCTTCAAGCGCCGTGGCGCTGCCGCCCCTCGCCTACTTCGTCGTGATAGCCCTGCTCAGGGACGCAGAAGGGGGCGCGGTGTCCGGTTATGGCTTGCTCGTCCTGCTGCCGGTCTTTTGGCTTGCGTTGTATGGAACCCGGACGCAGCTAAGCGTGGCTCTCGTGATGATGGTCGTGATGTTTGCCCTCCCCATCATCCTTTTCGGCGAGCCCCGGTATCCGTCGAGCGAGTGGCGCCGCGCCCTCATGTGGGCCGGCCTAGGACCGTTGATCGGGTTCACCGTGCAGCGGCTCGTGAACGAGAGAGAACAGCTCGTCGAAAGATTGAAGCTAGTCGCCCGCACGGACGCGCTCACAGGGATCGCCAACCGCCGGGCCTGGGACGAGGAGCTTCCTCGGGAGCTTGAGCGCGCCCGACGCTCGGGAGAGCCGCTGGCGGTTGCCATTCTCGACCTCGACCACTTCAAATCGTGGAAAGACAGCCTGGGTCATCAAGCCGGCGATCAGCTCCTGAAGGAAGCGGCGGCTGCGTGGAGAGACCTGATAAGAGCTCCCGACTTCATAGCTCGCTACGGCGGTGAGGAGTTTGCCGTGCTGCTCCCCCGTTGCCCCGCCGGCGCCACACGCGCCATCGTCGAACGCCTGAGGTCCTCCACCCCGTCGGATCAAACGACTTCGGCCGGGGCGGCCTGCTGGGACGGCTCGGAGTCTCCCGACGAGCTCGTGGGCCGGGCCGACAGCGCCCTCTACGAAGCCAAGCGAGCCGGCCGTGATCGGTCGGTAGTCGCTGATGATGCCGCAGCCATCGTCCTGGACCGAAGGGTGCCTTGACCCCAGTAGCGCAGCATCTCTGGGCTCCGTTCTGTCCGGGGAAGCATGAAAAACCAAAAAACTTCCTCCCAAGCCCCTCGAGAAGCTCTTTCTTGTCACAGGTCGGACCTAGAATCGAACGTATGTTCGAGCGGGTGATCAAATGAGCAGATAGCAGGTGAGCAGGTAGCCAAGGCTACGGAGCTCCTCAGAGCCGCCGTCGGGGGCCTCGACCCCGAGGTCCTCGAGGGCGCGAGCGCGATCAAGCTGGTCGAGGCCTTCGCCGAGGCCGAGCGCCTCGGGGCCGCAGGCAAGGCGCTTGCTGCGAGGCGGGTGGCGGACTCGGGGGCATGGCGGACATCTGGGGAAAAAAGCGCCGCCCACTGGATGGCCGCGGCCACCAAGACCTCGGTGGGGGCTGCGGTGACGACGCTCGAGACCGCAGGGCGCCTCTCAGAGCTCCCTCGCACCGAAGCGGCAGTGAGGGCGGGGCGCCTGTCTGAGGCCCAGGCCAAGGAGGTTGCCTCGGCCGGGGCCGCATGCCCGTCCTCGGAAGCTGAGCTGCTCGATACGGCCGCCACCGAGAGCGTGGCCGGCCTCAGGGAGCGCTGCGCCCAGGTCAGGGCCGCAGCCCTTTCCGACGAGGGCGAGCGCTACCACAGGATCCACGCCCGCAGGCGCCTCCGGCACTGGAGCGATCCAGACGGCGCCTTTCGCCTCGACGCGCTGCTCACCCCCGACGGTGGTGCGGCGGTGCTTGCCGCCTTGGAGCCGGTTACAGAGGCAATCTTCAAAGAGGCGAGGCAAGCCGGGCGGCGGGAACCCTACGAGGCCTACAGGGCCGACGCCCTAGTCGCGGTTGCCGCCCACTCAAGGGACTGTGACGCCGCCCCCGAGCGCAGCGGGCCTGCGGCCCTTGTCCATGTGGTGGTCGATCACGGTGCCCTCACCCGGGGCTCGGTGAGAGCCGGCGAGACCTGCGAGATCCCGGGCGTCGGCCCGATCCCGGCCGCCACCGCAGGGGCGCTGGCGTCAGATGCGATCCTTGCCGCGCTGGTGGCGGATGGAAGCGACGTCACAAAGGTCTGTAATCTCGGGCGCACGATCCCGGCGCGGCTTCGGAGCGCGCTCATGGCCAGGGACCGAAAGTGCGTCGTGCCGGGCTGCGATGCCCGCCACCACCTCCAGATCGATCACATCAGGCCGCTGTCCGAGGGGGGCCTCACGCGCCTCGCCAATCTCAGCCGGTTGTGTCCCTATCACCACTACTTAAAGACCCACAGGGGCTATCGCCTCGCCGGCTGCCCTGGGGCGTGGGAGTGGCACCCCCCTGGGGGTCAAGCATCAGCCGACGCGCGGGCCGGGCCCGTGGGGGCTGGCGCCTGATCGGTCATCGCTCCGAGGCGATCGAGGCGCACTGAGGAGGCGATCCTTGGGCGCAGTGACACCCATCTTCGACAGTTCACGGCTTTGGGACGCAAGAGAAGATCTAGAAGTCGTCCTCGTCCTCGCCGAGGCCCCCGACGTAGCGGTGGAAGGCGAGGTGGTCAGACGAGCACGTCGTGGTGTCGCCGTCTTTGGCCAGAGTGACCGTGTCCGAAGGTCCGCCCGGCGCGTCCGGATCCTCAGTCACCTCGACGACCTCCCAGCCCTCCGCAATGAGGCTCCTCAGACGTTGAAGCTCGGGATCGTCACCCCACCCGGCCATGCCACCTCCACGCTTTCGCACCCCCGAAAGGGATCGTTGCCGTCCTCGGGCTTGCCTGCCTTCAGCCTAAGCGAGAACCAGGCGGGCCTTCCGGGAGTCCCTTGGGGGAGTCACTTGAAAGGGCGGTACGGTCACCGCACTGCTAACCTCGTTCTTATTCAGTCACGAGAGGACGGAGGGGACTTGACAGGGGCCGAGACTCACGACGCCGGGGAGTTCCAGAAGTCCTTCGAGCGCGTAGCGTCAAACGTCGAGCGCACTATTCAGGGCAAGAGCGAAGCCGTAAGGCTCGCGCTTGTCGCCCTCGTCGGTGAGGGCCATCTCCTGCTCGAGGACGTCCCCGGCGTCGGCAAGACGATGCTTGCGAAATCCATCGCCAAGTCGATCAGCTGCACGTGGCGGCGCATCCAGTTCACCCCCGACCTCCTTCCCACCGACATCACGGGCGTCAACATCTGGGACGCAACCACCGAGGGCTTCGAGTTCAAGCCGGGAGCGGTGTTCGCGAACATCTGCCTCGGCGACGAGATCAACAGGGCCTCTCCGAAGACCCAGTCCGCGCTCCTCGAGTGCATGGAGGAGCGTCAGGTCACCGTCGACATCACCACCCACAAGCTGAGTGAGCCGTTCATGGTGATCGCAACGCAGAACCCGATCGAGCACGAGGGGACCTATCCGCTGCCCGAGTCGCAGCTCGACCGCTTCATGATGAGGCTCTCAATCGGCTACCCCGGCAGGGACGCCGAGCTCGAGATGCTCGAGCGGCACGGCAGCCACGCTCCCCTCGAAGAGCTGAGCGCCGTGGCGGACGCCGACGAGGTCGTTGCCATGATCGCCTTCGCAAGGCGGACCCACGTGGCAGCCTCGCTCAAGCGCTACATCGTGGATCTCACGGAAGCGACGAGGGACCATCCCGACGTCTATCTCGGGGCCAGCCCGCGCGCGTCCCTTTATCTGCTGAAGGCGGCGCGCGCCCTTGCCGGGAGCCGGGGACGGGACTACGTCACTCCCGACGACATCAAGGATCTCGCCGTGCCAGTGCTCGCCCACAGAATCCTGTTGTCGCCCGAGGCTCAGATGAGGGGCTCGAGCGCCGAGGACGTCCTCGAGGCGCTTGTGGGGCGCGTCCCCATCCCGGCCCGCCAGCAGGCCTAGATAGAGGGTGCCAACAGCCAGGGGTTGGCTCGTCGGCGTCACCGGACTGATCGTCGGGATCATAGGGCGCGCGCTTGGCGCGGTACCAGTCGAGCAGGTCGGCTTCGCGCTCATCGCCCTCGTCGGCATCGCGGTGGCAATCGTCAGGCTCGGACGCCACGACCTCGAGGTCACGCGCAGGGTTGCCCCGGAGCGCGCAGCGTCGGGGGCGCCAATCACCGTCACCATCGACGTCCTCAACCGCGGCCGCGGGCCGGCGCCAATGATGCTGCTCGAAGATCGTCTGCCGCGCGGCCTCGGGGGGCGCTCACGCTTTGCCCTGAGCGGGATCGAGCCCGGCGGAACGCGCAGCTCGCCCTACGAGCTGAGGCCGGCCAGGCGCGGCCGCTACCGCGTGGGCCCGCTCGAGATGTCTTTCATCGATCCGTTTGCGCTCGCTTCCACTCGTGCGCTCGCCGCCTCCGAGGCGGAGTTTCTCGTCTATCCAAGCCATGAGGAGCTGGCCTTGCCGCGCGATCTAGGAGAGCGCAGAAGCGTCGCAGCCTCGGCGATGCGACAGCCGACCGGCGCCACCGGCGAGGAGTTCTACACGCTCAGGGAGTATCACGACGGCGACGACCTGCGCAGGATTCACTGGCCATCGACCGCCAAGCGCCGCAAGTACATGATCCGTCAAGAAGAGACACCGTGGCACACGCGCGCCACTGTGCTCATCGATGACCGGAGCGCGCCCTACGAAAGCTCGCCGGAAGCGTCGTTCGAGCGAGCCGTCGAGGCCGCCGCTTCCCTGATCGATCTCTACCACCGCTCGGGCTACAGCTACAGACTGGTGGGCGCACACAGCCCCGGTCTGCCGAGCTCGAAGGGGACCGACGCCCACCGGCGCTGCCTCGACCTCTTGGCGACCTTGCCGGCGGGGCCGTCGTGGCGGGATCGCAGAACAGAAACGGGGCCGGCCGTCGCCCAGGCCGACCCGCTGCTCGTTCGGATGGCTTCGCTTGAATCGGCAACCACGCCGGAAGGTGCTCTCGTCGTGGTGACAGGGACCCCCTCGACCGAGCTCGCCGTCGCGTGCTCGCGGGCGAGGCGGCGCTTCAGGCAGGTTGCCGTCGTGTGCTTTCCGGCTCACAGGTTCGGGACCCACCCCACCAAGGCGCGCTGGGACGGCGAGAAGGCCACCCAGAGCGCGGTCGTCCTCATGGTGAGGTCGGGGGTCAAGGCGATGGTCCTAGGGCCGGGCGAGCCACTGCAGCGCGCGTGGTCGTCATCAGCGTCATCCAGGGGAACGGGAGGGGGTGATCCCGCATGGGCTCAGAAGCCAGAGCTCGTCTAGGGATGGCGGGCCTCCTCATGGCGACCCTGCTGTCGTTCTCGCAGCTGTTTGCCAGGCAAGACTTCTTCGGACCGGCGGCTCTTGGGGTCGCCCTCGCCACGGGCATAGCGATGGGGGCGCGGCGCAGGGGGCTCGGGCCGCTGCCGACGGTCGGAGTCTCGTCTGCAGCAGCGGTCTGGTATCTGGTCATCGTGTTCCGGGCGGCCGATACCTTCTACGGCCTTCCCACCTTCGATGCACTTGCCGGCCTCGGAGGCGCGCTCGGGCGCGCCTTCGCGCAGAGCCAGTTCGACATCGCGCCCATCCCCGGCCGCCCCGGTTACGTGATCATGGTGACGGTGGGCATGTGGGCGGCCGCGACGCTCGGTGAGCTCGCGACGTTCAGGTGGCGGCAGCCGATCCTGGCGTCGCTACCCTGCATCGCGCTGTTCTCGGAGGCGCTTGTGATCGGCACCAGGGCGGTCGCACCGTTCTGGGTGGCATTGTTCCTCGTGGCACTTCTCGCCTACTGGGGGCTCGAGTCCTCGCACGGTCTGCGGGCGTGGGGCCGCTGGGTCTCGGCCTGGCCGGGTCACGACGACGAAGGCCCCTCCACCGTGACCGCAAGCATCGCCCGCCGCATGGGGGCCTCGACCGTCGCGGTCGCTCTCATCGCCCCCGTTTTCTTCCCCCTCTTCGGCGGCGAGCTCCTGACCTGGCGGACCGGCGCAGGGGCGGGCGGCGCAGGCGCCGGTCAGGGGACGCCGACGGGCTTGGTGGACCCGTTCGTGTCCGTCCGCCCGCGCATCACCGATCAGACCGATGTGCCGATGTTCACCGTCAGGGCCGAGAGCCCCTCCTACTGGCGGCTTGTGACCCTCGAGAACTTCGACGGCACCACCTGGAACCCACAGGCCTTCAACGGTTTCGATCTCCCCTCGGGCGGCTTCGACGCTTTTGAGCGGCTCCCCTCCGGCCCCGAAGCGAGGACGCTCACGCAGACGTTCTCGATCTCCGGGCTCAACGGCGGCTACCTCCCCGCCGCCGTACAGGCCGTGGACATGCCGACGGGCTCTCCCGTCTACAACTCAACCAGGATCGATCCGAGCAGCGGATACCTGCGAACCACGAGTGAGGTTGCCGAGGGTCTCATCTACTCGGTGACGTCGAACCTTCCCGACGTGGGCTACCGGCAGCTCAGGCGGGTCACGACCTTTGGGCACCCGGACGACACGCTGACGGAGCTGCCCGAGCCCCTCGCGCCCGCGGTTGGGGACCTCCTCCAACGCTGGACCGAAGGCGCGCCCACGCCCTTCGACGAGCTCCTCGCCATCCAGGAGCGGCTGCGGGGCTTCACCTATACGCTCGAGGTCGAGCCGAGGGCATCCCAGGATTATCTGGCCGAGTTCCTGACCACAACCAGGGCCGGTTACTGCCAGCAGTTTGCCACCGCGTTTGCGGTCCTCGCCAGGGCGCTTGGCTTCCCAGCGCGCGTCTCCGTCGGTTTCCTGCCCGGCCGCCCCACACCCGAGGCCGAAAACGTCTTCGAGGTCAGGGGCACCGATGCCCACGCATGGCCCGAGATCTTCTTCGGACGCTACGGCTGGATCGCATTCGAGCCGACCCCAAGGGCGGACTTCGGCGCCGAGCCTCCGCCCTACAGCGAGCCCCCAAGCCCCACCGCGGCCTCGGGACTAGGGCCAGGCGGGCGAGCAGCGCCCGGCGGGCTCGTTCGCCCGAACAACACGTTTGAGTTCACGGGCAATCCGTCCCTCGGAAACGTGCCTGCGAGCCCCCTTCCCTCGCTTCGCCCGCGGGGGGGTACTTTCCAGTGGGAGCGGACCTTCGCTCGCATCTCGGTCGTGGCGCTCGTGTTGACGCTTGCGTTCCTCGTTATCGTCCCAGCAAGCAAGGCCCTGAGGGTGAGGCTTCGCTACGGGCGGGCGGCAGGCCCGATGGCTCTTGCGGCCGCCGCCTTCGCCGAGTTTCAGGAGGAGGCGGGCGAGCTTGCGAGCCCCCGCGGTGCGTCGGAGTCGGCGGTGGCCTACGGCCGTCGCATTGCCGCCCGGCGGCGGGTCCCCCTGGCAGGGGCCGCACGCCTCGCCCGCATCTACGAGGCCGCCGAGTACGCGCGCGCGGGCGTCGGCCAGGGTGACGCCGACGAGGCCAGAGCGCTCGCCGGTGAGCTCAAGCGGAAGCTGTGGGCAACGGCTTCGTGGTGGGATCGGCTCGTACGCCTCTTTTCCGTACGCGGGGCCGGCTAGGCGGGACCGCAGAACAAGCGGGGCGCTCGGCGGCACCGCAAGACGGAAAGTGGGGCCGGCTAGGCGCTTGTTGCCGCGCGTCGCGCGGCGAGCTGCGAAGGTTCTCCCTCGCTGCGCAGGTCTTGCGCGACCTGGTGCAGCGCCGTGATGAAACGATCGCGATCGTAGAGATAGGTCGCCACTTGTCCGTTGACGCTGCGAGCGATGTCGTCGATCGCGACAAAAAAAGCCAGCTGCCCGTCTTTGAGCGCGTCGAGGACTTCGCCATCATTTCTGCACAGCTTGAAGATGCTGTGGCCGTCGGTAACCAGCTTGACCTCGGAAAGGTGCTCTTCCAAGCCTGCCCTCTTGCGCAAGTAGCTGTAGGCGCGCCGCACCTGCTGCAGGCTCATGCCCGCCTCGAGGAGAGAGTGCACCACCCTCAGAGAGACGAGGTCCCTGAAGGAATAGAGGCGCCTGACGCCCGGCCGGCCACCTGTCGACTGAACGCTTGGCTGCAACAAACCGATGCGATCCCAATAACGAAGCTGGTGCGCGGTGCATCCCGTAAAGCGGGATGCCTGATCAGCGGTGAAACCCTCCATAGGTCCGATGACCTCCCAACAACAGACAGGAACTAGAAAATATGCAAACCCACCCATGGCCGTGGATAAGCCCTCGTGGCTTTCCGGCCGCTTGCTCGATGAAGGTTGAATGTAACGCGCCGGTCCACGACGCGCCAAGCCGTTCAGGCAATTCGATTGAGTCCGCGAAGATATTTCTTGCGGCCAGCCCCGACGGCAAGCATCTCTGGGGGGCCATCCGAGTAAGCATGTGCCCGGCGCCGAAGGCGACGGCACTACCGCCCGTGGCGGAGCCAGTAAACATGTGCCCGGCGCCGAAGGCGACGGCACTACCGCCCGTGGCGGAGCCAGTAAACATGTGCCCGGCGCC
>Ga0136632_10000291_pt1 | contig 13954 bp, 12 predicted proteins | sample AntDrymUQ6112106_2_FD_104670 | JGI IMG/M metagenome (GOLD analysis project Ga0136632, IMG submission 104670) | Polar desert sand microbial communities from Dry Valleys, Antarctica - metaG UQ611 (21.06) | ecosystem: Environmental > Terrestrial > Soil > Desert | place: Antarctica: Dry Valley...
AGCTAGATACGGGAAAGACCCCAATCCGTGGGATGAGGAGAGCCGCGATTTTGGCGGAACGACCGGGAAAGGCGGGGTGCGTTCCAGATGCTACGCTAGCACGCGGTCTTGGGCGCGTCCAGCCCCGGCGCACGGCGCGGCGGGTGTGCTACTGGGTTCTGTGAGAGTCGGTGTCTTGGACCAGGTAAATGGAATTGAACAGGGGGGGTGGAGCTGCGGGACTAGATATGGCTGTCGATAAACGCCATGAGCTGGGACTTCGACAGAGACCCCACCTTGGTCCCTTCGACGCTACCCTCCTTGAAGATCAGCAAGGTCGGGATCCCCCGGATGCCGTACTTGGGTGGCGTCTTGGGGTTCTCATCGACATTGAGCTTGGCCACCTTGAGCCGCGCTTCGTACTCGCGGGAGATGTCGTCCAGGAGCGGGGCGATCGCCCGGCACGGTGCGCACCATTCGGCCCAGTAGTCTACGAGGACCGGCAGCTTGGAGTTCAACACCTCCTCCTCGAAGCTGTCGTCGGTCACGTGAAGCATGTGCTCGCTCATCCCGCCTCATCCCACCCCCGCGTCTTGTCGTTCAATCCATTGTGGGCCGAATACCCCACAGAATGCAAGTCTACCCGGGGCAAGTCTCGGGCAAGTCCACTCGGGGATGCAAATCGGGTCGGGGCAAACCCACACCGACCCGCGATTGGGTTATGCTAGAGGGATCATGTACCAGACACACCTTACCGGAACCCCCTTCGCGACGCTCGGCCTCGACCCGCGTCTTTTGCAGGGCTTACACGCCGCCGGGTTCGAATACTGTACCCCGATTCAGGCTGAGACCCTGCCGTTGCTCCTCGCCGGCCAGGATGTCGCCGGCCAGGCCCAGACCGGCACCGGCAAGACCGCGGCATTCGTGCTGGCCGCTTGTGAGCGGCTCCTGCGCCGTGCCGGCAGAGCCGAGCGCCGGCCTCACCCGCCCCGCGCCATCGTCATCGCCCCGACCCGCGAGCTGGCCATCCAGATCCATCAGGACGCCGTCGCACTCGGCCAGCTCACCGGTATCCGTATGGGTTTGGTGTACGGGGGCATCGATTACGAGAAACAGCGCGACATGCTCCTGTCCGGCGTCGATCTCCTGGTTGGAACGCCCGGAAGGCTCATCGACTACTTCAAACAGCGCGCCTTGGACCTGCACGCCATTGAGGTCGCGGTGATCGATGAGGCGGACCGCATGTTCGACTTGGGGTTCATCCGCGATCTGCGCTATCTCTTGCGCCGCATGCCGAAACCGGAAGAGCGCCTGTCCATGCTGTTTTCCGCGACCCTGTCCTGCCGCGTGCACGAGCTCGCCTACGAGCACATGAACAACCCGCAGATGGTCACCATCGAACCGGACAAGGTGACGGTCGACGAGGTCAGCCAGCGGCTCTATCACGTCGAGAGCCGCGAGAAGCTGTCCGTACTCTGGAACCTCTTGCGCGTGCTCTCCGAGCCGCGCACCCTGATCTTCGTCAACACCAAGCGCGCCGCGGAATACATCACCGAGCGGCTGTCCCGGACCGGGCTCGAGGCGCGCCTCGTGTCCGGCGATGTGCCTCAGCGAGAACGCGAGCAGCTCATCTCCCGTTTCGGAAAGGGCGATCTCCCGTTCCTGGTGGCGACCGACGTCGCCGCACGCGGCCTGCACATCCCCGACGTGACCCACGTGTTCAACTATGACCTGCCCCAGAACGCCGAGGACTATGTCCATCGGATCGGCCGCACCGCGCGGGCCGGGGCGAGCGGCGAGGCGATCAGTCTGGCCTGCGAGGAGTTCGTCTATTCCCTGGCCGAGATCGAGGCCTACATCGGCGATAAGATCCGGGTCCTGCCGGTCACCGAGGACCTCCTGGTCCCCCCGCCGACGCCCGCCGGCGCCCGACCATCCCGCCGCCGGCCCCGGCACCGGCACGCCGCCTAGGCCTAATAGTCATAAGGGAGCCTCTAAAATCGGTCCAGGGGACCCTGAGCTCGGGGTCCTCGTAGCAGAGCTCCATCGGGGCATAGGGGTTGGGACCGATATTGAGCGCTGCGCCCGGCTGCCCCCACACAAGGAAGGCCAGGGATCCCGAAGTCGACCAGCACCGCCCTTTGCCCAGGCCCGATGCGCAGGTTCGCCGGGTTTCACGTCACCGTAGATCACGTCCGCCCGATGTAGCCGCTCCAGCGCCCCCTGGATCCCCTCCGCGATTGCGAGCAGCTGTCCCGCGGAAAGCGGGCCCGAGAGCGCCAGCTGCGCGAGGTCCGTTCCCTCTTCGCGCTGCATCACCGCGATCCGAATTGCAGTCGGTGACGAAGCTGGAATCTGCCCAGAGGGAGAGGGAACTCTGCCGGGTTATATCATAGCTCCACCCGCACCCCACCGAAGACCGCGGCGCCCCGCGCCCCGAAGCTGAAGACCTCTGGCGTACGGTCGTCGGTGAGGTTCTCGCTGCGGAGGTAGACCTGGAGGGCAGGCGAGATCCGATAGCTCGCTTGGGCATTGAGGTAGACCACATCGCCCGCGCGGAATAGCTCTTCGCTGTCATCAAAGTGGCTGCCGCGATAGACGAGCTCCGACCCTAGCGTTAGAGGCACTGCACTGAGCTGCCACTCGCAATAGGCACGGCCCTGATGGTACGGCCGGCGCGGTAGGACCCGTCCGCTGTCGAGATCGCGGCTATCCGTATAGCTATAGTCGATGCCGGTGGTAACACCCTGGCCCCAGCTCTGCGACCCTTCGAGCTCGAAGCCCCAGATCCGGGCATCGGGCACGTTGTCGCCCACGAAGAGGCTCAGCGTACTCAGCGTGGGCGCGAGCGTGAGCTGGATGAGGTCGTCGAAGCGCTGATAGTACCCGGTGATCGAGAGCCGTGTGCCGGTCTCGGGCTCCCAGTCGAGTCCGAGATCCGCGCTCCAGCCCTGCTCGGGGACGAGGCTTGGGTTACCGAAGAACGGCACGAAGTAGAGCTCGTGGAAAGCCGGCGGGCGATAGCCCCGGCCTCCGGAGGCGCGGAGCTTGAGTGTGGGCGTCGCCCAGCGGCTGAGACCCGCATACAGCGTCGGGTGGGTGCCGAAGTCGTCGTAGTGATCGATGCTCGTGCCCAGAAACCCGGCCCAGGGCCCCGAGTCGCCTGCAAGCTCGAGGATGCCGGCGATGAGCGTACGGGAGTCGTGGAGCTGGCGTCCCGGCAGGTCGAACTGGTTCTCGCCTTCCTGTTGCTGGACCTCGGCGCCCCAGACCAGATCCCAGTGGGAGGCCGCCACACCCAAGCCTTTGTCAGGCGTGCCGCGATAGACGCTCTGGGTGTTCGTCCAGCGCGCGAGCAGCAGCCGCTGGTCGAAGCCGAAGGGCTGGTTGAAGGCGCGCAGGCTGCCGCGGTTGCGGGTGAAGCCGAGCTGCAAGCTCGACTCCCAGCCCGCCCGGATGCGCCCGTGGGCCGCCGTCTGGGCCACCCAGGTCTCCTCGCGGGCAAAGGCACCGACGTCGTCCACGAAGCCTATCTGGCCGGTGGGTAGGAGGCCCGGGACGTCGATCTCCGCGCGCGATTGCCGGTAGAGGGCCGAGCTTTCGAGGGTCAGCCGAGCGGTGGGCGCTAAGGTCAGCCGCGCGACCCCCTGGGTGGTCCGGAAGCCGTCCCGTTCCGGGTTGCCGTTCCGCGCATCGGCCCAACTGATGTCCTCGAAAATATCGTCGCGGCTCGCGGTTACGGTGGTCCGGGCTTTCGCTCCGCTCAGGGCCCCGCCGACCGTCTCCGACAATGTGTTATAGCTACCCCCTTCGAGATGCAGGAAGCCCCCGTCTTCCCGGGCATCGCGGCTCTCGAGTCGGATGACGCCCCCGAGGGCCCGGCTCCCGTAACGCGGTCCGCTCGCCCCACGCACGATTTCGACGCGCTCCAGCGCATCGACGGGAACGGTCGAAAGATTGAAGATCCCGTTCAGCGAGCTATAGAGCGGGACCCCATCGAAGCTGAGCTGTCCGAGACCGGCGCTTGCCCCGCGCACGAACAGGCCGCTGAGCGAGCCGCGGCTGCCCGGCGTCTGCAGGATCACACCCGGTAGCCCGCGAAACACCCCGTTCAACTCCCGCTCCTCCGAGCGCGCCAGCGTATCGCGATCGAGGACCGTAATACTGTTGATCTCAAAGGCCGGATCGAAGGCTGGGGACTGCGCCTCCACCGTGATCGTTGGCAAGCTCACCGTCGGGTGTATCTCCTCCAATGCCCTGTCCTCTGCGCGTACAGAGACGCCGTCAAGGGTAAGTCCGACGACACATAGGCCTATCGCCCGCGTGCTTCCCCTGGAACGAAGCTCCCTTATGGAGGGAGCACCTGACTCCGGTCGCTTTGCAATAGAGGGCAGCGTGACAAAGCCCGTCTCAAGCCAAGGTCTCTAGGAGCGCCCGGGCCTCCTGCAGGTCTTTCGTGTCGAAGCCCTCGGTGAACCAGCCGTATAGCTTCGCAAGCTCGCTTCGAGCCTCCGCCTGCCTGCCCTGTCGCATACGCAGGCGGCCCAAGCTCATCACCGCGCGCAACTCGAAGAGCTTGGCCCCCTGCTGGCGCGCCGTCTCGATGGCCTCGAGAAAACACGCTTCGGCTTCCGGCTCCGCTTGGCGGCTGGGGACTCCAGATCCCGACGGTTGGGGCGTAAGCTCCCCTTGCAATCGAAGCAGCTCCGCGTCGTACCAGCGCTCCCCAGTGCGGCGCGCGGTGGCGAGCGCCTCTTGGAGGAGGCGAGCCCCCTCTTGCGCCCGTCCCGCTTTCTCTAGCGCCTCAGCCAGTATTCCAAGGTGATAAGGCCACAACAGCTGGTAACCGACGATCTGAAAGACATCGAGGGCGTCGCGCATCTGTGCGATTCCCTCTTCGGCCTGTCCCTGCTCTGAAAGCGCCCAGCTCCGTATGAGCGTTCCCTGCGCCCCCCACAACGGCGAAAGCCCATGCTCGGCTACCAGGTCGATGGCGGCCTCCGCCCGCGCTTGCGCGGTCCGTTCTTCCCGGCAGAACTGATAGAAATAGGCACTGAAGGTGAGCTCGAGAGCCAAGGTAAAGGGGTGAGACAGCGCTTCGGCCAAGGCCAGCGCTTCCCGGCTGCGCGCGAGCGCCTGATCCGGAAAGCCCTGCATCTGCAGGGCTAAGCGGGCATAATGCAAGCACATGACCCCAACGTCTTGCCCATACTGGAGGATCAGCGCCTTCTGCTGGTCGCGATCGTAGGCACGGAGGCCCTGTTCCAGGTGAGCGCGGGCCGCCGCGGGCTCCCCCAAATAATACAGGGTTGCCCCTAAGGCCAAATGCGCCGCCGGAAGGAGCAGAGGATCGGGTTGAGCTTGGGCGAGCCTGAGCAGCCGCTCCGCGAGCGCCCGCGCCCCCTGCAGTTCCCCCCGGGTGAGCTTGAACCGAAACAAGCCAAAAAGGGCGGGGAAGAGGTGCGGGCTCTCGCCGACCTGCCCGCAGAGCGCATGGGCCCGGTCATAGACACGTTTCACCTCCGGTGTCGTATAGCCCTGGGTCATCGCGAGCACTGCCCCGAGGCTCCCTTGCAGCCCGAGCTCTTGTTGGGCACGCTCACGGGTCTCGGGCAGCGTCTGTAGGCGCTCAAGCGCCCGGATCAGAAGGTCAGCCGCCTCCCGGGCCGCGGCTCGCCGAAGTGCATTCTGCGCCGCCTGCCCGAGATAGTACACAGCCCGGGAGTCGTCTCTCGCCTCCTCGAAATGCACGGCGAGCTCGGCGGCGATGTCCACACTGCGGCTACCGAAGGCGGTCTCTTTCGATTCTCCCACTTTCCGATGGAGCTGCCGCCGCCGCGATGCAGACAAACGCTCGGACAAGATCTGGGGATAAAGGGCATGCAGGAACCGGTAGCGCTCGCAGAGCCGCCGCTCGGGTACGGCAGGACCCTTGCCCCAGTCTAGGAAGAGGTGCCTACCGGCCAGGGCCCCGCAGCAGCCCTCGACCATGAGCACATCGGTGTCCAAGGCGGCGGCGACCGAGGCGGCCGAAAACTCCCTTCCGGCCACACTGGCCGCCTCAAGCATCCCTCGCTGCTCTTGGCTCAGCCGATCGAGCTGATGATCGATGAGCTCGCGTAGGCTCTCCGGCAACCGCCCGGCTAGAGCCGCCGACGGGGCCGGCCAGGGCTCCTCCAAAGGTGCTTCGCCGATCACGCCCCGGCTCATCAGATCGTCTACCATCGCGACCATGAACAAGGGGTTGCCGTCGGTGTGCCCGTGAATGAACCGCCCCCACGCTTCCAGCCCCGGGGCCTGGGGCTCCGGCGGGGCGAACCGGACGGCGAGATATTGGGTGACCTCGGGGGGTGTCAAGAATCCGAGCGGCAAGTCCCTGCACTGCGCGTGCGCCTCTAGCTCCCGTACCAGGCCTCGCAACGGATGCCCGTTCGCGATCACCTCCGCCGGCCGATACGTGCCCACCACCAAGAGGCGCGCGGGCTCGCGGCGCCGGGCCAGCAGCGCCAGCGCATCCACCGTGGAAAGATCGCTCCAGTGCAGGTCCTCCAGCCACAGCACCAGGGGCCGCTCGGCGGTCAGCGCCTCGAGCGCCCCGGCCAGCTCCCGCGCCATCCGCTCTTGGGTCGAACCGAATAATTGGCGGCTTAACGCCTCGCGCTCCGCTTCCTCCATCGAGGCGGGTATCTGGACGAGCCAGGTGGGCGCCTGCCGGCGCAAGAGCGGGATGAGCGTCAGCCCCTCCCGGCGCAACAGCCCTCCGAGTGCCTCGAGCACCGGAAGGTAGGCCTCTCCCGCGCCATAGTGGTCGATACACTGGCCGCGTCCGACCCAAAGATTCCGGCGGGCCCCCGCGGCCTGCGCCAGAAAGGCATCGATGAGAGCGGTCTTGCCGATCCCAGGTTCCCCTGTGACAAACACCATCTGACGATTGCCACGAAGCGCCCGCTCCAGGGTGTCGTGTAGTTGCGCCAGCTCCTGCTCCCTGCCTACGAATTGGGAGGGCGGTTGCAGGGCAGGAGGAACGCTCGATTCAATGAAGCCCGGGACCGGCGGGGTGGATATGAGCGGGGCGATGAACCGGTAGCCTCGTCCGCCCGCCGTCTCGATAAAGCGCGGGTTCTTGGCGTCGTCCCCAAGCGCGCTCCGCAGCTTGCGGATATAGCCCCGCAGCAATCCCTCACTGACGTAGCCGTGCTGCCAGATGGCCTTCAGCAGTTCCTCTTGGGTGAGCAACCGCTGCGGATGCTCGGCGAGATAGCGCAAGAGCAGAAACGCCTTCGGCCGCAAGGCCAAAAGCTCACTCCCGCGCCAGAGTCGCTCGTTCGCGAGATCCAGCCGAAAGGGAGGAAAGGTGAGGTCTGGTTCGTGCACCACCGCACTTCTTCATGGCTGCGCAGCCTCTTGTGGCCCCAAGGTAACGCAAAATCCACGAAAATTCCACGCTCGGTTCACGGCGCCCTGGCTTCGCGGCGCGTATGCTTTGGGCGTGGTAGGAGCAACGCACACAAGATCGAGCGGGCCTGCCTATGATCGAGCGACCATCGAGGAGCTTCCGCCGCTGTCTGTGCAGCGGGCTTTCGTGGTGCAGTTCCGCTCGGGGAGTGGCTTGGGGCGATTCGCCGGCCGGGTCGAGCACATACCCTCCGCCCACGCCGCGCGCTTCGGTTCGAAGGATGAGCTGCTTGCGTTTCTCACGCGGGTCCTGGCCGAGGTAAGTGAGTAGGGTTCCGCAGGGGAACAGGTCTGTCCAGCTAGCTCGTGTTAACCCGAGCCCTGCCAGTCGAGGACGAGACCCAGTGACGCAAGAAAGTTCACGGCAACGAAACTTCACCGCCAACGGCCCCTATCGATTAACGTCGGACACCTTCAGTACAACGCTTCTCGCCATCGGGAGCAAGTAGCAGCAAAGGTCGGGCACGGACCTGGGCCAGGACATTGGGACCCGGCCAGTATAAACCCCGGGTGGCCGTGTGGCTTGGCCTACCGGTAGGGTCAGCCGTACGACTGGTTTGTAAGATAGTTCACAGACAATTTGTGAAATAGTTCACAGACAAGCGCCCGGGATCGCGTTACAACCCGCCCATCGGATCACCGAATCGGTGGCGCGGTGCGTTGTGAAGGCATCCAGAGTCCATTCCCGCTGGCAGGCCGCCGCTCTTGGGGGGACGAACGTGCGTTGGCGCCGGCGCCAAGCACGGTGTCGACCGAGGCGACGTCGGGCACTGTTGGCGAATGCCGCACCGCGGTCTGGCAGGAAAAGAGGGATCTTTGTCATTGCAGATAGATCCGGTACGGGAGCACGAGCTACAGCAGGAGGATCAAGCATGTCACAAGAAACGCTGGCGGATAATCAAGATGGTCATGTTCCTCAGGCGACCGGGCGGCCAGTCCCAGTTCAGCACACATCTGGGCTCGGAGGCCGACGCCGTGCGCGATAGTCGCTGGATCCAGACCTGGGTCCTGGGTCAACCGGATCCTGACAAGGGTCGCGAGGTGTTCTCGTCTTTGAGCGTAGAGGCCCAGAGCCGGCCCGATATGCGCGGGTTGCAGACCTGGATCCTGGCTCACCCGCATGCCGATCTGAGCATCGAGGCGCTCTCGGAGCGGGTAGCCATAAGCCCGCGCAACCGCGCGGATATTTTTCATCGGGCTGCCCTCTTCGCGGTCAATTCCGAGACTACCGCGTCCCGACGCCTTGCCGCAGGCAAATTGAGACGCCTACAGACGCGTGTGTCGCGCGCAATCGCCACCCGTACACCGATCGCCTCCGGTGGCACGTGAAATGAGCCCATATTTCCCCACCCCTGTGGATATCTTTGGGCGATGGTTTCAACTTATCAAGTATAGACGGGATCTGTGTAAGTAAGGAGGAATCATTATGCCATCCGAATCCATATTACCTGTGAAGCTTCAGCCACCCGGCACCGGTCTACCCGCTCTCGAATTGGCTTTTGCTCGGGTCCATGCCCGAATTACATGGCCCCTGACCTCACAAGCGGCCGCTCTGAGGCGGTTCAAGTGTGAAGCGGACACGATTCTCTCCTTAGCACGCCGTGTCCCGGCCCAGCAGGGCAGGGTCCGCGTGCTGATCGACCGGATCTTAGGGATCGAAGACAGCAGCCGGTACTGGTCGGTGTTCATGGTGCTCGACCACCTGCGGATCGTGGACACCGGTATTGCCGAGATCCTCGAGGCGCTAAGCCATGATCGCCCTTACCCAACGGAGGTCCGCATCCAGGACGTGAAACCGCGTGTGGACGCCGGTCCCGAGGCCATAGAGGATTTCATAAAGGCCGTTGCCGAGTATGGGGCCACGGTCCATCGAATCGGGAAGCTGCGTGGCCGCCTGCGCCATGCCCATCCGTGGTTTGGGCCCATGACCGCCCATGATTGGCATTGTTTGGCCGCGGGTCATCATTGGATCCATCGACGGCAGCTAGAGCGGATACAGCGGAGGCTCATGAATGAAGGATAGGACGTTCAACTTCGCCCGGCTGTTCGTGCAGGAGACGGGCATGAAGCCGGTCAAGTTCGTGGAGGGAGCGCGCCTCGAGGCGGCACGCTGCACGCTGGAGCAGACGGCTCTTCCCGTCGAGGCCATCGATGAGCGCTGCGGGTTCGGTGATCCCAAGCGCATGCGCCGGAGCTTCCGTCGGTTGCTCCGGGTCAGCCTTGGCCTCACGCCGCGAGGGTGTGTCTGGGAAGCAATCATGGCCGATTGAATAAGTCGGCGAGAGATTTGTGACTTTTCTCACATAAATCGGTGGAGTGATCGTGTAACAGTAGTCGCGGCATTATTTCACATGGGGGGCTACACAATGAACGTCTTATTTCTCACCTCGGCTCACAATAGCCTGAGCCAGCGCCTGTTGATCGAGCTTACGGACCGAGGCTATCAAGTGTCGGTCGCTTTGGCCACGAGTGATGAGGCGATGCTAACCGGGGTCGCGGAGCACGCGCCCGATCTCATCATTGCTCCGATGCTAAAAATCGCCGTTCCGGAGGCGATCTGGTCTCAGCATAAATGTCTCATTGTCCATCCCGGAATAAAAGGTGATCGGGGCCCTTCATCGCTCGATTGGGCCATTCAGATGGGCGAGAAGATCTGGGGTGTGACCGTCTTGGAAGCCGTCGGCGATATGGACGCAGGACCGATCTGGGCGTCGCATGAGTTCCCGACCGGTGCTCAGCCGGTCGCGAAGAGCAGCCTCTACCGTCACGAAGTCACCGAGGCTGCTGTCCGTGGTGTGATTGAGGCCGTGGCCAAGTTTGAGTCCCGTGAGTTTCGGCCCGAGGCGCTCGATTACAGCAAGTCCGGTGTCCGCGGTTGTTTGCGACCACCCATGCGACAGCCGGATCGCAGCATCGACTGGATGCGTGACTCGACGGAGGTTATCGCGCGAAAGATCCGCGCCGCCGACAGCGCCCCCGGGGTGTTGGACACCTTGTTCGGCAAGGCGTATTACCTTTACGGGGCGCACGAGGAAGACCGCATCAAGGGAGCACCTGGCGAGATCCTGGCCCAGCGGCATGGAGCCATCTGCCGCGGCACCATCGATGGGGCCATTTGGATCACCCACCTCAGGGCCAAAGACCACGGGCCCTTCGCCGGGATCAAATTGCCGGCCATGCAGGTGCTGGGAGAATTCTTGCAGACCCCCACCGTGATGCTTTCGATGGGGGCGCCGATGAACTTTCGCACCTTCCGCGAGATCCGATACGCTGAGAAGGACCAGGTCGGGTATCTGTACTTCGATTTCTACAACGGCGCCATGAGCACCGAGCAGTGCTATCGGCTACGCAACGCGTTCCTGGCGGCCCGGGCCCGCCCCACAAAGGCGATCGTGCTCTTCGGGGGACGCGATTTCTGGTCCAATGGTATCCATCTCAATGTGATCGAGGCGGCTCCCGATCCCGCCATGGAGTCTTGGCGCAACATCAACGCCATCGATGATCTTATTTATGAGATCCTCAACACGATGTCACATCTCGTGATCGCGGGTTTACGCGGCAATGCCGGCGCAGGAGGGGCGATGCTTGCCCTCGCGGCCGATTACGTCTATGCGCGCCGGGGCGTGGTTCTCAACCCTCATTACAAAAGCATGGGGGGACTCTATGGCTCCGAATACCATACCTATACTTTACCGCGACGGGTCGGCGCGGGGCAGACAGCCGAGCTGACCGAATGCTGTCTGCCCATGGGTACCAAGGCGGCCAAGGCGATGGGCTTCCTTGATGACGCCTTTGGCGACAGCATCGGCGAATTCGAGCAGGAGATGATGCAAAGGGCGACGGGAATGGCGCAGGATCCGTGCATCTGGCGCCTACTGCGTGAGAAGCACGAGAAGCAGCTGGCGGGCCAATGCATCAAGCCTCTCGCGGCGTACCGTGCCGAAGAGCTCAAGAAGATGCGGGCCAATTTCTTCGGTCCGGATCCCGCCTACCACGAGGCACGACAGAGGTTTGTCTATAAGGGTGCCCCTGTCTCGCGTGTTCCAGAGAAGACGGCGTGCCAGCCCGTTCCCATCAGGTCGTTGAGGGCGATGGCGTAGAGCCGAAGATATGACTGCCATCGTTATAAACGGCAATGCCATCGCGGCAGCGGTACGCCGGGAATGGAGGAAGGGCAGAGGCACTGAAACGACGCGGCGTCCTACCAGCCCTGGCAGCGATCATCGTCGGAGACAACCTCGCGTCCAAGATTTATGTGCGCAACAAGGTCAAGGCGTGCTGCGAAGTCGGGCTGCATTCCGAGGTGCACGAATTGCCTACCGACATCGGCGAGGACATGGTCCTGGCCCACATACGGCGCCTCAATCACAACCCTGATATTCACGGAATCCTCGTGCAGTTGCCACTACCGCCGCAGCTCAACAGGGACAAGGTCCTCGCCACCGTTTCGGCGGACAAGGACGTCGACGGGCTTCATGTCCACAACCTGGGCGCCTTGGTAACCGGGAACGCATTGTTCCCGCCGTGCACGCCATTCGGCATTCAGTGTCTTCTCGATCACATGCTGATCCCCATAGAGGGCCAGAACGCGGTGGTGGTCGGACGCAGCACTATCGTCGGCAAGCCGATGGCCCTGATGCTCCTTCAAAAGGGGGCCACGGTCACCGTCTGCACCTCAAAGACCAGGGACCTCGCGACGTACACGCGCCTTGCAGACATCCTCGTGGTGGCGACGGGCAAGCCGAATCTCATCACCGCGGCCATGGTGAAGGAAGGCGCGGTGGTGATCGACGTCGGGATCAATCGTGCACCGGATGGTCGTTTGGTGGGTGACGTAGATTTCGATGGGGTCCAAGAGAGCGCTGGTTATATCACGCCCGTGCCAGGTGGGGTCGGTCCGATGACGATCGCGATGCTCATCGCCAACACGGTTCGTGCGGCGGAACGGCTGACGGGCGAAGCATGCAGGCTCACGCAGGGGGAGGATGTCGCAGAGCTTGCGTAGTAAGGCCCTGTATATCCTGTTGGTGATGTCGGGCGAGGCGGATTTCGCGACTTGAAAGTAGACGAATTAATCCGAGGGCGTTCCCCGCCTAAAACAGATGTTCCCTTATGGGCTTCGGGGCTTGTATCATCGTATCAAATGAAACACACGCCACCGTGCAAGAGCTGTTGGAGGTAGGCAGATGAAAATAAACTCGTTAGAGGAATCTCTCGACGCGCTCCGTGCGGTCGAGCAGCGCCATCCGTTCTGGACCTCGTCCTTGCTGCAGGCTTCTGGCGCGGGAGCCATGACCCGAGAGGACTTCCGATTCGTCTTCTCGCAATACTACTTCTACTCGAAGAATTTCACACGCTACCTGGCCGCACTGATGGCGAACTGCGACAACGACCTCTACCGCTCCCGCCTCACACAGAACCTGTGGGAGGAGGCGGGCGGCGATCGGACTGAGAAGCGACACGCCGAGCTGTTCCGGGACTTCCTCAAGGAGGGGCTCGGGATCGAGCCGGAGGCCATCCGGTACGAGGACTACACGGTCCACTTCGTCCAGTCGTTCCTGGATCTTTGTTTCCGGTCGCCGCCCATCGTCTCGGCTGCGGCGCTCTCCTTAGGTACCGAGGGGCTCGTCCCACGGCTCTATGCGATCTTCCTCGAGGCACTCCGCAACGCGGGGGTGAGGGAGGAGCACCTCGAGTTCTTCCGCATCCACATCGGCTGCGACGACGGGCACGCGGCGACGCTCGAGAGCCTGCTCCTGTCGTATGCTGGCGAGCACGCCTGGTTCGAGACGGCGCGGCAGGGCATGGCAAACGCGTTATCGCTCCGTCGGTGCTTCTTTGAAAACCTCTTCTCGTCGGTGCGGATGCGACGGCTGCTCCCCGTCCTCGAGCGGATCCAGGCTGCGACGTCGCTCGCCCCCGAACACGCGAAGGCGGGGTTTCACCACCGGAGCGAGGGACGTCGCATGTACGCGAACCGGGACGACAAGCAGAACATCGAGTTCACCGTCGACCGGATCCCGATCAACGCCGACGTGCTCGACCCCCGGATGGTTCGGATCCCTCCCGGGAAGAACAACGAGTACCACCGTCACGCCCACGAGACCTTGATGTACGTCCTCTCGGGAGGCGCCCGTGTTCTCATCGACGGCGCCGCGATCCAGGCGCGGGAGGGCGACGTGGTGTACGTCCCACGGTGGGCTCTACACCAGACCCACAACGCCGGCGACGGCGAGCTGCGGATCCTGGCGGTCACCGATTTTGGCCTGGCGACCCGAGCCTTCGTCGGAGCCTACCAGCACCGCGAGAAGGAACAAAACGAACGGGCGATGAACGAGCGGTCCACGTAGATGCCACCTAGTCTCACGGCTGTTTCCCTAGCCACGCTTGCAGACATCATTCTTAATTCTACTTTGTCAGACCAAAATACTTGCGTCAGAACATGTGGGTAAGTATAATGTCATGTGTTGATTTGTCACGGAGTGTGAACGATGGCGACTTCGTGAAAATTGTGTACCAA
>Ga0136632_10000292_pt1 | contig 13952 bp, 14 predicted proteins | sample AntDrymUQ6112106_2_FD_104670 | JGI IMG/M metagenome (GOLD analysis project Ga0136632, IMG submission 104670) | Polar desert sand microbial communities from Dry Valleys, Antarctica - metaG UQ611 (21.06) | ecosystem: Environmental > Terrestrial > Soil > Desert | place: Antarctica: Dry Valley...
CGCCGCCGAGATGTCGCCGAGACCGGTCTCGCGGCCGATCGCGCGGGCGCCGGGTCGGCACAGCTTGAGTCCGTTGTACTCAGCCGCGTTGTGACTCGCGGTCACCATCACAGCGGGCACGTCCAGCCGTCCTGAGGCGAAGTACACGACGTCCGTGGCGGTCGGGCCGATGTCGAGTACGTCGGCGCCCGTTCCCGTGATGCCCGCCGCCACTGCCGCAGCAAGCGCGGGTGAGGTCACCCGCACGTCGCGACCGAGAACCGCCGACCCACGGCCGCCGCTGATGCCCACCACATCTGCGAAGGCGGCTCCGATGGCTGTGGCAACCGTTTCGTCGAGCACTTCGGGGGCCCGCCCGCGGACGTCGTAGGCGTGGAACAACTCGGTGAGGACGCGCTCGGCCGGGCCCGGGTCAGCAGCCGTCACGGATCGATCGAACGCAACACCCGCAGGTGTCCGCGCCGACCCACCTCCACGGCCTGCCCTCGCGGCTCGACCACCGGGACCGGCCGGGCCGCCTCACGCACCGCATCGGCGAGTGCGACGAGGTCGTCGCTGGTGGGACCGCAGGCAGCCGGGTCCGGCGCGAGGCGCAGGACCTCCCACCCGCGCGGGGCCGACAGCCGCTCGGCGTGCTCCTCGCACAGGTCATAGCTGTGAGGTTCGGCGTACGTGGCGAGCGGTCCGAGGACCGCTGTGGAGTCGGCGTAGACATATGTGAGCGTCGCCACCGCCGCACGCCGGCAGGCGGTGCGCGAACACCGGCGCAGACTCACGCAGCGACGGTACCTGTCCGCGCCACGCCAGCAACGGATTGCTTCCGGGGCGGCCGCTCGTGTCGGGCGGCCCCGGCTCGAGCGGCGAGCGCACTACGCTCGCGCTGTGAGCGGCTCGGCAGACAGTTCAACGCCCTTCGGGGTGAGAGCCGGCGACATGCGCGACCGCCGCGGCCGCGGCCGCAGGGGTCCGCTGGTGCTGCCCGGTCCGCTGTCGCCGGGCGGAGTGCCGACCTCTCGTTCGCGCAGCGAGGTCTTCGACGCTGTCGTGCTCGACGTCGTTGCCGACCTCGAGGCCCACTGGGAGGCCGAGCTGCGCGGCGTCGAATTCGGGGTCGAGGAGGTGCCGCTGCTGCCGACAGGCTGGCGACCGGCGCACGTACCACTCGCCACCGTGGTCCGGGCCACGGGCACGACACCGGCGCGCATCGTGGCGTTCCGGTTGCCGGTCCAGCAGCGCGCCACGGGCCGTGCGGACCTGGAGCGGCTGGTCCGCGCGGCGCTTGTCGAGCGGGTCGCCGAGCTGCTGGGGCGCGATCCCGACGACGTCGACCCGCCGCGCTGAGTGCGCTCGGCTCAGCCGGCGCGCTTCTTGAGCTTGCGCCGCTCCCGCTCCGACAGGCCGCCCCAGATACCGAAGCGCTCGTCGTGCGCCAAGGCGTAGTCGAGGCACTCGCTGCGGACCTCGCATGTCAGGCAGACCCGCTTGGCCTCCCGGGTGGATCCCCCCTTTTCAGGGAAGAACGCCTCCGGATCGGTCTGGGCGCACAGCGCCCGCTCTTGCCAGCTCAGTTCACCGGCGTCTCCGTCGAGCACATCTAGGTCTCGCACGGTCTCGCCTCCTCGACCCTGGTTACCCTGTGGACGGCGTGCTGTCGTGGCGGGAGTTCGCGGCTCCTACGCTGAACGACATAAGGGGAATTACATGCCTGTCAGTACCGCCACGTCAAGCGGCAGCGGGATATCGAGTCGAAAACGAGCCCGAACGCGCCGCGGCCGGCTCAACCCGCGTCACCTGTTGGGCCTGACATTCGGCCGGGCGAGTCGGGTTTTCGCCGCGACGGCTCAGGGACGGGGCGGCCACCAGCCCGGCTGAGAATCGTCCGGCGAGTCGTCGCGTCGCTCCGCCGGAGGACGCTCCTGCGGATCCTGTGGCGCGGCTTGCTCCGGTGTGGTCCACTCCGCGGTCGAGTCCGACTGCGACGGTGCTGGCTCGCTCCAGGGCTGCTGCTGCGGCGGAGGTGTCTGCCAAGGCGACGGCTGCGGGGCCGGGTAGCCCCAGCTCTGCGGCGCCGGCCCCGGCTGGGTCGGCTCTTGGGCCGGCTCTTGGGTTGGCTGGGGGGCCGGCTCTGGGACCGGCGGGGAGCCCGCTCCGTACGCGGTGGCGCCACCACCCCATGACGGCTGCTGACCGGGCCATGGCTGCTGCGGCGCGCTCCCCCACGGCTGTTGCTGGGTCCCCCACTGCTGGTGCTGGGGGGCACCCCACTGCTGCTGCTGCGTCTGCGCTGCGCGCACCGGCGCCGGCAGGCCGCGAAACAGCAGGTAGGTCAGGAGCAGCCCGCCGGCCAGAACCGCCAGCTCGGCGAGGATGACGAACGATCGGGCCAGCTTGCCTCCGCCCAGGAAGAGCTCGGAGCCGCGGTCGAGGTCGACGGCAAGCCCGGAGACCCAGCTGATGACTCCCAGCAGTGCCATGAGCCCCAGCACCGCGAGGACCCCCAGCACGATGAGCCGAGCCCGCGGCGTGCGTTCCCCGGTGGTGACCAGCAGGGCCGCCAGCACGACGATCACCACCCACACCGGGTTGACGAAGCGGTCCTGGAGCAGGAAGGCGCGGTCGCCGTAGGTGCCACTGTCCTTGAACAGCAGGGCGAACGTGACAACGAGATAGACCAGGGTGGCACCCAGCAGCAGCGCGGCAACGGGCTCCCGCAACTTGTTGGCGGAGTCGGGTAGCACGAGTCCCTCCTCAGGCGGACGACGGGCCGGGCTCAGCCTGCCACACACCCGCGCGTGCACTGGTTGCAAGACTGGGGCGCATGCGCATCACCGCACTGTCCGGTGGCATCGGAGGCGCCCGGTTCCTGCGCGGCCTGCTCCCGCTGCTCGGAACTGGCGACCAGGTCAGCGTGATCGGCAACACCGCCGACGACATCGAGCTCTTCGGCCTCACGATCTGTCCCGACCTTGACACGTTGATGTACACCCTGGGGGGCGGCATCGACGAACAGCGCGGCTGGGGCCGGGCCGAGGAGACCTGGCACGCCAAAGCGGAGCTCGCGGCGTACGGAGCACACCCGCAGTGGTTCGGGCTCGGCGACCGGGACCTGGCCACCCATGTCATCCGCACCCAGATGCTGCGCGCCGGGTTCTCACTGTCGGACGTCACCGCGGCGCTGTGCACCCGGTGGGATCCCGGCGTCCGGCTGCTGCCGATGAGCGACGACCGGGTCGAGACGCATGTGGTGGTCGCCAGCGATGACGGCTCGCGGCGGGCCATCCACTTCCAGGAGTACTGGGTCCGGCTCCACGCCGAGGTTCCGGTGCTCGACGTGGTCGTGGTCGGCGCAGCCGAGGCAGCTCCGGCGCCGGGAGTCCTGGCCGCGCTGGCCGACGCCGACCTGGTCCTGCTGCCGCCGTCCAACCCGGTGGTCTCGATCGGGACGATCCTGGCGGTGCCCGGCATCGCAGCAGCGATTCGTACCACTCCGGCTCCCGTTGTCGGGATCTCACCGATCATCGCGGGTGCGGCGGTGAGCGGAATGGCGGATCAGCTGCTGGCCGGGCTCGACATCGAGGGGACCGCCGCAGGGGTGGCGCTGCACTACGGCGCCCGATCCGCGGGAGGGATCCTCGACGGGTGGCTGGTCCACACCAGCGATGCGCCCGACGTGGAACGCCTCGCACAGCAGGGGATCAGGGCGCAGGCGGTCCCGCTGCTCATGAGCGACCTACCGGCCGCCTCAGCCATGGCGCAGGCGGCGCTCCGGCTGTCGGGACGAGTCCCCGCGTGACCACACCTCGCCTGGTCGTTGTCGGCGTCGCGGGGCTGCCGGAGATCCGTGCCGGTGACGACCTGGCCGCCATGGTGGTCCGGCACGCCGACCCGCCGCCGAGCGATGGTGACGTCGTGGTCGTCACCAGCAAGGTGGTGAGCAAGGCGGCCGGCCTGGGGACCAGCGCAGAGCGCAGCGATCTGGTGGCTGCGCACACCGACCGGGTCGTGGCCCGCCGCGGCGCCACGACGATCGTCCGAACCCCCCACGGGCTGACCCTGGCCGCCGCGGGACTGGACGTCTCGAACGCCACCGCCGGCACCGTGCTGGCGCTGCCCGCCGACCCCGACGCAGAGGCCGCTGTGCTGCGTCACCGCCTGCGCCGCTCGACCGGCGCCAACATCGCCGTGGTCGTCACCGACACGGCGGGCCGACCGTGGCGGCTGGGCCAGACCGACATCGCGATCGGCGTCGCCGGCCTGCTGCCCCTGGTGGACCTGTCGGGCGTCACGGACAGCCACGGGAACGTCCTGACCGTCACCGCTCCGGCCGTGGCGGACTCGGTGGCGGCTGCCGCCGACCTGGTCAAGGGAAAGCTCGACCACGTGCCGGCGGCCATTGTCAGCGGGCTGGCCCACTACGTGCTGCCATCCGACCAGGACGGGCCGGGGGCTGGTGTCCTGCTCCGCCCCGAGCGCGATGACCTGTTCGGCTGGGGCGCCCTCGACGCGGTGCGCGCCGCCGTGCGGCGAGATGACCCCAACCGCCACCGCGGGTTCGCGCTGCCGGTCGATTCGGTCGAGACCCTGGTCGGCGACGCCCTCGCCGCCGCCGACGACGCCCTGGTGCGCGTCGTGTCGACGGGAACCGCCTGGGACGTGCTGGCGGTAGACGGCGCCGAAACGGCCGCGGTGTGGGAGGCCGCCGCCCTGGTCGAGCGGCTGCGCGTGCTCGCGGTGGCCACCCGGCGCCGGCTCGTGCTGCGGCAGGTGAACCCACCGGCACTGGCCACGGTCGAGCTGGTCGACCTCCAGGGTTCGGCCGCATCCACCGCGTAGAATCGCCGCACCGCCTCCGACTAGGGACGACTCTGACCCGTGGCCAAACCGAAGAAGAACGACGACCGTCGCGCCCGCGTCGAGGCGATGCGCCGCGAGGCCCAACGTGTCGAGCGGCGGCGAACTCTGGTCGTCGTCGGCGTGTGCGCACTGGTCGCCGTGGCGATCATCGCCACGACCGCCTACTACCTGGTGACCCAGGACGACCCGGCCGCCACGGCGGCCAGCGGTGACGGTGGCTCCCTGGGAGATGCGGCGCAGACGGCCGGATGTGACAACGTCGTGCTGCGCGCCGCCGAGGGGAGCAACGACCACCTGAGCCAGGGCACCGCGATCGACTACACGGAAGCGCCCCCCGCTTTCGGGCAACACTGGCCGGCACCCGCTGACTTCGCGCGCAAGTTCTACACCGTCGCCGACCGCCCGCCGGTCGAGCAGCTCGTCCACAACCTCGAGCACGGCTACACGATCTTGTGGTACGACTCGACCATCGCCGACGACCCCGACGCCCTGGCGCAGGTCGAGGCCATCGCCCAGCCGTTCGAGGGGCAGCAGGACCTGGCGGCGAAGTTCATCGCAGTCCCGTGGACCAGCGAGGATGGTGAGCCGTTCCCCGCCGGCAAGCACGTCGCGTTGACGCACTGGTCCGCCGATGGCGAGTCCGCGGTCTCCGGGCAGGGGCAGGGGGCCTGGCTCTACTGCGCCGAGCCGGGCGCCGACGTCGTCAGCGCCTTCATGGCCGAGTTCCCATTCTCCGACGCCCTGGAGCCCCAGGGCGCGTGACGTGTCACGCGGCCATCAGCCGGCAGCAACCAGGGCTCCGCACGGCACGGTGGTGCCTTCGCCCAGCTCGCAGCGGTCGCCGACCTCGGCGTCGTCCCCGACAGCGCAGCCGCGCAGCACGACCTGCGACCCCACCCTTGCACCGGGTCCCAGGACGCTGCCGACCACCACCGCCCCGGGCCCGATCCGGGCGCCGGGCATCACCACGCTGCCGTTGACGACCGCCCCCCTCGCCACGACGGCACCCGGGCCGACGACTGAGCCGCCGGTGACGTCCGCGTCGTGGTCGACGTCGGCGCCCTGTTGCACCAGCCGCTCCGACGCGGGGTGTGCGTACGCGGCGGACGTCGCGATGCCGAGCACCAGGTCCACCGAGGCCTGCACCAGCGACATCGGTGTGCCGACGTCGCGCCAGTAGCTCTGGTCCGGGTACCCGATGACGCGGCGGCCGGCCTCGAGCAGGGCGGGGAAGGTCTCCCGCTCCACCGACACGACGCGACCGGCCGGGATGTCGTCGATACAACCGCGCCGGAACACGTAGCACCCGGCGTTGACCTGTGTGGACACCGGCTGCGGCGACTTCTCGAGGAAGGCGGTCACCCGCCCCTGGTCATCGGTCGGGACGCACCCGTACGACAGGGCGTCGGGCACCTCGACCAGGTGCAGCGACACGTCGGCAGCAGCGACCACGCAGGCGCGGACCTGCGCGCCGATGTCGTGACCGGACAGCTGGTCACCGTTGAGCACGACGACCGGGTCGTCAGCGCCACTGTGCAACGCCGATGCGGCGTACCGGATGGCGCCGCCGGTGCCCAACGGCAGCTCCTCTCGGACGTACGTCAGCGTCAGCCCGTACGCCGAGCCGTCGCCGAAGACCGGCCGGAACTCCGCCGCCCGATAGGACGTCGCGAGCACCACATGCTCGACCCCTGTGGTGGCGAGCTTGGCGAGCTGGTGCCCCAGGAACGGCACCCCGGCCACGTGCAGCACATGCTTGGGACGCCGGTCGGTCAGGGGGCGCAGGCGTGAGCCGAGGCCACCGGCGATGATCAGCGCCTCCACTTCCTCGCTCCTCATCCGCCGGTTTCACCGACACCGACGCTCCGTACGCTGACTGGATGACCCAGGCGCAGCCGATCGGTGCCGTCCTGGACGCTACCGTGACCACCGACCCGAGCCGTCCGCTGTTGACGTACTACGACCACCAGGCCGGGGACCGCGTCGAGCTCAGCGCCGCCACGCTGCGCAACTGGGTCGACAAGACGGCGAACCTGCTCGTCGACGTCGTCGGTGCCGGTGCCGGCAGTCGGGTGGGCATCGACCTCCCGGCCCACTGGCAGGCCGTGGTGTGGCTGCTCGCATGCTGGCGGGTGGGCGCGGTCGTCACGTCGGTGGACGGCGTGGACGTAGCGGTGGTCGGGCCGGACCCGCTGATGACGGCGTCCTGGCCGGACGCGCCGGAGGTCGTCGCGACCGCCCTGCACCCACTCGGTGCCCGCTTCGAGGAGCCACTGCCGGTCGGTGTGCTCGACTACGGGGCCGAGGTCTTCGCCCAGGGCGACACGTTCTCCCCTGGTGTGCCCGTGGCCGCCGGGCTGCCGGGCTGGGACCGCGGTAGCGACCTGCTCGATCAGGCCGCTCTGCTCGCGGCCGGCACGACCCGGTGGGTGGAGCTGGGGCTCACCACCGGTGGACGGCTGCTCACTGCCACGGACCCGACGACGCTGGTCGGCATCGCGGAGGTCGTGCTGGGGCCACTGCTGGTCGACGGCAGCGTGGTGCTCGTGCGCAACCCGGACCCAGCGCAGTGTGCGGAGCTCATTTCCACCGAGCGCGTCGACGTGTCGGCGGTCGGGGCATCGGCCGCCCTCTAGAGCTCGCCACCCTCGGCGTCGACGTCGTCGTCATCGTCGTAGCGCAGCTTGTGGATGGCGTCCTTGACCGTCCCGTCGAAGGTGAGCACCCCCTGCTCCAGCACGAGGGCGCGGTTGCAGATGCGCTGCACCTGCGTGGTGTTGTGGCTGACGAACACGATCGTGCGGCCCTGATCGCGGATCTCCTTGATCCGCCGGATGCACTTCTTCTTGAACGGGGGGTCACCGACGGCCAGCACCTCGTCGATGATGAAGATGTCGGACTCCGCGGACACCGCGACCGAGAAACCGAGCCTGGCGTACATGCCGGACGAGTAGTTGCCGACCGGTGTGTCCAGGAACTTCTCGATGCCGGAGAAGTCGACGATCTCGTCGAACTTGCGGTTGATCTCCGTCTCGCTCATGCCGAGAATCGCGGCGTTGAGGTAGATGTTCTCCCGACCACTGAGCTGCGCGTGGAACCCGGCGGTAACCTCGATCAGGCCGGCGATCGCACCGCGGGTGAGCACGTCGCCGCTGTCGGGCCGCATCACACCCGAGATCAGCTTGAGCAGCGTCGACTTCCCGGAACCGTTGAGCCCCATAAGCCCGATGGACTCGCCCTGCTCGACGGTGAAGGTGACGGTGTCGAGGGCGAGGAACGAACGGTTCGCCTCACGCCCATGGGCCCGGGCGACGAGGCGGCGCTTGAGCGTCCGGGACTCGCGGAGTGTGAAGCGCTTGGACACCGACTCACAGACGATCGCGTCAGCCATCCGCACGCTTCCTGGTCGAACGGCTGCGGGGGCGTGGGGTCACAGGTGCTCCGCGAACCCGGACTCGAGCCGGCTGAAGATCCGTTGCGCCAGCCACACGAAGGCAAGGCACGCGACCAGCATCAGCACCCCACGCAGCTGCAGGTTGTCCGGCTGCACGCCCGTGGCAGGGTCCTCGAGCGTGGGGACCCAGAAGCAGCGCTGGGAGAGCATCACCGCGATGGCCACCGGGTTGAGCAGGTAGACCTGCTCGATCCAGTTGCCGTTGGTGCGATCAGCGATCATCTCGAAGGTGTAGATCATCGGTGTCGACCACGTCACCAGATGGGCGATCGTCTCGGTGAAGTTCTCGGAGTCGCGGTAGTAGACGTTGAACGCCGAGAACGCCAGCGCCACGGCGAGTGAGAACGTGACGAGGATCGCGACGGACAGGACTCCGGCGACGAGCGCTGGCCCGTCGGGGTGCCACCCGGCGAGCCAGACGGCGATCAGCAGGACGACAAACTGGGGGACGACGTGGTATGCGGTGACCAGCACCGACGCCATCGGGAACATCTCACGCGGGACGTTCATCTTGCGCACCAGCGACTTGTTCTTGGTCACCGACCGGGTTCCGGCGCGCAGCGTCTCGGAGAACGCGGTGACGATGATCATGCCGCTGAAGATGTGATACGGGTACCCCTCGAGGTCTTTGAGGCCGATGACGTACCCGATCACGATCAGGTAGGTGAGGAAGCGGATCAGCGGCTTGATGTAGGACCACAGCAGGCCCAGGAACGACGCCTGGTAGCGGACCCGGAGCTCCTTTTGCACCAGCAGCTTGAGCAGGTACCGGCGCCGGAAGACACCGAAGAGGCCGGTCGAGTCTCCGGGCGGCTGAAGCGGCGGCAGCGACTGCTCGTCGGCGCGGGTGCCGACGGTGCTCACGAGGCGCTACCCCCCGGCGGGCCGGCCGCCTCGAACGTGGCCTCCCAGGACGGCACGGACGACACCTCCGGAAGCGCCGTTCGGTAGTCGCGGGCAAGCCGCGGCCACTCTCGCTGGAACCGCTCATGCACCGCGACCGTGCGGGCCAGCAGGTGTTGGAAGCGGCGCGGGTCGCGCCGGTACCACGAGGCGGCGGTGCCGTCGGTGGTCGACACGATGGCAGAGTCCAGCTGCGCCAAGCGGTACCACTTCGCATCGCGAGCGGCGATCCGGGCCTCGGGGTGCCGGTGGGCGAGGGTCCGCACCGGCAGCAGCTGGCGGACGCCGGCCCGTGCGGCGGCCTTGAGCTGTGCGGGGACGCTGTAGATCTCGGTGGTTCCCCGACCGCGCTTGGGCGGCTTGGTGATCTTGACCGACGGGAACCTGTCCGGGTGCGGCCGCACCTGGGCGTCGGCGTGATGCCCGCGCAGCGCCTTGACCTGAGTCAGCTTGGTGAGAATGCTCGGGTGCAGGTGCTCCGGCCCTTCGAGGATGTCCTCCAGCGCGAGTAGCCGCATCTCCGCCGTGGAGTACTGCATCGCGAGCAGGTGCTTGACCTGGTGGTTGAAGCTTTCGAGCACCACCCGGCCGCCGAAGTCGTAGGGCGAGTGCAGCAGCGCCGCAACGGTCCGGTTGCGCTGGTGGAAGTACGCCTGCCAGTCGAGGGCGTCGTTCTTGTCGGTCCACGGTACGTGCCACACCCCGACGCCCGGCATGGAGACCGTCGGGAAACCTGCCGCACCTGCGCGCACGCCGTACTCGGCGTCGTCCCACTTGATGAACAGCGGGAGCCCGAGCCCGATCTCCTCGATGACGCTCCGCGGGATCAGGCACATCCACCAGCCGTTGAAGTCCACGTCGACGCGTCGGTGCATCCAGCGGCTGGTACGCAGGTTGCGCGTTGCCAGGTCGTGCTCGGGACGCACCCGAGCCGCGGGTCCCCACCAGAAGCGCCACGGGTTGATGGTCTCGCCGAAGCTGTGCAACTGGGACCGCGAGTACAGGCTGAACATGTGGGCGCCGACGAGCGTCGGGCGCCGCGCCAGGTCGCCGAAGGTGATGGCTCGTACCACGCTCTCCGGCTCGACGACGATGTCGTCGTCCAGCAACAGGACGTAGTCGCTTCTCCCGGCCTTGACGGTCTCGTACTGTGCCCGGGCGAAGCCGCCGGAGCCGCCGATGTTGGCCTGCTCGATGACCCGCAGCTTGCCGCCCAGAGCGTGTTCGATGCGGCCGAACTCCGCCTGGTCCCTGACCCGTTCGCTTCCCTGGTCGACGACGATGACCTCGTCGACGACCGCCATGACCGCATCGTCGTCGGCCAGCTGGCCGAGCAGTGGGATGCAGGAGTCCGGCCGGATCACGGTGATACCGACCGTGGCCGTCCCTGACGCGAAATTGTCACCGGGCACCTCCGCGGTCCATGCCGCGTCCTCGAGCACTGCGTCCTGGGTGCCGGCGAAGACGTCGAACCAGTACCAGCCGCCGTCGCCGAACGGCTTCAGCGGCAGGGCGAACGTGAAGTCCCCGCTGGGCTCGGTCTCGGTCGACTCGGAGGCGACGCGTTGCGAACGCCCGTCGGCGGTGGACCGGTAGACGATCACGGTCGCCGAGCCCGACACCCGCACCCGCAGGTCGACGTACTCGAGGATCGACCACATCCGCCAGTAGCTGGCCGCGAACGCGTTGAAGTACGTGCCGAACGACACTCGCTGGTCGGCCGGGACCCGCAGCCGGTAGCGGTCGAGGATGTTCTCGGGGTACAGCGCGGTCACCGTGTCGCCGCCCGGCGGGTCCTCCCCGTCCTCCGAGGAGACACCGACCGCCGCGCTGTAGTCGACGTACAGCGGCAGCACGTCGAGGTCGCGGTCGGCGGGCAGCACCACGCGCTGCAGAACGCGTCTGCGCGCGGTGCCCGCCTCGCCCTTGGGCGTGGTTGTCGTGCCGGGCGCTGCGGCGGGCGACGAGTCGGTCATGGTCGGGGAGCTCATTCGCTGACGCCTCCGCTGACGAGTGGGGTCCCCTCGGCGAAGTGCGGCCGGATCGTGTTGTCGTACATCGTCAGGGCCGAGCCGATCGCCATGTGCATGTCGAGGTACTTGTAGGTACCGAGCCGGCCGCCGAACACCACCTGTGACTCGGCCTTTGCCAGCTCACGGTACTGGAGCAGCTTCGCCCTGTCGTCGGCGGTGTTGATCGGGTAGTACGGCTCGTCGGCCTTGTCGGCGAACCGGGAGAACTCGCGCATGATGACGGTCTTGTCCTCGGGGTAGTGGCGCTCGGGATGGAAGTGGCGGGGCTCGATGATGCGCGTGTACGGGACGTCCTCGTCGGCGTAGTTCATCACCGACGTCCCCTGGAAGTCGCCGACATCGGCCACCTCGTACTCGAAGTCGATCGTGCGCCACGCCAGATCCCCGGCGGCGTACTCGAAGTACTGGTCGACGGGACCGGTGTAGACGACGGGCACCGAGCCGACGATGTCGTGTCGTAGGTCGCAGAAGTCGGTGTCGAGGCGGACCTCGATGTTGTCGTGGTCCGCCATTCGGGTCAGCCAGGCGGTGTAGCCGTCGGTGGGCAGCCCCTCGTAGGTGTCGCTGAAGTAGCGGTTGTCGAAGGTGTAGCGCACCGGCAGCCGGCTGATGATCTCCGGCGGGAGGTCGCGTGGGTCGGTCTGCCACTGCTTGGCCGTGTAGCCGCGGATGAACGCCTCGTACAGCGGGCGTCCGATCAGCGACACCGCCTTCTCCTCGAGGTTCCCGGCCTCGTGGCCGGCGATCTCGCCGGCCTGATCGGCGACCAGCTGCCGCGCCTCGCCCGGCGACATGGAACGGCCGAAGTACTCGCAGATCGTGGCCAGGTTGATCGGCATCGGGTATACGCGGCCCTTATAGGTCGAGAAGACCCGGTGCTGGTAGCCGGTGAACGAGGTGAAGCGGTTGACGTACTCCCACACCCGCCGGTTGGAGGTGTGGAAGAGGTGGGCGCCGTACTGGTGCACCTCGATCCCCGTGTCGGGGTCATTCTCGCTGTAGGCGTTGCCCCCGATGTGGTGCCGCCGGTCGAGCATGAGGACCTGCAAGCCGAGCTCGGCGGCGCAGCGCTCGGCAATGGTGAGGCCGAACAGGCCGCAGCCGACGACGGCGAGGTCGACCTTCACGAAGTCTCCGAATCGGGGTTGAGGACAGCCCATTGTATCGAGGCGGTCGCCGTTACCTGTCCCGCGACGCGGGGATGCCGCGGCGTGCGATGAGCCGCCGGTACGCCACCCGCCGGACCGGCTCGGGCACCAGCCGATAGCCACCTCGCACCGTGACGTTGCGCCAGTACTGCCGTCGAGTGGTGATGCCGAGCTCCAGGAAGCGCCGCTGCAGGGCGAGCTCCGAGCGCAGCAGCGCCCGACCGCCTCGACGGGCGTACGCTCCGGCGCCCACGCGGTAGTAGACGAGCGGCTCGGCGACGTTGGCCGGCTCGGCGCCGTGTGCCAGCATCCGGGCGAACAACAGGTAGTCCTCCATCAGGGGCAGTCCCTGGTAGCCACCGACGGCCTGCACCACCGAACGCCGGTAGACGATTGTCGGGTGGTTGAACGGGTCGCGGAACCGGGCGGCGGAGCGGATCCACGCCGGGTCCAGCGGTGGGATCCGGGTCAGCACGACGTGCTCGATGTCGTCGACGAACTCCATCAGCGCCGATCCCACGATGTCGGCGCCCCGTTCGACCATCGGCAGCTGCACCTCGAAGCGCTGCGGTACCGACACGTCGTCGGCATCCATCCGCGCCACGACGTCGTGCGCGCAGGCGGCCAGCCCGATGTCCAACGCGGGTCCCAGGCCGGTGTTGTCCGCGAGGCGTACCAGGTTGACGGCCACCGGGCTGGTGTCGGACAGCTCCTGGAGCGTCGTCGCCAGCTCGTCCGGCACGGGGCCGTCCTGGACGATCACCACGTCGTCCGGCCGGCGGGTCTGGTCGGTCACGGTGCTCGTGAACGCCCGGCGCAGGAAGTCCGGCCGGTCCCGGCCGTACACCGGCAGCAGCAGCGAGAACGGCACCCGCTCAGCCATGACCTGGCCGACCGGGGTTCGGGGCGGCGGGTACGGCTGCCAGCACGTCGGCGGTGGCGCGCGGCCCTCGGCGGACACCGGCGACGAGCCCGCGGCCAAGTGCCCGGCGCAACGTCGTACGGTCCGACGAGGCAGCGAACGTGACAGCCCACCTGCGCAGGGTCGAGCCGAGGTAGATCACCCGCTCCAGCGGGTTCAGTCCGGGGCTGCGGGTGAACAGCCACACCTTGTTGCGCACCTCGTACCAGAACCGCTCCCCCGGGTCGGTGTCGGTGGCGCCGAAGGTGCGTGTCTTGTGCACGACCACGCTGTCGGGGCACAGCAGCCCGACCCGGCCGCGCAGCAGGCGGGTGGTGTACTCGAAGTCGTCGTTCCAGAGGAAGTAGTCCGCGACCGGCAGGCCGCGTTCCCGCACGGCGCCCGCGTCAAGCGCGATCGACACGAACGAGGCGGAACGGATCGAGACGGCACCGACCTGCCCCGCCCGCCGGATCTCGTCGCGGCGCGCGCCGAGCTTGCGGCGTGGGGTGTTCATCGGGTGGTCCCGTCCGTCGGTCCACACCACACGGCTCGCCAATAGGGCCGGCGGGGGGTGCCCCGGGTAGCGGCTGCGGGTCGACAGCAGCGCTGCCAGTGCCCCCGGCCGGGGGACGGTGTCGTCGTCGAGGAGCCAGATC
>Ga0136632_10000295_pt1 | contig 13876 bp, 18 predicted proteins | sample AntDrymUQ6112106_2_FD_104670 | JGI IMG/M metagenome (GOLD analysis project Ga0136632, IMG submission 104670) | Polar desert sand microbial communities from Dry Valleys, Antarctica - metaG UQ611 (21.06) | ecosystem: Environmental > Terrestrial > Soil > Desert | place: Antarctica: Dry Valley...
AATCACGACAGCTGAGGAACTTCCCCTGTGACGGAGCCCAAAACGACCCAATCTTGTGGGATCGCAATGGGAACGGGGTCGCCGATCTCCTGCTGCTGGCAGTTGACCGGACGATGGCGGGGCCCCAATGTGGTGCGGCGAGAGCCGCGCACGACGATCCCACCGGCTGGGAAGGCGTTCGAGTGTTCACGATGAGTGACGACCCGGCGGACCCCTTCGCCACCATCGAGCAGGTATCTGCCGTGTACACCGACTGCGGGGCACACACGATCACCGCGTGGCCCGACCTGAATGCCGACCGGCTGGTTGTGTACGTCTCGTCCTACCCGCTGCGGCCGGGGCCAACATGCGGTCCGGTGAACGGACCGGCTGCAGGTGAGAGTCCGCTACACGAGAAGATCTCGATCGTCAAGGTCCCTCTCGGCAATCCAGCGGCTTCGTCGGTCATAGCGGAGCCTCCTATCTCGTACCCGGACGATCCCGATGGCATCTTTGACATTGAAGAGCGGGGACTGTCCGCTCCAGGTGTTCTAAACGACCTGATCGGCTGTCACGACATCTCCGTTGACCTCAAGCTGCACCTGGCGGCAGCGGCCTGCGCCGAGCAGGGACAATTGTGGAGCGTCAACGCGAATGGAATCCCCGACACGGCCCACCCGATCTGGGTCTCGGACGATGAGATCAGTAGTGGGGGAACCGGAGACATCCCGGGCGCGATCGACTTCTTCCACTCCGCAACATTCAGTAACGACGGAAGCGTTGTGAACTGGATAGACGAATCGTTCGGGGACGGCTGTCCACCTGAGACCAATTGGGAAGAGAGACCTTGGCACTCTGCCGGCACTTTCGATACGGGCCGGATGTTCTTTGCCGATGGGGCCACGGGTTCGTTTCTCAGCGAATTCATGATCCCGAGGCCCGAGCCGGGTGCGTACTGTTCCGCCCATATGGGGCTGCCGATCGCGACCTCGCACAAGGACTTGCTCGTCAATGCGTGGTACATGGGCGGCGTCGACGTGATCGATTTCGACGACCCGACAAAACCCAAGGAGGTCGCCTACTACGACATCGCACCCGATGGGGCTACCGGATCCGATAACTGGTCTGCGTATTCCTATGTCGGTCCCAACTTCCGTACCGGACGCGGAATCCCCGTCTACGCATCGGACGGGGTCCACAGCCCGGATACGGCAAAGGGACTCTTGGTTTTCCGGACGAATGTCGGAAGGTTCGGTAAACGTGCGCTGGATCATCTGAATCCGCAGACGCAGGAGTAGAGCGTCACAGTCGTAAGCTGCAAGAAGTAGCAGAAGGGGGCCCTCCTACAAGGGGGCCCCCTTCTGCTGCAGGTAAGTGATTACCGGCACCGGATTCCTAGTCCGAAGCCAACAAATGTCGGTGATTTGTTTCTTAAGTAGTCAGGCGGGGTCTTATTTCGATATACCGTTCTATTCGTAGGGGGCACTGTGTCTCCGGAGAGTCCCTTACCGCCCTATTACACATATATCCTCGCCACGCTCCGGGTTGCACCAGACCTTCCGTCGGCTTGGCATCACCCCCCGGGCGATTGCACTGCAGAGCAGATCGGGCCCACCCTAGCGCACTGGAACGAAATGGTTTCTGGGGTGGGAGGAAGGTGACGGCCGCGTCACCTTCCTGGAAACACTTCCACGCTGCGTCCGTTTTGTGACCTTGCCACGAGCGACGCACGGTAGGACACTGCGAAAGCGCAGGAGGCCTGTGACGGGCCAGGCCAAAGCGTCCTCCACGAGGGTTGATCCCTCGGGGCGGCGTATCTGGCCCCTCGATCGTGACCCCCGCCGCGACGTGATGCTGGTTCGACACAGGAGGATACGGAATGAGCAACAAAGCGGTCATTAGCCTTGCAACGGGACTGGAGGACTCCGAAAAGGTGACGGTGGCGTTTCTCGTCGCGGTGGGAGCCGCCGAGAAGGGACGTCCTACCCTGATGTTCCTCACCAAGGAGGCGGTCCGGGTCGCGATCCCGGAGTACGCCCACGCCGTCGCATGCGATGGCTGTCCACCACTTGCCGATCTGATCGGCCGATACGAGAGTGCGGGCGGTCGCTTCCTGGTGTGCCCGATCTGCTTCGACGCGCGCAAGCTCGATAAGGACAACCTTCTCAGCAACGCGGAGATAGGGGGCACTGTCCCCATGTGGGACTGGATCGGCGACGAGGCCGCGACGACCTTCAGCTACTGAGGCCCGGGGGGAGCTGTAGGAGGTTCACGCAGCAAGAGCGGCGCGTCGAACGGATGACGCGCCGCTCCTATTTCGCCAGTCGGAGGGTTACGCTCGCCGAGGTCAACCATCACGCTTGATTCGGGTGCGAGTCGGGCGGTTCGTTCTTGAGCGCACGTATCGCGTAGCCGGAGGTGCCGAACTGACGCGCTTTTTCTTCACCGCTGGCGCCACCAAAAGTGTCGACCTGACCCGCCAGTACTACTTCGACCAGACCTGCACCGCTGATCACGGTCTCCCACCCTGCACACGGCAGGGCACCGGCAATTCAGCCGGTCCAGAGGTCGATGTCCTTGAGAGCTGCCGCCGGCACGGGTTTCTCCACACAGATATCCGCGATCGTCATGCGACCACCAGGCTTCAATACCCGATGGATCTCCTTGTAGACGCGCAGCTTGTCGGGGCACAAGTTGATCACCCCGTTGGAGATGACGACATCGGCCCACGCGGAATCGATCGGTAGGTTTTCGATGAGTCCCAGCCGGAACTCGATGTTGTCCAGCTCGAGCTCTCGCGCGAGACGCGTGGCTCGATCGAGCATCTCAGACGTCATGTCGATGCCGATCACTCGACCTTCGGGTCCCACAGCGATCGCGGCAATGAAGCTGTCCATGCCGGCCCCCGACCCAAGGTCCACGACGTGCTCCCCTGCCTGCGGCAGCCCCCAATAGAAGGGGTTCGCGACACCCGCGAACGCCTCGGTCGCTTCTTCCGAGAGTTGATCTAGAGGTGACTCGGGATAGCCCATGCGCAATGCGTGCTGCCGTCCGGTGTGGAAGTGGAACTCGGTCGTCGGTGTATCAGCGACCTCGCGGTATTTCTTCTTTATCTCTTCCCGAAGCGCATCGACGTCGACAAGTTCGATGATGTTCGCGCCGAGCGTTCCCTCGGTCACTACGTAGCGTAATCTTGCGCGGTTTTGCTCTCGAACTCGAACGCCACGAAATCCTCGTCCCCCAGCACCCAGGCATCGTGGCCCGGCTCGATGACGTACGCGTCGCCTGGGCCGACTTCGACCTCCGTGCCGTCGTCATGCGCGATGCGAAGCCGCCCCGACTGCACCGCGCCGATGTGACGCGCCTGGCACGAGTCGGTTCCGACAATCGGCTTGATGCACTCCGACCATTTCCAGCCGGGCTGCGCCGTGAGACGACCGGCACTGACCCTCCCCAGGTGCACCACCGCCACGGTCGACTTGTCCGGTGTCCTCGTCTCGTCGGGAGACTCGAAGCTCTTCTTCTCTATCCCTGCCATCCTCTTGCTCCTCTCGTTCTCTCACCCCATCTCTGCGATGAGGCTCGCGGCGCGCGCCGCTCCAACCGTCTCTACTAACCTGTGATCAACAAGCTTTTCACCTCCTCGGCGACAACCTTGGCGAACCGCGTCAGGTCAGGGCCTTCCGAACCCGGTCTCCTAGCTCGTGCAATCGCTCGACCGGTTCCCTGCTGAAGACGAATCGAACGTGTCGAGGGGCAACCGTCTCTCCCCATGCCGTCATCGGCGTCGCGGCCACCTTCTGTTCGAGAAGTCGTTTCGAAGCGTCGGGTGGCGAAATGTCCATGGCTTCAGTGTCGAGGAGAAGGGCCCACCCGCCGGACGCGCTGATGGCGGGCAGTCCCTCCAACTGACCCATCACAACATCACGGCGACGTTGGAACTCTGCAACCGCAGTGGTCAAATCGGAGGGATCCGAACGAAGCGCAGCGATCGCTCCAGCCTGGCAGAACCCGCTGGCGACCAACCCATTGTAAATGTGCACCATTCCGATCGCGTCGGCCGTGTCAGCATCGCTGACCACCCATCCGACTCGCCAAGCGATCATGCGGTACTCGATCGAGACGGTACCGAGATTGACGGTCCGCTCGCGCATTCCCTCGAACGAGACTGGATGTATCAGTGGCCGTCCGTCGAACAGGATGCTCTCCATGAACGGCCAGTAGATGAGGTGCAGATCCCTCTCCACAACGAGATCAACTATCGCCTGCCACTCCTTCTGATTGAAGACCATGCCGGAAGGAAAGGTTGGATTCTGAAGGAATAGCGCTTTGGTCGCTGGGGTGACTGCCGCGCGAAGACTATCGACGTCGAGTCGCCACTGTCCGTCTATCACTCGGCATCCTGCAAAGCGCGGGATCGCTCCAGCGAGGCGGACGCGGTTGATCATCCCTGCATAAGTGGGATCGGTAAGGATGACTTCATCACCGGGGTCTGTAGTGGCGAGCAAGGAATCCACCATGCCGCTGCCATCCGAGGTCGTGATTGCAATCTCCGAATCGGGGTCGAAGCGCACGCCGCTGCGCCGCTGAAGGGCAGCCAGCTGTTGTATTCGCGGGGTCCTATGGCGTCACGTGTGACTTCAACCACGCCGGGAGGGGGCGGCACATCCGTGTCGAGGTTCTCCATGCGGAGAATCTCAGGATCGTCACCCGCCGCTGCGGCGACCTTGTCGATGCCGAATCCGGTGACGTTGTCAAGACGTCGAGCACGCACGCCCTCACCTCCCATTGAACCATTCGCACCTGCATAGGGTCGCGCCCGCCGCCGGGAGAAACAAGAGGGAGAGGTCGGGGACCTCTACTCCTCTCCCTTCCCGACGCCTGGTATGTGGGAATATGCGGCGTGTGATCCCGGGCCCTACTCCTCTCCCTTCCCGACGCCTGGTATGTGGGAATATGCGGCGTGTGATCCCGGGCCCATTGGGCGTGTGATCCCGGGCCCATTGGCTGCGAGTAGACGCGTCTCATTGCGTTTCTCGGCTCTCTTTTCGAGCCTTGTCCTCGTTGCGGCAGCTTCCTGTACCGGCGCGGGAGATCGAGTGGCCGATGAAGCGGCATCAGACGGCGGATCGACATCGACTCCTGCGGAAACAGCAGCCAGCCCCTCCGCCCCTTCGGAAGAACCGACGTATCAAGCCGAGATCGAGGTTGGAGCAGAGCCCGGGTATGTTGCGATCGGCGACGGGTCCGTTTGGGTCGGCAACCACGTCGAGGGATCCGTTTCGCGGATCGATCCATCTTCAGACACCGTTATCGAGACGATCCCGATCGCGGGAGAACCTACCGGCATGCTCTTCGCCTTCGGAGACGCCTGGACGTTCGGAGCGATGACCGGCCTGCTCCAACGTATCGATGCTGCCGAGAACAAGGTCGTGGCGCGCATCAGGCTCCAGGGAAGAGGTGGTGCGATAAACGGGCTTGCGGCGGGTGCCGGTTACGTGTGGGCGGCTGAAGACAGCGGATCCGTGTATCAGATCGATCCCAGGACGAACCGGATCGAAACCAGGATCCGAGTGCTGCGTTCGGGATGTGGGCCGAGCGGTAACCTCACTTTTGCAGCGGGATCCATCTGGTACGCGTGCTGGGACCAACCGTTCGTGTGGAGGATAGACGCGGCATCGCGAGACATCGAGAGCAAGATCCGCGTTGGGCCTATGGCAGGGAGTCCCTCACCCGGCAAGGGAGCGGTTTGGATCCCCCTCATGAGCACCGGGGTCGTGGTGGCCGTGGATCCGGCCACGGATCGGTCGCGGAAGAGGCTACGCGTCGCCGATCAGGTCGAGCAGGTCCGCGTCATGGGTGGCGACATGTGGGTCCGGGCGAGCGACACGGAGTTGCTTCATGTGGACCTCAAGAAGATGAAGGTCTCCGACCGTTACGAGTTGCCGCCGGCTCCGATTCCCGGAGGAGGGTTGGCACTCGGTTTCGGGTCCGTATGGGCTGCGAACTTCGGAGAGGGCACCGTTTGGCGCATCGCTGCCGCGCGCAGCTAGTCAACAGCGGTGCCGGCGGGGGATGTCTCCTCCACCAACACAGAATCATTCGCCATTGACCGACAACGCCCCAAACGCGACCGACTCGATTCACTGGGTTGGAGGGGGCGCCGCTGGCGCGGAGACCTCTGATAGCAGATTTGTTATCATATCCCATGGACTCCGGCCGAACCCTGCGCTTGGCACGGCGGCGGAGGGGACTCACGCAGCGGCAGCTCGCCGCGCGTTCGGGCGTTCCCCAGTCCGCGATCGCCCGGATCGAGTCCGGACGCGTCACGCCGCGCGTCGACTCGCTCGATAGGCTGCTCCGCTTCTGTGGGGAAACGCTTGAATCTCGTCCCGCGCGCGGGGTCGGAGTGGACCGCTCGCTGATCAGGGAGATGCTGCGGCTGTCACCCACGGAGCGACTGAAGTCCGCTTCCATCGAAGCCAACCACCTCGCTCGCTTGCTTCGCTCAGCCCGATGACGGGAACCGACTTCTTCGGCGTCCTCGAACTTCTGGTCCGTCGCGAGGTGCAGTTCGTGCTCATCGGTGGGTTGGCAGCTCGCCTCCACGGTTCGCCGACGGTGACGATGGACATCGACATCTGTCCCGCCCGAGACACGGACAATCTCGGCCGCCTCGCCGGAGCCCTGCGAGCGATGGATGCACAAGTTCCATCGGTAAACGAGACCGTTCCTTTCGAGCTCGACGTCAAGACCCTTGGACGGAGCACGAACCTGACGTTGATGACGTCGCGCGGAGCCCTGGACGTGCTCGGCGAGCCCGCGGGAACAGACGGGTACCGGGATCTCGCCGCCAACGCGATCACGCTCGAAGTCGAGGGACTTAAACTGAAGGTGGCGTCGCTCGATGATCTCATGCGGATGAAGGAAGCATCCGGACGGCCCAAGGATCGGATCGAGTTGGAGGTGCTGGGGGCCCTCAGGGACGAGCTCCAGGGCTGAGACGGCCAACTATGCTTGGGCGAATATCGATGGAAGCATTCCGCGGGGCCACGCGAACGTGAACGTGGATCTCGTTCGCTCCGACCGGCCGTTGTGGTCGCAGGACGATCGAAACGAACCCGGATGAGCAGAAGACTGGGCCCGCGCACCCTGGAGCAGGTTGCCGGCGCGGCGTTGATCGCGAGCATCGTACTGGTTGCAGTGGCGTTGGTAGTCGTGTTCGTCGCCTCCGACGCGTCGACATCGGTCCTGGTGCTTGCCGTGGCTGCGACCCTGGGTTTCGTCGTCGGGATGTTCGGCTTGCGACGTCGGGCTACCGAACAGGGTGTTCGACCCTTGCTCATTGCGTCCGCTATGGCGATGACAGCGACAGTCGTCGGGACGACGGTTCGAATCTCGGGAGTCGCCTTAGGCGTGCCGGTGGCGGTGATCACCATCGTGGTTATCGCGCGCAGCGAGTGGAGGCTCGGCGACACCGGCATCTTTGCGATCCTCATGGGATCGGCCGCGGGCGCGGCCTACCTCCTTGCTGCAGCGCTCCACCCCAACACCGGCAGCTATGGTGATCAAGGTGCGATAGCGCTCGTCTCCTTGGGCGTAGCGTTATCGTCGGCCGCCGTTGCCCTCATGCATGATCTGCCTCGAGGTGCACGCCTGCTGCTCGCCACGCAGTGTGTTCTAGCCGCGATCTCTACGGTGGCTCTTATGGGTGCGATGAGTGGTGGCATCCCGCTACTAGTTGGGCTTGTCGCTGCAACACTTGGAGGGGCGGGATGGATCTGCGCCGGCATCCACCTCTGGCACAACTCGCCTAGAACGGTCGTGCGCTGACCGACCCTTGGCTGAGGCATCGCACTAGTAGTCCGAGTCAAGCTCTTCGGCGTCGCTATTCGCTGACCAAGACAAGACAAAGTGTGGGGGACGGGATCTTCTCATGACTTGCGTCGGTACGCATTCCGGCCCTCGCGCTCCCGAGCAGTTTCAGTTGTTTCCTTTCGAAGGGCGACAACCGGACTGATCGAGCCACGTCGTTCCCATTCCACGAGAATCTCCGAACAGATCGGTCGTCATCTCCCGGGTCTGGGCCAGCCTCGGGGAGCGCAGGGCGATCCATGTATGCAAGCAAGGACCGAAGTTGCGATTCAGTCATTTGGATGTTGAGGTTGAGATTATCGACATGGACCGTCGCAGCGGGACGATGATCGCTTGCTGCGACCGATCGCTCGAGAGAGCGATTCCAGAGCATCTGAATCATGGTGAAAAGAAACATCACGAACCCACCGACGACGATGAAGAACCCGGCGAGGTAATACAGGGTCATGGCCGAGCTCCCAAACCTGGCCACGAACCGGACCAGCCCGTCAAGTAGACCTTCGATCATTTCGTTCCATCCAATGCGCGCTCGATGCTCATGGTCCTCCATCGCGTGGCGTTCGCACCTTGCCGGGGCAGGTTGCGGCGGCGTCATCGGCCAAGTCCCTCAACCGCTCTTGATGGCAATACAAGGATAACTCGCTCCCGTGACAGAAAGGCGCTACGCCTGCGGCATGGTGCTGCTGCCCCGCGATTTCTTCTTCGCCTTCTTGGAGGCCCTTTTCTCCTTCAGGTTCTTCTTGGCCTGTTTCTTGTCGCTCTAGGCGCCCTTGTCCTTGTTAGCCATGTGATCCTCCCGTGCAGACTGCGGACTCCTGATTGCCCACCATCATCCTTCGACGAACGACAATTGTCTGCGATTGGATTCTCTCGCTCGAGTCAGCACTCGAAACTCGTTACTGCCCTGCTCGGCAGATGGTCGGTATCGTCGCTCCAAGAGTCCTGGTATCCCAGGAAGTCGGCGACCACCTTGCAGGTCCCCGGCGTCGGGTGGGCGAACGACGTGGCGGTGAGCCGACGCCTGTGAGGTCTAGTCCTCTAGATCGCCACCAGCGCGGCTCCTGACTCATCCCGTGCCGATGAGCTGCTACAGGATGCCGACCTGATGGAAAGGTCCGCTGACATGGCCGCACCCGGAGACTGGAGCTCCCATCACAGCAAGAGCCTGCACTTCAATCAGAGGATGCGACACCAGGGTAGGCGTCGGCCCAACAAGCCAAAGAGTGAGTAAGCCCGCCCTCGGAGCGTAGCGACTTGCGCATGGTCCCGTGTCACCCGAACTCGGCGTTAGACCGTTCCCGCCTCCAGGAAATCCTTCAGAGTCAAGTAGTCGTTACGGAACTGTCGCTCTGCCTGAGCTCCGACGAGCGGTTCCGCCAGCTTGAAGAAGCGTCCAGGCTCGCCTTCGGCCACCACCTTGATGCTCGTTGCGCCATCCACGGATTCGAGCGTGTGGCTGATCGCGAACGGGATCGGTCCAGACACCGCTCTGAAGTCGGCCCTCTTGTTTGGCTCGAAGGCGGTGACCTCAACGCTGGTCTCGAAGCGACGACCGAGAAACTTGCGAACATCCGTCAACTTGGTTCCTTGCGCCATCGCGCCTGGAGAGTCCTGCCTAGCTTCCAAGACCATTGATTGCCACTCAGGAAGTTTCTCCGGGTCGGTGAGGTAGGCGAACACCTCCTCCACGGGCCGGTTCACGACGACGGTGAACTCGAAGTTGATCATCGCTTTACCTCCAGAGTCGGCCTTCCGAGCGAAGGGAGCGTGAGCGAGCCTACAGTGCGGCCCGCGACGTTGGTTTCGGAGCAGTCCTCGAACACTATCGAGCCCCGATCCCGGCGACAGCGGCGCGGTGATCAAAACAATATCCTGAAGAACCTCGTAAGTCGTGGAGAGGAAGGTACGCCCTAAATGCAGCATGAGACGCGAACGCAACGCTGGCAGCTGCAAGGACAGATCCGGATGTTGTTCTTGACCGCGATGGCGCTCTTCACGGTCACTGTGCTGATCGGCATCCTCAACGGACTGGACCTAGTGGACTTCAGTCATAGCCAGCTGTTGACTCACGTCCATGCGGGTACGCTCGGATGGATCACTCTCGCGGTGTTCGCCGCCACTCTGTGGATGTTCTCAGAGGGTCGCACTCTCGACGAACAAGAGCTGATCCGAGCGCGGCTCTTCGCCAATCTGGCGGCCGCGGCGATCGCTCTTTACGTCATCGCTTTTCTCATCGGTAACACGACTCTGCGCGTAATCATGGGTGCGCTTGCCTTGACCGCCATCGGGTCGTTCATCGGGTGGGCGATGCGCCAAAGAAGGCACGTCGAGATGACGGTTCCGCGCTTGGCGATCCTCGCTGCCCTCACGAGCCTTCTGGTCGGAGCGATCCTTGGTGTGCTGCTGGGCCTCCAAACGGCTGGAGTGGATATCTCCACTCGCCTGTTCGGCGCGCATCCCGCCACGATGGTGATTGGTTACCTGCTCCTCGCGGGCATGGCGATAGCGGAGTGGCGGTTGGTTCCCTCACCCAAAGCCATCGGTGAGGATCGGGCAGGGATCGTGCAGGTCGCCCTACTGTTCTTGGGCGGGATCACGTTGATGCTCGGCATTCTGCTCGATGTCTTCCCGCTGCTAACGCTCAATGTGCCGTTCGAGCTGATAGGGATAGGCATCTTTCTCGTCAGACTTCGGCAACCCTTGAAGAGGGCTGGATGGACATCGGCGGGAAACACCCGCCTGTTCGCGCTGAGCGCGTTGTTCTTGGTCGCGAACGTTCTGTTGCTCGCATACTTGATCGTCAACTACGCGGACGACTTCGAGGCAACCCCCTCGTGGCTGTTCTTTGCTCTCGACCACTCCGTCTTCATCGGAGTCATGACGAACGCGCTGTTCGGATTGGTCGACGAAGCTTCGGGAGGGGCTCTTGCAGCACGAGCATGGGCCACCCAGGTCGCCTTCTTTGGCATGAACGCCGGACTGCTCGGCTTCGTTGTGGGTCTGATGACCCAGGAAACGGCGCTGAAGCGTCTCTTTGCGCCGGTCATGGGAGTCTCGATCCTCATCGTCATGGCGGTCTTCGCCCTACGCCTGGCAGGTGAGAAGGCGGCCGTTACACCTTGAAGGCGATGCGGGTCGCTGCACACCTTGCCCCACGGTGAGCAAGCGGGATCGGACCCGGTCGTCATCCCCCGGATCTGAATGGTCGACGGGGTGAGCAGGCCGATCCATGTACGCAAGTAGGGACCGAAGTTCCGACTCGGTCACCTGAATGTTGAGGTTGAGATCGTCGACATAGACCGTCGTCGTGGGTCGGTGATTGCTTGCGGCTACCGATCGCTCGAGGGAGCGACTCCAAAGTGTGTGGATCACGGTGACCAGGACATCGCGAATCCCCCGACGACGATGAAGAACCCGGCGAGGTAATACAGCGACATCGCCCAGCTCCACAACCAGTCATCCCACCGTCGAGATAGATCTGGCGGAATCGCTCGATGGAACCTTCTATCTTCCCTATCAACTCCACTACACCAAGCGACAGCTCAAGGCTGCATACCCAGGACTGGATGTCTTCTTGCAGCTGAAGAGGAAGTATGACCCGTCAGGAATCATCAGCAATCGACTATACGAAAAGTACCTCAACTGATGGCCCACCACTCGGCGAGGTGCCACTCCGTCATCCCAAGACCCAACTCGACTCGACGAAACGAGGCCGCTTGTTAAAAGAGCGGGCCCGTTGGTTGCTGGACGTTCTTCCGAGTCACGAGCGAGCTGCGGGCTCGTCCGCTACTTCGCCCAGACGACGAACCTGATCCTCATCGATCCGTCGGCATAGCGCGTCACGAACGTCGAGCGGTCGACGCGGTGCCTCCCGGCCACCGGCGAGCGACCGGCGGATGCCGCCGAGGAGCCGATCGTCGTGGTCGAGTCGAGGTGCGAATAGATCGACGCTAGCTGCTCGTAGTCGTGGGTGTTCGGGTGCATGTTGTCTGCGTCGGGGTTGGATGCATAGTCCATGCACGTGTGGAAATCAGCTCCCGACTCGTCCTGGTGGTCGAGACCGAACGTGTGCCCGAGCTCCTGGCACACCACCGCCGCCCTCCACGTGGGGGTGTTGTATTTGGCGGTGTTGTAATAGGTGTCGTTCATCTTCGTCGTGCCCTTCGTGATGTGACCGCCGGAGGAGAGCCACACGTTCGCGACGCCGAGCCAGCCGTTGTTCCCGTAGGCCGCGTTACAGACTTCGATGCGGCCCGTCACCGCCCGGCACTTGCGCGGCGACGTCATGCCCGCACTCACCCTCGTGTTGACCGGATTCCCGGCGATATCCGCCGACCAGTCGTCCGAGGCCATCTGAAGGTAGGGGTCCCACACACTGCTCATGTTGTCGCCAAGCGTGAGAGTGAACGGATTCGAGGTCCGGGCCCAGTGATAGTTGCTCCACGAATGGGTCGCTCCGGCGGGCTGGATCATCGCCAGCGCCGAGAACAGGGCGACGGCCAGGACAAGCAGGCTTCTACGCACGATCAACTCCCAGGTTGCAGTCAGACACCGAGATGTTCAGTCTAGAATGGGACAAATCAGGACGCGTCACTATACGTAGTCTGCGCAATCCCAGCCCCAACTTGCAGGAGCCTGGGTCTCTGACCACCATGACCAACGCTTCTATCCGTTGTTACGGGCCGCCAACAGCCGGTACGTAGTGAAGTTCCAGCGGGGCTCGGTGCTCCTTTGTCGTCTTACGACTCACTTCCTCGGGGATGCCGACCACAGGCCAAGCAGCGCGAGCAGGATGTTCACCTGCTGAACGACGACCTCGCGTTCGTCGAGCGCAAGGGAGATGAGGCGACGCTCGATCGTCGTACCACCCCCAGGGACCGTGAGCAAAGGCCCGTCGAAACGACCCGGCCACGACCTCACCAAACTCACCGCTCAGGGCGTCTTCGTCGACATCGGAGATGATCGAACGCAGGACCTCGACGATCTCCTGTGGGGCGATGTTGGCCATCGCGTGAACCCGCGGCCTCATCCACTCCAGAAGCGCCTCCGGGTCCCTCGCAGCGAGGGGATACTCGATCTCATTGTCCTCGCCCATGCCGGCCGTCCAGTCGAGCCCCTCGGCATCATAGGGAGCGACACCGGCGATGGTGGCCGCCGCAAGCACCCGGTCCGGAAGCAACGCAGTGCAGGCAAGCGCGTGAGGTCCGCCTCCGGACCAACCCGCGGTGACGAAACGATCGGCGCCGAGGTGATCGGCGAGGGCCGCGACGTCCTTCGCGCGACTAGCGGGTCATGGCAGAATGCTATCTGCCCGAGCGATGAAGGTTCCGTACTGTCAGCCAAGTTCGATCTCGTGAGAGGGGAAATGGCCTGGAGACAGGAGAGATCCTCGGCCTACACCACGTAAAGGTTCCGGTAACCGATCTCGCGCGGAGCCGAGCCTGGTACGAGCGCGTCTTCGACCTCGAAGTCCTGCTCGAGTTCCCTGACGACGATGGGTCCGTGCGCGGCGTCGGCTACCGTCCGAAGGGCGGATTCGGACTCTCACTGCGGGAGGACCCCGAGGTCGCCCGGGGCATCTCGGGGTTCAATCCGTTCGCGATCCTGCTTAGGGACAAGCCCGACGTGGAGGCATGGGCTCGTCGACTCGATGATCTCGGTGTCCAACATTCGCCGATCATCGAGGCGGCCATCGGGTGGATCCTGGCCTTCCACGATCCCGATGGCATGGAGCTGCGCTTCTATACCGAGGTTGCCCATGACAAAGGGGCTGGCCTCACCTAGATGGGGCGTGGCCGCAACGGAACCCCTTCACAGACCGAGCGCCACTGAGACACAATATGAAGCAAGCTCGCCGACAGGAGGTTTAGATGGCCCACTCGGATGCATCGAAAGATCATGAGGCATTCCTGCGGACAGTGCCGCTATTTGCCACCTGCGATGCGTCGGAGTTGCGCGCTATCGCAGGAGCAGGTAGAGAGGTTTCTCATTCCGCCGGCCAGGTGATCTGCAAGAAAGGTGA
>Ga0136632_10000297_pt1 | contig 13862 bp, 11 predicted proteins | sample AntDrymUQ6112106_2_FD_104670 | JGI IMG/M metagenome (GOLD analysis project Ga0136632, IMG submission 104670) | Polar desert sand microbial communities from Dry Valleys, Antarctica - metaG UQ611 (21.06) | ecosystem: Environmental > Terrestrial > Soil > Desert | place: Antarctica: Dry Valley...
GGGCGGGCTACGGGAGGGGATCGTCCTCGACCTCCTCAACGGCTCCGCGAACGGCGCGCCGACGAAGGCGCTCGCCGCGTAGCGACCGGTCCGCGTGCCGCTCGGACGCGGGTAGTCTGAGGATGTGGCAAAGGCCCGCCCGGTAGCCGGTTTGAGCGAGCGGGACTCCTACGCGCTCGCTGCAGCGCGCGTGGTCGAGGTCCGGGCCGCGGAGCTCTCCGAGCACGCCGCCGGGGTCCTCGACACCGATGACATCGAGAGCGTCCACGACATGCGCGTCGCCACCCGCCGCCTCCGCGCCGCGCTCGAGGTCTTCGAGCCCTGCTTTTCGCGCAAACCATTCAAGGTGGCGCTTCGTGAGATCAAGACACTCGCGGACGCCCTCGGCGAGCGCCGCGACCGCGACGTCACGATCGCCGCCCTCGACGAGGTTGCGTCCGCGCTTGCGACCTCGGACAGGGCGGGAGTCGCGAGCCTGATCGCGGCTCTGCGCGAGGAGCAGGCGGTGGCGAACGAGACACTCTCCGCCTGTGTCTCCGAGGAGCGGCTCGCAGGACTGCGCGATCGCCTCGAGAAGCTCGCAGAGGACGCCGAGGCGCGCGCCGGCATTGTTTCGGACCCTGCCGATGCCGAGCTCGCGAGCGCCTCGGCCGGCAACGGAGCCGGCCTCCCATGAAGGCCCGCCGGGTGAAGAAGCTCGACCCGCACGGCCCGCTGCTCGAGAACGCTGCGCGGATCCTGCGCGTGCGAACACGCGAGCTGCGCTCCTTCGTCCCCGAGGCGCTCGACCCCGGGCGCTCGGCCGCGCAGCACGACATGAGGATCGCGGCGAAGCGGCTTCGTTACGTGCTCGAGACGACCGAGTTCTGCTTCGGGCGTCCGGCCGAGAACGCTCGCCGCGCGGCGAAGCAGCTCCAGGACGTGCTCGGCGAGCTCCACGACTGCGACGTGATGGCGCCGCGGATCGCCGCCCACGCGACTGAGCTTCGCGCCCGCGACGCGGAGTCGGTGCGCAGCCACGCCGGCGAAGCGGGCGATCTCGATCCTGCGCTCGCGGCACGTGCGCCGCACCGGACCTCCTACCGCGGGCTCGGCGTGCTCGCGGTTCACGTCGAGGCGCGCAGGCGCCTGCTCTTCGACCGCTTCGTCGAGCTCTGGCACGAGCACGAGGGCGCCGGGACATGGGAGCGGCTCGACCGCGCGATCGAGCGCAAGCTCACCGAGGCACGCGAGCGCCACGAGGCGGCTGAACGCGCGGCGCGCGCGGCGCTCGAGCTCGAGCAGGCCGAACGCGGCGAGGCCGAGGCCGCCGAGCGGGCTCGGCGAACCGCCGCGCAGCTCACCGAGGCGCGCCGGGTGCGGGGCGGGAAGGCGGCCAAAGGCGCTCCGCCCGCTCGGGGCGCTCAGTAGCCTCGAGTCATGGCAGGGACCCCCCGCGCCTTTGCCGGGGTGGCCGCGGTTGCGGCCGCGCTCGTTCCCGCCGCCGCGCTTGCCGGAGCCGGATCGGACGGGGTAGGTGACCCCTTCTTCCCGCAGGCGGGCAACCGCGGCTACGACGTCGCGCGATACGACATCTCCCTCCGCTACCGGCCCTCCCGCGACGAGCTCTCGGCGACCACGCGGATCCGAGCCACGGCAGCGGAGGAGCTGAGCGCCTTCAACCTCGACTTCCGCGGCCCGCGGGTGCGCTCGATCAAGGTCGACGGCGCTCGCGCGTTCGGCCGGCGCGAGGGCCAGGAGCTGATCGTCACCCCCAAAGCGGAGATCGGCGCCGGAGCCCGTTTCGGCGTGGCGATCCGCTACGGCGGGGAGGTCGGGGCAGTCACCGACCCCGACGGCTCGCGGGCGGGCTGGTTCAACACCGACGACGGCAGCCTCGTCGCCGCCGAGCCGGTCGGTTCGCCGACTTGGTACCCGGTCAACGACCACCCGACCGACAAGGCGCGCTTCGCGTTCGAGGTCCAGGTGCCGCGGGGGCTCGAGGCGATCGCCAACGGACGGTTCACGGACCGCACGCGGGAGGGCCGCTGGGCGACGTTCGAATGGCGTCAACAGGAGCCGATGGCGCCGTACCTGGCCACGGTCGCCACCGGCCAGTTCCGGATCGAGCGCTCGAAGGTGCGAGGTATCCCCTCGCTCGTCGCGCTCGATCCGCGGGTCGCGGCGCGATCGCGCAAGCCGCTGCGCCGGACGGGGCGGATCGTTGCCCTCTTCGAGTCGCTCTTCGGGCCATATCCATTCGGGCAGATCGGTGCGATCGTCGACGATGCCGACTTCCTCGGCTACGCGCTCGAGACCCAGACCCGCCCCGTCTACGACCGCCCGCCGAGCAGCGGCCTGATTGCCCACGAGCTCGCCCATCAGTGGTTCGGCAACAGCGTCAGCCTCGAACGTTGGGACGAGATCTGGCTCAACGAGGGCTTCGCGACCTGGGCGGAGTGGCGCTGGATCGAGGAGAGCGGCGGCCCGAGCACCGCCCGCAGGTTCCGCGAGCTCTACGAGACGCCCGCCTCGCGGGAGGACTTCTGGAACCCACCGCCCGCGTCGCTCCCCGGCCCGGCCAAGCTCTTCTCGACCTCGGTCTACGTTCGGGGGGCGATGACCCTCGAGGTCCTGCGCCAGCAAGTGGGCAACAGCGACTTCCTCGAGATCATGCGCCGCTGGGCACAGGAGAACCGCAACTCCAACGCGACGATCGCCGATTTCATCGCACTCTCGGAATCGGTCTCCGCGGACGGAGGGCTCTCGGAGTCCGTGTTCGGGCCCTGGCTCTACGAGACGGGCAAGCCCGCGTCTCCCTGAGGGCCCGTGCGCCGTTCACGGGATCGCAACCGCGCGTTCCCAGGCTCGTAACGGGTCGGCGCCCACCGACCTCGAAGATAAGAGTGGAAATAGCAGGCTGAACAGGGGAGCAACGATGATTCCCAGCAACGGTGCGACAGGTGGGGACCCGACGGTCCGGGCTGACATGCACTGTCACTCGACTGCGTCGGAGGTGGCGAAGCTCGGGATCCAGCGCAGCATCGGCCTCCCCGAGTGCGCGACGCCTCCGCAGGAGGTCTACGAGCTGGCCAAGCGTCGCGGGATGCACTTCGTGACGATCACCGATCACGACACGATCGCCGGTTGCCTCGAGCTCGCGGACCTGCCGGACGCGTTCATCTCGGAGGAGCTCACCTCATGGTTCGCGGGCGAGCCGCAGTCGGTTCACGTCCTCTGCTACGGGATCACCCCCGAGGACCACGAGTTCCTGCAGGCGAACGCACGCGAGCTCGAGACCTGCGCCGCGTACCTCCACGAGCACGAGATCACATGCGCGCTCGCGCACCCGTTCTTCGCCGTCGGCGCGCCGCTGACGGCGCGCCACCGGCGACGCCTCGCCGAGCTCTTCCCCGTCTGGGAGACCCGCAACGGCTCTCGGGCTCGCGAGCTGAACATGCCGGCTGCCGTCTACATCGAGACCCACGGCGGAACCGGCATCGGGGGCTCGGACGATCACGCCGGCGTCGACATCGGGCGCACCTTCACGGAATCGCCCCCCGCGTCGACGCCGGAACAGTTTCTACGCCACATCCGCGAGGGCCGCGCCGCGAGCCGCGGCGATCAGGGCAGCGCCGCAAAGTGGGCGCACGCCGCGCTCGCGCTCGCGACCAGGACGCTGATCGCCGACGGCACCGCTGGCGACGGGCCGCTCGAGGCTGTCGACCCCGCGACGGTGCTGTCGATTGCCGAGCGGGTGGTGGCCGACGGCGCCCTCCGCGGCGGCGAGGCGACGGCGGAGCTCGGGGCGCGAGAGGCGCGCGCCCTGCTTCGCGCCTGGCTCGACTCGGTCGAGCTCTCCGCCGAGCCGGGGGGGTTGATCGAGACGATGCAGGAGCACGGCTTCAGCCACCTCGACTTCGCGCGCCGCGCGCGGCGTATCCACGAGCGCAAGCTCCGCGAAGCCGTCGAGTCGGCGAGCGAGGCGGCCGTGTCCGGCGAGGGCCTGGCCGAAGCCGCCGTCGGGCTCTTCGATGCCTGCGTGCCGGCGATCCCGTACGTTCCGGCGACCGCGATCCTCGGCTCGGAGAAGGCGAAGCTCTCCGCTCGCGAGGAGGAGCCCGGACGGGTTGGCCTGGTGATCGACGGGGTCGGCTCGATGCACGGCGTCACCCACACGGTCGAGCGGATCCGTGAGCACGGCGTCCCGGGCTGGGAGGTCGAGGTGATCGGGACCGATCCGAGCGTCGACCGGCGCCTGCCCGCCGTGGCCGAGGTCGCGATGCCGTTCGACGACGGCCTGACGATCGGGGTGCCGAGCGTGCCCGAGCTCGTCACGACGATCGCCGAGGGCCGCTACGACCTCGTCCACCTCGTTTCGCCGGGTCCGGCCGGGATCGGTGCCGCGCTCACCGCGCGGATCGGCGGCCTCGCGGTCTGCGGCAGCTACCACACCGAGCTCGCCACCTACGCCGGCGTGAGGACGGGCGACGCGCGGATCGAAGCTGGGATGCGGATGGCTCTCTCGATCTTCTATCGGGGGTGCGAGGTCGTGCTCTCGCCGAGCCCGGCCGCCGACGCGTCGCTTGTCGGGCTCGGAATCGAGTGCGAGCGGATCGGCCGTTGGGCTCGCGGCGTCGACCTCTCACTTTACGACCCGGCGAAGGCCGACCCGGCCGCTTTTCCGGGTGAGGTCAAGGTTCTCTATGCGGGCCGGCTGACGACCGAGAAGGGCGTCGAGCTGCTCGTCGAGAGCTTCCTGCGTGCCCGCGAGCGCGACCCGCGGCTGCACCTGCTGCTCGCTGGCGGCGGGCCGGAGGAGGCGATGCTCCGCGTCCGGCTCGGGGAGCATGCGACGTTCCTCGGCTGGCTCGACCGCGAGGCGCTCGCCCGTGCCTATGCGAGCGCCGACCTCTTCCTCTTTCCCTCGCGCACCGACACCTACGGCCAGGTGGTGGTCGAGGCGCAGGCGAGCGGCCTGCCGGTGATCGCGGTGGGGGAGGGCGGCCCGCTCTCGCTGATTCGCGATCGGCGCACCGGCTGGCTCTGCGACGCCGAGCCCGAGGCGCTCGCCGCTGCGCTCGCCCAGCTCGCCGCCTCGCCCTACCTGCGCGAGCAGATCGCCGACGCCGCCCGGGCCGAGGTCCGCGGTCGGACCTGGGAGGCGGCGCTCGCCCAGCTCGCCTCGGGCTACGAGCGGGCGCTCGCCTCCGCGGCGCGCAAGCACGAGCCCGTGCCGGTTGCCGAGGCGGCCTAGCAGCCGCGTCGGAGTAGCCTGTGGACGTGGATCCGGTAGAGGCCGAAACGGCCGTCGAGTCGAGCACCGAGGCGCTCGCCGCGCCGTCGCCGGCGGAGCTGCCCGCAGCCCCGGAGCCGGTCGAGGAGGAGGCCCCCGACCTCGAGGACACGTCGCTCTACTTCAACCGCGAGCTGTCCTGGCTCGACTTCAGCGACCGCGTCCTCCAGCTCGCCGAGGACGAGAGCGTGCCGCTGCTCGAGCGGGTGAAGTTCCTGGCGATCTGGGAGTCGAACCTCGACGAGTTCTTCATGGTCCGCGTCGCCAACCTCCACGACCAGGTCGATGCCGGCATGCAGGCCCGGGGCGCGGATGGGAGGAACGCCTCCGAGCAGCTCGCCGCGATCCGCGAACGGGTGATCGAGCAGCGCCCGCGGGCGGCCGTCACCTTCGAGCGCGATCTCTGCCCGGCGCTGGCCGAGCACGGGATCCGGCTGATCGGGGCCGAGGCCGCTGACGCGGGCGAGAGCGAGGAGCTTGCTCGGCTGTTCACGAAGCAGGTCTTCCCGGTCCTGACGCCGCTCGTGATCGGCCACGGCCGCCCGTTTCCTTACATCTCGAACGTCTCGGTCTCGCTCGCCGTCGTCCTGCGCGATCCCGATCAGGAGACCGAGGTCCTCGCTCGGGTCAAGGTCCCGAAGGAGCTTCTTGGGCGGTTTCTGACGGTCGGCACCGACGGCGGCACGCTCGTCACCCTCGACGCGCTGATCGCTACCAACCTCGGTGCGCTGTTCCCGGGCATGGAGGTCCTCGAGCACTCGCTGTTCCGGGTCACGCGCGACACCGACTACGACGTCTCCGACGAGGCCGACGACCTGCTCCAGGCCGTCGAGGAGGAGCTTCGCCGCCGCCGCTTCGGTGAGGTCGTGCGGCTCGAGGTCGAGGCGGGGATGAACCACCGGCTTCGAGGACTGCTCGTGAGTGCACTCGGAATCGAGGACGATCAGGTCTACGAGGTCGACGGGCTGCTCGACCTCTCCGACCTCTGGGACATCGTCGGCATCCCTGGCCACGAGGACCTTCGCGACCCGCCGTTCAAGCCGGTCATCCCGGCGCGCCTCGCCGACCCGAACGAGGACAAGGAGTGCGACGTCTTCGCCGAGATCCGCGAGGGCGACATCCTCGTCCACCATCCCTACGAGTCGTTCACGAGCTCGGTCGAGCGCTTCGTCAAGCAGGCGGTCTCCGACCCCCAGGTGCTCGCGATCAAGCACACCGTCTACCGCACGAGCGTCGACTCGCCGCTCGTCCCGTCTCTGATCGAGGCGGCTGAGCACGGCAAGCAGGCGGTCTGCATGGTGGAGCTCAAGGCCCGGTTCGACGAGAGCGCGAACATCAAGTGGGCGAAGAAGCTCGAGGAGGCGGGCGTCCACGTCGTCTATGGGATCCCGGCGCTGAAGACCCACTGCAAGTGCGTGCTCGTAGTCCGCCGGGAGGGCGACGGCGTGCGCCATTACGTCCACGTCGGGACGGGCAACTACAACCCGAAGACGGCGCGCCTCTATACCGACCTCGGCCTGTTCACCGCCGACCCGGAGATCGGCTCCGACATCGCGGAGATGTTCAACACCTTGACCGGCTATGCGCGCCCGCGCAGCTATCGCAAGGTGCTCGTCGCACCGTTCAACCTGCAGACGGGGATCCTCGCCGAGATCGAGCGTACGATCGAGGCGCACACGCCCGAGCGCCCGGCCCGGATCCGGATGAAGATGAACTCGCTGCTCGACGCGCCCTCGATCAGGGCTCTCTACCGAGCCTCCCAGGCGGGTGTGCCGGTTGAGCTCAACGTGCGCGGGATCTGCGCTCTGCGCCCTGGCGTTCCCGGAGTCTCCGACAGGATCAAGGTTTCATCGGTGGTCGGCCGCTTCCTCGAGCACTCGCGGATCTTCTCCTTCGAGCGACCCGGCGAGCCCGAGCGGGTCTACATCGGCTCCGCCGACCTGATGCCCCGCAACCTCTACAACCGGGTGGAGCTCGTCGTCCCGGTCGAGGACGCGAGCCTGCGGGCCGAGCTCGTCGATGTCCTCGACCGCTCGCTCGCCGACGACACGAACGCCTGGGAGCTCGACGCCGACGGTTCCTGGCGGCGGCTCGGTCCGAAGGGCGAGCCGCGAAACGTGCAGCGCGAGCTGACCGAGCGCCACGCGGCCCGCACCGCGGAAGCGGCGACGATCTAAGCGCTCATGCGCGCTTCGGGTGCCCGCGCCCGGATGATCGCCGAGCCGGCGTGCTCATGGACTCGGTGGGTCTCCTCGAGCTCGATGCGCTCGAGGCCGGCTGCCGTTAGCTCGCGTCTGAACTGATCCGCGGTCAGCGCGCCCGCGACGCACCCGGTCCACTGGCGCATGTCCCGCTTCGTCGCTTCGTCCATCTCGGGATCGGCGACGACGTCGGTGACCGCGAAGCGACCGCCGGGCCGCAATACGCGGGCGACCTCAGCGAAGACGCGCGGCTTCTCTCCCGAGAGGTTGATCACGCAGTTGGAGATGATCACGTCGACCGAGTTGTCGGGGAGAGGGATCTCCTCGATCGTCCCCTTCAGGAACTCGGCGTTCTCGATCCTCGCCTCGCGCTGGTTTCGCCGCGCCAGCTCGAGCATCTCATCGGTCATGTCGAGGCCATAGGCCAAACCGGTGGGACCGACGCGGCGGGCCGACAGCAGCACGTCGATGCCGCCACCGGAGCCAAGGTCAAGCACGGTCTCCCCCTCGTGGAGCTCGGCGACGGCGCTCGGGTTCCCACAGCCGAGCGAGGCGAGCTTCGCCGCGTCGGGCAGGGCCTCGCGCTCCTGCGCCCCGTAGAGGGCCGCCCCGAAGACCTCGCGCTCGGATTCCGCGAGCGCGGGTCCGCAGCCGCATGAACTCTCTTCGGATCCGCAGCAGCCGGTCTCGTCGGTTCCGACACTCCTAGCCGCGGCGGCGTAACGCTCCCTCACCGCGTCTCTGATCTCCTCGCTCGTCCCTAGCTCAGCCATCTGGTCAGCTCCTTCAGCGCCTCGGAATTGACGTAGTAGTAGGCCCAAAGCCCCTGGCGCTCGGAGTCGACGATGCCCGCCTCGCGCAGTGTCTTCAGGTGGTGCGAGAGCGTCGGCTGGGAGACGTCGAAGAGCGGCACCAGCTCACAGACGCAGACCTTGCCGGCGTGCTTTCTCAGCACGTCGACGAGCTGCATCCGGATCGGGTCCCCGAGCGCCTTGGCCACCTGGCCCATGCGCTCGGCGTGCGCACGTTCGATGTCCGGGTAGACGACCGGATCGCAGCACACCTCCCCCTTCGGCCGCTTCTGCTTCGGCGCCAGGTCGAGGGTTGTCATCGGAGGGCGCGCGCCGGCAGATCGAGAATCATCGATCTACATATATCGATTGAAACGACGTTTGTCAATCGAGTAAGCTCGAGGTGAGAGAGCGGAGCGCCACAAGGGCAGGTGGAGGTAGATCGGTGACGACCAAGCTGCGAGAGTTGAACCTCGACGTGATCACGCGCTCACACCTCGAGAAGGGCCTCGACTCGTTGAGGGAGGAGTTCGCCGGCGTCTTCTCCGCGGAGACGATCGAGCGCTACATGGCCGAGTCGCTGGAGAAGCTCGGTGGCGCCCGGCTCAAGAACTATGTGCCGCTGTTCGTGCATCGCTTCGCCAGGGAGCGCCTCCGGGCGCTCGGCCAGGTGGAGGGCTCGATCGCCAAGGACGTCCCGGAGGTGCTGTTCGTCTGCGTTCAGAATGCGGGCCGCAGCCAGATGGCCGCGGCGCTGCTCGACGATGCCGCCGGCGGGCGCGTTCACGTCCGCTCCGCCGGGTCGGATCCGGCCGAGCGCGTCAACCCGGCCGTCGTCGAGGCGCTGGCCGAGCTCGGGGTCGATATCTCGAAGGAGTTTCCGAAGCCGATGACCGACGAGGTGGTGCGCGCCGCGGACGCGGTGATCACGATGGGCTGCGGCGATGCCTGCCCGATCTATCCCGGCAAGCGCTACGAGGACTGGGAGGTCGAGGACCCCGCCGAGCTCGATTTGGAGGGCGTCCGCCGGGTTCGCGACGAGATCCGCGGTCGCGTCGAAACGCTGCTCGAGCAGCTGACGGCGGAGAGGGCCGGCGCGTAACGGGTAGCTTGCCGCGGATGGCGGTTCGGCACACCGCGCGGGGATACTGGATCGAGGAGGCGGGGCCGATCGAGCCCGCCGCCTCGCTCGAGGGCGAGGTCCGAGCCGACGTCCTGGTCGTCGGCGGCGGCTACACCGGGCTGTGGACCGCCTGGCATCTGAAGCGCCTCGAGCCCGAGGCGCGGGTGGTGCTCTGCGAGGCCGAGCTTTGCGGGCACGGCCCGAGCGGGCGAAACGGCGGCTTCTGCAACGCGCTCTGGTTCGGACTGCCGGCGATGCGCCGCCATTTCGGCGACGAGCCGGCGGGGGCGGTCGCGAGGGCCGCAGCCGACTCGGTAGAGCAGATCGGGCGCTTCTGCGAGCAGGAGGGGGTGGACGCCTGGTACCGGCGGGCGGGCTACCTGCAGGTCTCGACCGCGCCCGTTTGGGACGAGTCCTGGGAGGCGGCGGCGAGCTCGGCGCGCGAGCTCGGCACGCCGGGCGCGGTCGCGTCGCTCGACGCTTCGCAGGTTGCCGCACGGTGCAGGTCACCGATCTTCCGCGGCGGCGCCTTCTACCCGCAGGCGGCGACCGTGCAGCCCGCCCGGCTCACGCAGGGGCTGCGCGCGCGGGTACGGGAGCGCGGCGTCGAGCTCTATGAGCGCACGCCGCTAGAGGAGGTCGAGCGACGTGGCGGCGACGTCGTGGCGAAGGCGCCCGGTGGCTCGGTTCGGGCTCGGAGCGCGGTGCTCGCGACAGGGGGGCAGCTGGTTGGCCTTCCCCGGCTGCGCAGGCGCCTGACGCTCACCTCGAGCCACATCGTGGTCACCGAGCCGATCCCCGACGTGCTCGAGGAGATCGGCTGGACCGGCGGCGAGTGCATCACCGACTCGCGCGCGATGATCCACTACTTCCGCACCACGCCCGACGGGCGGATCGCCTTCGGCTGGGGAGGCGGGCGGGTGGTGTTCGGGGCGCGCACGACCGGCCGCGCCGAGGTCGACCCGCACGTCACCGATCAGGTGGAGCGCCACCTGATGCGCTTCTTCCCCCAGCTCGAGGGGCGCCGCGTCGAGCACGCGTGGGGAGGGCCGATCGACGTCTCGCCGAGCCACCTGCCGGTGATCGGCGAGCTCGATCCGGCCGTCCACTGCGCTTTCGGCTACACCGGCCACGGCGTCGGGCCCTCCCACATGGTCGCCCGCTCACTCGCCTCGCTCGCGCTCGACCGCCGCGACGAGCCGAGCCGCCTCGCCTTCGTCTCGCCGGACTCGGTCCGTGTACCCCCGGAGCCCTTCCGCTACCTCGGCGGCACGCTCATCCGCCGCGCCCTGCTTCGCAAAGAGGCAGCCGAGGAACGCGGCGAGCACCCCGGCCCGCTGACCCGGCTCGTCGCCGGGATCCCGGAGCGGATCGGGATCCACATCGGGCGCTAGTCGACCCTCGTGTACGTGAGGTCGAAGTCGGTCTTCCAGGACACGCCGTCGTCGGCGATCTCCCAGCGGCCACGGATGATGGAGCGGCCCTCGTTGAACGTGCCCCGGAAGCGCTGGGAGAATTTCAGCGGCGAGAAGTCCGGCGCCTCGCGCACCAGCCCCCAGACCCCGTCCTCGAAGCTCATCGCATAGATCCGGACGACGCCACGCGAGTCGAAGTAGTGCTGCGCGAAGGACCCGTCATCGGGGTCGAAGCTGATGATCGCGGTGCTGTCCGGAGCATCGGGGTGAGGGATCTCCGATCGCTGGATCAGGAACTGTCCGCCCAGAAGCGGCTCGAACACCGTTCGCCCCACGAGCCCTTCGGCGCCCGGGAGCGTCGTCTCCACTTTCCATTCCCCTACGAACGCCTCCAGCCGCTCCAGCGCGGTACCTCGACGAGTTCCTTTGTCCATGTGGCCATGCCTCCTCACTCGATGATCTGACACTACGACCGGGACGCTGGGTGAAACTCATCAGACTTCGGCGCCGAGTCGCGGCGTACGATCGATCCATGGCCGCGAGGCGCACTGTTGGACACCTCGACATGGACGCGTTCTATGTCGCGGTCGAGCTGCTGCGCCGGCCCGAGTTGAGGGGGAAGCCGCTGATCGTCGCCGGCAGCGGGCCGCGGGCCGTGGTCACCACCGCGTCCTATGAGGCGCGGCCGTACGGGGTCGGATCGGCGATGCCCGTCCCCCAGGCGCGGCGGCGCTGTCCCGAGCTGATCCACTTGCCCGTCGATATGGACTACTACCGCGAGCGCTCGCGCGATGTGATGGCGCTGGTCGGCGAGCTCGGGGTGCCGACTCAGCCCGTCTCGGTCGACGAGGTCTACCTCGAGCTCACGTCTCCGCCCGACCCGGTCGCCCGGATGAGCGGGCTGGTGCGGGCGATCCGCGAGCGGCTCGGCCTCGACGCGTCGGTCGGGATCGGGCCGAACAAGCTGGTCGCCAAGGTCGCCTCCGACGCCGAGAAGCCGCGCGGGTTCGTCGTCCTCACCCGCGAGCAGGCGGTCGAGCGTTTCGCCGGCGAGTCACCGCTGCTGATCCCAGGGATCGGGCCGAAGACGGCCGAGCGCCTGCGCGGCTACGGCGTCAACACGCTCGGCCAGCTTCAGCGCTGCACCGTGCCGGGCCTCGTCGAGCGCTTCGGTGAGACCCACGGCCCCGCGCTTCACGACCGGGCCCACTTTCGCGAGAGCTCGCCGGTTGCCAACCGTGCAGCGAAGTCGCGCTCGGTCGAGACGACGTTCGACCACGACATCGGCGAGCCCGCCGAGCTCGAGCGAGTGCTCGTCCAGCAGTCCCAGCGACTCGGCGAGGAGCTTCGGCGCAAGGGGGTCGCGGGGAGGACGATCGGGATCAAGGTCCGTCTCGACGATTGGACCACGGTGACCCGCGTGCACACCGTCGTTGAGCCGACCAACGACACGGAGCTGATCGCGGCCACGGCGCTCGAGCTGCTGCGCGCCTACGCGCCGCCCCGACCCGTGCGGTTGCTTGGCGTGCGGGTGGCGGCCTTCGAGGAACCCGCGGGCGCCATCGAGCCCGAGTTCTCGACCGCCGAACGGCTCAGCCTGATCTGAGGCTGAGCCCGGCGTCGGCCAGCACCGCCTGCGCCGCGTTTCGCCCGTTGAGGCCGATCACGCTGCCGCCCGGGTGGGTCGCGGCGCCGCAGAGGTAGAACCCCTCCACCGGCGTCCGCGAGCTCAGGCGACGGTCCCACATCTGCTCCGGAAAGCACTCGCCCTGGAAGATCTGCCCGCCGCTTAGCCCGACCCGCTCTTCGATGTCTGGTGGCGCGAGCACCTCGAGGTCCTCGATCAGGTCCGCGAAGCCCGGGGCGTGGCGCTCGATCGCGCCGATCACCTCGCCCGCGGCACGCGCGCGGAGCGCGTCGTCCCAGGCCCCGCCCGCCGGCTCGTACGGGGCGTACTGGCAGAAGGCGCTGATCGTGTGCCGGCCAGGCGGGGCGGGGGAGGAGTCCTCGGCCGTTTGGCAGTAGAGCTCGCAGAACCCGATCCGAAGCTCGCCGCGCTCGCAGGCCTCGAAGGCCTCCTGGCAGGCATCGATCCCGCCCGTGACGTTGATCGTCCCGCTTGCCGGCCAGCTCTCTCCGCCCGCGGCGCTCCAGCGCGGCAGCGCGCTGAGCGCCGCGTTCAGCTTGAGCACGGGGCTCCTGACCTTCCACTCGCGCAGGCGCTCGGAGTACGCGGCCGGCGCGGCGCCATCCCCAAGCAGGCGCAATGCGACCTTCGGGTCCGCGTTGCAGACGACGAGCGGCGCGCGAACCCGCGTGCCGTCCTCGAGCTCGAGCCCTCCGCCGGGCTCGATCGCCGCGACCTCGACACCGCAGGCGACCGTCGCGCCGGCCTCGATCGCCGCGTCGGCGAGCGCGAAGGAGACCATGCCGATCCCGCCCCTGACGTAGCCCCAGGAGCCGGCGCTGCCCTGGAGGTCTCCCATGTGGTGCATGAGATGGATCCACGCGGTGCCCGAATCGCGGGGGCCTCCCCAGGCGGCGATCAGCCCCTGGGGCGCGAGCGCGTCCTTGAGCCGCGGGTCGTGGATGTGGGCGTCGAGCACCTCGGCGATCGAGGCCTCGAAGACGAGCTCGACCAACTCGCGCTCGCGGCCGAGCAGCTTCTCGACCTCGGCGCGCGACGGAGATTCCCCGACCCAGGCGTCGCGCTCACCACAGCGCAGCAGGCGCCGGGCCCGGTCGAAGAGCTCGCCGTAGGCGTGAAAGCCGGCGATGTCCGCCTCCGAGACGCCGAGCTCGCGAAGCCCGGCGTCGGTGCGGGCCGGGTCGAGCCACTGGGTGAATGCGGTCCCGTCCTCGTATGGGATGAAGAGCTCAGGGTCGGCGATCCTGATCTCGACCCCACGCCGGCGCAGCCCGAGCTCGGAGATCACGCGCTCGTCGAGCAGCCCGACGACGTAGGCGCACGGGCTGACCAAGAAGCGCTCGTCGGCGAACGGGCGCTCGAGCGTGCACGCCCCGCCCACCCGCTCCCGGCTCTCGAGCACGAGCACC
>Ga0136632_10000299_pt1 | contig 13842 bp, 13 predicted proteins | sample AntDrymUQ6112106_2_FD_104670 | JGI IMG/M metagenome (GOLD analysis project Ga0136632, IMG submission 104670) | Polar desert sand microbial communities from Dry Valleys, Antarctica - metaG UQ611 (21.06) | ecosystem: Environmental > Terrestrial > Soil > Desert | place: Antarctica: Dry Valley...
AACTGGTGGAGCGAGACCGTTGGCAGTTCATCGCTGCCGAGGTGGAGGGCCGACGCGTCCGTCAGGTGCGTGTGGTCGGTCCGCCCGATGAAACCGTTGATCCGCCCGAACCTGAGCTGGTGCACACGCCCGGCACCGAGCGCACAGCGCCCGGCGACGACGCCGACCGCTAGCGTCCCGGCGATGGAGATCTCACTTGGCGGCAAGGTCGCCCTGGTCACGGGGGCCTCGAAAGGGATCGGCAAGGCGATCGCCGCCGGGCTCGCCTCGTCAGGTGCGAGGGTGATGCTCAGTAGCCGCAAGCTGGATCAGCTGGAGGGCGCAGCGGCCGAGATGGACGGCGAGACCGCCGTGTTCGCAGCGAACGCCGGCGACCCGTCGGCGGCCGAGGCGTGTGTCGACGCCACGATCGAGCGCTTCGGCGCTGTCGACATCCTCGTCAACAACGCCGCCACGAACCCGTACTACGGCGCCACGCTCGACGTCGACGAGGCACGGTTCGACAAGACGTTCCAGGTCAACGTGAAGGGACCCCTGTTCTGGAGCCACCAGGTGTGGGAGAAGTCGATGAAGGCCCGGCCCGGCGTGATCGTCAACATCGCCTCCGTTGGCGGGCTGCGCGCCGAGTTCGGCCTCGGCGTGTACAACGTGACGAAGGCGGCGCTGATCCACCTGACCCGCCAGCTCGCCGCCGAACTGGGGCCGAGTCGCGTCGTCGGCATCGCCCCCGGCCTGGTGAACACCGATTTCGCCTCCGTGCTCGTCGACAACTTCGGCGACGCCATGAAGAACGCCCTGCCGATGAAGCGCCTCGGTGAGCCCGAGGACATCGCCAACCTGGCCGTGTTCCTGGCCAGCGACGCCGCCAGCTGGATCACGGGTGAGACCTACGTGATCGACGGCGGGGCCGGTGTGCGCTCGGTCGGCGTCGCCAGCTGATCCCGTCGCAGCTTGCCCAGCGGCGTTCGCGCCAGGGCGTCGACGATGTGGAGGCTGCGCGGTGCGGCGTACGCCGGGAGCACCAGCTTTACGTGCTCGCGAAGCTGGTCGAGCGTGGGTATCGCTCCAGAGGGCACCACGAACGCGGTGACGACGGCGCCCCATTCGGGATCAGGGCGGCCGGCGACGCCGGCGTCGGCCACGAGAGGGTGGCTGCGCAGCGCTGCTTCGACGGCATCGGGCCACACGTTCTCGCCACCGGTGATGATCAGGTCACCTCGCCGGCCGTGCACCACCAGCCTGCCGTCGCTGTCCCACGAGCCGAGATCGTCGGTGGCGAACCAACCGTCGACGAGCGCCTGGCGACCATCGCGGTAGGCCCTCAGCAGCGTCGGGCCGGCGACCATGATCTCGCCGTCGTCCGCCAGGCGAACATCGACGTCATCGAGCGGCACCCCGTCGTAGACGATCCCGCTGGCGGTCTCGGTCATGCCGTACGTGACGACGGCATTGCCGGGCAGCTCGACCGGCGGCGCAGAACCGCCTAGCACGATGGCCCGGAACGCGGTCGGGTCCACACGTTTCAGGGCGGTCGGCACGAGCGAGACCAGCGTGGCGCCGCTGGCCATGACGGCATCAGGGTCGAACCCGTCGAGCACGGTGAGAGCTGTCCCTGTCAACATTGCCCTGGTGACGACGGAGAGACCGCCGATGTGGGCCAAGGGCAGGCATGCCAGCCAGTGGTCGTCGTCGGTCACGGACAGGCGCCGGCTCGTGATCGCCGCCGAAGCGGCGACGGCGTCGTGCGTGAGGACAACGCCGCGAGGGGCGCCGGTGCTGCCGCCTGTGGCGACCACGAGCGCGTCGCCGTCCTCCACGGGTCGGGATCCAGAGCGTTCGTGTTCCTCGCCGTCGGCGTCGAGCACGGCGGCAGGCGACACGACGTCGAGCACCTGCTTGGCCAGCACCGTCGGATAGCGGCGATCGAGCACGAAGCAGGCATCGCCGGCGTCCCACAGCCCGGCGACGGTATCGACGAACGCCGGTCCACCCGGCATGTCCACCGCCACCAGCCGTCTCGTCATGCGGGCGGGAGTTGCCAGCAATCGATCATCGCTCCATGATGGCCGACCTGTGAACCGTTGGATCGCCGGTGCCCGGCCCAGGACGCTTCCGGCAGCCGTTGTGCCCGTCGGCGTGGGCGCCGCTTGTGCCGTCGGCGTCGGCGACATCGCCTGGTGGCGCGTCGGTCTGGCGCTCGTGGTCAGCCTCGCCCTGCAGGTGGGTGTGAACTACGCCAACGACTACAGCGACGGCGTGCGCGGCACCGACGACGCCCGTGTTGGTCCCACGCGGCTCGTGGCATCCGGCCTGGCGTCGCCGGGCTCGGTGCGCCTCGCTGCGCTCGTCGCGCTCGGCGTGGCCGCTGTGGCCGGGGCTGTGCTGGCCGTTGCCGTGTCGTGGTGGCTGCTGACGGTCGGCGCTGCGGCGCTCTCGGCGGCGTGGTTGTACACCGGCGGCCCCAAACCGTACGGCTACCTCGGGCTGGGGGAGCTGTTCGTGTTCGTGTTCTTCGGCTTGGTGGCGACGACGGGCACGACGTTCGTGGCCATCGAGCACGTGACGGGCCCGTCCGTGGCGATGGGTGCCGGCGTCGGGTTCCTGGCTTGCGCTCTTCTCGTGATCAACAACCTGCGTGACATCCCGACCGACACCGTGGCCGGCAAACGGACACTCGCTGTGCGGCTCGGCGACCGGCGGACGCGCTGGTTCTACGCGGCGCTGATCGCCGCCGCCTTCGGTTGCGCCGGGGCGGCGGCAGGGTGGCGGCGGGAGGTGCTGTTGACGCTCGCCGCAATGCCCCTCGCCATGGTTCCGGTGCGAACTGTCGCCGACGGTGCCGTCGGCTCCGGACTCGTCCCGGTGCTGGGCGCCACGGGACGGCTGCAGATCGCCTACGGGCTGGCGGCGTCGGTGGGACTGGCGCTGGGCGGGTGATCAGCAAGCCAACGAGTCAACACGTCGAGTGTGGCCTCGGGACGCTCGAGGTGGATGCTGTGTCCGGCGCCGGGGATCGTAACCTGCGTGGCGTCGGGCAGGGCTGCGGCCATGCGAGCGGCCACGAGGTGGAACGTGTCGTCGTCGCCAGCGCCGACGAGCAGCAGCACCGGACACGTGATGTGCGCCAGATCGCCCCACAGCGACTGCTGCACGCCCGTCCCGGCATGGCGCAGGCTGGCCGCCAGGCGGGCGGGATCGTTGCGCAGCCGGTGCTGGCGCCCTGCGGTGGCCGGCGTGAGACCTGCGAACATCGGTCTCGACAACCACTCATCGACGAATACCTCGGTGCCGACGTGCTCGACGTGATCGGCCAACCGTTCGTCATTCCGACGCCGCTCTCGCCGAGTCGATTCGTCATCGAGCCCCGGCGAGGCGCCGATCAACACCAGCCGCTGGACCACTTCGGGATGCCCGACGGCGACGTGAAGACACAGACGGCCGCCCATCGAGTAGCCGACGTACGTGGCAGGACCGCCGGCCGCTGCCAACAGCGCAGCACCGGTCTCGAGGTCGGCGTCGGCAGAGGCCGATTCGCCGTGCCCTGGGGCGTCGACGCTCATCACCTCGTACCGGTCGGCCAGCCTCTGCGCAAGTGGCGCCCATGACCGCCGGGTCTGTGTGAACCCATGGACGAGCACGAGGCGGGGGCCGCTGCCCGTGATGTCGGCGGCGAGGCCGTCAGCTGGCACGGGCTTTGTCGGCGAGCCGACGCAGGGCCTTCACGAACACGTCCGGGTCCTGTGCCCCCGGAATGGCCCACGTATCGGCCACCACGTACGTGGGAACGGCCGTGATCCCGCCCTCGCCGGCGAGCGCTAGCTGCTCGTCGACCTCGTCGACACCTCCGTCGCCGGCCAGGAACCGAGCGGCGACGCTGCGGTCGGCGCCCACGTCGGCGGCCAGGTCGGCCAGCACGGCATGGTCACCGACGTCGAGTCCCTCGGTGAAGTAGGCCCGCAGCAGCCGCTCCTTCAGCGCCTCCTGCGACACGCCATGGTCGGCGTCGAGGGCCCACCACAGCAGGCGGTGAGCAGCATGGGTGTTGGCGCGTTTGGCCTTGTCGAGGCGGAAGTCGAGACCATCGGCGGCGGCCACCCTGGTGACCTTGTCGATGATCGCCCGGGCCCGCTCGGGACCGCCGAACTTGCGCGAGTAGGCGTCGACGGCGGGCATGGTGGAACCGATGGGCGCTCCGGGGTCGAGCTGGAAGGGTCGGTACGTCACGTCGACCTCGAGGTCGTCGAGTCGGGCCACTGCCGCCTCGAAGCGTCGCTTGCCGATGTAGCACCACGGACACACCACATCGGACCAGATGTCCACGTGCACACCCGCAGCCTATGCACAACCCATTACCGTCACGCGGCGTGAGTGACGTGCCGTCGAGCCCCGCTGACGTGCAGGCGACGTTCTGCGCCACGCTCGCCGACGAGTGGGTGCGCCTTGGCGTGCGTCATGCGGTGGTCGCTCCTGGTTCCCGAAGCACGCCGATGGCGCTGGCGCTGGCGGAGCATGTCGGCGTGCGCATCCACATCGTGCATGACGAGCGTGTTGCTGCGTTCTACGCGCTCGGATTGGGCCTAGACGCCGGTGGACGCGTGCCGGCCGTGGTGCTGTGCACGAGCGGGACGGCGGCGGCGAACCTGCATCCCGCCGTCGTAGAAGCGTCGCTGTCGGCGGTCCCGATGCTCGTCGTCACGGCCGACCGACCCCCGGAGCTGCGCGACGTGGGAGCACCCCAGACCATCGACCAAACGCACCTCTTCGGCCGAGCCGTGCGCTGGTTCCACGATCCCGGCGTTGCCGACCCCGCCGGATGGTGTGCGTGGCGATCCCTGGCGCGGCGGGCGTTCGCCGCCTCCACCGGCTGGCGGCCAGCCGACGCCGGGCCGGTGCACCTGAACCTGCCCTTTCGCGAGCCGCTGCTCGGGCGCGCCGGGGATGGGCCGCCGGCGCACGGTTTTCCTGCACCGATGCCCGAGGACACCGAGGTGACCACCGTTGGCGGCGAGCTGTTGGCGGCGCTCGACAGACACCGCGGTGTGATCGTCGCCGGCGGCCGTTCATTCACGGGCGGGGAACAGGTACGGGCGCTTTCGGCAGCGTTGCAATGGCCGATACTGGCTGACCCCACGTCGGGCATTCGTGACGCCCCGACCGCGGTGGCGGCCTTTGATTCTCTGCTCCGGAACGATGCGTTCGCCGTTGACAATCGCCCAGAGGTGGTGGTGCGCGTCGGGCGTCCTCCTGCTTCGAAGCAGCTGGCCACGTGGATCGCCGACGCAGCGCCACTCTTGGTGCAAGTCGGTGGTCCCGGCGTCATCGACCCCGACCACGGCGTGGCCGCCGTGCTGGCGCCGGGCTCACTCGCCTCTCTGAGGTTGGGCATGCGAGGCGCTGCTGGTACGTCGTGGATGGCCGGGTGGCAGCACGCCGCCGAGCGTGCCGAGCACGCCATCGCCAAGTTCCTCGGTGACGAGGACGTGCTGAGCGAGCCGGGCGTTGCTCGGGTCGTCGCCGAAGATCGACCAGCCGGCGCCGACGTGGTCGTAGCATCCTCGATGCCCGTGCGCGACCTCGAGTGGTTCGGCGGACCGCTGGCGGTCGCTCACGCCAACCGAGGTGCCAACGGCATCGATGGCACGATGTCGACCGCAATGGGACTGGCGTTGGCCCGTGGACGCCCCGTGGTCGTGCTGGCCGGCGACATCGCCGTGCTGCACGACGCCAACGCGTTGATCGGCATCGTCGGCCGCGACGTCGACGTGCGGATCGTCGTCGTCGACAACGACGGTGGAGGCATCTTCTCCTTTCTCCCACAGGCGACGCAGCTGCCGGAGGACCGGTTCGAGACGCTGTTCGGCACACCGCACGGCGTCGATCTGGAGACGCTGGCACGGGCCCACGGGATCACGTCGTCGACGGTCACGTCGGCTGCCGAGCTGTCGGAAGCACTCGCTCGGTCGGGTCCGGCCCTGATCCGGGTGCCGTCGGACCGGGCCCGCAACGTCGAGGTGCATGCCGGGCTGCATCGGGCCGTGCACGACGCGCTCTAACGGCCCGTGCACGACGCGCACTCGCGATCACTGCAGTGCCGACCGTGGCGATGGCGACTCAGGCGCGCACGAGCGCCGAGAGCATCGCCTGGAACTTGGCCTGTGTCTCAGCCAGCTCGGCGACGGGATCGCTCTCGGCGACGATGCCGCCCCCTGCGATCAACCGCGCCGTGCGCCGGTCGGGCGACAGTTCGGCACAGCGAATGGCCACGGCCCATGTGCCGTTGCCGGCGGCGTCGACCCAGCCAACGGCGCCGCCGTAGCGCCCCCGGTCGAAGCCCTCCACCCGTTCGATGAGTGCCAGCGCCTCCTCCCGGGGATGCCCACCCAACGCCGGTGTCGGCGAGAGCGCTCGGGCGAGGACGGCGACGTGCGGCGCAGGTCGCGAAAGACGTCCTTCGATCAGCGTGCCAAGGTGCTGCACGTTGGCGACGGCGACGATCGACGGCTCGGGCTCCCAGTCGAGGTAACTGCACCACGGCAGCAGCGTGTCGTGCACCACGTCGATGACGACGCGGTGCTCCACCTGGTCCTTCGTGCTCTCGACCAGAGACTCTGCCAGGGCTGCGTCGTGACCCGGATCACCTGTTCGCGGGGCCGTGCCGGCGAGCGGATGCGATCGGACGACGTCGCCGTCTACCTGCACGAGCAGCTCGGGACTGGCACCGATCAACCCGTCGACGAGGTATCGGTAGCTGGACCCGAAGGAGGCCTTCAAGCGATGCAGCACGGCGTGCACGTTGAACGGTCGATCCGACGTGATGGTGACGTCCCGAGCGATCACGGCCTTGACCACCTCGCCGGCGCGCACGGCGTCGCGGGTGGCGGTGACGGCGCCCAGGTAGTGCTCCACGGAGACGCCGGGGGAGATGCGGTATTTGCCGAACTCGGGTCCGGTCGTCGCGTTCCGCCCCACCGGGAACGGCTCGACGTGTGCAGCTTCCTCGCTGACCATGACGTCGGTGACCCACTGCGACCGGTCGGCGGCCTTGCTGACGATGCGCCGGGGGATCACGAGGGACGCCTCGGCGCCGGGACGGAACGGCAGGCACCCGATGGCCAGCGGTCCTACACCGGCGATGCCGGCTGGACCGTCGTGCTCGATCTTGGACAACCAGTCCGCCGCCTCGTCGATGCCGACTCGGGCCGCGACGCCCTGGCCGGCGGCACCGACACCGTCGCGCACGAACAGGAACCCGTCCGATCCGGCCACGTCGTTGAGGTCGACCGGTCCGTCGTTGACCTCTGACAACGGGCGCGTCACGGCGCGCATCAGGCCCTCGTCCCCACGAGCAGCTGCGTCAGCCCGCCCGACAGAAAGTGGTGCGAGACGTGGACGAAGCCGGCGTCGTTCAGCATCGCCAGCATGGCCGCCGGCGGCGGCAGGTACGACACGGACTTCGGGAGGTACCGGTACGCCGCGCCGTCGGACAGCAGCGCACCGATGCGGGGGACGACCTTGCCGAAGTAGATGCCGTTGCCCCAGCGGATCACGGGGTTCGACGGGATGCCGACATCGAGGAGGGCGATCCTCCCCCCTGGACGAACGACCCGCGCCAGCTCAGCGAAGAACGCTTCGAGCTCCACGAGGTTGCGCAGGGCGAAACCACATGTGACGCCATCGACCGCTGCGGGGCCGATCGGCAGGCGCAGGATGTCGGCCTGCACCCGTGGAGCCCCGCTGCGGTCCGCCTTCAGCATGCCGAGGCTGAGGTCGATAGAGATCGGTCGATATCCGGCGCGCATCAGGTTGACGCACAGGTCACCGGTGCCCGACGCCAGGTCGAGCACGACGCTCGCCGGTTCCAGATGCAACTCGGCGACGGTGTGACGACGCCAGCGGATGTCGAGCCCGAACGTCATGACGCGGTTCACGAGGTCGTAACGCCCGGCAATGGCGTCGAACATCTGTTGCACGACCTGGCGCTTCTCATCGCCACGGGGCAGTGTTTCGCGGTCCCAAGACCGGCGGACGTGGTCCGTCACGGCAGCGGGGGGATCTCGGGCGGCGGGATCCGATGATTCGCCGGGCAAGTACGGATCCGTCACCGGGGCGACGGTATCGGCCGGCCTCACGCGTAGTAGCGGAAGATGACCTGGGCCACGCACGACGGCTTGGAGGCGCCGTCCACCTCGAACACGAACTCCATCGTGATCTGGGCGCCTTCGGCGACGTCGGTGACGTCGAGCAGGGTTGCGCCGAGACGCAGCTTGGACCCCACTGGCACCGGTGACGGGAAGCGCACCTTCTGTGTGCCGTAGTTGACGCCCATCGAGATGCCCTCGACCTGGTAGATCTGCGGCCCGAGCTGGGGACCGAGCGACAGCGTCAGGTAGCCGTGGGCGATGGGTCCGCCGAACGGCCCTGCGTTGGCCCGTTCCACATCGACATGGATCCATTGGTGATCACCTGTGGCCTCGGCGAACAGGTTCACCTGCGCCTGCGTGATCTCGACGTAGTCGCTGTATCCGAGATGTTCGCCGACCAGCTCCTTCAGTCCCGCGATGCCGTTGATCATGCGTGCAGCCATCCGCCGAGCATGGCAGGTCGGCAACTGCTCGGTCGTAGCCTGCTGCCGCCCGCATGCTACGAACGCCACCTATGGCCGACCTGCTCACGAGCTATGCCGCACTGCAGCCCGACAAGGTCGCCGTCATCGATGACCGCCCCGGCATGCCCATCCGGACGCTGACGTACGCCGAGCTCGAGGCGCGAGCGAACCGACTGGCCAACGTGCTGTCGGACCAGGGGGTCGGGCCGGGTACCACGTGTGTCTGGTGCGGTCAGAACTCGCTCGGCGTGGTGGTGTTCGTGAACGCCGCCCGCAAGGTGGGCGCGGTCTCCGTACCGCTCAACTATCGCCTGTCCGACGACGAGGCGGAGTACGTCACGGACCATTGCGATGCCACGCTCGTGTACGTCGATGCCGCCCACGCTCCGATGTTCGAGCGCATCCGCGAGCGGCTGGCCAAGGTGTCCACCTACCTGGTGTACGACGCCGGGTTCGCCGGGCTTGCCGTGCCAGAGGGCTTGGTCGACGCGGACGAGCTGGTGGCCGCAGCATCACCGGAGGCGACTGATGGGGCCGAACCGGGGGCGACAATGATCTACACCTCCGGCACGACGGGCAAGCCGAAGGGTGCGTTGCGTCAGGGGGTCGGCAACCCCGCGCAGGTCGGAGCGATGGTGCAGCACATCGGCTACACGCCCGACGACGTGTACCTGACCACTGGCCCGCTGTACCACAGCGGGCCAGGGGGCTTCATGGCGGTGGCCCAGGCGCTCGGCCAGACCGTTGTCGTGCAGCACAAGTTCGATCCGCAGGACTGGCTGCGCCTGGTCGAGCGTTACCGGTGCACATCCACGTTCGCGGCGCCGACGCCGATCCGCATGATCTGCAACCTGCCCAAGGACGTGAGAGACCGCTACGACCACTCGTCGATGCGGATCATGATCGCCAATGCCGCGCCGTGGAGCATGGCGCTCAAGGAGCAGTACATCGCCGAGTTCGGCAACGACTCGCTGTTCGAGGTGTACGGCTCCACGGAGCTCGGTGTCAACACGATCCTGCGGCCAGAGGACCAGCTGCGCAAGCCCGGTTCGTGCGGGATCGCAGCGCCTCTGGTGGAGGTGCAGCTGTACGACGACCAGGGCCAGCAGGTGACCGACACCGGACCGTCCGCCGTCGGCGAGCTGTACGTACGGAGTCCGTCGGTGTTCATGGACTACTACAAACAGCACGACAAGTACGAGGAGGACCACCGCCAAGGTTTCCAGACCGTCGGCGACATCGCCTACCGAGACGACGAGGGGTTCCTCTACATCTGCGACCGCAAGAAAGACATGATCATCTCCGGCGGCATGAACATCTACCCGGCGGAGATCGAGGCTGCCCTGGAGCTGAATCCCGACGTCTACGAGGCTGCTGCGTTCGGCATCCCCGACGACGACTGGGGTGAGCTCGTGCACGCCGTGATCGTTGCCCGCCCGGGGTCGGTTCTCACTCGAGAGGAGGTGACCGAGCACGCCCGCCAGCACCTCGCCGGATACAAGGTGCCGCGATCCGTCTCCTGGTCGGACGAGTTGCCGAAGACGGGCTCCGGCAAGATCCTCAAGCGCGAGTTGCGGGCGCCGTTCTGGGCCGACCGCGCCACGAACGTCTGAGATGGAGCACCGTTCGGCCTTCGTGACACTGGTCGGGCGACCCAACGTGGGGAAGTCATCGCTGGTCAACGCCATCTGCGGCGGCAAGGTGAGCATTGTGTCGGACAAGCCTCAGACCACGCGCCACCGCGTCCGGGGCGTACTCACCCGGCCCGGCGTCCAACTCGTGTTCGTCGACACGCCGGGCTTGCACAAGCCCGTCACAGCGCTCGGCGAGCGTGTCAACGCCACAGCCCTGGAGTCGCTGCACGACGTCGACCTCGCCTGCCTCGTGCTCGATGCCACCGCGCCGTTCGGCGGTGGCGACCGATGGGTCGCCGAACGGGTGGACATGCGCCGGGCCATCGTCGTGGTGAACAAGACGGACCGCGCGACGCCGTCGCAGATCGCAAAGATGCTGGTGGCGGCATCGACGCTCGACGCCCAGGCCTACGTGCCGGTGTCGGCTCGCACCGGAGACGGGCTCGAGACGTTGGTCGATGAGCTGATCGCCCGGGCGCCAGAAGGGCCGCAGTTCTTCCCACCCGAGACGGTGCGCGACGTTCCCGAGGAGGAGTGGGTCGCCGAGCTCGTCCGCGAGCAACTCCTTGCCGTCACGCGCGACGAGCTGCCGTACTCGATCGCCACGCGCGTGGTCGAGTGGGAATGGCCGCACATCCGCGTCGACATCGTCGTGGAGCGTGAGAGCCAGAAGCCGATGGTCATCGGCAAGGGAGGTCACGTGCTCAAGCAGGTGGGCGAGCGCGCAAGGGCCCAGCTACCCGAGGGCGCCTACCTCGAGTTGAGGGTGAAGGTTGACAAGAACTGGCAGCGCCGCGCCGACAGCGTCGAGCGCCTGGGTTACTAGCTGCTTGGTCTCGTTCACTGCGTTCGCTCGAGTGCGCCTCGTCGCTGGCGCTCGCCTCGGCGCCAGACACCAAGCTGTTCACATCCCAGGGGCCGAAGCGGTCACGTGACCGTGGTCTCGCTCCGGGACGGTGCCGTGTCGATGGTGTCGCCGCCGGTGTCGGTGACGGGTTCGATGACGGCCTCGGTGACGGGTACGGTGTCGACACCCGTGTCGGGTCCGGATGCCGACGAGATCAGCGCCATCGCGAAGTCGTCACGGGAAAGTGGTTCGCCCGGTTCGCTGAGCAGATTGCCACGACTCGGTACCGGCACAGCCAGCGGGTCGCCATCGGAGCTGAACGACACCTGGCCCACGCCAGGCCGCACGCCGAGCGTCAGCACGAGTTGGGCGATGACCAGGCGTTGATCCGTCGTGTCGATCTCACTCAGCACCTCGGTGTTCAGGTCGACGTGCGCTTGGCCCTCACGCTCGACGACACTCGTGATCAGATCAGGGACGATCAGTGACTTCAGGCCGGTTCCTGGCGCACCGGCAGGAGGGCCCTCCTCCAGCGCTGCGACCACCTGGCGCAGGGACGCCGGGCGGGCAAGCTCGCGCGACACGTTCGTGAGCGAGATGTCGATCACGAAGTAGAGCTGCACGGGTTCAGTGGCGACGAGCGTGCTCGACGTGACGGGTCCCGTGGCCGTGGCCGTTGTCACCGTCTCGGCGACAGCGGGCGCCGTCGTCGGCACCGTCGTCGGTACGGTCGTCGTGGCGATGGTGGTGGTCGATACGCCGAACGGTTCGTCGGGACCGAACGGCTGGAAGTCGGACTCCCTCGGGACGCCGCAGGCGCCGGATCCCGCAGCGATCAGCGCCGCCGCTGCGACGATGACCAGCAGTCGGCGCCTGCTCATCGCGGTTCGACCTTGATGTCGACGATGAAGCGGGCACCGCCGCCTGGTCGGTCCTCGACCCACGCCTCACCACCGAGCGCCGATGCGTGCTCGGCGACGAGCGCCAGCCCGAGCCCTGTGCCGACGCGGTGCCGGGCGGCACTACCTCTGGCGAACCGCTCGAAGATACGGCGGCGTTCGCTGTGGGCGACACCGGGACCTGCGTCCTCGACGGCAACCGACACGGACCCGCGAAGGTGGCCGCGACCGATGGCGATGCGCGTCGGCCCGCCACCGTGGTTCTTGCCGTTCTCCAGCAGGTTCGTCAGGATCCGCTCGTAGCGCACTTTGTCGATCGTGACCTGGCGCACGGTGCGCTCGCCGACCTCGATCGGGACGTCGGCGAACCCCATCCTGGCAGCGATGCGCTGGGTGAGATCAACGATGTCGGTCTGCTCCAGATTGAGCTCGGTGGCGCCGGCGTCGAGGCGTGACAACTCCAGCAGGTCGATCACCATGTCATCGAAGCGCCGCACCTGGCTGACGACCACGTCGAGCGCCTGCTGGGTGCGCTCCGGGAGCTCGAGGCGGCGGTGGTGGAGCACTTCGACGGCGGCAGTGAGGGCTGTGATGGGCGAGCGCAGCTCGTGACTGACGTCGGAGGCGAAGCGGGCTTCGCGCTCGATGCGCGCCTGGACGGCGTCCGCCATCTCGTTGAACGAGCCAGCCAGGCGGTCGAGGTCGGGATCGTTCTCAGGCTCGAGCCGGGTGTCGAGCCCGCCGGAGGCGATCTCGCCGGCGGCGTCAGCGACGCGGCTGATCGGGCGCAGCAACCGCTTGCTCGTGGACCAGCCGAAGAACGTCGCCAACATCGTCGTGACCACAGTGCCGATGGCGAGCGCAGTGACGACCGCCCGCAGGGTGCCGTCTGCCGGCTCGAGCGGGAACGCCTCGATGTACGTGGTGTCGGCCTCTGGCAAGTACAGGGCGATCGCTACGTAGGGTTCTCCGCCGGCGGAGAACTGCTGGGTGCCTGACTGACGGCTCGCAGCCGCCGATTGCAGCTCCTGTGGCAGGTCGTCGAGCTGCAGCGCCAGGTCCGTAGCGGTGCTGCCGTCCGAGAGCACGGCGAAACCGTCGCGCTCGAGCCGCAGATCGTTGGCGAAGAAATCCGAGATGGCGTCGGGGTCGCGACGCAGCTCCTCGCGAACGCTCGTGGCGTTCGTGAACGCCTGCTGGCGAGCCGACGTGGTGCGCTCGTCGAGCAGGTAGTTGCGGGCGAAGGCGTACGTGACGACCGTGAGACCGACGCCTGCAGCGAGGGCGATGAGGGCGAAGAACAACGTGACGCGGGTACGGAGACGGAGCGCCGGTAACGTCACCGTGTCAGTGTGTCATCAGGTGGGGCTGGCCCCCACACCCCCGCTCGTTCACACCGCTGCCGGTGAGACGCCAGGGGGAGGAAGGCATCTCACCGGGGCAGCGTGAACAACCATCATCGTGAACGTCACGTGTAACGAGCCGCTGCGGAACATGTGTGATTCTCGTAACAGAAGTCGTCATCGTTTCGTCATGTTGGCGTCCTGACCAGCGGCGCGGCCACAATGGGATCCTCGTGAACACGTTGCTCTTCATCGAAGACGATGACCAGATCCGTCTCGCGTTGCGTCTGGCCCTGGAGGACGAGGGTTACCAGGTGTTGGAGGCCATCGACGGGACCTCAGGTCTGGCCACCTTCGACGAGCACGATGTCGATCTCGTGTTGCTCGATCTACGCCTACCAGACCGATCGGGCTTCGAGGTGTGCCGCCAGCTGAGGACGCGCAGCATCGTGCCGATCATCATCATCACCGCCCAGACCGACACCCACGACATGGTCGCCGGCCTCGAGGCCGG
>Ga0136632_10000300_pt1 | contig 13840 bp, 9 predicted proteins | sample AntDrymUQ6112106_2_FD_104670 | JGI IMG/M metagenome (GOLD analysis project Ga0136632, IMG submission 104670) | Polar desert sand microbial communities from Dry Valleys, Antarctica - metaG UQ611 (21.06) | ecosystem: Environmental > Terrestrial > Soil > Desert | place: Antarctica: Dry Valley...
CTCCTGAGTGCTGCGGTTGTCACGATCGAGCTCCTCCCTGCGCACGGGGTCGAGCAGATCCGAGACGACACCGATCACGCGGGAGGCGTCGAGCACGTGCACCGTCGGCCGGCTGTAGGAGGGCGCAATGCGCACCGCCGTGTGCTGCTTGGATGTCGTCGCCCCGCCGATCAGGAGCGGGAGTGTCATCCCGCGGCGCTCCATCTCCTTCGCCACGTTGACCATCTCGTCGAGCGACGGCGTGATGAGCCCCGAGAGCCCGACGAAGTCGCACCCCTCCGCCTCAGCCGTGTCGAGGATCCGGTCGGCCGGCACCATCACGCCGAGGTCGAGGACCTCGTAGCTGTTGCACCCGAGGACGACGCCGACGATGTTCTTGCCGATGTCGTGGACGTCGCCCTTCACCGTCGCCATCACGACCTTCCCCTGGGCGCGCCCGTTTCCGGCCGCCTTCTCGGCTTCCATGTACGGCTCGAGATAGGCGACGGCGCGCTTCATCGCCCGGGCGCTCTTCACTACCTGCGGCAGGAACATCTTTCCGGCTCCGAAGAGGTCGCCGACGATCGACATCCCGTCCATGAGGGGCCCCTCGATCACCTCGAGCGGGCGCGCGTGGGCCTGTCGCGCCTCCTCCGTGTCCGCCTCGATGAAGTCGACAATCCCGTGAACGAGGGCATAGGACAGGCGCTGGCCGACCGGGGCCTCGCGCCATGAGAGGTCAAGCTCGCGCTTCGAGCCCTCACCGCGGACGGACTCGGCGAGGGTGACCATCCGCTCGGTCGCGTCTGACCGGCGGTTGAAGATGATGTCCTCGACGTGCTCGAGGAGGTCGGGCGCGATGTCCTCGTAGACGACCAGCTGGCCGGCGTTCACGATCCCCATGTCGAGGCCGGCCCGGATTGCATGGAAGAGGAAGGCCGAGTGGATCGCCTCGCGGACGGCGTCGTTCCCGCGGAAGGAGAAGGAGAGGTTCGAGACGCCGCCGGAGGTCTTCACGCCCGGGCAGCGCTCCTTGATCAGCGGGAGGGCCTCGATGAAGGCTTTTGCGAACTCGTTGTGCTCCTCCATCCCGGTCGCGACAGCGAGGATGTTCGGGTCGAACATGATGTCCTCGGGCGCGAAGCCGGCCTCGCGGATGAGCAGGTCATAGGCACGGCCGCAGATCTCGACTTTCCGCTCGACCGTGTCGGCCTGGCCCTGCTTGTCGAACGCCATGACGACCACCGCCGCGCCGTAGCGGCGCGCCTCGCGGGCCTTGGCGAGAAAGTCTTCCTCTCCCTCCTTGAGGCTGATCGAGTTGACGATCGACTTGCCCTGCACGCAGCGCAGGCCCGCCTGAATGGCAGACCAGCGCGAGGAGTCGATCATGATCGGGAGGCGGGCGACCTCGGGCTCCGTGGCGACGATGTTCAGGAAGGTCGTCATGGCCGCCTCTGACTCGAGGAGATCGGCGTCCATGTTCACGTCGAGGACGTTCGCGCCGCCGCGCACCTGCTCGAGCGCCACGTCCACGGCGCCCTGGAAGTCGCCTGCCTCGATCAGCGTGCGGAAGCGGGCCGAGCCGGTCACGTTCGTCCGTTCGCCGACCATGACGAAGTTCGACTCCGGGTAGATGGAGAACGGCTCGAGGCCGGCGAAGCGCGTCTCGCGCTTGTGCTCCGGCACCGTGCGCGGCGGGAGACCCTCGACCGCCGCCGCGATCGCGCGTGTGTGCTCGGGGGTCGTGCCGCAGCAGCCGCCGACGATGTTGACGAGCCCGGCCTCGGCGAACTCCCGCAGGAGGCGGCTCGTGTCGGGCGGCTCCTCGTCGTAGCCGCCGAACGCGTTCGGGAGGCCGGCGTTCGGGTGCGCGCTCGTGAAGGTGTCCGCTAGGCGCGAGAGCTCCTCGACGTGCGGGCGAAGCTCCTTGGCGCCGAGAGAGCAGTTAACGCCGACGACGAGGGGATGCGCATGCTCGATCGACGCCCAGAACGCCTCGATCGTCTGGCCGGAGAGCGTGCGGCCGCTCAGGTCGACGATCGTGACCGAGATCCAGAGCGGAAGCTCGGGAGCCGCCTCCTGCGCGGCGACGATCGCCGCCTTCGCGTTCAGGGTGTCGAAGATCGTCTCGAGGAGGAGGAAGTCGACCCCGCCGTCGCGCAGGCCGCGCATCTGTTCGGCGTACGAATCGACGACTTGGTCGAAGGTGACGTTCCGAAACGACGGGTCGTCGACCTTCGGCGAGAGCGAGAGCGTCTGGTTCAGCGGCCCGACCGACCCTGCGACGAACCGGTCGCCGAGCTCGTCCGCCGCCTCGCGCGCGAGCCTGGCACCCGCGACGTTCATATCGCGAACCGCGTCCTCGAGGCCGTAGTCGGCCTGGCCGATGGACGTGGCCGTGAAGGTGTTGGTCGTCGTGATGTCGGCCCCGGCCTGGAGGTAGGCGCGGTGGATCCCGAGGATCACGTCGGGCCGCGTCAGGTTGAGGATGTCCGGGTCACCGGTCACGTCGCGCGGGTGCCCGCGGAAGCGCTCGCCGCGGTAGTCCTCCGGGGTCAGGCCCTGCTGTTGCAGCATCGTCCCCCAGGCGCCGTCGAGGACCCCGATGCGCTCGGCCAGGAGCGCGCGTAGCCGGGTCTCGGCCGATCGTGCAGTCGCCGTCGCCATGCGCGCATTGTGCCGTTTAACGAGAAAAACCCCCGCCGTGGCGGAGGCCTCCCCGTGCAATGCGGGTACCGCTAGGCCGCGCAGGGGCGGCAGACGGTCTCGCTCATCGCGAAGTGGTCGTGCCGGTTGATCGGCTCCATGCAGACGCGGCATTCGCGCCCGCCGTAGCTTCCGACGAGAGCCCTCAGAAGATCGAAGATCATGCGTTCACCTCCCCCCGGACGTCGTTGTGACAACGAGCTCAACGTACCGAGAATGCAGGCCGAGCAAGGCCCGCTGCACGCGGTTAACACCGCTCTAACGTGGGAGCCGAAGCAAGGTCTTCTCGCCGCCACGGCGGGCTCGGCCCGGCGCGGGCTCACGACGCCTCCGAGGCAAAATGATCCGATGCGACGATTCGCATCGGCTACCGGCCGGAGACTGCGATCTTGTTCTCGGCGTGGCGGAGGCGCTGTTCGGCCTGCCAGCGGTCGACGCCCTCCTCGCCCGACTCGGCTCGCTCGAGGAGGGCACGGGCCTCCTCGACCTCGCGCCGCGCCTGCTCCACGTCGATCTCCTCGGCCCGGACGGCGTCGTCCACGAGAACGATCGCGCGATCGCGCTGCACCTTGAAATAGCCGGGCCCCGCCGCGAAGCTCTGCCACTCGCCGCCGGAGCGGATGCGGATCTCGCCGGCCTTCAGCATCGCGACGAGCGGGGCGTGACGGGCGAGGACGCCGATCTCGCCGCTCGCCCCGGGGACGACGAGCCGCTCCGCCTCGCCCTCGTAGGCCGCCCCTTCGGGCGTCACGACCGAGAGGGAGAAGGTTCTCGCTTCGCCGTCGGCCACCGGCTACGCCGGAACGGGCTCGGGCTCGGGCTCGGCTTCGGCCGCAGGCTCTTCAACCTCGTCCGGCTCGCCTTCTTCCGTTCCGCCGCCTTCCTCGCCGGCCATCTCACGGCCTCGTTCGACGGCCTCGTCGATCGTGCCGACCATGTAGAAGGCGCCCTCGGGGAGGTCGTCGTGCTTGCCTTCGATGATCTCGACGAAGCCCCGCACGGTGTCTTCGAGCTTGACGTACTTCCCCGGGCTCCCGGTGAAGGCCTCGGCGACGAAGAACGGCTGCGAGAGGAAGCGCTGGATCTTTCGGGCACGCTGGACGACGACCTTGTCCTCGTCGGAGAGCTCCTCCATCCCGAGGATGGCGATGATGTCCTGCAGCTCCTTGTAGCGCTGAAGGATCTCCTGCACGGCCGTGGCCGTTCGGTAGTGCTCCTCCCCTACGATGTCCGGCTGGAGCGCGCGGGAGAACGAGTCCAGCGGGTCAACGGCCGGGTAGAGGCCCTGCTCGGCGATCGAGCGCGAGAGGACCGTCGTCGCGTCGAGGTGCGCGAACGAGGCCGCCGGCGCCGGGTCGGTCAGGTCATCAGCGGGAACGTAGATCGCCTGCACCGAGGTGACGGAGCCCTTGCGCGTCGACGTGATCCGCTCCTGGAGCTGGCCCATCTCGGTCGCGAGCGTCGGCTGGTAGCCGACCGCGGAGGGCATGCGCCCGAGGAGCGCCGAGACCTCTGACCCCGCTTGAACGAAACGGAAGATGTTGTCGATGAAGAGGAGGGTGTCCTGGCCCTGCTCGCGGAAGTATTCCGCCATCGTGAGCCCGGAGAGCCCAACGCGCAGGCGCGCGCCCGGCGGCTCGTTCATCTGCCCGAAGACGAGCGCCGTCTTGTCGATCACGCCCGATTCGGTCATCTCGAGCCAGAGGTCGTTCCCCTCGCGCGTACGCTCGCCGACGCCGGCGAAGACCGAGAGCCCCGAGTGCTCCTCGGCGATGTTCCGGATCAGCTCCTGGATGAGGACGGTCTTGCCGACGCCCGCTCCGCCGAAGAGGCCCACCTTTCCGCCCTTCACGTAGGGGGCGAGGAGGTCGATCACCTTGATCCCGGTCTCGAAGATCTCGATGCGCGGGACGAGGTCCTCGAAGCTCGGTGCCTCGCGGTGGATGGGCCAGCGCTCGCCATCGGTCCCGTTTTCGGACTTCTGGTCGATCGGCTCGCCGAGCACGTTGAAGATCCGCCCGAGCGTCCCCTCGCCGACCGGAACCGTGATGGGCGAGCCCGTGTCGTGCACCTCGGCCCCGCGAGCGAGCCCGTCCGTCGAGTCCATCGCCACCGCCCGCACGCGGTCGTTCCCGAGGTGCTGCTGCACCTCGGCGATCAGGTCGACAGCCTCCTGCCCCTCGCGCGCGGGGATCGGGATCCGGAGAGCGTTGTAGATCCCGGGCAGCTCTCCGTGGAAGACGGCGTCGAGGACGACGCCCCTGATCTCGACGATCCGACCGACGGTCGCGTTCTCTTCGGGCATGCAGGCTCCTGGCTCGGGTTCGAGCGCGAGTCTATCGCCAGGCTTGGGAGGGGCGCAGGGCGCTCAGGAGCTCTGTGAGTGGCCTCGGAAGCCGCTTGGCGCCTCGCGGGACCCGCCCCCGGCGCGCAGCGAGGGCCTCGCGCTCGAGTGGGCCGCGTGCGAGCCCCTCCGCCACCCGGGCGGAGTGATCGAGGTGTCAGACGTGCGAGGTGATCAGCGTCGGCTGGAACACGCTCAGATTGTAGGGGCGGGACTCGTCGCGCCCGCGGCTACACCCCGCTGATACCGGTGCGCGACGGGGCGAGCGGCTGCACGAGCGGCTCGCTCGGCGCCAGGCGCAGGCCGCGGCGAGCGTCGCGCTCCTCGTCCACCGACGGGAGGAAGGCGATGTCGGCCGCCGGCGAGGGCGAGGGCGTGGGCGAGTCGCCGCCGACCGAGCCGGCGAGCACGCCGAGGCCGGCTGCGAGGGCAGCCAGGGTCGCGGCGAGCGCGAGTCGAAGAGCGACGGGCCGAGTCCGCGTGGGACGTCGCTCCGCCGGTGCGAAGAGCGGCCGGGTGGGCTGCTCGAGCGGCGCTGCCCGCAGGAGCTGGGTCACCGAAGCGGTCTCGTCCACTGCGGCCGCGCAGGTGGGACAACGACGCAGGTGCACGTCGAGGAGCGCGGCCTCGAGCTGCGAGACCTCTCCGTCGAGCTGCAGGGACGCCCAGGCGCGAGCGCGCTCGCAACCCTGGTCGCCGATCCCGGTTCCTCCGTCCATCTCTCTCTTCTGACGCACCCTCGCTAGAACGGTTAGCCGGTCTATCGGCTTCCCGGCCGGAGAGCGTGAGCCGTCAGAACGGGTCTCAGGCCTTCGCGGCGAGATCGAGCGGCTGGCCCGGCTGCACCGGGTACCAGCAGGCGGCGAACCGGCCCGAGTCGACCTCGCCGAGCGGAGGCATCTCGGTACGGCACTTCTCGGGCACCTCGTCCTCGCGGCCCGAGACCAGGCGCGCCTGGGGACAGCGCGGGTGGAAGACGCAGCCTGGGGGCGGGTCGACCGGGGACGGAACGTCGCCCTTGAGGACTACCCGCTCGCGCGCACCCGCCCCGTTCTCGCCGTATCCCTTGGGCACGGCCGAGAGCAGGGCCGCCGTGTAAGGCTGGCGCGGGTTGTCGTAGAGGTCGCTCGCGCTCCCGATCTCGACGATCCGGCCCAGGTACATGACCGCGATCCGGTCGGAGACGTACCGGACGACCCCGAGATCGTGCGAGATGAAGAGGTACGTGAGGTTGAAGTCGTCCTGGAGGCTCCGGAGCAGGTTCAGGATCTGCGCCTGGATCGACACGTCGAGCGCCGAGACGGGCTCGTCGCAGACGATCAGCTGGGGGTTCAGCGCGAGGGCACGGGCGATCCCGATCCGCTGGCGCTGCCCGCCCGAGAACTCGTGCGAGTACCGGTTGTAGTGCTCCGGGTTCAGGCCGACGCGATCCATCAGCTCCTGCACGCGCCGCTTCACGTTCCGCTCGGTCTTCTGGATCACGTACGGGGCCCCGACGATCTGGCCGATCGTCTGGCGCGGGTTCAGCGAGGAGTATGGATCCTGGAAGATCATCTGCATCTCGCGCCGGATCGGACGCATCTGCCTGCGCGAATGCTTCGTGATTTCTTGCCCGTCGAAGCTGACGGTTCCCGAGGTCGACTCGATCAGCTTGGTGATCAGGCGCGCGGTGGTCGACTTGCCCGAGCCGGACTCCCCCACGAGCCCGAGTGTCTCGCCGCGGAAGATGTCGAAGGAGACGTCCTCGACCGCGTGCACCCGGCCGATCTCCCGCTGAAAGATGATCCCGCGCGTGATCGGGAAGTACTTCGTCAGGTTGCGAACGGAGACGAGCGGCTCTTCGCCCGACCTTCGCCCGGCCCGCGCAGCCCCCGAAGGTTCGACGATCTCGGTCACACGGCGACCCCGAGCCGACGGGCGTCGCGCTCAGCCCAGAGGCGGCGCTTGTCCTCGATCGTCAGGTGGCAGGCCTCGGGATGGCCTCCGCCGCGGTCGGCAAAGGCGGGCCGCTCGCGGTCGCACGGCTGGAAGCGGTGCGGGCAGCGCGGGTGGAACGCACAGCCGGGCGGGACGTTGATGAGGGAGGGCGGCGCGCCCTCGATCGGCAGGAGGCGCGTCCCCTTCTGAGCGATCCGCGGCATCGAGTCGAGGAGGCCCCACGTATAGGGGTGAAGCGGCTTGCGGAAGAGCTCGTCCTTCGGGGCGAGCTCCATCGCCCGGCCGGCGTACATGACCATGACCGTCTGGGAGACGTCCGCGATCACGCCCAGGTCGTGCGTGATGAGAATGACGCCGATGTCGAATTCCCGCTTCACGTGGTCGATCAGTTCCAGGATCTGCGCCTGGACGGTCACGTCGAGAGCCGTCGTCGGCTCGTCCGCGATCAAGATGTCCGGGTTGTGCGTGAGCGCCATCGCGATCATCGCGCGCTGGCGCATCCCACCGGAGAACTGGTGCGGGTAGTCGCGGAACCGCTCGCGCGGGCGCGGGATCCCCACGGCGCCGAGCAGCTCGAGCACGCGCTCCTCGGCCTGCTTCTTCGAGACATTCGAGTGCACCTTGACCGCCTCGATCAGCTGGTCGCCCACCCGGTACATCGGATGGAGCGAGGCGAACGGATCCTGGAAGATCATCGCGAGCTCCTTGCCCCGGACGTGCCGGAGCTCGCCGGGGGTCAGCTTCAGGAGGTCCCGGCCCTTGAAGAGCACCTCGCCCTCGATCTGCGCGGCCTTCCGGTTGACGAGGCCGAGCGCCGTCAGGTTCGTGACGCTCTTGCCGGAGCCGGACTCGCCCACGATCCCGAACGTCTCGCCCCGGTGCACGGTGAAGGAGAGCCCGTCGACAGCCTTGACCACGCCGTCCGGAGTCGGGAAGTGAACCTTGAGGTCGCGGACGTCGAGGAGGGTCTCCCCTTGGAAGCCCCGCTCGGGCGCCATGCCGCTCACGAGTAGCGCACGCGGGGGTCGAGGTACGCGTAGACGACGTCCACGACGAGGCTCATCACGGCCACGGCGACCGCGAGCACGAGCGTGACGCCCACGACGGCCGGCAGGTCGGCGCTCGCAGCCGAGTTGACGGCGAAGTTCCCGAGTCCCTGCAGATTGAAGACCGTCTCGGTGATGACCGCGCCGCCGATCAGGAGCGCGATGTCCATTCCGAACATCGTCACGACGGGCGTGAGGCTCGCCCGGAGGCCGTGCTTCATGATCACCTTGCGCTCCGGAAGCCCCTTTGCGCGCGCCGTCCTGATGTAGTCCTCGCCGAGCGTGTCGATCAGGTTCCCGCGCGTCATCCGCGCGTAGAAGGCGGCGTAGAGGAGCGCGAGCACGGACCACGGCAGGACGAGGTGGCTGAACCAGCCGACCGGATCCGAGGAGAACTCCACGTACCCCGTGCTGAAGGCGTCGATCCCGAGACCCTCGCTGCCGAAGATGAAGAGCGCCAGGAGCCCGAGCCAGAAGACCGGCGCGGAGATCCCAAAGAGCGCGAAACCCATTGCCAGGCGATCGGCCAGGGAGCGACGCTTGAGCGCTGAGATGATTCCGATGCTCACGCCCAGGACGAGCCAGAGAATCGCCCCCCCGAGCGCGAGTGAGATGGTACGCGGCCCCCGCTCAATGATCTCCTGGCGGACAGCCGTGCGGCTGTCGTAGGAGATCCAGAGCCCCGGCCAGCCGCAGCCCTCGACGCCCTGCGGGCACTCCGCCGCGTCGCCCGTCACGAGCCGCTCGACGAAGGTGTAGTACTGCTTCGGAAGCGACTTGTCGAGCCCGAGCTGCTCCCGGACCTCGCGGATCGTCGCCTCCGTCGGCTGCTTGCCCGCGAACCGGATGGCCGGGTCGCCGGGCGGCATGACGTAGAAGATGACGAAGGTGAGGAGTGTGACGACGAAGACGATCAGTGCCGCCCAGAGGAGCCGCCTGATCACGTACCTCCCCATCCCCTAAGCCTCCCTCGCTCGTCGACTGCGGGTGATTCTAAGACCGGAGAGCCGCCCGGCAAGGGCGGCTCTCCGGTCCGTGTTGCCCGTCCGCTAGCCCGCGGACGGATCCATCGCGATGTGCGCCCAGCCCGGCTCGCCGGCGAACTGGTCGTACACGTAGTGCGTGACCGCATCACTGGTGACGAAGTCGGCGTTCGCGTCCAGGTACGGCACCCACGGCACGATCTCTTCCATCAGCTTCTGGTCGAGATCCTGCCAGCAGGAGAGACGCTCGTCGTCCTGGAGCTTGTTGCACTCGTCGATGTCGGCATCGATGCTCGGGATGCCCGACGTTGTGCCCGCGGCTCCGACCTCCTTCGCCTGCTCGCCTGTGAGCCCTACGAGGGAGTAGTTCACATTCCCCTCGGCGAGGATCGAGCGGCTGTCGAAGAGGACCATGAAGGTCGACGCGTCGGCGTAGTCCTTGCCCCAACCGGGCGTGGACGAGACCGGCGCTTGCCGCTTCACGGTCTGGATCACCGTGTAGGAGTCCTCGAACTCACGGGTCGTGACCTGGATCCCGATCTTCCGCAACGACTCCTCGATCACCGGGACCATGGCCTTCCACACGTCGGTCGTGCGCGTGACGTGCAGGACGCCCTTGCACTGCGGGGCGTCGCACATGCCGTCCTGGTCGGTGTCGTACTTCGACTGCTTCATCTCTTCCATGGCCTTCTCGACGTCGCCGGCGTCACCCTCGGTGGCGTACGGCGCGTAGTCCTCGAGCTCGTCGTTGAACATCGTGTCAGGGACGATGTGCTGGGCGATGTCGCCCTTCACGGAGCCGCCCCAGGCACGGCGCAGGCCTTCCTTGTCCATGATCAGGTTCGCCGCCTTCCGCACGTGGATGTCGTCGAACGGAGGCTGCGTCAGGTTCATGGTGATGTACCACGTCCGGTCGCCGGGATCGGAGTGGTAGTTCTTCTTCAGGTCTTCGTTCTGCGTGTACTCGCGGATGACCTCGGGCGGCTCACTCGCGTGGGCAAGCTCGACACTGCCGGACTTCACGCGGTCGAAGATGTCCTGCGCGTTCGTGTTCAGGGTCATCTCCCAGCGGTCGACGAAGTTCTCCCTCGCTTCCTTCGTATCCGTGGCCTCGTCGTAGTTCGGGTTGCGAACCATGATCAGGCGCTGGTTCGGGTTGAAACCGGGGAGCGGCTTCATCGACTTGCAGCTCGTCGCGTCGAGGTTGTCGGAGCCCTCGAGCATGTAGGGCCCGGTCGCGATCAGGAAGCGGCCGTACTCGCCGGCCTTCATGAAGCACTTCGCGACCTCTTCGGGAATCGGGCCCGCTGCCGGCATGGACAGGCGGAAGAGGAAGTCTCCCGTCGGCTCGGTCAGCTTGAACGTGATCGTCTGGTCGTCAGGCGTCTCGATGCCCGAGATCTCGTTCGTGCCCTTGGCCGAGAGCCCACCCTTCTCGGTGAACTCGGCCATGCCCTCGATCACGCTGTAGTAGAAGCCGTACTGCGCGACGAGGCTGGGCGTCCCGATCCGCTTGAAGGCGTAGAGGACGTCCTTCGAGGTCACGTCGCGGTCGACCGGAGGCGCGAACTTCACGCCCGGCTTGATCTTGAAGGTGTAGGTGAGCCCGTCCTCGGAGATCTCCGGCTCGGCCTCGGCGAGGTCCGGAATCAGCTCGTTGCCTTCCGGGCCGCCGACGTGGCGGTAGCCCATCAGGTTCCGAACGAGCAAGCTCGAGTAGAAGCCGAGCGCCGTTCCGAGGTACTCGCCCGTCGGGTCGAAGTTGCCGGTCCATTCGAATGCATCCGTCTGAATGCGGAATGTCCCGCCGCGCTGCGGCTCACCGCCGGCGTCTTCCCCTGTGTCGGTCGCGGCCTGCTCGTCTCCGCCGCCCCCGTCATCGCCACCGCACCCTGCGGCAGTAACGGCGAGAAGCAGGCTGAGCGCCAGCATCAAAGGCCAGAGTGTCTTCCGTCCCAAAGGTTCACCCCTTCCAATGGCTTCGAGGGACCGTGCATGTACATCGCTAGTTGCGTCTCTTCCAAAGACGAGCCGCAGCGGGCGAAGTTAGCCACCCGCGCGCTCTAGCGGTCGCTGCGCGGGTCGAGCGCGTCGCGCAGTCCGTCGCCGAGGAGGTTGAACGCAAGAGTGATGAGGATGAGGAAGAGGCCCGGGAAGAACATGAACCACCAGGCGTCCTCGAAGATCGCGGATGCGTCGTCCAGCATCCGGCCGAGCGAGGGGATCCGGTCCGGGACGCCGAGGCCGAGGAATGAGAGCGCCGCCTCGAACAGGATGTTGTTCGGGATGATCACCGTCGTGTAGACGATGATCGGCGCGACCAGGTTCGGAAGGATCTCGCGGAACATGATCCGCCCGTTCCCCGCCCCGACCGACCGCGCTGCCTCGACGAACTCCTTCTCGCGGAGGGACAGGGTGCTTCCGCGGACGATGCGCGCGATGTACGGCCAGGTGAAGATGGCGATGATGAAGATGACCAGCGAGAGACCGGGCTTCACGAGCCCGTTCAGGCAACCCGTGGCGGTCGCGCTGCAGGCCGCCGCGATGCCGATCGCGAAGAGCAGGATCGGCATGGACAGGATGACGTCGATCGTCCGCGAGATGATCGTGTCGACCACGCCGCGGAAGTAGCCGGCCGCGATCCCGAGGACGACCCCGATGAAGACGGCGAAGAGCGTGGCGACGACGCCGACGATCAGTGACGTCCGGATCCCGTACATGATCCGCACGAAGAGGTCGCGCCCGCTCTTGTCCGCACCGAAGATGAACTCCCCGTTCGGCCCGAGCGGAATTCCGAACTCGTCCGTCATCTCACGCGTGAAGAGCTCGTTCGGGCCGTGCCCGGCGAGCTTGGAGATCAGGGGGGCCAGGGCCCCGAGCAGGACGAGCAGGACGATCAGGGCGAGGCCGAGGAGGGCGGCACGATCCTTCTTGAAGCGGGCCCAGAAGAGCTGGCGCGGCGTGCGCCCGGTGACCTGCTCTCCCGCGACGGCTAGGCCTAGCGGGGCTTGAGTCGCCTCGGGTGCGACAGTGGCCAATTCGCTCCTCTCCGGCTGGGCGCGCGAGTTTACTCCAGGCGTCCGCTTGCCGCCACGGCGGACCCTGTCCTCCTCTGTAGGACGACTGCCGGACGCGCGGGTTAGGAGGAGGGCTCGACCGCGGCGAGGTCGATCCGGCCGAGCGGGTCGATCGCGAAGGAGTCCGCGACCGAGAGAGATTCGAGGTTGGAGAACACGTCCCAGAAGAGCGGGACTCCCGGCATGGCGCCGTCCTCGCCGGAGAGGATCGCCTCGGCCTCCTCGTAGAGCTCCGCCCGGTGAGTGTCCTCGGTACGGGCCCGGCGAAGCAGCCCGTCCAGCTCCGTGCGGCAGAAGTTCGTCTTGTTGCGCGCCGAGCGGCAGCCCCAGACGCCGAGGCCGGCGGCCGGGTCGGGGAGGCGGGGGCTCCGGACGAACTGAAAGAGGTCGACGGAGTCGGCCGAGAGAGGGCCAGGGAAGTCGAGGTAGCCCTTCGCGCCTCGCGAGCGGATCGTGGTGTCGATTCCGAGCTCACCCCACGCGTTCCTGAGCGCCAGTGCTACGTCCCGGCTGCCAGGCTCGTCTATGTGCAGGAGGGTCACGCGCCGGACGACCTGGGTCGCGAGGGCGAGCTCGGCCCGGGCGGAGTCGATGTCCGGGCCTGGCTGGAGCCAGGGGGACGCGTTCGCCTCCGAGGGTTGGCCGAAAGCAGGCCTCGGTGTGAAGGCGCGCGCCGGCTCGACCTCTCGCCCGAGCACGTTCTCGGCGAGACCGCGCCGGTCGACGGCGAGCGCCATGGCCCGGCGCTGGTGCGGATCTGAGACCGTGGCGAGGTTGAACCCGTACAGGTACGTCCCGAGCGCCGGATAGGTCGCGTACTCGCGCCGCTCTCGCAGAGCCGGAAGGTCCGCGGTGGGAAGACCGGACCCGTCGAGAGCCTGCACCCGTCCCGCGTCGAAAGCCTGGACTCGGCCCGTCGCGCTCGGAATCACGCGACCGTCGATACGGGCGAAAGCGACCCGCTCCGCGTCGCGCCAGCCCGCGTTTCGGGCGAGCGAGAAACCCTCGCGCCCGAGCGAGGCGAGCGTGTACGGCCCACTCGTCACGATGCGCTCCGGGCGGGTCCAGCGCCTACCCCACCACTCGACGGTGCGTCGGTGGAGCGGAAGGAAAGCGTGGTGCGCCGCCTCTGCGACGAACGAGGGCCTGGGCGCGACCAGCGTGACGACGAGCGTCCGGTCGTTTCGCGCGGCGATCCTCACCCCACGGCGCAGGCGCCCGCACGCTGCGCCCGCACAGCCGTTGTAGGCCTTCGCACCGCGGATCCCGAAGAGGAGCGGCGCGTGCGGCGACTTCGCCTGCGGGTCGAGCGCACGCATCCACGCGTACGCGAAGTCATGCGCAGTGACGCGCTCACCGGTCGTCCAGCGGCCGTCCGGGCGCAGGTGGAACGTCACGCGCAGGCCGCCTCGCGTCACCTCCCAGCGCTCGGCAAGCCCCGGCCGGGCCTCGAGGGTCGGCCCGAGCGTCACGAGCGGATCGCCGAGCGCGAGAACGACGTTCTGGGCCGTCCTGTCCACGGCGAGGGCGGGATCGAGCGACCTGGGGCGCTCCGCCCAGGCGATCGACAGCGTGCTCCCGCCGCGCGGCGCCTTGCGCTCCGAGCGGGCGGGCGCGCTCCCGTCTCCTGTCGCCTCCCCGTCCTCGAGCCCCGAGCCGGCTGCCGCAAGCGCGCCAGTCGCGGCCAGCACTAGCGTGATCAGGACGAAGTGGTAGCCGCGGCTCTTTTCGCGCCTACTGCGTAAGCGCGTCAGCACCCGCGACGAC
>Ga0136632_10000303_pt1 | contig 13809 bp, 11 predicted proteins | sample AntDrymUQ6112106_2_FD_104670 | JGI IMG/M metagenome (GOLD analysis project Ga0136632, IMG submission 104670) | Polar desert sand microbial communities from Dry Valleys, Antarctica - metaG UQ611 (21.06) | ecosystem: Environmental > Terrestrial > Soil > Desert | place: Antarctica: Dry Valley...
ATGGCGTTCACGCTGACGAGCGCCGCCACCCCCAAACGCACTGCGCTGATGGTCTCCCGCGAGGACCACTGTGCGCTGGACCTGCTGTGGCGCGCCCGCGGGGGCGAGCTGCCGGGGCTCGACATCGCGCTCGTGCTCTCAAACCACCCCGACCTGGCCGAGTCCGTCGCAGTGTTCGGCGTGCCGTTCGAGGTCGTGCCCGTCACGCCGTCGACCAAGCCCGAGGCCGAGCAGCGCCAGCTCGAGCTGCTCGCCGGCTGCGATCTCGTGATCCTCGCGCGCTACATGCAGGTGCTCAGCGGCGATTTCCTGGAGCGAGTCGGCGCACCGGTCATCAACATCCATCACTCGTTCCTGCCGGCCTTCGCCGGCGCCGATCCGTACGCGAAGGCCAAGGCGCGCGGCGTCAAGCTGATCGGAGCGACGGCGCACTACGTCATCGAGGATCTCGACGCCGGCCCGATCATCGAGCAGGACGTGATCCGGGTGACCCATCGCGACGATGTCGCCGACCTCGTCCGCCAAGGCCGCGACATCGAACGCCAGGTGCTCGCGCGCGCGGTGCGGGCGCACGCCGAGGATCGAGTGCTCGTCGACGGCGAGACGACGGTCGTCTTCTGAGGGTCAGTCCTGACCCGCCGCCGCGAGCTGACCGCACGCGGCCGCGATGTCGCGACCGCGTGTGAGCCGCACCGTGACGCGCAGGCCGTGCTCCTCGAGCACGGCCCGGAACGCGGCGATCGCCTCCGGGTTGGAGCCGTCGTAGGGCGAGCCGCTCGGGTTGTAGGGGATCAGGTTGACCTTGAAGAGCTTCGGATCGAGCGCGAGCGCGAGCGCGAGCGCCTGCTCGTAGCTGTCGTTGACGCCCGCGAGCATCACGTATTCGACGAACACGACGTGGCGCTTGGCGGCGTGGAAGCGCCTGCAGGCCTCGAGCACGTCGGCGAGCGGGTAGCGCTCGTTGACCGCCATCAGCTGTGATCGCAGCGCGTCGTCGGCGGCGTGCAGCGAGAGCGCAAGACGGATCGGCATGTCGGACTGCGCGAGGCGGTCGATACCGGGGATCCAGCCGACGGTCGAGATCGCCGTGCGCCGGTTCGTGATCCCGACGTCGGGCAGCCGCCGACAGGCCTCCAGCACGTTGTCGAGGTTCATCATCGGTTCGCCCATGCCCATGAAGACGGCGTGGTCGACCTCCTCGATGCGACGGAAATGCAGCGCCTGGTCGAGGATCTCCGACGTGCTGAGGTTGCGCCCGAAGCGCATCGCGCCGGTCGCGCAGAACGTGCACGTCAGCGGGCAGCCCGACTGCGAGGAGAGGCACAGCGAGCGCCGTCCCACCACCCGCCCCGCGCGCTTCGCGCGCGAACCGGGCGGTACGGGGTAGCGCATCAGCACCGCCTCGACCGGCCGCCCGTCGTGCGTGTGAAAAAGCGTCTTGACGGTGCCGTCGCGGGACTTCGCCTCGTCGACCGGCGTCAGCGTCGAGAACGGCACCGCCGCGTCGAGATCGGCGCGCAGCGGGGCCGGCAGGTCGGTCATGTCCTCATAGCCGCTCGCGCCGCGCGCGGCCCATGCCCACACCTGGCGGGCGCGGAAGGCCGGCTGGCCGGCGTCTGCCAGGACGCTGTCGAGCCGCTGAAGATCCATACGTCCCATCGTAGGGACGCACGCGCCGCGCTCGAAGCGGGTCAGAGGCGCAACTCGGTTCGTGGCACCATCGTACGGTGCGACTTGCCAAGTTCCTCGCCCATGCCGGAGTGGCATCGCGGCGCGCCGCGGAGGAGATCATCCGAGCCGGCCGCGTGACGATCGCGGGAAAGACGGTCACCGATCCGGCTCGCGACGTCGACGCCGACAGCGGTGTGGCGGTCGACGGGCGCTTCCTCGAGGGGCCCGAGGAACGCGTCGTCTTTCTCGTCAACAAGCCGCCGGGCGTGCTGTCGACGGCCAAGGACACGCACGAGCGCCGGACGGTCGTCGACCTCGTTCCCGCGCGCGGTGCGCGGCTGTACCCCGTCGGCCGGCTGGACGCCGACAGCACCGGCCTGATCCTCGTGACCAACGACGGCGACCTCGCCCAACGCCTGACGCATCCGTCCTTCGAGGTGCCGCGCACGTACCGCGCGACGGTGCGGCCCTCACCCGTTCCCGAGCACGCGCTGCGCACGCTGCGCGAGGGCGTCGAGCTCGAGGACGGCCGCACCGCACCCGCGAAGGTGCGCCAGCTGCGAGCGGGCGTGCTCGAGCTGACGATTCACGAGGGGCGCAACTACCAGGTCAAGCGCATGTGCGAGGCGGTCGGCCATCGCGTGCGGACGCTGCAGCGTGTGCGCTTCGGTCCGCTGCGCCTCGACGACCTGCCCGAGGGCTCGCACCGGCGGCTGAAGGCGGCGGAGGTGGAGGGGCTGCGGCGCGGTCAGCCGGCCAAACGGGTCTCGTAGGCGATCAGGTCGGCGAACTCGAACGTCGTCTCGCCGGCCTGTTTCGCTGTGCATGCCGAGTCCGTGCGCAATCGTATGCCCGCCTGTTCTAAAGTCGCGCAACATGCGCCTCTTCGCCCTGCGCGGGGCCTCGTCGGTTGACCGCAACGACGCCCTGGCCATCCTTGGCTCGACGGAGTGGCTGCTGCGCGAGATCCTCAAGCGCAACGACCTGCATCCCAGCGATGTGGTCAGCTGCATCTTCACGCTGACCGACGATCTCAACGCCGAGTTCCCCGCCGTCGCCGCACGCAACATGGGCTTCTCGCAGGTACCGCTGCTGTGTGCGCGCGAGGTGGCGGTACCCGGCGCGCTGCCGCGCATCATCCGCGTGCTGATGCATTACCACGCCCCCGATGCGCACGGGCCGCGGCACGTGTACCTCGGCGAGGCGCGGGCGCTGCGGCAGGACCTCGAGGGGGCGCAGTAGCGAGCCGTACGTCACAATCACCCGATGGCGATTGAGTTCTCCGAGCGCGTCCGGCGGATGCCCGTCTATCCGGTCGCGGACGGCTACTCGCTGCCCGATGACGTCGCGATGCTCGCGTCCAACGAGTCGCCCGATCCGCCGCTGGCGTCGGTGGTGCAGGCAGCGCAGCGAGCGCTGGCGGGGGCCAACCGCTATCCGGACCCATCGAACTCGGTGCTGCGCAGGGCGCTGGGTGACCGCTACGGCCTCGCCGCCAACCGGATCGCGATCGGCAACGGCTCGTGCGACATCCTGCTCGCTGCCGGCGAGGCGCTGCTCGAGCCCGGTGCCGAGCTCGTCTACGCGTGGCCGTCGTTCAGCGTCTACCCGCACCTCGCCGCCGCGTCGGGCGCACGTGCGATCACGGTCCCGCTTGACTGCGAGCACCGCCACGACCTCGCGGCGATGGCCCAGGAGATCACCGCAGCGACGCGCCTGGTGATCGTCTGCAATCCGAACAACCCGACGTCGACCGCACTGCCGTTCGCCGAGATCGCGGCGTTCGTCGAGGCCGTGCCGCGCCATGTCGCGCTGATCGTCGACGAGGCCTACTGCGAGTTCAACCTGCTCGATGACCCCGACACCACGCTCGATCTGCTCAAGAAGCACTCGAACCTCGTGCTGCTGCGGACCTTCTCCAAGGTCTACGGCCTGTGCGGGTTGCGCGTCGGCTTCGCGCTGTGCGGCAGCGAGGACTTCCCGCACGCCGTCAACCAGGTGCGCCAGCCGTTTTTCTGCAACGCCGCCGCCCAGGCAGCCGCCGTCGAGGCGCTCAAGCATCAGGACGCCGTCGCCGACCGCGTCGAGCGCTCGATCGTCGCCCGCGTCGAGGTCCAGGCCGGCCTGAACGCGCTCGGTATCGAGCCCGCCGAGTCGCAGGCGAACTTCTGCTGGTTCGATCTGCCGCAGGACGCCGACGAGCAGGAGGTCGTGCGCGGCCTGGCCGGGCGCGGCGTGCTGGTGCGCGCCGGCGCCGCCCTGGGGCGCGCGGGCGCGCTGCGCGTGACTTACGGCACCCCGCAACAAAACGTCCGCTTCCTCGACGCCCTGCGGGAAGTCCTCTAAGGTTCGTCGTCGATGAGCCCGTCGAGCGACAGCATCCGTACCACCTTTACGTACGTCTATCGCTCCTTTGCCTGGCGATTTCGCTAGGCGCTCGGCTCTCCACCCGCCTTCACCGCTTTCGCCGAGCGCCGCAGCACCTCCGTCCCAGGCCGCTCTTCGAAAGGACTTCTTGAACGTGATGAATGTGATGACATGGCTGTGACCCACGCAGAACTCGCCGCAGGAATTCGCGATCGGCGCATCGCGAAGATCTCGTCGCTGACGACGCCCGTCGACCTGCTCGAGGCCCTGCCGCTCGAGCCCGATCTGGCCGCGGTCGTGCTGCGTGGCCGCGCCGAGACCGGCGCGATCCTCGACGGCACCGACGACCGACTGCTCGTCGTCGTCGGCCCGTGCAGCGTCCACGACGCCGATGCCGCGCTTGACTACGCCCGTCGGCTGGCCGCCAAGGCGTCCGAGCACTCGGCCGATCTGTGCATCGCGATGCGCGTCTACTTCGAGAAGCCGCGCACGACGACCGGCTGGAAGGGCCTGATCAACGATCCGCACCTCGATGGCTCCGGCGACGTCGACACCGGCCTGCGCACCGCGCGCGAGCTGCTGCTCGAGGTACTGGCGCTCGACCTGCCTGTGGGTTGTGAGTTCCTCGACCCGATCACGCCGCAGTACATCTCCGACACCGTCGCCTGGGCTGCGATCGGCGCGCGCACGACCGAGAGCCAGATCCATCGTCAGCTGGGCTCGGGACTGTCGATGCCGGTCGGCTTCAAGAACCGCACCGACGGCAACGTCCAGGTCGCCGTCGACGCGGTACGTGCCGCCGCCGCGAAGCACGCCTTCGCGGGCGTTGACGTGAGCGGCACGCCGGCGATCCTGCATACGACCGGCAACCCCGAAGGCCACGTGATCCTGCGCGGCGGAAGCGGCATGCCCAACCACGAGTCCGCCGCCGTCGCCGCTGCGATCGCGAAGCTGCGTGCGGCCTCGCTGACAGAGCGCCTCGTGATCGACGCCTCGCACGACAACAGCGGCAAGGACCACGAGCGCCAGCCATCGGTCGCCGCGATGATCGCTGAGCAGGTTGCCGCCGGCAACCACGCGATCGTTGGCGTGATGCTCGAGTCCTTCCTCGTCGCCGGCCGCCAGGACCTCGGCGGCGACGAGTCGCTGACCTACGGCCAGTCGATCACCGACGCCTGCATGGACTGGGAGGCGACGGTCGGCGTGCTCGACGGGCTCGCCGGCTCGGTCCGCGCCCGGCGCGCGGTGTCGTGAGACGCTCGCCGCTCGCGATAGGTCTACGGACGACTCGATGAGGGTTGCCCTCGTCGGGGTCGGCCTCATCGGCGGTTCGATCGGTATGGCGGCACGGGCGCGCCTCGGTGCGCACGTCGTCGGCTGGAACCGCACGCGCTCGGCGCTGGACACGGCGCTCGAGCTGGGGGCGATCGACGAGGCCGTCGACAGCATCGCGGAGATCGGCGAGGCAGACGTCGCGATCGCCTCGGTGGCCGTCGACGCGCTACCGGTCGCCGTTCGCGAGCTCTGCGTCGCCCTCCCGGGCGCGGTGGTCAGCGACGTCGGTTCGACCAAGCAGGCGCTCGTCGACGCGGTCGACCTCGAGAACTTCATCGGCGGTCATCCGCTCGCGGGTGCCGAATCGACCGGCGTGCAGCACGCGCGCGAGGACATCTTCGACGGCGCCGTCTGGTACCTCACGCCCCGACCCGAGACGCCGGGCGTCCTCTACGAGCGCCTTGTCCATTTCATCGCCGGGATCGGCGCGGCCCCGACCGCGATCGCCCCCGCGGACCACGACCGGCTGATGGCGGCGGTGTCGCACCTGCCGCACGTCGTCGCCAACCTGCTCGTCGCACAGGCGGCAGCGGCGCTCGGCGGTGAGACACTGCCCGCGACCGGCCCAAGCTTTCGCGACGCGACGCGCGTCGCCGGCGCCAATCCGGCCCTGTGGGCGCAGATCTACCGCGCCAACGGCGCTGCGCTCGGTATCGAGATCGACGATCTCGTGCGTCGCCTGCAGGACGTCCGCGCGACGCTGGGCGAGCCCGGCGCGGACCTCGAGGCGTGGCAGGAGGCAGCGGCGCGCCAGCGTCACGCGCTGCTCGAGGTCGGGCTGATCGGCGGGACGGTGCGGGAGATCCGTGCGTCGGTGCCCAACAAGCCAGGCGTCGTCGCGGCGCTCGCGCTCGCGCTCGGGCGCGCGGGGATCAACATCTCCGACATGTCGCTTGCTCCCGAGGTGGACAACAGCACCGGCATCGTCGCGTTGTGGGTGCCCGCGCAGGACGCGGAGCGCGCAATCGAGCTCGTGGCCGAGCTTGGCTACCCGGCCGCGTAGTGGGCGGCATGCGTTTTGAACCCGCGCGGGCGCTGCGCGGCGAGGTCGTCGCGCCGCCGGACAAGTCGATCTCACACCGCGCCGCCCTGCTTGGAGCGATGTCTGCCCAGCCGGTGCGGATCACGAACTATCTGCATGCGGCCGACACGACATCGACGCTGAACGCGCTGCGCGCGATCGGCGCAGTGATCGAGGTTGATTGCGACGAGGTCGTCGTGCGCGGGGCCGGATTGCGCGGCGCGCGCGAGCCCGACGGGGCGATCGATGTGGGCAACGCCGGCACGCTGATGCGGTTGCTGCCCGGCTGGCTGGCGGCCCAGGAGGGCAAGGACTTCGAGCTCGATGGCGACGCGTCGATCCGCGGGCGGCCGGTTGACAGGATCGCCGCGCCGCTGCGGCTGATGGGGGCGTCGATCGAGGCGACGGATGACCGCTACCCGCCGTTCGTCGTTCGCGGGACGAGCCTGCAGGCGATCGACTACGTACTGCCGGTGGCGAGCGCGCAGGTGAAGTCGTGCGTGCTTCTGGCCGGGCTGCTGGCCGAGGGAACCACGAGGGTGACCGAGCCGGCGCCCAGCCGCGACCACACGGAGCGCATCCTCGCGGGCGCGGGCGTCGCGATCCGACGCTCGGGCTGTGACGTTTCGGTGACGCCCGTCGATGAGCTCGGCGGGCTCGACATCGTCGTTCCCGGCGATCTCTCGTCGGCGGCGTTTCACATCGCCGCCGGGGTGCTCGTGCCGGACTCGCAGCTCGTCGTGTGCAACGCGGGCGTCAACTGGACGCGCACCGGCTTCCTGCGGATTCTGCAGCGGATGGGCGCGATCATCATCGGCGACGTGGAGCCTCTGCCGGAGGCGGGTCCTGGGCCCGACCCGTGCACCGGCGCCGTCACCGCCGTCGAGCCGGTAAGCGACCTCGACGTCACGGCCGGTCCGCTGCAGGCGACGACGGTCGAGCCCGACGAGGTCGCGCTCGCGATTGACGAGCTGCCGCTCGTCGCGCTGCTCGGCTGCTTCGCCGAAGGCGAGACCGCTGTACGCGGGGCGGGCGAGCTGCGCGTCAAGGAGTCCGACCGGATCGCCGGCGTCGTCGACGGGCTGCGCGGGCTCGGAGCCGAGATCGAGGCAACCGCCGACGGCTTCGTGGTCAGCGGTACCGGCGGGTTACGCGGAGGCGTGATCGACGCCCGCGGCGATCACCGCATGGCGATGCTGGGCGCGGTCGCGGGGCTGGCTTCGCGGGAGGGCGTCGAGGTCGTCGGCATAGAGGCGGCGGCGGTCTCCTATCCCGGATTTGCGGAGGATCTCGCGCGGCTGGCTTGAGTGAGCGGCGGGGCCGGTGTCGAGTTGGTTCGCCGTTAGCGGCAGAACTCGACACGCCGCGTGTTCGCCGCGTCGCCGTGGCCCAGAGGCCGCGACCTATCCTCAGCCGATGCTGATTGCCATCGACGGCCCCGCGGGCGCGGGCAAGTCCACGATCGCGCGCGCCGTCGCCGACGCGCTCGGCTTCACGTACCTCGACAGCGGGGCGATGTATCGCTGCGTCGCGCTGGCTGAGCTGCGCGGTGCGGCCGATCCGAAGGGGTGCACGATCGGACTGGGTGGGCGCGTCACGCTCGATGGCGAGGACGTCACCGAGGTGATCCGCAGCGCCAAGGTCAGCGACCGTGCGTCGCAGGTCGCGGCGCGCCCCGAGGTGCGCGAGGCGCTCGTCGCCAAGCAGCGCGAGCTGATCGCCGCGGGGGACTACGTCGCCGAGGGCCGCGACATCGGCACGGTCGTCGCGCCCGACGCGGAGCTGAAGGTCTTCCTGACCGCGTCGCCGCAGGAGCGCGCGCGCCGGCGCGCGGCCGAGCTGGGCGTCGACGTCGGACAGGTGCTCGGCGAGCAGGCCGAGCGCGACGCGCGGGACGAGACGCGCGAGCACTCGCCACTGCAGGCGGCGCCCGACGCGGTGGCGGTCGACACGACCGGCCTCGGCGTCGACGAGGTCGTACAGCAAATCGTCGAGCTCGCCAAGGCGGTCGCGCGATGAAGGTCGCAGTCGTCGGCTATCCGAACGTCGGCAAGTCCTCGCTGGTCAACCGCCTCAGCGGCTCGCGCGAGGCAGTCGTGCACGAGCGCCCCGGTATCACGCGGGACCGCAAGGAGATCGCGACGGAGTGGAACGGTCGGCGCTTCACGCTGATCGACACCGGCGGCATGGATCGCGAGGATCCCGATCCCGTCTCGGGTTCGATCCGCGAGCAGGCGCAGGCGGCGCTGTCAGAGGCGCAGGTCGCGCTGTTCGTCTTCGATGCAAAGGCGGGGCTGCGCCCCGGCGACGAGGAGCTCGCCGACCTGTTGCGGCGATCGAAGATGCCCGTCGTCGTGGCCGCCAACAAGATCGACGCTGCAACCGACATCCCGCTCGCCGCCGAGGCGCACCGGCTCGGCTTCGGCGATCCGATGGCCGTCTCCGCGGCGCAGGGCCTCGGCACCGGCGACCTGCTGGACCGCCTCGTGGAGCTGCTGGGAGAGGATGACCCCGAGCAGGACTCCGACGTCGTGCGGCTGGCTGTCATCGGGCGTCCGAACGTCGGCAAGTCCTCGCTCGTCAACCAGTTCGCCGGCAGCGACCGCGTGATCGTCTCGGAGGTCGCGGGCACGACGCGCGATGCGATCGACCTTCCGCTCGAGGTCGACGGGCGCCAGCTGATCGTCGTCGACACGGCGGGCATGCGCCGCCAGTCCAAGGTCTCAGAGTCCGTCGAGTACTACACGACGCTGCGCTCGCAGCGGGCGGCCGAGCGCGCCGACGTGGCGCTCGTCGTCTGCGACGCCAACGACGGCGTCACCGCGCAGGACATGCGCGTCGCCGAGCTGGCGATGCAGTCGGGCTGCGCGACAGCGATCGTGCTGAACAAGTGGGACACCGCCGAGATGAACGAGGCGGACCTCGATCACGAGCGCGCGAAGGTCGCGCGCAAGCTGCGCCTGCGCCCGCGCGTGCTGACGGCCAGCGCGCTGACCGGGCGCAACGTGCAGCGCCTGCTGCGCGAGGTGCTGACGCTCGGCGACCGCATGTCAGGCCGGATCCCGACACCGGAGCTCAACCGCTTCATCGGCGAGACGGTCCAGGCGCGCCAGCCGCCCGCCAAGCAGGGCCATCGGCTGAAGCTGCTCTACGCGGCGCAGATCGGCGAGCGCCCGCCGCGCTTCGCGATCCAGGTCAATTCGCGCCAGCGCGTGACGCGCGATTACGCCTATTTCGTCGAGAATCGCCTGCGCGCCAGGTACAGCATGGATGGAGTTCCGTTGATCATTGATTTCATTGAGCGCAAGTCTCGCTCCCGGGCGGATCGCTAGGGTCTTGGCTTATGACCAACTTTGCTGACAACGAGTACCTGTTCACGTCGGAGTCGGTGACGGAGGGTCATCCGGACAAGGTGGCCGACCAGATCTCCGACGGCGTGCTTGACGCCGTGATGCGCGACGACCCGACCGGTCGCGTCGCCTGCGAGACGCTCGTCAACACCGGCCTCGTCGTCGTCTCGGGCGAGATCTCCACCGAGACCTACGTCGACATCCAGGCGATCGCCCGCGAGACGATCCGCGCAATCGGCTACATCGACGCGGACCTCGGCTTCTCGGCCGACTCCTGCGCGGTGCTCAACGCGATCGACAAGCAGTCGCCCGACATCGCCCAGGGCGTCGACCAATCCTGGGAGACCCAGACCGACCCCTCCGACGACGACGAGCTCGACGTCGCGGGCGCCGGCGACCAGGGCATGATGTTCGGCTACGCGACCAACGAGACGCCGGAGTACATGCCGCTGGCGATCTCGCTCGCCCACCGCCTGGCCAAGCAACTGGCCACCGTGCGTCACGACGAGACGCTCGGCTACCTGCGCCCCGACGGCAAGACGCAGGTCTCGGTGCGCTACCGCGACGGCGTTCCCGTTGCCGTCGAGAAGCTGCTGATCTCCACGCAGCACATGGAGAGCGCCACGCGCGATCAGATCACCGATGACCTCTGGGAACACGTCGTGATGCCGGTCATCCCGGCCGAGCTGTATGACGCATCTGCACTGCGCCGCGACTTCCTCGTCAACCCCACGGGCCGCTTCGTCATCGGCGGGCCGGTCGGCGATTGCGGCCTGACCGGCCGCAAGATCATCGTCGACACCTACGGCGGCATGGCCCGTCACGGCGGCGGCGCGTTCTCGGGCAAGGATCCGTCGAAGGTCGATCGCTCGGCGGCGTACGCAGCGCGCTGGGTCGCCAAGAACATCGTCGCAGCCGGGCTCGCCGACCGCGCGGAGGTCCAGGTCGCCTACGCCATCGGCGTCGCGCACCCGGTCTCGGTGATGGTCGAGACGTTCGGCACGGAGAAGGTCGGCCGCGCCACGATCGCGGCGCTCATCGACGAGCACTTCGACCTGCGCCCGGGCGCGTTCCGCGAGGAGCTTCGCCTGCACCGGCCGATCTACCAGAAGACCGCGGCCTACGGGCACTTCGGCCGCGACGACGAAGACTTCACGTGGGAGCGCACGGACAAGGCCGACGTCCTGCGCGAAGCGGCCGGGCGCAGCGCCCAGGCCGTCTAGACGGCCCGCCCTCAGGCGGCCCGCGGCGCGATCCGGGCCTCGAGGCCCGGCTTCTATCCTTGCCGGTCCGATGGCCGACTATCGCTACGACCCCGCCGAGATCGAACCACGCTGGCAGGCGGTGTGGGCCGACGAGGGAACCTGGGAGGTCGCCAACGACGCGGATGATCCGCGTCCGTCCTCGTACGTCCTCGAGATGCTGCCCTATCCCAGCGGCGAGCCGCACATCGGCCATCTGAAGACCTACGCGGTCGGGGATGCGGTCGCGCATTTCCATCGCCGCACGGGGCGCCGCGTGCTGCATCCGATGGGCTATGACGCGTTCGGGCTGCCGGCCGAGAACCACGCGATCAGGACGGGCCAGCACCCGCGCGACTCGACCGGCGCCGCGATCGCGGAGTTCCAGCGCCAGTTTCGCCGCTGGGGAATCTCGATCGACTGGACGCGCGAGTTCGGCACGCACGAGCCGCGTATCTACCGCTGGACGCAGTGGATCTTCCTCGAGCTGTTCAAGCGCGGCCTCGCCTACCAGCGCGAGGCGGCCGTCAACTGGGATCCGGTCGAGGAGACCGTGCTCGCGAACGAGCAGGTGGTCGACGGCCGCGGCGAGCGCTCCGGCGCGCTCGTCGAGATCCGCCAGCTGACGCAGTGGTTCTTCCGGATCACCGACTATGCCGACCGCCTGCTCGAGGACCTCGACACGATCGACTGGCCCGAGCACGTCAAGACGATGCAGCGCAACTGGATCGGGCGCTCGGAGGGCGCCGAGGTCGTCTTTGAGTGCGAGGAGCTTCAGATCGACTATCCCGTCTTCACCACCAGGCCCGACACGCTGTTCGGCGCGACGTTCTTCGTGATGGCCCCGGAGCACCCCGATGTCCTGCGGCTTGCCGAGGGAACCGGTCAGGAGGAGGCCGTCAAGCAGTACGTCGCCCGCGCGCTGACCGCCGACGATCAGGAGCGCGGCGACGTCGACAAGCAGAAGACGGGCGTCGCGCTGGGACGGACGGTGACCAACCCCGTCAACGACGAGCAGCTGCCGATGTACGTCGCCGACTACGTGCTGATGGAGTACGGGACCGGCGCGATCATGGCCGTTCCGGCACATGACGCGCGCGACTTCGCCTTCGCACAGGCCTACGGGCTGCCGATACGTCGCGTGATCGAGGATCCGACGTCTGACGACGGCGAGCTGCCGTACACCGGCGACGGCCCGCTCGTGAACTCGGCCCCCGAGTTCGACGGCCAGCACAATCGGGCGGCGCTCGAGGAGATCGTGCGCTGGCTGGACCGTGAGGGCAGGGGCCACCTGTCGGTCAACTACCGGCTGCGCGACTGGCTGATCTCACGCCAGCGCTACTGGGGCACGCCGATTCCGATCATCCATTGCCCGGCGTGCGGCGCGGTCCCCGTGCCCGTCGACGACCTGCCGGTGCTGCTGCCCGACGTCGAGGACTACAAGCCCAAGGGCCGCTCGCCGCTGGCGGCCGCCGAGGACTGGGTGAACGTCCAGTGCCCGTCGTGTGGCGGGGCGGCGCAGCGCGAGACCGACACGATGGACACGTTCGTCGACTCGTCGTGGTACTTCCTGCGCTACTGCGACGCGCTCAACGACGAGGTGGCGTGGGACCCGGGCGTGATCGCGCGCTGGATGCCGGTCGACCAGTACATCGGCGGCGTCGAGCACGCGATCCTTCACCTGCTCTACGCGCGCTTCTTCACGAAGGCGCTGTCGGATCTGGGCCATCTGCCGCAGGACATCCAGGAGCCGTTCGCGGCGCTGTTCACCCAGGGCATGGTCACGCTCGACGGCGCCAAGATGTCCAAGTCCAAGGGCAACACGGTCTCGCCGAAGACGATCGTGCAGCGCTTCGGCGCCGACACGGCGCGCTGCTTCATCCTCTTCATCGGCCCGCCCGACCAGGACGCCGACTGGTCTGACAGCGGCGCGGAGGGGATGCACCGCTTCCTCGGGCGGCTGTGGCGCACGTGCGCAGAGGTCGCCGACGAGCTGCCCGACCATCCGGTCCCCGACGAGCTCAATGACGACGACATGCGCCTGCTGCGCAAGGCCAACTGGGCGATCGACAAGGTCACCGGCGACACGAGCCAGCGCTTCTCCTTCAACACCGCGATCGCGGCCGTGATGGAGCTCGTCAACGAGACGACCCCGGTCAAGCGCGGCGACGCATCACCCGGCGCGGTGCGCTTCGCGCTGCAGACGGCGGCCTCGCTGCTGTCTCCGTTCGCCCCGCACGCGGCGGCCGATGCCTACCACCTGCTGACGGGTGAGCGCGTCTGGGAGCAGCCGTGGCCGGACGCCGACACCGCCTTGCTCGAACAGGAGAGCTTCGAGCTCGTGCTTCAGGTCAACGGCAAGGTCCGCGATCGGACGCAGGCGCCGGCGCAGTCCTCGCGCGAGCAGTTGCTCGAGCTCGCCCGCAGCAGCGAAAAGATGCGCGCCCACATCGACGGCCACGACGTCGTCAAGGAGATCGTCGTACCGGGCAAGCTCGTCAACGTCGTCGTGCGGTAGCGGTGGTCCATCACGGCGCGGTCGCGAGCAGCGTCGCCTTCACCCTTCCGGTCAGGACCTTTGCCGTCGCCTCGACGGCGCAGACATCGCCGGACGCGCCATCGGGGAGCTTGAGCGGGCGGATGTTGGGCGGCATCGTCGTGTAGGCGCTGCCGGTCGTCTGCGCCTTGTCGTCTTTGCCGCTTGTGCACGACAGCGCCCAGACCACCGACACGCGCTGCTTGGGCGCCGCGCTGACGCGGATCGCGATTGCGGTGGGTTGGCGAACCGAGCCCTCGGCCTTCGCCGCAGGACGCTCGCCGACCG
>Ga0136632_10000304_pt1 | contig 13803 bp, 16 predicted proteins | sample AntDrymUQ6112106_2_FD_104670 | JGI IMG/M metagenome (GOLD analysis project Ga0136632, IMG submission 104670) | Polar desert sand microbial communities from Dry Valleys, Antarctica - metaG UQ611 (21.06) | ecosystem: Environmental > Terrestrial > Soil > Desert | place: Antarctica: Dry Valley...
CGAGTGCTCGGCGATGGCGACGGATATGTTGAGCGCGCACTTCGACATTCACGGCGGTGGGATGGACTTGCAGTTCCCGCATCACGAAAACGAGATCGCGCAGAGCGAGGCGTGGTCGGGCGAGCCATTCGTCAATTACTGGATGCACAACGGTTTCGTGCGCGTGGACGACGAGAAGATGTCCAAGTCGCTGGGCAATTTTTCTACGGTGCGTGACGTGCTTAAAAGATTCAAGCCTGAAGTTGTTAGGTACTTTATCCTGTCAAGTCATTATCGTAGCCACATAAATTATACAAATAATAATCTTGAAAGCGCCCGCGCGTCTCTAACTCGGCTTTATAATTCGTTAAAAGATATGCCTCATCAGGTGGAGACAAGTGACGACTACGAAAAAAGATTCAATGATGCGATGGATGATGATTTTAATACTCCAAAAGCACTGGCCGTATTACATGAACTGGCAACAGACGTAAATAATGGAAGTAATAATTCTTCCCAGATCAAGAAGTTAGGTGGTGTTCTTGGCTTACTGCAAGATGACAAATTCTTAAAAAGTGAAGTGCCCGAAAGAATCCAGGCACTAATTCAGAAAAGAACTAATGCGAGATTAATGAAAGATTGGGAAAAAGCCGACAGAATTCGCAAAGAAATTGAAGCAGAAGGCATATTTCTTATGGACAGACAGGAAACAACAACATGGCGTACAACACTATTAAGGAGATGATTTTATGGCTCGATATGAAGATTTAACTGTAGGAAAACTACGGGTACAGAATGGTATCAAGGGTAACGCTGGCGAATCTCTATTGGGAAGCCAGCAGGCAGCGGTTGCTAATGCGGTTGCCAACCATACCGTTACGGTAACGTTCAGTAATACGGAAGTAAAGGGTCATTTGGATGCGTTGGGTGCTAAGGTAAATAGCATTTTGGCAGCATTGCGTGCGCACGGCATCATCGCGACGTAGGCTTACTTGTTGATGCTGTACCAAGACCATAAAGATATACAACTATTGGAAGCTCTTGATAGAGCGAAAGACCAGCAAGACTTTTGCAGAGTCTTGGGCTGGCTTCGCTCATGTCTGGAGACACAACGTCGTGAAAACGACTACCTCGAAGGCGTAATGCTAAACCGTAGTCAAGGCTGTTGTCTGACGCTGCAAAGCATCATTACAGCGGTTGAAACTTCCAGCGATGTATTACGCAAGATGAGGGATAAAGGCAGATAAGGATCGTTTGCCGTTACGAATCAAGCCGCCTTGCAAGCGGCTTTTTTTGTGCCCGTTACAAAGCGTTTGCAATTCCTGGGCTCACTTACTGGAGGCATCCGGCAAGGTGAATACCGAGGATGCGCTGCGCTTTGTCCATTTATCCAATACCCGTTTGGCTAGCGAAAGCTAAGACCGAGGGCTGGAGTTAGTTATGAGCGAAACAGAAACCCTTCAACCGTTAAGCGGTGGTGAAAGCGTTGAGCAAGTAAAGGAGGAATTGCGCAAGTCGAATGCGCGTTACGAGTTTCTACAAGGAAAATACAACGCAGAAATAAAGGAAAAACCGGATGAACTCCGGCAGCAGATAGATCGGTTGAGTCAGGAAATGCAGCGCTTCCGCGCGGAAAGCGAACGTTTGCGGCAGGAAAACGAAAGCCTCAGACATCAATCTTCCAACGGAAACTCTGACTACCTGCGTGAGATACGCGAGAACTATCCGGATATTGCGACCGCTTTCGATGAGCAGGGGAAACAGTCCCGCGCCAAAGAAGGCGAAGTTCAAAAGATGAAGGATGAGATTTCGCGCCTTACAGGCAGCGTCGATCAGTCGCAGAAAAGTATCCACGCATCTAACCGTGCGCAGTTCTTTGAGCGGCTATCCGAGAAGGTGTCGGACTGGGAAGAAATCAACGTGCAACAGTCCTGGATTACATGGCTGGGGCAACGGGATAAATACTCAGGCCGGACCCGACAGGAATTACTCGACCAAGCCGCAAATGAACTCGACGTAAAGCGCGCTGCGACTTTCTTCGAAGACTTCAAGTCGCTCAACAAATCCGGGCAGGAAAAGCTTGCGGATCAGGAACAGCCTGATCTTGGGAGCAGAAATCCGCCGCCTGGGGATTCAGCAAAGCCTACGTATACACGCGAGTGGATAACCAATTTTGGAAACAAGTTGGCAATGCTTGGCCGCGAGCGGTTCAAGCGTGACATGGGCTGGACTGATCAGCAAATACAGTTCGCGGAACGGGACATCGTTGTCGCGCAAGACGAGGGCAGAATCCGGTAAGCCTTTAGGCGGACCGGCTGCTCAAGGAAACCAACCAAAGAGGAAATAAGCAATGGCTTATCCAGTAGCAGCAGGTTCGCCCGGTTATTCGCGGATTACGATCCCGGAAATTTGGAGCTCAAAATTGCTCGTAAAATACTATGACTCCTCAGTCATGGCATCGATCAGTACTCGAATGTACGAAGGTGAAATTAGACAGAAAGGCGAGGTAGTAAAAATCCGCACCACACCGAATGTAACTATTCGGCCGCACGTCGATGGCCAGAAACTAATTTATGAAAATCTAGTCCCTGACGTGATTGATCTGCCTATCGACAAGGGCAACTATTGGGGCTGGATCAGCAAGGATGTTGCTAAGAAACAGTCCGATAGCACGTATATGGAAGGCTGGACTGAGGCGGCGGCAAAGGATTTGCAGGTAGCTATCGAAACCCCGATTTTGCAGAGCTTCTACGCGGATGCTCATGTCAAGAATCAGGGTGCTACGGCAGGCATTAAGTCTGGCAACGTGAATCTTGGTGTTACCGGCGCTCCAGTTGCGCTGGACAAGACAAATATCGTCGATGTTATTACGCAGATGGAGCAGGTGCTATCTGAGCAAAATGCGCTGAGCAACAACATGGGGTGGATTGTGCTGCCACCTTGGGCAATCCAGCGTATAAAAACCAGTGATTTAAAAGATGCCTCCATGACTGGTGACGGCGTGTCTATTTTACGTCGTCGTGATGGTCGAGTCGGTATGATTGGATGTTTTGAGGTGTTCGTCAGTAACTTGCTTTCGCAGGTTACGGACGGCGCTAATACACCAACCCATATACCGTTTGGCAATATGGACGGTTTGACCTTTGCTACTCAGTTGACCGAGAACGAGGGGCCAATGCGTAGTACGGATTTCTTCGGTAACTTGTACCGTGGCCTCCAGGTTTACGGCTGGAAAGTTCTAAAACCAGAGGCAATCGGCCACCTTTACGCTAGACCGGCGTAATTCAATCCACAATGGGAATACAAGTCGCTGATGCGGCTTTTTTATGCCCGTCTATAAAGAGGTGAAATTATGGCAACGTACGACTTAACCTTGGGAGGCAGTCTGGCAACTCCGGGCACTCAGCCTCCGGCTGCCGTCTGGATCGAGGGGGTAGTTGACTTCTCGAAAGTAAATTCAGGCGCTGGAGCCGCGCAAAATGACGTAGTGCAGGTAGTCAACATTCCGGCAAATACGTTCGTGTTGGGTGTGGTTGTGTTTGTGACTAAGGCATCTACCAACGCAGGCACTGTTAATGTAGGTGATGGCGTAGCCGCTACCAGGTATCTGACTGGCACGGCTATCAATGCTGTTAGTGACGCGGCTGGTACGACCTACGCAACCACTAACTTTTTCTACACCAACGCCGATACTATCGATATTGTGCAGTCCGCAGTGTTGACGGTTACGACAGGTGTAGTCAAGGTCATGGTGCTGGCAGCACACGCGGTTCCGTCCGTGTAGTTTTGTGGGGCGTCCCAGTGGCGCCCCTTTTTTTAATGACTATTCCATACTCTGAGCCTCGTTCTGTAGTTCTATCGACTACAACCGTAGTGCCGACGAGCGAGTCACTTATTTTAGAAGCCGGAACTTACATTGTTGCCGCTCCTAAAGATATCAACAAGCAGTTGTCACCACCGATGGGGATTAATCTAATGGCTGAACAAAAGTATCTGCGCAACAAGAACAACGGCGTGATCTTCGTCTATGACGAGGCGCTGGCGACACGTTCCGATATGGAGCCGTACGAGGGTAATGTAGAAAAAGAAAATGAGCGGATCGAGTCTGACGCGACCGCCAATACTGGCACACTTGAAGTTGCAGGCGATGAAAAAGTAGCTCAGGCGGAAGCAACCCAGCCATTTGCAGAGGATTCAGGAAATGACGGACAAGACGAAACCGAAACCCAGAATGACGGCGGAAATGAGAGCAATGGTGAGGTCGGCAGTAAGAGCCGAAGTGAAGGCGAAGATGAATCCGCCGAAGGACCGTCCGAGGAAGAGAGGCTAGATAAGATTACCCGTATCGCTAATGCGATTGATAAGCTTGATCCCGATGACTATAACATGTCAGGCAAGCCGAAGCTTAAACCAATCGAAAATATAATTCAAGATAGCGTGTCGGCAACTGAGCGGGATAGAGCAATGGAACTGCGTAACGCGTAATGGGCACCATTACCGCCAAAACCCTGATTACCCGTGTCTCGCACACGATGCAGGATTATAACAATACGCACTGGCTAATCCCCGAACACCTTGATTACCTGAACGACGCTCAACGCCAGCTTGTTATATATATTGCTTCTGCATGCACAAAAAATGAGCCGCGTAAGTTAGAGCCTGGGACATTGCAGACAATCCCGGCAGAGGGTTACAGGTTCATCAAGGGGCATAGAAACATGGGGTTGTCTGGCGCAACACCGGGCCGCGCTGTAAGGGCTGTTGATTACGACACACTAAGCGATGCCAATCCGGATTGGCACACATCTACGCCCGCTGATGTTGTTCTGGAGTATGCGTTCGACATGAACGATCCAAAGAGATTTTATGTCTGGCCGCCACAACCTTCGTCAACGCACTATTTGCAGATTACCTATAGCTGCACACCAACCGTTATTGCAGGCGTGAACAGTGTGATCACAGTCGATGACGTGTACGCGAATGCGATAATGGAATATATGGAATATCGCGCATGGCGTAAAGGCGGCAAGGACATGAACATCGCAAAGTCTGACGCAGCCTTTACGCAATTCGCCAATGCGCTTGGGTTGAAACTACAGTCCGACCAGATGATTATTCCTGGTAATGCGGTGGTTACAGAGACTGAAGAGTAATGGCTTTCTTAGATGACTTCGTACCACTGGTAAGGATGGAGGCACAGAACGTACCAATCTTCACGATGCGCCATGCGATCTTAATGGCATGTCGTGAGATGTGCGAGAACTCTCATATCTGGAAAGAAACCCTTGACCCCATATCGTTAGTTGCGGACGTTGAGGAATACGATATTGAGCAGCCAAACGAGGCAAGAGTGTTGATGTTGTATTCCGCGCAATGCCGTGACAAGGATCTGGACTTCAAGACGGAACAACAGATGCGAGGCAACTGGCGAACGCTTACAGATACACACCCGAAAATACTGATTCAGGAAAATCCGACAACCTTTCGGCTGGTTGGTATTCCCACTGAGACAGTAAACGAAGGCATAACAGGGCTTAGGGCCGCCGTACAGCCCGCCATAGGCGCGACTGAGGTAGGCGACATACTAATGGATGAATACGCTGAAATGATTAGCTACGGAGCTCTGGCGAGACTGCAAAGAATGCCGGGCAAGACATGGGCGCAACCTGAGTTGAGTCAGTATTACGATGGCCTTTTTCAAGGCGGTATTGGCAATGCCAAGATGCGCGCATGGAAGGGTTACGGTAAATCTGAGCTGCATGTGCAACCCATCAAACTAAATGGTGCGCCATGAACGATGCTGATAGGTTGAGTCTGCGCCGCGTAAATCTGACTATCTACCAGGGAGAGACTTACAAGCATACGTTCCGTTATCGCGACGAATTTAATCAGGTTATCAACCTTGAGGGTTGGTCTGCGAGGTTGCAGGTACGTTCATCGCCGTCGTCAGAACTCATCTTGTATACAGCAGCCGGACATATGACTGTTGATGGCATAAGGGGCGAAGTTAAGCTGGTTATTCCAGCAACGGTGACTGCGGGGTGGACGTGGCGCAGCGGTGTATACGATTCGGAAATTTTCTTCGATACAGAGGTAGAGAAGTTCGTCTATGGATCGGTGCGAGTGAAGCCTGAAATAACCAGATAAACATGCGAGCCGCTGATGCGGCTTTTTTTATGGTCGCTTAAACGCGGCTTTTTTTATGCCTGAGGAAAAAGTAGATGGCAGCCAAAAGCGATTATTTGGAAGATAAGATTTATAACCATGTGCTCCGCAATACGGCGTATACCTCGCCGACGGGGACTTGGATTGCGTTATTCACAGCAACAACGGGGCTTGAGACTAATTCGCCATCCGCTGAGGTGTCAGGCGGTTCTTATGTGCGCTTGGCTGTAGGTGCTGCGACGGGAAGATCATTTACTGCATCATCGGGTGGTGCGGGGAGCAATACTGAAACCTGGGAGTTCGTACAGGCGACGGCGAATTGGGGGGTTATTACCCATATTGCGGTTATGGATGCGGTGACTGTGGGCAATGTGTTGTATCACGGTGCCCTTACTTCGGCTGTGACGATCAACACCAACGGCATCTTCCGGATTCCTCTCGGCGATCTAGATATTACGGAAGCGTAGTTATGGTAGCGGCGGCCAAGCAGGTTCAGTCCCTAGTAAACATCGTGGCTTTAGATGCTAAGGAGATTAAGGCTATCAGCGCGCGCCTAACGGCGTTAAGGACGTTGTACCAGGCCGCATCCCCCAACGTGACCGGTACACCATTGCAGGGAAATTTAACTGCTCTTAACGCGTGGATCGATTCAGTAAACACGGCGGCGGCGGCGGTGGTAACACAAACTATGATTGACGCATACGTACCAACGCATAAGGGAGACGCACTCAATGGCTAGTGGCGATTTCCTGTTCGGATTCTTGCCGGAGCACAACACCCCGCCGGTCGTGAATCCGGCCGTCCCGGTATGGCGTAACAACCATCTGGTGCTGGGATTTAATGACACCACGTCGCAGACAGCCGTGTTTAAATGGGTATTACCAAGCTACTACGCCGGCGGTGGGATTACCGTATACGTGAGCTGGGCCGCCGCAACTGCGGTGACGAATAACATAGGTTGGCGTACTGCGTTCGAGCGCATCGGCGTAAGTCAGGATATTGATGTGGATAGTATAGCGGCGGACAAAACCATTGTAGCCGTGACAGTTAATGCGACTGCGGGTATTCCCACCACCACTAGTATTGGACACCTGAATACCGAGATTGACGGACTGCTGGTGAATGAAGTTTTCCGGCTGTTCGTTACTCGAAACACTGCCGTCGATACAGCGGTAGGGGATGCGCAACTAATCATGGCGTGGGCACGAGAGACTTAACGTGTGGCACGCACATTTACACAGGCGACAAGCGACCGCCTAGCATTTCCCTTCTCTGGCGATAGCACCTCCCGTACGTGGGCGCTGCGTCTATCGTCTGGGGATCAGACAGCCCTTCGTATGGTACTCGCCAAAAGAGGCGAATCAGGGCCAGCGATCGGGCCCGAATATCTACAGATTGGCAACACTGAGTTGCTGCGGTTTACCCGAGGATTCTCGACAACTTCGGGGGCATGGACGGCGCCCGCAATAACGCAAAACGTCTGGCACGCCATTGTTATCACGCACAATGGAGCGTCTACCTCCAACGTCCCGCAAATATATACAGACGGCGTGTCGCAGACCGTCACGACCGTGATTGTCCCCGTTGGCACCATCAACGCCAATGGGTTGAGTTTTAACCTTGGGGCAAGCGCGTCTAGTTCGGCAGACGCCGCGGCGGTGTCGGTGTCCTCGTTCGCGGTCTGGGACCGCATTCTGACCGCGGCGGAAGTTACCGCATGGTCTAACGGCTTAACCGCCGACTACTTCCCAGCTAGCCTGGTGCTCGACGCTGAGCTCGCAGACACCACCATCATGCGTGCGGGCGGCGCACGTCCGACTATCACGGGTACTACCGTATCCGCCCATCCGAAGACCAAGTTCAAACCTGGGCCGTTTGTCTGGAGGCCATCAGCTTCATCTGTAACTTATGTAAATGCCGCTGCATTACTGGCAGGCACCGCCAGTCTAGCGTCGGTTGCGGCTGGTGTTGCCTTAGGCAGTGCGTTATTTAATGGTACAGCGCAGGTTGCTGCCGTTGGTGCCTGTTTAATAAATGCGGGTGCGGGACTTAACGCCGATGGATCATTAGCCGCTAACGGAATACCGCTACAGAACGTAAGTGCGGCGTTAGCAGGTGCCACAACCCTCAGTTCAAGTGCGGCTGGTGTTGCCCCAACAGGTTCTATACTTGGCGGTACGGCAGGACTAGCAGCGCTTGGCGCTTCTCTAATAAACGTAAGCTCGGCTCTTGATGCAAACGCGTCACTTGTCGCTAACGCCACGTCGTTACAACTACAGAACGCAAGTGCGGCACTCAACGCTAGCGCTTCGCTCGCCGCCAGCGCCGTAAGCCCGCATACCGTAAGTGCGCTATTAGCAGGGACTACAGCCCTTAGTTCTAGCGCGGCCAGTCTGTATGCGGGCAGCGCCCTATTGGGCGGAGATGCGCAGCTTACGGCGATTGGCGCTTACGTGCTGAATGGTAGCTCGGCGCTAAATGCTAATGGCTCATTAGCAGCCAGCGGCGCCTCTCTGCTAAATGCCAGCGCGTTGCTACCTGGTAGTTCCACCCTTAGCTCCATCGCAATACACCTTGGCGTAGGCAGCACGCTACTCAATAGCACTACAACACTAACAGCGCTCGCGGCGGGCACAGTCCCAGGCAGCGCCTTACTTGCCGGCACGACGCAGCTTGTCGGCGCACCCGCAAGTGTACTAAGCGCGAGCACAGCCCTTTCTGCAAACGCGATCCTAAGCGCTAACGGCGCTTACGTGCTGAGTGCGAGTGTCTTGCTAGATGGCACAGCAACACTTACGGCAGTCGGTACTAACGTCGTTGGTGCATTGCTCACTGCTGGATCAAGCTTAACCGCAATTGGTGTCGGCATTGCACAAACTGCCGCCGCATTAACTAGCGAATCTTCACTAACCGCCAATTACGCAAGCCTCCTTAATGCGATAGCGCTGTTGCCGGGCGTGGGGTCGCTAACGTCTGTTGGCTACGTTAGTGAAGTATTCAAAGGATCGGCGGCATTAACAGGTCAGGCAAGCCTGTCTGCGCCAGCAGCCGCACTAGTAAACGCCTCGATTGGGTTAACGTCTGCGGCAAGCTTACAGGCAAGCGCACGAGCGATAGCGCCAGTCACAGCAGCATTAAGCGGGCAATCAAGCCTAGCAGCAGCGCCCACAACAATAACTACCGCGAAAGCAAACGTGGGCGGCTCGTCTGCATTGAATGCCTATGGATTGTTAACTCGTTACATGCCTGGGATTTCGACAGTCGTAGTTCGTTATCCGTCGGAGACGACGGTAGTTCATACTAAATAAGGGGACGTTAATGGCAGCTTTTTCGGATTACTTTGAGAACCTCATTCTTAACCATTGGTTAAGGAATACCGCATTCACATCACCAACGAGTACGTGGCTCGCGCTATTCACCGCCACTGATGGACTCGAAACCAACGCACCCACCGCTGAGGTCACCGGCGGCGCTTATGCCAGGCTTGAAATAGGTGGTGCCACTGGTCGATCCTATACCGCGCCGGTAAACGGACTGACAACCAATGGACAAGCATGGGAATTTCCGCAGGCTAGCGCGAGCTGGGGAATTATAAGCCATGTAGCAGCAATGTCAGCCTTGACCGGCGGTAATGTGTTCGCGCACACAGCGCTTACTACGCCAACGTCGATTGGCGCAGGCGACATTGCAAGATTCAATTCAGGGATTATTACAATCACTTTGCAATGAGCATCAGAGTACAGCGAGGCTCGATTAATCTGGGCGTTTCAGCAGCCACAAACACAGCCCCCATATCGGCTGTTTCAGGTATCGGCAAGGCTTTAGAGTTATCTTCATCAAATACGGGCATGGGTGGGTCGGTTCCGAACAATATCACAACCCCGATTTATAACCAGGATTACTTCAGTTCTATTCAGCTTCTTAATGCAACTACGGTGCAGGCAAACAGGGCCATTGCTGGATCGCCCGCACACGTCTTATACCATCCGTTCGAGATTGTCGAATATACGGGGCCAGCGAACGGCGAAAACGATTTCACTGTAAGGCAGCGTAATATTGTAAGGCAACAAGGAACAGCAACAGCGCTATGCCCTGATATAATCACGACAATAGGCACAATGCTTGATTGTGCCGTGGTGCATTCGGGCGGCGAGAATGAAGATCAGTTCCGATCGCATGATAACCATGTAGGAACGCTTGCATTAAGGGCATCCGGCGCGAACTGGGTTGTCGAGTTACAACGCAGTAGCAGCGATGGATCGTATGCGCCAAACGAAAATACCAGGTTTGTCGTTCCTGAATTCCATGGCTCTGCGTGGACGGTGCAGAGGGTAACGCACAACTATTCTACGGTAGGCACCCAGGAAACGGAAACTATTGCATCTGTAGGAGCAATCAATAGAGCCTTTATAATCGATACCTTCCGGACCATAAGCACAAAGTCAGGGGCGATAACCGGGCTTGCTTATATGGTCAACCCGACTACTGTCGGATTCAGGCTAAGTCCGAGCAACGACGTACCTACGTCGTGTGCGCATATCGTTTATGTTGTTAGTAACCCGAACATAACCGCTCGACATTACAGCGGCACCATCCCGGGGACCATGACTAATTCATCGCCGCTGAATATCCCGATTACCGAAGTAGCGGCGATGAATACAACTTTTTCCCGCTTCACAACGATCATAGATCAAGGGGGAGTAACCCCGGCCAACCCGCCACTGAATATCATCTCAGGCGAATTGACAAGCCGCACAAACTATCGGTTAAGACGTTCTTATGTAGCTTCTCCGGGTAATTCCGCGGGTGAATATAGGCTTACGATAGTTGAGATGCCGACTACCACAGTTACTTACATAGACATTGGGGCCGCCTTCGTCTCAAGCGCTGCGATGAGCGGCGCTATTACGCTTAATCTAAAGTATCTGGTGGCTAATTTCATTGCCACGGCGAGCATGACCGCCGTCGGTATAGCGACTAAGCGCCTGGCGGCCAATTTTGAGGCTACGTCAATTATGGATGCCAGCATTACCAATGCGCATAAGAAAATACAAGCGCATGCGGTTTGCAAGTCAATTATGACCGCGCAACTATCCAACGTAATATTACTTGCCGCTAATTTTGTAACCTCGGCGTTTATGGTGGCTGGACGCTCAATCTACAAGGGGGTCGAAGCAAGCTTTGTGGCAACCAGCCAGATAGCCGCAGCGGCAAGTAGAATACAGCATAGGCAAGCCAGCATTGATGGCGTTGCGACATTAACGGCAAGAGGCGTCAATCCTGGGCAGACACCGTTCGCTCATGTGATTGAGACGGTGATAACGAAATACCAGCGCGAGACTACAGTCCATTGAGATACTACGTCAGTAGCGAGCGCGGAAACGACGAGAATGTTGGGTCGATTGACGCTCCGTTTAAGTCGATATTGAAACTCGCTGACCTGATGGAAGCGGGCGATACAGGCTACCTTGATGGCGAGTTTCACGAACAGATTAAACTTGGTGGTATCAATGGCATACCGGGCGGCAGGAACGCACTGCAACAGACTTACATCCAAGGCTGGCCTGACGCTAACAGACCGCTAATCATCGGCGAACAGTGTCTGTATGCTGGCGATCCAGACTGCAAATACATAACCGTAAAAAGCATTGGCATTCAACCTTCTGGTATCGGATGTGTATTCGATATGCCGGAAACATCTGGTGAATACACCTTTGTGGATTTACATATCATTCCAGAATCAAGGTGCCATCACAACATCGCGGCGTTTAGCGGTGGAAAACTGTATTTCACGGGATTAAAGGCCACGAATGCTTACTCAGATAATGTAGTGGCTTATGACAAGTGCGCCGGAATAGAGATTGATTCTTCAGAAATAGACGGCTCACGCGCTGGCAGTAACTTTGCCACGCGAGGTACGGATGAGATTGGCGTTGCTGGCTCATTCAAGATAACCCGAACGACTTTAGACAGCGCTGCCTCTGGTAATGTGGATATAACGACTCGTTGCCTGGCGACCATTGAGTTATGCAGATTGTCAGAAGGCGGGACTCACAACGTCAAGGTAAGCAAGGCTGGAATTGTTGTTCATTATAACCTGATGAGCAACTTCTACGGCGGTGAAAATATATACATCAGTTCAGATGCAAGTGCTGCCATCCACTCAAACATCTTAAAAGAGGCTGATTACGGCGTACGTCTTGGTCGGTACATTAATATCGAACAACAAGGGACCGGCAAAGTTTACATCATTCACAACACCATTGTGTATCAGTCCAGCGCGTGTGTATTTATCGATGAAGATACATCTGATCAGATGTTTGCGGATCAAAATGGCGTGGAAAGAATTCGTCTTGTGCCTCGCGAAGACTATAACTCTGAAGATGGCGATGGTGTCTTCGTCGAAGGATTTGAGAACGAGCTATATATGGATTTGCGATCAGTATTTATCGAAAACAACAGATTTGTATTAGAAGGCGCACGCAGTTATATCAGCATGGAAGGAATTGAATCGCATAGCGAGTATGTTGGGGTCGATGGCAATCGCTACTTTGGGTCGACTTTGTATGATGCGTGGGGCGGCACGAGCTTCGAGGACTGGCGAAACACTGGCCGCGATGAGCATAGTGGCGAAGGGTCTGATCCTGTGTTTTCTGACCCGTTGAATGACAACTTTAGCGTTAGTAACATTGCTGATAAATTTGCGGGCATTAAGCCTTCCACGATAAATGGTGTAGAGATACGCGCGCTTGTGCATCCTTTCTCGCTCAAGCAAACGCGACCACACGACAATACGCCTGGTGCGTTCGCTTTTTCGGAAAACTAATTATGGCAACCTGGGAATATGATTTTACTAAAAGCATCGCAACTAACATCAGCTTAGGGGATGGCTCCTCTAATAAAAGAGTGCATTACGATCCGACCAAAAAATTCAATGGCCGACTCCATTCTCTTTCTGTTGACTTGAATGACAAAGAAGAAAGAAACGACTTAATGTGGCGATCCAGTCCTACTACTAGCGGTAAATGGTTATTTAAGGAGGGAGCCGACTTCTGGTGTGGCGTTGTATATTATATAGATACGTGGATAGTTGATAGCGATGTAGACTCTATTTTCAATGTTCACCAAACTAATTTCCCGAAAACCGCAAACTCGGTGGGCAACTGTCAAAGTGGCCCAACGCCATTTGATTTTGGATTGGTGAGTGGTGATCTGAAATGCGGCATGGTATCGATGAAGCTTGGTGGTGGTCAGAAAGGAATTGCTTGTACCGGTACCGCTCAAAATTATCCACGTCACAATGGAGGTATAAGTTATCTGCCTCTTCTGAAAAAGTGGTTCGATGTAACTGTTCATTATCGATTGTCGGTAAAAAATACAGGATTGTGTGAAGCATTTGTAGGCGCAAACCGAATACTTGGGCCTATAAATGCTCCTAACTATTATGGGGATCGAGCAAATGGATACTACTGTAAGCATGGTATCTATAGACCAGCATGGCGATCTGTAAACGCACCGTATAGAGGGCCTATAAAATATCGACAGCTAAACATCGGTAATGTTGTCTTTTCTGACAACGCCAATGAAACTATAACTACGTTCAGAAACAGATTGAATTCGGGAGGAACTGGTGGAGGAGGCTCTGGGCCTGGATCACCA
>Ga0136632_10000305_pt1 | contig 13789 bp, 14 predicted proteins | sample AntDrymUQ6112106_2_FD_104670 | JGI IMG/M metagenome (GOLD analysis project Ga0136632, IMG submission 104670) | Polar desert sand microbial communities from Dry Valleys, Antarctica - metaG UQ611 (21.06) | ecosystem: Environmental > Terrestrial > Soil > Desert | place: Antarctica: Dry Valley...
GCCCTCGATCCAACGGGCCGGCGTCATGGGTGCTGCGGGGCTGGTGACGGCGCTCGCGGGCAGGCCGAGCTCGCGCTGGTACGCGCTTCTGCTCGCCGCCGTCGCCACCCTGGCCCTCGACCCGCGGGCGTGCGCCGACATCGGCTGGCAGCTCAGCTTCGCGGCGGTCGTGGGCATCTTCCTCTGGACCCGGCGGATGGCGGCCACGCTCGACGGAGGGCGGGGCCCAGGGTCACCGCGGCGGGCGCTCGCTGAGGCGACGGCGATGAGCGTCGCCGCGACGGTCGCCACCGCACCCCTGATGGCACACCACTTCGGGGCGGTCTCGGCCGGCTCGCTCGCAGCCAACCTGATCGCGCTACCCGCGGTCGCGCCGGCGATGTGGCTCGGGATGCTCACCGCGATCGTCGGCCAGGTGCCGGCGATCCCGGTCGAGCCGCTGAACTGGCTCTGCTCGGTCTGTCTCGCCTACATCGCCCAGGTCGCCCGCTGGCTGGGCGAGCCCTCCTGGGCGCTGCGCGACGCCGAGCTCGGTGGCATCGCAGGCCTCGTGGCGGTGTACGCCGCACTGGCGGCCACGGTCGAGCTCGGTCTCAGGTACGACGCGATTCGTGCCGGCCTCGGCATCCGCGGCTCGCCGGGGTGGGGCCCGCGCGGCCCACGACGGCGTCGGCGGAGTGCGGCCCTCGGGGTGGCGGTTCTCGCAGCCATCACCGTCGCAGTGGTTGCCGGCGCGGATGGCCCGGGTCCGCCGCCGGCCGACACCCTGCGCGTGGCGGTGCTCGACGTCGGCCAGGGGGACGCGATCGTGCTGGACCCGCCCGGAGGGGACCCGGTCCTGGTCGATGCCGGGCCTCCGGGTGCCGGAGTGCCGGGCTCGCTGCGGAGCTTGGGGGTCGAGCGGCTCGCCGCGGCGTTCGTGACCCACGACCAGTCCGACCACTCCGGAGGCCTCGGGGACGTCCTGGGCTCGATGCCGGTGGGGCGGCTTGCGCTGGGGATGCCCTCGCCGGAGCTCGAAGCGCTCGCGGCGTCACGGTCGGTCGAGGTCGCGCGCGTCGCCGAGGGGAGCGAGGTGCGTTCGGGCGAGCTGCGGCTCAGCGTCCTGTGGCCGCCACGCGAGCGGCTCGCCGGGGCGGGCACCGACGACCCGAACGCCGACTCCCTGGTGCTGATCGCCGAATGGGGTCACTTCTCGATGCTCCTTCCGGGGGACGCCGAGTCCGAGCTGGCGCCGCTCGAGCCCGGGCCGGTCGACGTCCTGAAGGTCGCCCATCACGGCAGCGCCGACGCGGGGCTCTCCGCGCTACTCCGCACCTCGGTGCCAGAGGTCGCCGTGATCTCGGCGGGCGAGGACAACGGCTACGGGCATCCGGCGCCGGAGACGCTTGCGGACCTGGACGGGTCCGGCGCCTTGGTCGCCCGGACCGACCTCGCGGGCGACGTGCTGATCGAAGCCGACGCCGCGGGGTGGCGGGTTCGGCCTTAGGCCCTGGCACCGGCCGCGATCGCTCTCAGTGCCGGTTCCGGCGCGGGCCCTCCGTAGACTCGCGGCGATGGCCGAGATCAAGACCGCCTACCTGATCTACGGCACCGACGAGGCGAAGATCTCCCGCACGCGCGCCAGGCTCCGCGCCCGCGCCGAGCGTGAGGGAGGCCCCGGCGCCCTCGAGCTGTTCGAGGCCGGCCAGGGACGGAAGGCGCCTGACGCCGACGCGCTTACCGGCTCGGTCATGGCGATCTCGCTCATGGCCTCCCGCCGCTACCTTCTCGCCGACGGGGTCGAGGGGTGGGGGAAGAAGGACGTCGAGCAGGTCGCCGAGGCCCTCGAGGCGATTCCTCCCGACACCACGATCGCCCTCGTCGCCCACGGCAAGGCGCCCGCCGCCCTGAAGAGGGCGGTCGAGAAGGCAGGGGGCGAGGAGCTCGCGTTCGAGGCGCCGAAGGAGCGCGAGATGCCGAAGCGACTGGTGGCCGATGCCCGCGAGCTCGGCTTCACCCTCGAGATTGACGCCGCGCGGATGCTCGTCGAGCGGATGGGCGCGCGATCGGTGCGGCTTCGCACCGAGTTGGAGCGCCTCGCGCTCTGGGCCGGCGAGGGAGGCACCGTCGGAGCAGCGGACCTGGACGCGATGATCTCCGACACCTCCGAGGAGGCGATCTGGACGCTCGCCGACGCGATCACCGAGGGGGACGAAGTGAAGACGCTTCGGGTCGCCGAGCAGCTCGTCTCCCAGGGTGAGGCCCTGCCCCGGATCATCTACTCGGTCGCACCGCGCCTGCGCCAGGCGCTGGCGGCGGCGCGCGAGATCGAGGCGGGAAGGCCGCCGAAGGAGGTCGCGTCCGGCCTGTCGATGCACCCGTATGCGGCCAAGATGCTGGTCCAGCGAGTGCGCGGCCGCTCGCCGGCCGACCTCGACGCCTCGATCCGTGCGCTGGCGGATCTCGAGCTGTGGTCCCGTGGCGGCTCGGACTACCCCGAGGCGGTCGCGTTCACCCTCGCCCTTCGGCGAGCTGTCGGCGCCGACGAGCTCGCGGCGGCCTAGATCCCCGAGTCAGAGCGCCCGAAGCTAGGAGGTCGAGCCGGCGCGAAGCCTGGTGGCCCGGGACTTCTTGCGGGCGCCGGTGTTCCGGTGCATCGCGCCCTTCTGCACTGCCTTGTCGATGCGCGAGACGAGTTGCTTGTGCTCGGCCTCGGCGGTCGCGTCGTCGCCCGAGGAGACGGCCGCCTCCAGGCGCTTGAAGTAGGTCTTGACCGAGCTCGCGATACGCAGGTTCTCCTCGCGTTCGCGGGCGGTTCGGGCGATCCTCTTCTTCTGTGACGCGATGTTTGCCATAAGAAAGACCCGCAGGGCGGGCGGCGAATGAGAATAGCCGAACCCGAATGACTGAAGACCGAGACAGAGAGCCGTTCGACCCACGCACCCGCACGCGGTCGCGCCCCGCCGTGTCGATGGACACCGACACGTTCATGGCGATCCCAGCGCCGTCGCCGAGGACGACCTTCGAGCCGCCCGAGTGGGACGAACGCGAGAAGGGGGAGGAGCAGGGCCGCCTGGGGATCTCGACGGCTTTCTTCTCGATAGCCACCGCCTTCTCGCGGGTCGCCGGCCTGGTCCGCGAGATCGTCGCCGCCAGCTACTTCGGCATCTCGGGCGCGATGTCGGCGTTCACCATCGCCTTCCAGGTCCCGAACCTGGTTCGCAGCCTCTTCGCCGACGCGGCGATCCAGGCGGCGTTCGTGCCCGTCTTCGTCGAGAAGCTCGAGCAGGGCGACCGCCGCGAGGCCTTCAGGCTCGCCTCTCAGATGATCATGATCGTGACCGCCCTCCTCGGCGCGATCACCGCCCTGTTCGTCTTGGCCGCGCCCGTGCTGATCCCGCTGTTCGCACCGGGCTTCGAGGGCGAGCTGCTCGACCTCACGGTCACCCTCTCCCAGATCCTGTTCCCGATCCTGATCCTGCTCGGGCTGACCGGAGTGGTCGTGGGGATCCTGAACAGCGACGATCGCTTCGCCGCGTTCGCGATCTCCCCGTTCTTCTGGAACGTGGCGATCATCGCGGTGCTGGTGGCGCTGGCGCCGGCGTTCTCCGAGGAAGACGAAATCTACGCCTACGCCATCGGCGTCCTGGTCGGCACGGTGATCCAGCTCGCGATCCCGATGTGGGACCTGCGCAACACCGACTTCCGTTTCAAGATGGTCTGGGAGCTCCCCCGCAGGCTGTCGCCCGACATCAGGCGCGTGCTGTTGTTGATGCTGCCGGTGACGATCAGCCTGGGGCTCATCAACTTCAACCTGCTGATCAACAGCTTCTTCGGGACCTTCGTCTCCGAGCAGGCTCCGGCGGGCATCGACAAGGCCTTCCGCATCTACATGCTCCCGCAGGGGATCTTCTCGGTCGCGATCGCGACCGTCGTCTTCCCGACCCTGGCGCGGTTCGCCGCCCGCAACGAGTTCGCCGAGCTGAGGGCGACGATGGCGAACGGGATGCGGCAGATCCTGCTGATGCTGATCCCCGCCGCGGCGGCGATCCTGGTCCTGTCCGAGCCGATGACGCGGCTGGTCTACGAGCGCGGCGCATTCGATGCCGCCCAGACCGATCTGGTGGCCGAGGCCCTCTTCTGGTTCGCGTTCTCGCTCCCCTTCAACGGGCTCTTCCTGATCATGACCAGGACCTTCTTCAGCCTCCAGCGCCCCTGGATCCCGACCTGGATATCGGGCATGAACCTTGTGATCACCGCGGCTTTTTCGGGCGCTCTCTACGGGCCCTTCGGGGTCGGCGGGATCGTCGCGGCGACGGCGATCGCCACCGCCGCCAGCGTCGCCGCCGAGGCCTTCATCCTCCGCCGGGAGCTCGACGGGATCGAGCTCGGGAGGTTGATCGACAGCAGCCTGCGGATCACCGCCGCCGCGGCGCTGCTGGCCGGGGTCAGCTACCTGGTCTGGCTGGGGCTGGATGATGTCCTGGGCCGTGGCCTCGCGGCTCAGATCGTCTCGCTGGGCGGGGCGCTGGTCCTGGGCGCGGGGGTGTTCATCGCGGCCGTCGCGGCCATGCGGGTCCCCGAAGCCGATCAGGTCCTCCGCCTCCTGCGACGCACCCTCCCCGGCGGCTCGTAGCAGGATCGAGCCGGCGGTCCATCGAATCGAGCGGGCACAGAGCCTGCCGATCGCAGAATGTGACAATCAGCCTCGCAATGGACCGCATCAGGAACTTCTCGATCATCGCCCACATCGACCACGGCAAGTCGACGCTGGCCGACCGCATCCTCGAGCTGACCGGGGCGGTCGACGCGCGCACGCATGTCCCGCAGATGCTCGATTCGATGGACCTCGAGCGCGAGCGAGGGATCACGATCAAGGCCCAGGCCGTGCGGGTGCCTTTCACCTCGGCGGACGGCCAGACCTACAGCCTCCAGCTGATCGACACGCCCGGGCACGTCGACTTCTCCTATGAGGTTTCGCGCAGCCTGGCGGCGTGCGAAGGGGCCGTGCTCGTGGTGGACGCTGCCCAGGGCGTCGAAGCGCAGACCGTCGCCAACGCCTACGCCGCGATCGACGCCGGGCTCGAGATCATCCCCGTGCTCAACAAGGTTGACCTCCCCGGAGCCGATCCCGAGCGGGTCGCCGGAGAGGTCGCGGACCTGCTCGGGGGCGACCCGGACGACCCTCTCCGCATCTCGGCCAAGACGGGCCAGGGGGTGACCGAGGTGCTCGAGGCGATCGTCGCCCAGGTTCCCCCGCCCGAAGGCGAGCCCGATGCCCCTCCGCGCGCGCTCATCTTCGACTCGGAGTTCGACCCCTACCGCGGGGTCGTCGCCTACCTGCGCATGGTCGACGGCGAGTTCTCCAAGGACGACCTGATCACCGCGATGCAGACCGGCACGGAGGCCGAGATCGACGACATCGGCTTCTTCGCCCCCGACATGAGGCCCGTCCCCGGGATGTCTGCGGGCGAGGTCGGCTACGTGATCACCGGGATCAAGGACGTAACCAGGCTTCGGGTGGGCGACACGCTGACCCATCGAGAGGGCGGGGCGGCCGAGGCGCTGCCCGGCTACCGCGAGGTCAGGCCGATGGTCTTTTCGGGCCTCTTCCCGCTCGACACCGACCGCTACGAGGATCTGCGCGACGCACTCGACAAGCTCTCGCTCAACGACGCGGCGCTCACGTGGGAGCCCGAGACCTCGGACGCCCTCGGATTCGGCTTCCGCGTCGGGTTCCTCGGGCTGCTGCACATGGACATCGTCCGGGAGCGCCTTGAGCGCGAGTACGGGTTGGAGCTGCTGGCGACGGCGCCGAACGTCCGCTACGAGGTGCAGATGATGTCCGGTAATGCGGGCGGGGGCGAGACCGTCGAGGTGAGGAGCCCCACCGGCATGCCCGACCCCGCCTCTATCGAGTCGATCTCGGAGCCCTTCATCAGGGCAACGATCATCGCCCCCAACGACTTCGTCGGCCAGGTGATGGAGCTCTGCCAGAAGCGCCGCGGCGACCACGTCGGCATGCACTACCTGTCGCCGACCCGCGTCCAGATCCAGTACGACCTGCCGCTCGCCGAGATCGTGCTCGACTTCTTCGACCAGCTCAAGTCGCGGACCCAGGGCTACGCGTCACTCGACTACGAGCCGATAGAGAGCCGGACCTCGAACCTCGTCAAGCTCGACGTCCTGCTCGCGGGCGACAAGGTCGACGCGCTGTCGCTGGTGGTCCACAAGGACAACTCCTACGAACAGGGCAAGGTGCTGGTCGAGCGGCTGCGCAAGACGATCCCGCGCCAGCAGTTCGACGTGCCCGTCCAGGCGGCGATCGGCTCCAACATCATCGCCCGCGAGACCGTGAAGGCGGTGCGCAAGGACGTGACGGCGAAGCTCTACGGCGGCGACGTCACCCGGAAGAAGAAGCTGCTCGAGAAGCAGAAGAAGGGCAAGAAGCGGATGAAGCAGGTCGGCGCCGTCGAGGTGCCCCAGGAGGCGTTCCTGACCGTGCTCCAGGTCGATGGCGAGTAACGAGCTCTCGCCCGAGCAGGCGGCGAGCGGGAGTCGGCGGGGCCCGAGGCCGGCTAGGTGGGTACGCGATCGAGCGGGATGCCGAGGCGCGCCTCTGTCGTCGTCGGGACCTGGGGTTCGTCCGCGTCTTCGTCCGGGTGCGTGAGAACGACGACCCGGTCGGCCGGGTAGCCGGCGAGCTCGTCCTCGAGCGCCTGCCCGGCGTCTCCGTCGCCCAGGGACCCGCTGACCGGCAGGCCCGCCGCGACCAATGCCCCGGCGGTGCGAGCGAGCGTGTCCTGGGCGGCCTCGCGCGCGTCGTCGGTGGCCGAGGCCCAGCGGTCAAGTCGGCGGCCGCGAACCGGGACCACGACGCGAACGTCGTCCGCGCCTTCGGCGATGTGGGCCACCCGCTCGGCGACCGCCGGCGTGGCCTCGGCGGTCACCAACACCAGCACGCGGCGCTCGCCGTCCCGGCGGGGAGCGACCGCGATCGGGCCGTCGGGCTTCGCCCGCGCGGCCGCGACGATCAGCGACGCGACGGTCGCCGCGCCGACGGCGAGCCCGATGCCCATGCCGAGGCTGGTGAGCGTGCCCAGCAGCAGCGCGCCGATGATGGGCACGGCCAGGGCGGCGATGACCACCGGGATCCCCGCCGGGCGAAGGTGGACGGTTCCGCTCGAATCGCGCTCGGTCAGCTTCAGGGCCACCAGCAGGTGATACCCCACCATGCTCGCACTAGACTGCCGCGCCTGATGGCAGTCAAGACCGACGCGATCGGCAGGGAGTGGCCTGCCACGACCTATGAGGTCGGGTTGGAGAAGGTTCGCGAGTTCGCCAACGCCGTCGGCGCCGACAACCAGGCACACCACGACCGCGCCACCGCCAAGGGCGCCGGCTACCGGGACGTCGTAGCTCCGCCGATGTTCACGGTCGTCTACAGCGCGCCCGCGATGGCCCCCGCGATCCTCGATCCCGACGTCGGGATCAACCTCGCCGCGATGCTGCACGGCGGCCAGGAGTTCGAGTGGAACGAGCCCGTCTGCGTGGGCGACGCCATCACGACGCAAGCCAGGTGCACCGAGATCTACGAGAAGGACGGCAAGGGCTTCTACGTGTTCGAGACCGTCTCCACGAACCAGGATGGCGACCAGGTCGTCAAGGGCACCTGGACCAACATCGTCAGGGGGGTCTGAGCATGGCCGATCTCAAGCAGGGCGACGCTGTCCCCGAGATGAAGACGACACCCGACAAGTACCTCCCCCACCGCTACGCGGGCGCCTCGGGTGACTTCAACCCGATCCACATCGACAAGGAGTTCGCGACCGCGGTCGGACTGCCGTCCAACATCCTGCACGGCCTCTGGATGATGTCCCAGGTGGCCCGCGCCAACAACGCGGTCGCCGGCGGCGACCCGAAGGCGCTGAAGCGCCTGTCGGTCCAGTTCCGCGGCATGGGCTTCCCCGAGCAGGAGATCACGGTGACCGGCACCGTCGTGGAGGCCGATGGCGACCGCATCGTGATCGACACCGTCGCCGAGCAGGGCGGCAACCAGGTGATCCGCAACTCGGAAGCCGAACTGGACCTGAGCTGACGCTCGCAGGCGCCGTTCGGGCGTCGACCTAGACTCTGGACGTGCTTTCCGAACGCCAGCAGGCGATCCTCGGGCTCGTCGTCGACGGGTATGTGGACGGGGCCAGGCCCGTGGGGTCCAAGGCGATCGCCGAGCGTCCCGAGATCGAGTGGAGCGCCTCGACGGTGCGTGCCGAACTGTCGAGCCTGGAGGAAGAGGGCTTCCTGAGCCACCCCCACACCTCGGCCGGCCGGGTGCCGACCGATTCCGGGTACCGCTACTACGTCGGCGAGCTGCTGCGGTCGGCCGACCGCCTGCCCACCCCGTCCGGGGGCGAGCTGCGCCTCTCTGCGATGCGCCGCGAGGTTGACGACGCGATCCGCGAAACCACCGCCGCGCTGTCTCGGATCACGGACTTGGTCGCGCTCGTGAGCGCGCCGCCGCTTCACACGGCGACGATCCACCGGGTCGAGGTCCTGCGCCTTCAGCCCAAGACCGCGATGGTGGTCGTGATCGCGTCGAACGGCGACGTCTCGAAGCGAGTCTTCAGCTTCCCCTCCGAGCTCGACCCGGGCCTCGTCGAGTGGGCGGGCAGCTACCTGAACGAGCGGTTGTCCGGCCTCGGTCTCGGCGCGCGGATGGCGGCAGGCCGCCTCGACGACCCCGACCTGAGCGAGACCGAGTGCGGCTTCATCGACGAGATCTCGAGCGCCTTCGTCGGACTCGAGGAGTCGGCCGAAGAGACGCTCTACGTGGACGGCGCCGCTCGCCTGCTCTCCGAGGAGCACTCGGCTGACGTGCCGCACGCGGAGGAGCTCATGAGGGCCCTCGAACAGCGCGTCGACATGCTGCACACGCTGCGCTCGGCGCTGGGGGAGCGCTCGGTCTTCGTGTGGATCGGGGGAGAGAACCCCCAGCCCGAATTGCGCTCGGTCAGCGTCATCGGCGCGAACTACGGGCTCGGCTATCGCAACCTCGGCGCCGTCGGAGTGATCGGGCCGCTGCGGATGGACTACGGCACCGCGATCGCCTCGGTCCGCGAGGCGGCGGGCGAGCTGTCGCGGTTCTTCGAAACGGTCTACGACGAGTAGGGAGACAGGAGATGCCGCGCGACTACTACGAGGTCCTCGGGGTGGGCCGGAGCGCCTCCGAGGGGGAGATGAAGAAGGCCTTCCGCGGGCTGGCGCGCGAGCTGCACCCCGACGTCAACGACCACGACCCCGAGGCAGAGGAGAAGTTCAAGCAGGCCGCCGAGGCCTATGAGGTCCTCTCAGATCCCGAGCGACGCCGGACCTATGACCAGTTCGGCCATGACGGGCTGAAGCAGGGGGGCACCCCGGCCGGAAGCCAGAGCTTCGCCGACATCTTCGAGACGATCTTCGGCGGCGACCCCTTCGGACGGGGCCCCGCCGCCGGCGTGGACATCGGCACGGCGGTCGAGGTCACCCTCGAGGAGGTGCTGGAGGGCGCAGATCGCGAGGTCTCGTTCGAGGCGGTCAGCGTCTGCGATCACTGCCGCGGGAACGGCGCCGAGCCCGGCACCCCGATCAACGAGTGTCCGACATGTGAGGGCGCGGGGCAGATCCGGCGCGTCAGCCGCAGCGTCTTCGGCCAGGTCGTTCAAGCGACACCCTGCGATCGCTGCGGCGGTGACGGCCGGGTGCCGGAGAAGCCCTGCGGGGAGTGCAACGGCGCAGGCCGCGTCTCGGAGATGCGCACCTGGGAGGTGGACGTCCCCGTCGGGATCGAGGACGGTCAGCGGATCAGGATCTCCGGAGCCGGCCACGCCGGCGACACCGGTGCCAGGGCCGGTGACCTCTACGTCGAGGTCCGGGTCCGCGCCGACGAGCGCTTCGCGCGGCAGGGCACCGAGCTCGTCTCGAGGATGGAGCTGCCCGTGACGAGCGCGATCGTCGGCGGCGAAGTCGCCATCCCCACGATCGACGGCGGCGAGGAGCGCGTGACGGTCGAGCCCGGCACCCAGCACGGCGACATCAAGGTGCTGGAGGGCCGGGGCCTGCCTCCGCTGCGGGGCGGCGAGCGCGGCGACCAGCACGTGGTCTTCGAGCTGGTCGTCCCGACCGAGCTGACCGCCGAGCAGCGCGAGCTGGTCGAGAGCCTCGACGCCGAGCTCGGTGTCCCGCGCCCCGCCGCGTCCTCGGAGCCGGCGGACTAGTGCCCCGTCAACCAATGGACGCGGCACTGCCTTGATCAGGCTCGCGATGCGCTGCGATCCGGACGTGGCCGAGATGGTCCTGGCCAATCTGCTGGAGCTCGCGCCGAACGGGGTCGAGGAGGAGCGTGGCCCCGGCTTCGTCGAGTTTGCGCTCTACGGCCCGCCCGGCGAGGTCCCCGATCTGGGCGAGATCCGGGCCGCGGCCGGCGGAGCGCTGGTCGACGTCACCACGACTTCGGTCCCCGACGACTGGGCCGATCGCTGGGCCGATTTCCACAAGCCGATCGAGGTCGGTGGCCGGATCGGGGTCCGCCCCTCGTGGTGGGAGGCCAAGGAGGGCCTGATCGACGTCCTCGTCGACCCCGGACAGGCCTTCGGCACCGGCGGGCACCCCACGACGCGCCTCAGCCTCGCGCTGCTGCTCGCGCTCGAGGAGAGCGGCGGAGCGTCGGGCCCGATCGCCGACTGGGGCACCGGTTCGGGCGTGCTCGCGATCGCCGCGGCGAAGCTCGGCTGGACTCCTGTGACTGCCTGCGACCGGGAGCTCGCCGCGCTCGAGGCGGCCGAGGCGAACGCCGCGGTGAACGACGTCGAAATCGCGATCGAGAGGGTCGACGTCCGCGAGGGCGCCCCGCCCGTCGCGCCGACGGTCATAGCCAACCTCACCGCGAACCTCCTATGCGACTGCGCGGGACATCTGTCGGCACCCGGCTCCGATCGGCCGAACGCGCTCGTCTGCTCGGGGATGCTCGAGGAAGAGACCGACGGGGTGGCCAAGGCGTTCGCCGCGAGCGGCCTCGCCGTCGTCGAACGGCGGGTCGAGGGCGAGTGGGCTGCGCTCCTGCTGCGCGCCGGCAGCTGAACATGGGCACCGGGGCCACCCGATCGACTCCGCATCTCGGACCAGCCGATAGGCCGGGAGGCCCCGGTGGGGCCACCGCTGACCAGCCGATCGCCATGTTCGACTCGGGCGTGGGCGGCCTCACAGTGCTGCATGAGTGCCTGGTGTCGCTGCCCGAAGAGGACTTCGTCTATCTCGGGGACGACGCCCGCTTCCCGTACGGGGCCCGCACCGCCGAGCAATTGCGCTCGCACGTCGAGCAGGTCTCTCGGTTCCTGCTGGAGCGCGGGGCGAAGCTGCTGGTGATGGCTTGCAACTCGGCGACCTCGGCGGGCCTCGAGGTCGCCCGCGAAGCGGCCGCAGAGCACGGGGTGGAGGTCGTCTCGGTGATCGACCCCGAGGCCGAGATCGCCGCCGCTGTCACCGACAACGGCAGGGTCGGGGTGCTCGCCACGCCGGCCACGGTCAGGAGCGGTGCCTACGGTCGCGCGCTCGGCGGCTCGCACCGCCCCCTCACCGTGACCGAGGTCGAGGCGCCCGCCCTGGCGGCCGTGATCCAGCGCGGCTTCCCATTCGACCAGAGCGTGGTCGAGATGGTGCGCACCTACTGCGAGCCGCTGCGCCAGGCCGACGTCGACACCGTCGTCCTCGGCTGCACCCACTACCCGCTGGTCGCGCCGATGCTGCAGCGCACCCTGGGCCGAGACGTCCGCCTGGTCACGGCGGGCCACGCGATCGCGGGGACCGTCCAGCGGGTGCTCGACGAGCGGGGGCTCGCCTCCGGCCGCACCGGCGAGGGGACCTACGGCTTCGTCTGCACAGAGGACCCGAAGGCGTTCCAGGAGCTGGGAACCCGATTCCTGCAGATGCCGCTGGGTGAGGTGGAGCTCGTCGAGCTCCCCTGACGATTTCGTGAATCACGGCTCCGGCGTCCAGATCGCGACTAGGCTTGAACCATGTCGATCCTCGAGCAGGTCCAAGACGACGTGAAGACCGCGATGAAGGCCGGTGAGAAGGACCGCGTCGGCCAGCTGCGCATGGTCGTGGCCGCCCTCCAGGCGGAGGCCAAGGAGGGCAAGGGCGACGAGGTCGCCGCGCTCCAGCGCGAGCGCAAGCGGCGCCTCGACGCCGCCGAGGCCTATCGCGATGGAGGCCGAGGCGAGGCGGCGGCGACCGAGGAGGCCGAGGCGAGGCTGATCGAGGCCTACCTGCCCGAGCAGCTCTCCGACGACGAGCTCTCGGAGCTGGTCGCCACTGCCGTCGAGGAGGCGGGCGCGAGCGAGCAGAAGGACATGGGCAACGTGATGAAGGCGCTGATGCCGAAGGTCGGCGGCCGGGCCGACGGCAAGCGCGTCAGCGCCGCGGTCCGCGAGAGGCTCAGCGACTAGTTTGGCTCGCAGGCAGCTGACGATCGATAACACGGTGGCCGCCGAACTGGCGGGCTCCGAGGACGCCGTGCTCCGCACGCTGGAGGGCCACCTGGACTGCGACCTCTTCCTGCGCGGCAACGTCCTGACCCTGAATGGCGACGCGAGCGAGGTTCGAACGGCCGAGACGGTGGTCGGCGAGATCGTCGACCTGATCGAGCAGGGCCACGAGATTGCGCCCGGGACGATCGAGGCCGTGACCGGCGCGCTCGACAAGCAGGAGAGCCCGGCCGAGATCCTCGAGGACGTCGTCTGGCAGCACCGCAACACCCGCGTCGCACCCAAGACCGTGAACCAGAAGCGCTACGTCGACTCGATCCGCGACCACACGATCACGTTCGGGATCGGCCCCGCCGGAACTGGCAAGACCTTCCTGGCCGTCGCGATGGCCGCGGCGGCGCTCTCGCGCGGCGAGGTCCAGCGCGTGATCCTCACCCGGCCGGCCGTCGAGGCCGGCGAGCGGCTCGGCTTCCTGCCGGGCGACCTCCAGGCGAAGGTAGATCCGTACCTGCGCCCGCTCTTCGACGCCCTCTACGACATGCTCGACCCCGAGCGCGTCAACGCCTACCTGGAGCGGAACACGATCGAGATCGCGCCGCTCGCATATATACAAGGTCGCTCGATCAATGATACCTTCGTGATCCTCGACGAGGCGCAGAACACGAGCCCCGAGCAGATGAAGATGTTCCTCACCCGCCTGGGCTTCGGGTCGAGGATGGTCGTCACCGGAGACGTCACCCAGATCGACCTCGACAAGGGCGCGAAGTCCGGGTTGATCGAGGTCGGGAACATCCTCGACCAGGTCCAGGACATCAGCTTCATCCGCTTCGGCGGCGAGGATGTCGTCCGCCACAAGCTCGTGCAGCGGATCGTCGCCGCGTACGGCGAGCACTCCGAGCGGCAAGCCGACGGTTGACCGCAGACCTCTCAGACGTCGAGTCGGACCTTCGCAAGGCGGTTTCGGCGACGCTGAAGGCCGCCGGGGTGGAGGATGGGCACATCGGCTTGGAGTTGGTGGGCGAGGGCAGGATGCGCACGCTCAACTTCGCCCACCGCGGTCGCGACGAGGCGACCGACGTGCTCGCGTTCCCAATCGACCCCGACGAGTCCGGCCTGGGCCCGCGTGAGCTGGGCGACGTGTTCATCTGCCCGGAGCACTCCACCGACGTGATCGAGGCGGCCGTCCACGGCACCCTCCACCTCTGCGGCTACGACCACGAGACCGACACGGGCGAGATGCTGGCGCTCCAGGCGAAGGTCCTGGCCTCGCTCCGATGAGCGAGGGC
>Ga0136632_10000309_pt1 | contig 13762 bp, 16 predicted proteins | sample AntDrymUQ6112106_2_FD_104670 | JGI IMG/M metagenome (GOLD analysis project Ga0136632, IMG submission 104670) | Polar desert sand microbial communities from Dry Valleys, Antarctica - metaG UQ611 (21.06) | ecosystem: Environmental > Terrestrial > Soil > Desert | place: Antarctica: Dry Valley...
ATGTTGAGCTTGGCGTCCTTCAGCGGAATGACGGCGGCCGAGCCGGCCGCGGCGGTTCTCCAGCGGACCCGGAGCCGGTGCCGGCGTACACGGCTGCCGCTGCGATCAGGGCAGCCGACAGCAGGGTCAAGAGTGTGAAGCTGAGGAGTTTCATCGGTACCTCCGTGGGTTGGGGAGCCTGTCTGTGACCCACGCTACGGCCCCCACATGAGCCGACCGTGAGAAGCCCAAAGCGCCCGGCCCTGCGCGCGGCGCGCGACGCAAACAGGGCATCGGACACGCGTCCCGCGAGCTCGCCATTCGTAGCACCGCCACCCATTCCGGCGCACACGACGGGTGCTCGATCCCTTGGAGGTCAGTGAAGGGAGTCCGGATCGGTTCGCGCCCTGGAGGATTCCCACGCGCTTCCCCGCGTGGATTACCGCTAACGCGGCGGGTATCCAACTCGCGGCAGGACTGCTGCCGCTGGCTACCGTGCCGCTCGTGCTCTACAGCTGGGCCACGAGTGAGCGGGTGCTCGACTCCGGAGGTCTCGAGTCGACGCAACGGGTGCTCGCCTCAAAGCCGGTCGTCGAGAGCTCCGAGTCGGGCGCCCGCTGGCTTGGGATCGCGTACTGGCAGGCGGTCAATCGCGTCACCCGCGGCGGTGTGCGCGCGCGCTGGACGGACGATGGTGGCAGGCTCACCCTGCTGGGCGGCCCAACTCTCTTCTCCTTCGGCACACCAGAGCTCGCGTTCTCCGACGACGTTGCCGCCTGCCGGTACGCAATCCGGGGAGGCCTGCTCACGTTGCGCGCCGGCGGGTCGGTCACCCTCGCGCAACGTTGCGTCGACGACGAAGTCGAGCTGAGCGTCATCGTCGAGGAGTACCTCCCCCGTCTCGCGGCGCGGATAGGTGCACCCACGTGGACGGGAGCGCTCTACGCGAAAGGGCAGCGCCCCCTCCACGCCGCCGTCAGTCGCCGCTTCTTCGACCTGCTCGCGTCGAGAGTCCGCATGTGAAGGTCACGGTCTTTGGCGCGACCGGCGTTGTCGGGCGAGCACTTCTGCCGCTCCTCACATCCCACCACAAGGTCGTCGCCGTCTCGCGCTCCACGCACGCACCGGAGAAGGGCGTCCTTTGGGTCGAGGGCGACGCGAGCTCCGCGGACGATGTCGCGGGTGCGATCGAGGGCGCAGGGGTCGTCTACTACCTCGTCCACTCTCTCGGCAGGCGCGACTTCGAGCAGCAGGATCGGGTGGCAGCAGAGAACGTCGCGGCCGCGTGCGAGTACGCAGGCGTGAAGCAGATCGTCTATCTCGGCGGGCTTGGCGACGACGACGCCAGCGCGTCACCGCACCTGCGGAGCCGTCGCGAGACCGGGGAACGCCTATCCGCCGGAGCCGTACCGGTCACGACGCTTCGCGCCGCAATGATCGTCGGGAAGGGGAGTGCCGCCTTCGAGACGATCGTGGCACTCGTCGACCGGCTGCCAGCGATGATCACCCCAAACTGGGTGTCGACGCCTACCCAGCCGATTGCGCTCGATGACGTCAGTCGCTATCTCGCCGGTGTCTGCGGGAATCGGGCTACGCTAGGTGAGAGCTTCGACGCTGGCGGTCCCGAGGTGATGACCTACCGCCAGATGATCGAGCGGATCGCGGTCCTTCGCGACCGGCAGCCGTGGATCCTGGAGGTACCGGTGCTGACGCCGAGGTTGTCGTCGCTCTGGCTCCATCTCGTCACTCCCGTACGCGCCTCCGTCGCGCGCCCACTGATCGAAGGGCTGAAGAATCCGACAATTGCGCGCGAGGAGCGGCTGAGGACGCTTCTCCCCTTCGAGCTCACATTGTTCGACGACGCGGCAAGGTTGGCGTTCGCGCGATGACGAGCTTCCGGAGGCGTGGTGCGGGTACTGACTCTTGAGGCCGTCGAAGAGACCGGCGAGCAGGTAGAGGAAGGTGCTGCACGCAATCGGGAGCCGATCAGCAGCGTGCCGGTAGCTAGGAGGATGGGTTGACACCGATCAGGCTTCGCGCGGTTGTCATCCTGAGGACGCCGCTGAGCCGATGGGACGGCCGGCACGCACTAGCAGCCACACCGCGGTGAGAGCGGCGAGCGCCGCGGTACCTGCGAGCGTGGCCGGGTAGTCGATCCTCGAGGCGACGGCTGCCAGCAAGAACGGCGCCGCGAACCCCACGTACGTCAGCGCGTAGTAGATGCCCGTCAGCGCTCCCCGCTCCGCGGGGAGGGAGATCGTCTCGATCAGGCGCAGCCCGGCGGTCAGGCAGAGCCCGTAGCCGCAGCCGAGGAGGAATGAGACAATCACGAGGAGCACTGCGCCGGCCGTCGTCACCGCCACCATCGCGACACCGAGGCCGACCACGCCGAGCGCCAGCCCGAGCGCAGCTCCCCGCTCCTCACCGAAGCGTCGCCCGACCGGCTGCACGAGGACGCCCGTGAACGCGCCGATCGCAGTGATCGCGCCGCTGTACGCGATCGCCAGGCCGTTGACCTCCCCGATCTCGGCCGGGAGCGCGGCGAAGGCGATCGTCGGCAGGGCGAAGACCCAAGGCGCCATCGGCGCCACCGTGAGCCAGAACGTTCCCCGCGCGTGCTCGGGAACGCGAAGCCGGTTGCGGGGCGTTGCCGGCGACCGGACGACAACAGTCTCCGGAACTCGCCAGGCCAGTGGGATCACGGCCGCCATTAGCGCGAGATGCACGACATACGGGAGCACGTCCGGCGCCGGCAGGAGCTCGGCCAGGAACCCCGCGACGAGCGGGCCGGTGCCGAAGCCGGCGGTCATCGCGATCGCGGCGCGCCGGGCGCCCGTGCCGGGAGCCGCGCCGCGGGACAGCTCCGTCATCCACGCCCCGCCTGCGCTGAACACCACGCCCGACGCCACTCCCGCGAGCAGCCGCCCCGTGAAGAGCCCGGCTGCCCCGAGCGAGCCGACGACGAGCGCGACGCTCGCGGCCGCCGACAGCAGCGCCCCCGCGCCGACCAGCCGCCGCCGGCCGCGGCGATCCGAGGCCGGCCCGCCGATAAGGAGGCCGGGGACGAGGCCCGCCGCGTAGACGCCGAACGCGGCCGCCCGCGTCGTGTCGGACAGGTCCAGCGTGTCCCGATAAACGAGCAGCAACGGCGCGAACTGGTTCGCACCCCAGCCGACTGCGAACAGCACGAGGGCAAGCGGCAGCCACGCGCGCGACAAGAGCACGCACAGACCTTAGGCGCACGCTCCTTTCTCGCCGGAGGCTTGCCGGATTCTGGCCGATCAGCTCTCCGACCAAGACGGCTCGCGTCCGGAGTCGGGCGGCGAGGCCGCCTTCGCGGGCAAGCATGACTCCTGGACATGGGCACCGCGTCGTCGTACGGGCGCGAACGAGCGGCGAACTGACGTCCCCCTCGACAATCGAGTCGATCGCACTCCCGGTCGGAGCACTCCCCTCGCGGCGGCCTGCGAGAACGTCGATCAAACCCCACAGGTATGACGGGGTCCTCCGGCTGCGGGTTACCGGTAGTCGGCGGGGTCAGCGTCGAGGTCGCGTTCGGCGATCTCTTCGATGTATCGCCAGACGTCGGGCTGTGAGCCGTCGATGTCGGTGAACCCGTATTCGAGCGCGAGCTGACCGGAGTTGACCGATTGCTGGTTCCAGCAGGCCCGGTCGGGATCCGCCGCCAGCGCCGTGACGGCGCGCCCTATGTAGCGGGGAGACTCGGAGACAGCGAAGCTGCCGGGGGCGGACGTAAGCGCGTCACGCCAGTTCTCCTCGGAGACGCCGAAGTTCTCGAGCATCATCTCGGAGCGGAGAAATCCAGGGGTAATGGAGACCGCGGTTGCACCATGCGCCGCGAGCTCATGCCCCTGCGAGAAGGCCAGCCGGTTCACCGCGATCTTGGCCAGGTCGTAGAACACCGAGAGCCGATATCGCGATTCGTTGTAAGCGGTGGTGCCGTCGGTCACCTCGACAAGCAGGCCGCCCGGCTTGTCGATGAGGAGTGGGAGAAGGTGATGGGAGGTGATGAGGTGAGTGTCGATGGCGAGCCGGAGTATGCGGAGACCCTTGCCGAGGTCGTGCTCCCAGATGGGAGTGTTCCACTCACTCGGGCCGCCTTTGAGGAGCTCGCCGCCCCAGATGTCGTTGACGAGAACGTCGATGCGGCCGTGGTCTTTCTTGATCTGCTCGGCCAGGCCTTTCACCTGGTCGGGTTCGAGATGGTCGACCGCGACTGCAATGCCGGCGCCGCCGAGGTCCGTGACGAGTTCCGCGGTCTCTTCGATTGTCTCGGCACGGTCGTAGTCGGACTGAAGAGCTCCTGTGCTGCTACTGCGACCGGTGCAGACGACGGTCGCGCCCGCTTCGCCCAAGGCCAGAGCAATGCCGCGCCCGGCTCCTCGGGTCGCCCCCGCAACGATGGCGACGCGACCACGAAGTGCGTCGTGATCCGGTGACCATTCCATCGCTCGAGTCTGCCAAAGCCGTTGCCCGCTCGAGCGTCAGCTCGTCGCGCCGTGGAAGGCTGACTGCCCTGAGGTGAGCACCGCTGCCGCGACTTCCGGTTGTCCCGCATGGCGATCCAGCAGCTCGCGAAGATCTTCGACTGCCGCGGCGACGTCCTCGGCCGCACTTTCGTGGTGACCCTCCACCGTGACTAGGATCTCGGTCGTATCCGCCCGCGCAGCGCTCTCGGCGCTCTGGCGCCAGCACCAGCGGCGCGCGCTGACAAGGCCAACTTCGTCCACGAAGATCACCTCCCCCGGCTCCGGCCGGCCGACCGAGCCGTCGCCGCCGAGATCGGTGAACGACTCGTCGCCCTCCGCGAGGCGCACGGTGGTCGAGCCGGTCACGCTGTGCTGATCGAAGACGGCGACCGGGAGGCCATACCGGATGCTGACAAGGTTGCCGAGATCGACGAGCACGTTGAGACTCGGGATCTCGCCCTGCTTCGTCAACCGGCGCAGGAGCGCCTCGGCGGCGCTGCGGTAGCGCGTCGGCTCGACCCCGAAGGCGCTGAACGCGCGGCGCCAGGCTGCAACGCTTGGCAGCGCGGCAAGGGGCCGGTCGCCAATCCGTTCGAGCGCGAGCAGCTGCTCTTCGCGGAAGGCCTGCTGGAGCTCGGCGGGCGGACTGCCGTTGACGACGGCGCGCGCGTGCACGACCCCACCGACGATGGTCGGAAAGCGCTCGAGCAACGGCCCGGAGTAGCGAAACACACCTGACCGAGCTAGTCGCGGTTGACAGTGTCCGGCGAGAACGCGGGGAGGCAGACGGCGATGTACTCGGCTCCTTCGCGGGGCGTCGAGTAGCGCACCCGCTCCCCTCCGTGCGTGACGACAGCCTCGCCGGCCCGCACCTCGACGACTCCGCCGTCATGCTCGACGCGCAAGAGGCCGCGGAGCACGACCGTGTACTCGTCGAACTCCGGCGTCTGCGCCGGCTCCTCCCAATCGGGAGGGCTCACCATGCGGGCGATGCTCACAGCATCGGTGCTCGAATTGACCCGGCCGACGAACTCTTCGATCTGCTTCGGTGGGTCTCCCGCCGCCGCGATCCGCGTGGGGCCGGTGATGTGCCGGGGCATCGATGGATTGTAGGGACGTCCCGACGATTGCCGGCGATTGTTCACTCGGATTGCTCGAGAATGTTCTCGCGGATCGTGACAAACGCGAGAACGCCTCCCACAGCGGCGAGCGCGGCCATCACGAGCATGGCGGTGTCGAAGCCGTCTGCGAACACCTCCGGATCGTGGTAGTCCGAGCTCGAGAGGCCTGCGATCAGCGGCAGCGCGGCCACCGCCATCAACGCCGCCGTGCGAGCGACCGCATTCGAGACGCCAGAAGCGACGCCCGCGTGGCGGTCCGCGGCTGCGGCGAGCACGGTGGCGGTGACGGGCGCGACAACCGACGCGAGCCCGAGACCGAAGACGACGACGCCCGGCAGCACCGAGGTGACGTAGCTGTCGCCGATGTCGATCCCGCTCATCAGCGCGGTGCCCGCGGCGAGCAGCAGCGAGCCCACCGTCAGCGGGATCCGCGGGCCGATGCGCTGCGCCAGCGCACCCATACGCGATGCGAGCGCAAGCATTAGCGCGGTGACCGGGAGCGTCGCTGCACCTGCTTGAACCGCCGAATAGCCAAGCGAGATCTGCAGGAACACGGCGAGCAGGAAGGACACGCCGCCGAGAGCCGCATACACGGCGAACGTCACCAGGTTCGCCCCGGTGAACTGACGGGAGCGGAAGATCTCGAGCGGCAGCATGGGATTCGCGCTCCGCCGCTCCACGACAACGAAGAGCGCGAGCGCGAGGACCGCGACCACCGCAGCCGCGACCACCTCCGGCGAAGCTACTCCACGCTCGGATGCCCGAATCAACGCGAAGGTCAAGCCGGCCAGTCCTCCGGTGACGAGAATCGATCCGAGCACGTCGAGCCTGCCGCTCTGCTCCTCGTCGCGCGTCTCGGGCACGTGCCGTCGAGACGCCCATATGACCACGATGCCGATCGGCAGGTTGAGCAGGAAGATCGCGCGCCAGCTGACGGCGTCGACGAGCCAGCCGCCGAGCAGCGGGCCGACCGCCGCTGCGATGCCCCCGAGCGCCGACCAGGAGCCGATCGCCCGAGCTCGATCCTCGCGTCGGAAGGTCCCCTCGATGATCGCCAGGCTCCCTGGAGTCAAGAGCGCGCCGCCGATTCCCTGTGCCAACCGCGCGGCGATGAGCACCTCGACGGTCGGAGAGAGGGCACATGTGAGCGACGCAATCGTGAACCCGATCACGCCCAGCTCGAAGATCCGGCGACGGCCGAACCGGTCGCTGAGCGCGCCCCCGAGCAGGATCAACGACGCCAGCGTCACCAGATAGCCGCTGACTACCCATTGCAGGCCAGCGAGATCGGCGTCGAGATCGCGCCCGATCGCCGGCAGCGAGACGTTGATCACCGTCGTCTCGAGGAGCGCGATCGCCGAGCCCAGCACCGTCACCGCCAGCACCCAGCGCCCGCGGGCGGAGGCGAGGGGGATCGGCTCGATCCCATTGCTCGACACAGGTCCCTCCTACCACACAGCCTGCGGCAGAATGCGCGCATGGCCTCGTACACGCTGAACGACGACGCCGTCGCGCACGCGAGAAAGCTGATCGACGCCAAGCAGTATGTGCTCGAAAGCAGCTGGGGCGACGTTCAGCCGAACGCCGAAGACGAGAACGCCTTCCTCGAGTCGCGCTCATGGGACGAGTACGCCCTCTGGCATCTCGGGCTCACCGAGGGCGCGACCGACGAGACCAAGGCTCGGTTCGGGTTCGTCTACGGAGATTTCCGGCGTGTGCACCGGATGGGCTTGGTCGCATGCCAGTACCGGGCTGCAGAGTGGCGGCACAAGGCGATCGAGCTTGCCGCTCACGAGCTCCTGCAACACCTCGACGAGGCGAGAGCCTGAACCACCAGTCATCTAGTGCGAGGTCCCGCGACGCATAGGGCGAGGCTTGCCTCGCCCTCGTTCGTCGGCGGCACTTGGAGGGCGAGGCAAGCCTCGCCCCTACGGTGCTTCGCGTGGACCTTCGAGACGGCGCCGCTAGGGCAGGAAAGGAGGCGCTTCGCCCCAGCCCCAGCGCGGGACCGGGGCATGCTCGAAGACCTCGGCGCCAGGTTGTGAGTTGCCGAGCGCCAAGCGCGTGCCCCACTCGACATAGGCGACGAAGGCGGAGCGGAACTCGGGGTCGTCCGGAAGCCCGGCGTCGTCCGCTGCAAGGCTCAGCAACGAGGCGAAGCGAAAGCGCTGCTCAGCGGTGATGCCGAGCCCGCGGTGGTGGCTCAGCATGCTGTCGTACCCACCCAGCTCCTTGGTGTACTGGGTCGGGCCGCCGAACACTTCGCTCCACCAGGCGGTGACGTGCGCGCGGTGCTCCTCGCTGACCCCGCCGGGGAAGAACGGCGCCAGCGACTCGTCGCCTTCGACGCGGTCGTAGAAGGCGTCGATCAGCTGCCGAAGCGCAGCTTCGCCTCCAGCCCATTCGTACAAGGTGGGCGGCTTATGTGCGGGGGCGGCGTCCATCGCTCGAACCGAATCTACCTCGCAGGTTGCATGGACTACGCTCATCGCCGATGAGCGCCGGACAGCCTCGGCCCGAGCCGCCGCGTATCGTTCTCGACGACCTCTATGTGCTGGATCGTCCGCGAGCCGAGGATGCAGCGGCCAACCGGCGCTTCGCTCTCGACACAGACGCAGCCCGGTTTCTTGGGTGGACGGTCGACCAGGCGCGGTCTCTGCCGGACGCCCACTACGGCGAAGTCAGCAGCCGGTTCATCCGCGGATGGGAAACCGGAGCTCCGCTTCCGACGCGACCTGGCGGCGCTGGCAGACTGACCGGCATGGCGCTCGAGCTGTACATGGTCGGAGTGATCGTCGCCGACATGGAACGCGCGGTCGAGTTCTATCGACGCCTCGGCCTCGAGATTTCCGAAGGGAGCGAGAAGCAGGAGCACGTCGAGGTGAAGATGGGCGAGATGACGTTCTTCCTGAGCACCAGGCGCGCGAACGCGAAGTGGGATCCTGCGGCACGCGATCCGTCAGGTGGCTATCGCATCATTCTCGAGTTCTATCTGGAGACGCGCGAAGCCCTCGACGCCAAGTACGCGGAGATGGCCGACTTCGGCTACGAGCCACACTGCGCTCCCTACGACGTCACTCCCGACCTCCGCTTCGCGATGGTCGACGATCCCGACGGGAACACCATCCTTCTGTCGGCATCGACCGCGACGGACGAATGACCGAGCGGCTGGCGGCGATCGTCGATCAGCTTGCGCTGCGTCCGGACCACCGCGTTCTCGAGATCGGCTGCGGCCACGGTGTGGCCGCGACAATGGTCTGCGAGCGACTCGAGACAGGACGGCTCACCGCGGTCGACCGGTCGCCGAAGTTGATCGAAGCTGCCGCGAGGCGGAACACTTCGTATGTCGACGCCGGAAAAGCCGAGTTCCTCCTCGCGAGCCTCGAGGATCTCGATCTCGGCGATCGCCGCTTCGACGTGATCTTCGCCGTTCGGGTCGGGCTCTTCCACCGCGAGCCCGAGCGGGCGCGAGCCCTTGCCGAGCCGTGGCTGGCGCCGGGCGGTCGGATACGAGCGTTCTTCGATCCACCCGCCCGACGCTGAGTCAGAGCTCCTCGGCCCCAGGTGTCGCGCGAGCACGAGCACCGCATCGCTGCAGCGGCCCACTCACCCAGCATCGCGGGCTGGAGCGAGAGCGGCGGCGCTCGTCGGCGTCGCCCGCGCCGATCGGCGCGCGGCCAGCACCGATCCGGCGAGCACCAAGACGAAGCCGAAACCCATCCCGACAGTGAGCTGCTCGCCGAGGATCGCGACGCCGAGCACGGCCGCGACGGCCGGGTTCACGTAGGTGATCACCGTCGCGCGAACCGGTCCGACCTCCGCGATCAGCGCGAAGAAGAGAAGGAAGGCGACCGCGGTGCAGACGACGGCCAACCCGACGACCGAACCGACGACGGTCGCTCGCGGCATCTCGTCGGGAAGGCTGAACGCCGCGATCGGGATGTAGGCCAACGCCGTGACCCCGAGGGCTGCCGCCAGGACGCCGAGCGCGGGCGCCCCGCTGAGATAGCGCTGCAGGATGACGGGCCCGATCGCGTAGCAGATCGCCACCAGCCCCAACGCGGCGATCGGCCCCGCGCCGCTGCCCTCCGGGTTCACCCCCACGATTGCCGCCACCCCGATCAGACCGAGGAAGAGCCCGATCCCGCTCTGCATCCCCAGCCGCTCGCGCACTCCCGTCGTTCGAGCAATCAGAGCGCCGACCAGCGGAGTGGCCGCGAGCAGCAATCCCGTCAGCGAGCTCGAGATGCGCTGCTCGGCTACCCCGAGCAGCATCCACGGGATCGCGATCTCAATCGTCGCGAACGCGAGCACCGGGACCCAGTAGCGGAAGACCGGCCGCAGCTCGCTCCGCGCCGCGGCGATCGGAAGCAATAGAAGCGCGGCGATCGCCGTCCGGGCGAGGACGAGCGTCGCCGGGCTGAGATCGCTCACCGCCACCTTGATCAGGAGGTAGGGGATCCCCCAGATCACGCACATCGAGAGGAAGAGCGCCCATCCGCGCCTGCTCATGGCAGTGACCCTACGGATCGCATTGCGCAAAACGCATCCACGATTGCTTCTCACGCCGATCAGCTGACCGAATCGTCATGGCCGGAGACGGAGATACGCTGCGGGCATGGTTGCAACCGTCGTCGAGCTCTGGCGCTACCCGGTGAAGTCGCTGCTCGGCGAGGTGCTCGCAGAGGTCGAGCTGGAGGAGCGCGGGGTCGTCGGCGACCGGCTCTATGCGGTGACCGATCGGGCAGGCAAGCTCGGAAGCGGAAAGACGAGCAAACGCTTTCGGCGGCTGGACGGGCTCTTCGAGCTGCGCGCGCGAGTTGCAGCGGAGCTGACGTTCGTGACGCTTCCGGATGGCCGCGAGCTCGCCGCGGACGACCCGAAGCTCGGCGCGTACCTCAGCGACCTGCACCAGGACGAGTTGCGTGTCGCGCGCGAGACCGAGGTCTCCCACCACGACGCGTATCCGCTGCATCTGCTCACGACCTCGTCGATCGAGTGGCTCGCGAAGCAACTTCCTGCTTCTCAGATCGACCGGCGCCGGTTTCGACCGAACATGCTCTTGGATGGCGAAGGCGAAGGGCTCATCGAGGACGCCTGGGTCGGCCGGCGGTTCAGGCTCGGCGATGCCGTCATCCGCGTGGTCGACCGCACAGACCGGTGCGTGATGACGACGAATCCGCAGTCCGAGCTACCGAAGGATCCCGCCGTCCTGCGTGCCGTCACCGAGCTGAACGACGCCTGCCTCGGCGTGTTCGCCACCGTCGAGAAGGCGGGCGTCGTGCGGGTCGGAGATCGGCTCAGCGAGACCTAACGCGGTGGCGGAGCCAAGACTCGGCTCCGCCACGTCAATGACTCGTCAGGAGTGACCCGCGGCCTCCGCCGGGTGCTCGACGCCGTGCGTGCGCGGGGCCACCTGTCCGTCTTGCGGCGGCTCGATCGTGACGTTCGGGAGCAGCCGGTCGAGCCAGCGCGGGATGTACCACGCCTTCTCGCCGAGGAGCGTGAGGAACGCGGGCACGAGCGTCATCCGCACGATCAGCGCGTCGGTCAGGATCGCGACCGCGAGCAGGAGCCCGAACTCTTTCGGGGAGGCGATCCGCGCTCAGGATGAAGGCGGCGAAGACCGCCCCCATGATCAGCGCCGCTGCGACGACGACCCGGCCGATCGCCGAGATGCCGTGCTCCACCGCCGCCCGCGTCTCGAGGCCATGGACATGCTCCTCTCGGATGCGACTCATCAGGAAGACCATGTAGTCCATCGAGAGCCCGAACAGGATCGCGAAGGTGATCGGCGGGACGAAGGTCTCGATCGGCCCCGTCTGATCGAGCCCGTTCAGCCCCAGCAAATGGCCCTCCTGCACCACGAGCGTGAGCACGCCGAAGCCGACGAAGGCGGACAGGATCGTCGTGACCGCGGCCGTGGCCGAGATGACGATCGACCGGAACGCCATCGCGAGCACGATCAACGTCACTCCGATGATGAAGAGCAGGAAGAGGGGCGCCCGCTCGAAGATGCGATCACCGATGTCCTTGAACGCGGCCGTCAGGCCGGAGACGTACGCGACTGCGTCTCCGTTCGCCGTCGCTGCCGGCACGACCTCGCCGCGCAGCCGGTCGACCAGTAGGTCGGTCGCCTCGTCTTGCGGCGCCGAGTCCGGGGTCACGAAGACGATCGCGACCGTTTTCTCGTCGTTGAACTGCGGCTCGCCTGCGGAGTCGACTCCCTCGAGACCCTGCACGCCGTCGAAGATCCGCTGTGGCGCCTGCTCGTCGCCGTTCACGTCCACGACGATCGGGATGGGGCTGTTGAAACCGGCCCCGAAGCCCTCCGCGAGCAGGTCGTAGGCCCGTCGGCTGGTCTGCGCGGTCGGCTGGGTGCCCTGGTCGGCTGCGCCAAGGCGCACGAGGAGCGACGTCGCGCCCACGGCGATGACGAGCACGAGGACGACCGGGAACACGACCTTCGCGTTCGCGGTCACGAACCGACCCCAGCGAGCGACGAGGGTCTTTTCGCGGGCCTCCTCCGAGTCGTCCAGCTTCGGAAGGAACGGCACCTTCAGCCGTCTACCTTGTGTCCGAGCAGCGCCAGCACCGCGAGCAAGAGCGAGTTTGCGATCAACACGGTGGTCAGCACTCCCAGGGAGGCGCCGATACCGAGCTTGGTGATGAAGTCCATGCCGAAGAAGGCCAACCCCGCCACCGAGATCGCGACCGTGAGGCCGGCGAAGATCACGGCACGTCCGGCCGAAGATCCCGCCTCCGCAGCAGCGTCTCGCGGAGAGAGCCCCTCGTGCAGGAGTTGCCTGAACCGCGTGACGATGAAGAGCGAGTAGTCGATTCCCACGCCGAGCCCGATCATCGAGACCAAAATCGGAGTGATGGTGTTGACGGCGGTCAGACCGGCCAGGATGAAGAGGAGCAGGAACGCCGTCGCGAGCGCCACGATTGCGAGCGCGACCGGAATCAGCATCGCCACGAACGTGCGAAAGACGATGAGCAGGACGATGATCGCCGCGAGCAGACCGAGAAGCTCGGAGGTTCCCTGCTCGATGGGCGGAAACTCGGCCTCACCGTTGTACTCGACCGTCACACCTGCCGGCTCGACCGTCTCGCGTACGGCGTCCTGCACCGCGACGACCGGCTCGCGATCCTTGTCGTAGATGACGCGGTCGAACTGGGCCTCGGAGTAGGCGATGCGCCCGTCGTCGGAGAACGTCCTCTCGCCGAACGGGTTGCTGACGCTGGTCAGGCCGGCTTTGTCCTCGGTCGGCTTGAACTCCGCCGATCTCAGGAGGGTGATGGCCTCCTGCACCGCGGCCTTGCGCTCAGACGTGTCCAGACGCTCGCCCTCCGGCGCGGCGAAGACTACGTTCAGCACGCCGCCCTGCTCGGAGGCGAACTCGGACTCGATGAGATCGGTCGCCTGCTGCGTCTCCGAGCCCGGAATCTCGAACTCGTCCCGGAGCTCGCCGCCGACCGTCGCCACCAAGGCGATCAGCAGGGCGATGATGCCGAGCCAGCCGAGCACCACCCGCCAGGGATGTGCCGCACACGCGCGCGTCCAGCTCGCAAGCCCTCCGGTCGAGAGACGTTGGTGCGCTGCACGCCGTTCCGATTTCGGCGCCATTCCTCCGCTGTGCTCGCTCATGTCTCGCTCCCTGTCTGTCGGCTGCTCGGATTTGTACTTGAGACGGGCCGGGGCGCCGGAACTCATCGGCTCCCGATCGGGTGAAGATCCTGCTTCGTCTGGTTGCCATCGTCCATGACTCGTACAATAATCTCGTACGTCAATTATCTAATCAAACGAGAGATCAACATGTCAAGAGAACAGAAGAGGGATCTCGGTCGGAAGCTCATCCACCTCGCCCGGGCGCACGAGGCGGCGAACGACGCCTTCGACGAAGTCGCCTGCGGGAAGCTCGGTATCAACCGTACCGACCTGCGGTGCCTGAACATCGTCGAGAACCAGGGACGGATGACTGCCGGCCGGCTCGCGGAGCTGGCTGGGCTCACGACTGCGGCCGTCACCTCGGTCCTCGATCGGCTCGAGCGAGCCGGGTACGCACGCCGCGTCCGCGATCAAGTAGACCGTCGCCACCAAGGCGATCAGCAGGGCGATGATGCCGAGCCAGCCGAGCACCACCCGCCAGGGATGTGCCGCACACGCGC
>Ga0136632_10000310_pt1 | contig 13762 bp, 18 predicted proteins | sample AntDrymUQ6112106_2_FD_104670 | JGI IMG/M metagenome (GOLD analysis project Ga0136632, IMG submission 104670) | Polar desert sand microbial communities from Dry Valleys, Antarctica - metaG UQ611 (21.06) | ecosystem: Environmental > Terrestrial > Soil > Desert | place: Antarctica: Dry Valley...
CAGCATGCCGAGCTTGGAGTTGGAGTTGTTGACCCAGTTGCCCTCAGAATCATTCTTGTACTTGAACTTCTCGTAGAACTTGGCACCGTTATCGGAGCCATCGTCATAGTCGTCAACCACCTCGGCGGTGCAGTTGAAGCCCGGATCGAGCATAAACTCGGTGCCATCGCTCTTGCGGGTGACGGCGTAGGGCTTCACGTACTCCTCCACGTCGAAGAGCCTGACGTGGGCCTTCATGATGTCGAGGACCGGGGCTCCGTTTGTTCCGTCGTCCTTCTTGCGAGGTAAAGGCATTCTCTTTGCCCTTTCTGTGGCCTGTGGCACTCTGTGCCGTGTCTGCCTTGCGAGCCTGTGTGCTACTCTTGGTGCGTTCTGTTTGGCGGCCTCCTCTCGGTCGTCTTCGATGTTCTGTCCTTATTATCTACGTTCGCTGTGCTTTGTCAAGATTAATTTCGAGGGTTTTTCGACGTTATCCTTGACCTAACTACGCTGTGTCTATAGAATGCGCGCGACGACGACGTCGACTACAGGAGGCTTATGGACCGGCTGGCCGAACTACGAGAGAGACGTGCCCTCACGTTGAGGGAGCTCGCGGAGATGAGCGGCGTTGCGGCAGACACCATCAACCAAATAGAACTAGGCCACAGGAAGCCCCGACCGTCTACCCTAAGGAAGTTGGCAAGAGCTCTAGAGGTAGACATAGAAGAATTCTATGCAGAGCCGGCTCTAGTGGGAAAAGCTGAAGCCCCGCAGACGGGGCCGCCAAGAGTAACCAGAGAGCAGGCTGCAGTGCGAGGGCTAGAGGCGCCCCCGGAAGTCGAGGCATGGCAGCTTTCCGAGCACGGCATCCCCGCCACCGATGCTGAAGTACGGGTGCTCAATATGTACCTAGAAGGTTTTTGGCGTGCCCAAGAAACCGGAGGACCTTTCGTAACTGCGTCTCTAGCGAAAGACAACGTGAATCACGAGCGGATAGCTCTCCTAGCGACCTTCGTTCTTACCGAGCCTGGGTTACTCACACTAGACGAGGCCGAGGCTGTGCGCCAGGGTGTGCATGCCCAACTCGTAGGGGCCGGGAGATAAGGATTCATAAGACGATGTGTATACAGGCCGCTAGTGCAAGTAGCGGCGCGAGGCTGACGCGAAAGGAGTTCAATGTCCGCGTCTAGTAGTTCAGTGTACCAAATACCCGAAGAACTGAGGATGGCGTCTTCGTGGGTTCTGTGGAAGAAAGAGCAGCGCGACAGCAAGCCAACGAAGGTTCTGTACCAGACCAATCACAGGCGGGCCGACAGCACGGCGCCTGCGACCTGGACCACCTTCGAGGATGCGGTCGAGGCCGTCGAGCAGGACGACTTCTTCGACGGCATAGGCTTTGTCTTCCACCCGGACAACCCATATTGCGGAGCGGATATAGACGATGTCACAGAAGACGAGGCCCGGCGGTGGATAGACCGCTTCGACTCCTACACGGAGCGCTCTCCATCGGGGAATGGCTTCCACATCATCTGTAAGGCCGAAGTCCCGAAGGGAACGAACCGGGACGAAGGCGAGCTCTACAGCTCTGGACGATTCTTTACCATGACCGGCGATGTCGTCCGCGATGCCCCGGTCCGGGAGGCCCAGGACGCAGCCGACGAGTTCTACAGGTTCCTCCGAAGGGACGACCAGGATCCGGTGGAGCGGACGACCTCGGTCTCGACGCTGACAGATGCCGAAGTCGTACGCCTGGCAGAGAACGCTAAGAACGGTGCCGAGTTTAGCATCGTCTACCGGGGTGGGGGCCAGTTCAAGAGCGGCTCCGAGCGCGACCTAAGCCTCGCCAGCCGCTTAGCGTTCTGGACACAGGAGGAGGCCCAGATCGAACGCATCATGCGCGGATCCGGGTGCGTACGAGAGAAGTGGGACAAACACCGCACGTACCTACAAGACACGATCGGGAAGGCCCTAAGCGGCCTCACGGAGACGTACACGGCGCCGGGTGAGGCAGTTCCCTACAGAATCAAAGGCGCCGGCGACGAGGCTACAGAGACTCCTCAGCCGCCCTCACGTCCGGGCCGCTTCGAGCGTATAGACCTCGGAGAACCTATCGAGAGTGGTATCGAGCCTCCGGAGATGCTAGTCGCGGAGGAGCTCTACGCCGGCCGCGTCCACTGCATCTACTCCGCCGGCGGGACGGGAAAGACATTCAAGGCCCTTCAGCTGGTCAAGAAGGTAGTAGACCAGGGCAAACCGGTTCTACTCCTTGACCTCGAGAACGGAGTGCGAATCATCTCCGAGCGCCTGCGGGATCTCGGAGCAAAGGCCGACCAGGTCCGGCAGCACCTCTACTACTACCCGTTCCCATCGATGCCTTTATCTGACGATGCCTCAACTGAATTTGAGGCGCTGCTCGAAGAGATTAAGCCATCGCTCGTAGTCATCGACTCGTGGATCAATTGCATCAGCGCGGCCGGCCTCGACGAAAACAGCTCGACTGATATTGCTCGCTGGACGGACGCCTACCCACAGCGGGCGCGGGTGAGGGGTGTGGCAGTCCTCCTCCTCGACCACGTACCGAAGGAGGGCAACACCGCTCGAGGCTCGGGCCGCAAGCTCGACTACGTCGATGCCATGTGGGAGTTGAGGAATCCTCAGAAGTTCGACCGGGATACCGTCGGCCGGATCGACATGCATCTCCGTAAGGACCGCGAAGGATGGCTACCGCGAGCGCTGACCTTCAGTGTCGGAGCCGGTGAGGACGGCTTCATATTCAAGCGCAGCGCCGGGACCTTCGAGTCCGCAGATGAGGCAACGGGACTACTACCGAGCGACCGTACCACGCTGGAGGCGCTGGGGACGCTCGGAAGCATGGGAGCGTTCGACAAAGAGTGGCGTGAAGAGGCGCTGGCCAGAGGTCTCGGGAGGACCACTTACTACAGGTCTCGTGGGACTCTTTTGGAACTAGGGTACGTCGAACAGGTGATGAATAAGTACTTCGTGAAAAACTCCTGCAAAAGTGAGGTCCCATGAAGTCCCACGGTAGTCCCACGGGACTAATGGGACTACGGCTAATGGAGGGTAGTCCCACTAGTCCCACCACCCTAAGGGTGGGACTAGTGGGACTACCCAAGCTGGACCTCCTCTGTGGATCCACGAATCTCTATTTGGCCACACCCTCATCGGCCTTCGTGCGGCTGGTGAAAACGCCGCCGAAATGGGGCATAATGGCCAGGTGCAAACAAACGTTCCTAGTAGAGCAACTGACTACCGAACGGCCGGGTCGTTGTTCCCGGCCAGGGGCAGGCGAAAGCCAGGGGCGGGGCGCCGCAGTTCGACCTGTGGACAAGAAACTCCGTCCCGCTCCAAACTTTACCTACAGCCTCACCAAAGACACAAAGGCGAGTGAAGGGAGCAAAGCTACGTGGACACCATGAAGGCGCAGCCAGGGGCGGCCCTGAACCGGGATATCTCCTCTGGTGAAAGGGTTGAGAAGGACCTGGACGTGCTTATCTCAAGGCGGGACACCCAGCGTCGGCAGAGTGAGGGCGAACGCGCTGAAGAGGCAGCCTGGCAGGAGTCGGCGAGACGCCACAACGCTAGGTTAGAAGCGGAGGTGGGGCTAGCGAAGCTGGCATGGGCCAGGCATCTGCGCACGGTGTACGCGGCACGCATGGACGAATACGAGCAGTTGGTACAAGAGTTGGAAGGAACTGAACCGAAAGGAGCATCGTAGCATGGCGATGGTGAAGAACATGAGGTGGAAGCCGATAGGAGTCAGGAAGATGGCGCGCCGCCGAAGGGCGGCCGCCCCGCGTGATCCTCGCGAAGCGTGGCGGGCAGGGCCTAGGGCCTGGAGGCTGCGTCGTGGCTAAAGACCTTAAAACATTGGGGGTGGGGTAGATGACCGAGAGTTCTACGAACCTTGCGGATCTGGCCGTTCAGCCTTCTTACGATGAGATACGGGAGGCGATACCTAGCAGCGCCGTGCGTGAGATGTGGCGCGCCGGGGATGAGGCGGCCGCCCAGGCGCGTACTGCGATGCAAAGAGTCCACGACGACGAGACCCTCTCCGAAGAAGGTAAGAAACAGGAGGCAAGAAGGATCATAGATCGCTCTGCAGGGGAAGCGCAGCAGTACTACACGAAAGCTAGGGAGACGGCAGCGAAGGGCGTAGAGAGTGCCTATGGCTTCAGCGTGCCGATGCCAGACTCCGGGGCACTGGCAACCTCTCGCGCCAAGGACTCCTCCGAGATAGTCGCCGTGCAGGGCGAGGCTGAGAGGATAGTCCAGAAAGTTACCGGCAAGAGTCTGCAGCAGGTAACCAAAGAGGTTAGTAAGAACCCTAACGACAAGGGTATGCGCCAAGCCGCAAGTTCTCGGGTCGGGGCGCTTAAAGAAGAGTACGAAAGGGCTATGGCCCTCGGTGGGCTCGAAGGCAAGGTTCTGGCCCACGCCACTTTGCGTGCTGCCGATGCTCTGGGCGTGGACTACGACTCCGTGGTCGATGACTTTCGTAACGACCGGCAGCGCCGTTACGTCGAGGAGGCTAACCAGCTTGAGGCCTTCTCCTCCTCCATACCTAGTGGTAAGAACCTTAGCTCAAACCCTTACGACACCAACCGATCCGGGGGCAAGAAGCGTATCGGGACGTATGGATCCGCGAACAAGGCGGCCGTGACGGGTGGCAGGCCAAAGCTCTTCGAGAAGAAGCGCCGGCGATCTTGGAAGTAGACCAAATGAACGGGGCCGCTTAGTGTCGCGCGCGTGCACCATCTGTTCGCACCCGGCTAGGGAAACCATTAACTCTAGCCTGGTGCGTCGGGTGCCCTATCGCCGCTTAGCGGAACGCTATTCGGTATCGCAAGCCGCCCTCAGCCGCCACCTCAATGAACACCTAGCGGACTATGTACAGCAGGCACTTAGTGAGTATGGTACTAGCAAGGGTATCAAGGTCTTGGCCAAGCTTGGCGGCATAATCGATAGGTTAGATATGTTCTTGGATAAGACCGAAGAGGGCGAGGACATCCTCGGATTTAGGGCTACTGCTGCCGAGATGCGCAAGCAGCTAGAACTGGTAGCCAAGTTGCAGGGTGAGCTAGCCCAGGAGGGCGCGACCACCAACTACTTCTTTATCTCGCCGGACGTGGCGCGAGCTATTGCAGAGGCTCTTGCGCCCTTTCCAGCGGCAGGCCACGCGGTCTCCGACGTGCTTAAAGAACTGGAGGGCGGAGTCGATGTCTAAAGAAGAGTTTTCGCTACTAAGAACTCTTCTTGATCCGGCCGCACTGTTTGAGCAGGTTGTCCGGGACGACATCACGCACGAGAGGGCGGCCCCACACCCCTGGCAGAAGGATGCATTACGCAGCCCTAGTCGAAGGCAGATGTTCCTCACGTCCAGGCAGGCTGGTAAGTCCTCGACGGCCGCCGTCAAGGCGCTCTACAAGGCGCTGACCCACGACGATGCCACGGTGCTCTTGATATCGCCCAGCTTGCCCCAGTCACAGGAAATATTTAGGAAGTGCCTGGGCTACTACCGCGCGCTGGGCCGGCCGTATGGCACCAAGTCCGAGAGTGCCCTGCGCATGGAGTTGGGTAACGGCTCAAGGATCATTGCCTTGCCGGGTTCCGAGAAGACCATCCGTGGATACAGTGCGCACGGGGTCATTTTGGATGAGAGCGGCTCCGTATCAGATGAATTATTCGCCGAGGCAGCGATCCCCAGCGTTGCGATGACCGACGGCGACATCGTCGCTATTGGTACACCCAAGGGCGCGCGTGGTTGGTTCTACCATTTGTGGGAGTCCGGAGATCCTACCTGGGAGCGCTACCGGGTGACCGCTGATGATGTGCCACGTGACCTATCAGACTTGATAGCCACCACCCGCGCCGTCCGTGGCGAGCGTGGTGTGAGGCAAGAATACTTCTGCAGTTTCGAAGATGACTCGGATGCGTTCTTCAGGGTCGAAGACCTGGAGCGTTCCCTCACTCTTGCCGATACCAGTGTCGCACCACTATTCCCTGAGGCAGTGGAGGTCTCATGACAGAAGCGGAGCTAGCGAAGCCAGGGGTGAACACCGCCGTCTTCATAAATCAGGTGCCAGAAGGCAGGATCGAGATGGTGGGCAAGGATCACCGGATGGTCTTGTCGGTGGACCTTGCCAAGAGTGTCGATAAAACGGCGTTCACCGTCACCGAGGTGAAACCTCTCATGAGGCAAAGCGCCTCAGGCAGCCGTATCCGCCTGGCCAGCTTTATGGTGCACAACATCACGCGCCTTGAGCCGGACAGGGACTTTAGGACCTACGCCGACATAGCCAAGATCATCTACAAGGCCTATCACGACAAGCGTATATGGCTAGTCTCCGGTAGTGGCAAAGAGGTAGAGCCTCAACTCCTGGTCGATGCCGGCGGGGTCGGCGATGCTGTATGCGATGATCTGGAGGCCTACATGCACCTTAAGCCGGTGCGCTACAAGCTGACGCGCGGCACCTCCCACGTCCACCAATACTCCGTGCGTAACTGGACGGTGCCAAGGCCGTTGCTATTTCAGATGGCCGACTCAGCCTTCGGGGACGACCGCATCACGATACGCCCAGACCTCAAGCTGGCCAGGGACCTCATAGAAGAATTCAGAAACCTCAAGCGAGAGACAAATGAGGAAACCGGCAGTGTGCGCGTCGTGCACCGCGAAGGCAAGCACGATGACATGGCGATATGCCTGGCCTCTACGGTGTGGTGGAGTACGCAGCCAAAGAGAGGCGCTGTATCCACCGTGCGCGCAGCAGCCTACGGTTCAGACGTGGCTATCGCTAGAGGTGAGTTAGACCCGCGCTCCCTTCCCGTGGTGTCCCGCAAGGTGAAGCCGTGGCGTTACTCCTAGCTTCGCTGGCCACCGCCCTAGAGAGAAGCCTGTGAAGCGACCACGACGCCCTCGTGCTCGCCACGGCCCTGGCCTGCTGGCAGGCGACACGGCGGCCGAGCGTCGTGCGGGTGGTGGATATGCAAGGAGGGTGAGGAGTTTATAGAGTGGCGGCGACCAGGACCGCAAGAGATCGTGGCTCTAGGGATGCCTACTTTCGGGCGGGACAGGGCCAGGTAGGGGTAAGATGTCCGGTAGGGAACCTAGTAGGCGGACAGGGGAGGCTCGTGCGATGGCCGGGTATTTGCCTAAGGAGTGGAACGGACAGCGAGTGGCCGTGCGGTTCGCCAGAGGGCGCGGCTTCGACGCTAGGTTGGTCGACAACAACGCCGGTGGACTCACCGTAGAACCCATCAAGGAAGAAGACGCCGAAGAAGAACAAGAACGCCCCCGGAGCGCGTTCGTCCCTTGGGCAGCCGTGCGATATATCCAGTTGCTGGAAGAACCCGGCGAGGCCTCCGGCGCTTGACGAACCCGGCGGCCATAACGCCGTAGCCCGCCCGCGCTAACTATCTAACAGGCTTCTCTGGGGGGCCTGGTCGCCCCAGCCCTAATGGTCTAGTATCCCCTTACCTTGGGGTAGCGGACGCGTACTTAGGTAGCTAGGACTAGCTTAGAGAGTTGGGACGAAGAGGGGAGTACTTTAGGTGGACGTGAAGGCAGTTGCGATCCTGGCTTCGCTAGTCGCTGCGATGGCTGTGACGGCTACAGGCCTCTTGCAACCGCCGATGTACGAGGCATCCGCCCAGGTGCGGGTGTCGCAAGAGCAAGGAGTGGCGACCCTGATACAAGCCACGGGCAGTCGCTCCGTGGCCGAACAAGTTATCCGACGCCCGGGTTTGCGGATGGAGCCCGCCGAGCTTCTGGATAACCTGACGGTAGAGCGGGTCGGCAGCACGAATTTCATACGCCTCACCTACGAACACACCGACGTGTGGGGAGCCACAGATGTCGTCAACACTATGGCCGAAGTGTCCTCCGAGCGCATCTCCGACACTAGCAATTTAACGGCTACCCTGCACGAGAAGGCGAGAGTACCCGACTACCCGACCCCGGTAAGCCCCAACCCCTTGAGGAACGGGCTCCTTACTCTGGTGGCGGGGCTGGCCCTCTCGGCGGTCCTTATAGTGGGGCGCTCCTGGCTTCGCCTGAGGCGGTCCTAGGTTCCCTAAGCCACACACGTAGGTACCCGTCGCAAGGGGTCCCTTGCGGGAGGGGCTCTTAATCTCCCACCAGACGAGCGAGGTTCTCCTCTAACGAGCGCGAAGCCCCGGTTCAAGGGTAAGATACCCTGCTATGGGAGAGGGGCGTCTAAGCGGCGATGAGTCACCGTCTAACCGCCGACTAACCGTGCCACAGGCTGCCGCCACGCTCGGCATAACCGAGTCCGCGGTTCGTGGTCGGCTCAAACGCGGTACTCTCCGCTCTTATCGGGAGGCCGGGAAAGTGTACGTGCTCCTCGATGCTCTAAAGCCAGGCGCCTCATCTTCGGCTCATCGCGATGAACCGGTCGGCCCACCCACCGACCAATCGGAGTTAGTCGCCGTCCTACGTGAGCAGCTGGCCGCCGAGCGCCAGGCACACGCCGAGGCAAGGCGCATCATCGCCGGGCTGGTAGAGAGAATCCCGCCCGCCATCGAGGCGCGAGAATCGCCTGTAGCGGCCGAGGAAGCCTCAGAGGGTGCGGAGCCCCACTCCGAGGCCCCAGGCGCTCAGGAGGGCACACAGCGTCGCTCGTGGTGGCGTAGGATGTTCGGAAGATGAGCGACAAGGCCCTAAGAATGTTGAAGCACATGCGACAGCAAATCGTAAGGCGAACCGAGCGATACGTGGCGGTGCGTGAAGCGGCAATCAGCATAGGCGTGGACCCTGGCGGGAGCGAATGCGATGGCCTGGTCGAGGAGCTGCTGCAAGGCGGACACCTCCAACGCTACCCCAGCCCCAGCCTTACCGCGCACGGTCTGTACCGACTCACCGACCGGGGTATAGCCGCAGCCGACGAGGGAGAGCCCCGTCCCGGTGGCGTAGGATGCTGGGAGGGTAGCGTGGACGAAAAGAGCTTGCAGTTATTGAAGGTGATGAGGGAGCAGCTAGGAGAAACCGCAGCAAGTCGCATCGTAGACGCGGTGGCAGCGGCGAACAGTCTTGGCATGTACCCCGGAACCCTTGAGCGCAGCCTACTCTATCTGGTCCGGGCCGGATACCTAGAGGAGTCCGCAGACCACGCCATGACCACGCAGGGGATGTACCTGATCACCTTCCAGGGTATAGCTGCGATAGACAACGCTTAGCACCAGGCCTACACGGTAAGGGTGCCCCCGGCAATCAAGCAGCGTTCCTGGTTTGTAGTATCAAAAGTAAATACTACGAAGCATCCAGAAACCTGCATAAGCATCCAACCTCGAATAATACCGACCGCCTCGAGCGCGGATAGGGCCATGGGACCGGGGTATTACGTGGTCTTATCCACAATCCTGCATGCGGACTTCCGAGAATTCCTCTTCTACGATGTTGGGTGAATAGCGCATAGCTCCGGCCCGATAGGGGCAGGCGAGCAGGCGACGGGAATAGCAGTTGCATCTGGGTATCCTCTCACTTACTGTTTGGCTGGTACTGTTTGGCTGGTGTTTCCTGCGTCCGTGAAGGGGGCAAGCCGCGTGAGACCTGCTGCCGAGTTCAAGGTATTAGCCGCGCTGGTCTTGTCATTGTCTGACGCCCTGCTGGGAATACTGGTCTGGCTGGCGGCGTTCGAGCTACAGCGCATCTTGGCCCAGTGGAACTTGATGGGGTGGGAGGGCTACCCCAGACCGACGGCTATGGTGCTTGGTGGTTTCGCCGTGGCGGTGTGGATAGGGTTACGCTCTTTGATGGGGCTGTATCCGGGGTACGGTCTGAGCTCGGCGGAGAGGCTTCGCCGGCACACATACTCCGTCGGCGGCACCCTCGCAGCCTTTTCCTTTGCCATATTTTTGTTCCCCCTCGGGTTCATAACCTCACAGTTTGGGTCCTTTGACCTTGTGGGGCGGCTCCCACGCCTGCTATTGGCGCTAGGCTTTGTGGGCCTTTTGCTTCTACCCCCCCTGGTGCAGGGTTTGGCGCGGTGGGGGATGTGGAGGCTCGGTATTTGGGGCGGAGGACCTGTGGACGTCGGTCCTCGTTAGCGGGGACCTGGCCTAGCGGGAGGGGTCGGGACTATCGGTATTTTCAGGCCATATCGGGGCGGGGCTATGCAGGATCCTGCATCCGGACTTCCGAGAATTCGTCTTCCACGCACTTAGGTGAACAAAGCTGCCTCGGTGTCCGTATATACGGGTGAGAGCACCTTTTCGGGGCTCGGCGAAGGAAAATGAGATCTGCCTGGGACAACTGCCGAGCCCCAAATACAGAGGCGGACCTCTGACCTCTTATATCCCTATACCACTGCAGTACGATCCAAAACACAGAGGGATAATGTAGCGCGTGGCATACAGAATATTGGTGGGCAAAGCCCTTCGGCTGTCGCTGGTGCTGTGTCTCTTGCTTCTCTGCGGCCTGCTTGTGTTAGAGAGGACGGGCTTCATAGAGATAGATGAGAAGGCGATCCAGCCGGAGGTCGTCAGCTGTCAGATCGGGCACAATGACATGGAGGTACGCGTCTTTGGGTCCAGGGACTACTACCGCGGGGAGGTCGCCCCGCGCTACGAGTTTTGGCTGCCCCCGTTCGGCGGGTGCGCCGTGTACTACTGGGACAAGCCCAACGAACGCTAAAGCGGAAGCTGCGGACTAGCCTAGAGCTAGCATCGCCCCACCCCGATGGGGCCAGGTGCCCCGGAAGAGGGTTCGAATCCCCGTCGGGTATTATGTTTCTTATGTACACGTGCCGCGTTAGGGTGCCGGGTGCGTACATAAGAACCCCCACTGGGGACGGGTGAACAAGGGGCGCTACCGATAGCAGAGGTCGGCCCGCTCGAGAGGGTACTCGACGGGGCACCCGCCGTCCGGCATCAGCGGGACGGGGCCGTGCTTGGGACCGCCGGAGTTGAAGAGGTCGTCATTACCCCCATCCAGAGGTCCAGTGGTTGTTCCACCTGTTGTGGTACCGCCTGTCGTGGTACCACCGGGAAGGCTATCGCACGCCTGGCCATCGCTGTCGGCGTCAAGGCCGTAGGGATCTCCGGGTAGCAGTTGCGCCTGTGCCTGTGGCTGCGTGGCGAAGTCCGGGCAGTCGTAGAGGTCGCCCTCTTGCACGCTCTGTGCCACCGCAGGCTTAGGGACGGGCCGCACCATCTCATGCAAGGCTAGCCGCAGCATAAAGCCGCTGACGAGCACGAGGGCGGCGAGTACAAGCATCCTCCATAACATGCGGGGGGCATGATAACACTGCCCTTGACGCTCCCGCACCTCTACCGCATAGGACCGGGGTTTAGATCCCAAACGGCAGCAATAGGGCCGGGACCCTACTCCTCTTCGCGCAGGGCGCCCAGCCACGCGCTGACCGGCGTCTTCAACACCACCGCGGCCATAAGCACGAGCTCGGGGCGGGGCACGGCACGTAGCCGCTCGTCGAGGACCCGCGCGGCTGGCCTGCCGTTCACCTCTCGGCCGAACGTCTTGGGAGCTGCTTCGCCCAGCTTGGCGACCAAGGCTGAGATAATCTTCTCGGGATCCTCAAGGACGGCGAGCGCCTCGGCCTTACGCTTCTCCTCTTCGGCCTGGCGTAGGGCCTGGTAGTGGCTCTTGATGCCGTGCTTCCAGGCGTCCGCAACGCGCGCCACGCGCCTCGGGTACGGGACCCCTCCTCTACCCATCGCCCCCGCCACCAGTTGCTCGAAGTTGCCCCCGTGCAGGAACGCCTCGTACGCGGCGCGTTCTTTGGCTTGGCGCTGGTACTCCTCGCTAAGGTAGTGCACCACTGCTCGCTTGATCTCCAGCCGCTCCGCGTCAGAGAGGTTCGCCGCGTTGATGTCGGCGCGCGCGTCGAAATAGCGGTCGGCGGCCTTCGTGAGAAAGTGCTTATCCCGCAAAGGGACGCCGGCCTCGCGGATGAAGTCGGGGGCATCCTGCTCGATCTCCAGCTTCATCATGGCTACACGCGGGTCTTCAAGGTCGTCGGCCGGTACGCCGGTTTCGGCGGCTTTGAGCTTCGCGACGGCATCGAACATACCAAGCACCTCGTAGACCTTCTCGCCCTTATCCCATGCGACACGCAGGGCACCCTCCCACTCTTCGGGCGTGAGGAACGGCTTGCCGTCGCGCATGGGCAGCCGCCCCAACAGTTCGATCGGCGTTGGACTCCGCGAGTGGAGGGCGAGCACCGGGGCGATGTAGGAGTCTATGTACTCGCCGATAAGGCGCAAATGGGTTCTGCGCCACTCGTAGAGTTCGTACGCCTGCTTGGCGCTCCTCTCCCAAACGCCGCGCTCGAAGACCTTGGCGATGCCCGTGTCTACCAACTCCCGCGCGTACCATTCGGGATCTTCGAGCACCGTGTCCTCGGGCATCCCCCACTCATCAGGACAGCCGGCGTTAAGCCACGCGTCGCGGATGCCCTCGGGTAGCACAACGTAGAGGCGCGCCTGCTTCGTGGTCATCTTCTCGAACCAATAGTCGCCGTGGGCGGCGGTCTCGTACTTAGGCCCTGCGTAACCATTACGCAGCTCGGCGGCCTCGGCGAACAGGAGGGTGTTACGGATCGTGCCCTCCGAGACGCTTATCGCTTTGGCGAGCTCGCGGTTGGAGAGTCCCCGATCCTCGAGCATCCGCCGAAACATTTGGCCTAGTGCCGCGCGGTCGTGAGTACCGTGCTGGTTGCGCTTGTAGGTCTGGCGCATGGCCTCGAAGTCGTCGGCGTCTATGACCTCGCACGCAATCTCGTCGAGGCCGGCCTCCGTGGCCGCGCGCCAGCCGTGCTCGCCGTCCACTATCAGGTAGCCGGCCTCGGCGGGCCGCACGACGACCGGCTTCGGAAGCCGTCTAAGGTGGCGTACCTCCTCGACAAGCTCGGCGAACTCGTCGGCGGTCATGCGGTTAGGGTTGTAGTCGTTAGGCTGTAGTCGGTTCGCAGGTAAGAGTGCCACGGTCGGCGCCCTATCCTCCGTGGCTGGTCCTGCCGTCTCCTCAGTCAAGGTACATCCTCCCGATTTTTCTAATGATACGGATAAAGGCCCGGTTTCCAAAAGCCTGTAGAAGGCCGGAGCCCCGTAGGACCCCGGCCGTGACGAGTAATCTACCCCCTCGCTGGCGGTAGCTGCATAGTTAATCGGGGTGGGGCTATCGGCTATCCGCGCAGCGGCGGCAGGGCAGCGCCTCGACCCGCTCAACCTCATCACCGAGGTCCTCGTCGTAGGCGGTGTAGGTCAGGTACACAACGCCGCCCTCGCACGCATGTGGGTGGGTGTCCTCTCCTTCTGTGGGGCGGTATACGCTAGAGTACTTGGTGTCCACAGTGTCTCATCCTTTCTGTGGGCCGGGCCCGGGGAGTGCGGAGAACACTCGCCCCGGGCCAATGATTAGTTACTCGATGGGATCTGGTTCGTCCTCGCCCTCGACGTAGCCGTCATCGGGGACAGAAACCGCGGCGGCCTTCTTGGGTCGTAGCGGCCTCATGGTCTCCCAGTCGATCGTAGAACCCGTAACCTGGCCGGTCTGCGGATTCTTCTTGGGCTTGATCTGGCAGATCATCTCGAAGCCCTCGAGGTCTTCGGCCGCCAGCTCGGGGATGGTGTCATCCTCAAAGTAGCCAGGCTTGACTACCTCGGTCAGCATGCCGAGCTTGGAGTTGGAGTTGTTGACCCAGTTGCCCTCAGAATCATTCTTGTACTTGAACTTCTCGTAGAACTTGGCACCGTTATCGGAGCCATCGTCATAGTCGTCAACCACCTC
>Ga0136632_10000311_pt1 | contig 13723 bp, 10 predicted proteins | sample AntDrymUQ6112106_2_FD_104670 | JGI IMG/M metagenome (GOLD analysis project Ga0136632, IMG submission 104670) | Polar desert sand microbial communities from Dry Valleys, Antarctica - metaG UQ611 (21.06) | ecosystem: Environmental > Terrestrial > Soil > Desert | place: Antarctica: Dry Valley...
GCATGAGCGGCGGCCGGCGAAGGGATGGCCGTCGATCGGCCGGGGGAGGGCGCCTGGTCCTGCTCTTCGACCTGCTCGTGATCGCTTTCTGCGGGATGGCCGGGCGACTCGTAACCCTCCAAATCGTTCAGGCCCCCGCTTACGCGACCCTGGCGGTGGATCAGCGCAGCAGGGTCGTGGAGTTCCCGGCCCGCAGGGGGGCGATATTCGACCGCAACGGCAACGCGCTCGCGGTGTCCGTGGACCTCGACACCGTTTACGCAGACCCCGGTCTTGTCGCGCGCCCCGGGCGTGTCGCGCGCAAGCTGGCCCCGCTGCTCGGCGAGCCGGTCCGCGTCGTTCTGGACGCAGTAACCGCCGACAGCCGCTTCGAGTACCTCGCTCGTCAGGTCCCACCCGAGCTCGCCGCCGACATAGAGGCCCTGGGGCTGCCCGGCATCTACCTCGAGGGCGAGCCCAAGCGCTTTTATCCTGGTGGCCGCCTCGCTTCGCAAGTTCTTGGTTTCACAAATATTGACGGTGTCGGTATGAGCGGCGTCGAGCTGCAGTATGAGGACATCCTCAGGGGTCGTCCAGGCAGGATGTCCTTGGAGCAGGATCCTGAAGGTCGGGCGCTGCCCCAGACGGAGTCGCGTTACTCCGAGCCCGAGCCGGGGCGCTCGTTGTTCCTCACCCTCGACAAGGAGATCCAGTACTACTCGGAGCGAGCCCTTGCGAGGGCGGTGGAAGGCTACGGCGCGGCGGCGGGCAGCGCGATCGTCATGACTCCGGACGACGGCCAGATCATCGCCATGGCCAACTGGCCCGACTTCAATCCCAACTCGGCCGGAGACTTTCCCCCCGAGGCCCACAGGAATCGGGCGGTTACCGACTTCTACGAGCCGGGATCTGCGTTCAAAGCAGTGACGGCGGCTGCGGCAATTGATGATGGCGCCGTCACCCCGCGCACGACCTTCGACGTGCCCGACACCTTTCCCTATTCGGATCGCGTCTTTCACGATTCGCACCCGCATGCGACCGAGCGGATGTCGGTCGCCCGCATCATCGAAGAATCCTCCAACGTTGGGACCATCAAGATCGGCCTCGAGCTTGGGGGGGCGAAGCTCGACCGCTATGTGAGGAGCTTTGGATTCGGCTCGATGTCGGGCCTCGACTTTCCTGCGGAGACGGCCGGCGCGGTCCTTGATCGCGGGGACTGGAGCGGCTCGACCGTGGCGACCGTTCCCATCGGTCAGGGGATAGCAGTTTCGCCGCTGCAGCTCGCAAGCGCCTACGCGGCGCTGGCGAATGGGGGCGTCTGGATCGAGCCCAAGCTCCTGTTCGGGACCGCGAACGATCGAGGGGGGGTCGACGGGTCACCGCCCCCGGGCAGGAGGCGGGTCGTGTCGCGCCGCACGGCTTCGAAGATGGCCGGCATTCTCACCCGCGTGACCGAGCGCGGCACGGGGGTGGCGGCGCGCATCCCCGGCTATTCCATCGCAGGCAAGACGGGGACGGCGCAGAAACCCGTCGACGGTGGTTACGGCGGGGAGTATGTGGCCTCCTTCGCCGGATATGCACCTGCGGCCGATCCTGAGGTCGTCGTGCTCGTCGTGCTCGACGACCCCGAACCGATCTGGGGAGGACTCACCGCTGCGCCGACCTTTGCAGACATTGCCGAGTTCGCCCTCAGGAGGCTTGGTGTGCCACCGACCAGGGGGGCAGGCGGGCCGGCGCTGGTGGTTGAGGACTCGGATGTCGACGATCCCGCCTTTCACGATTAGTGCTCCGGTGGGGGCACTAATCTCGAATCCATGCCACAAACCAAGCGCAGCGTAGTCGTGGGCGAGCTTGCCGCCGCCGCAGACGACGGCCTCGTGAGCCTCGAGGGAGCGCCGGATACCCCCGTCTCAGGGGTCGCCTACGACTCGCGCGCCGTGGCGCCGGGCGACCTGTTCTTCTGCGTGCCGGGGGCAAAGAGCGACGGTCACGACTGGGCAGCGGCGGCCGCCGCCGCCGGAGCAGCGGCCCTCTGCGTCGAGCGTGCCCTCGGGCTTGGCCTGCCCGAGATCCTGGTGACCGACGTCAGACGATCGATGGGACCGATCGCCGCCGCCTTCTTCGGCCATCCCGCAAAAGGACTCAAGCTCTATGGGGTGACCGGAACCAACGGCAAGACGACCACCGCCTATCTCCTCGACTCGATTCTGCGGGCCGACGGTCAAACGACAGGGCTGATCGGCACCATCGAGACGCGCGTTGGGGGCCGGGTGCGCCCGGGGACGAGGACGACGCCGGAGTCCGTCGACCTCCAGGCGTTGCTCGCCGAGATGCTCGAAGCGGGAGTCGAAGCCGTCGTAATGGAGGTCACCTCCCATGCGCTTGCGCTTCATCGGGTGGCCGGGCTTTTCTTCGAGGCGACGGCCTTTACGAACCTCTCCCAGGACCACCTCGACTTCCACGCTGGTATGGACGACTACTTCGAGGCCAAACGCTCTTTGTTCCTGCCGGACCGCACCGCCGCCGCCGTCGTCAACATCGACGACCCCTACGGTCGCGCGATCAAAGCTGCCTCGGCGGTGCGTTGTTACGGGTACGGGCTTGACCTTGATGCAGAGTTGAGTGCCGGCGACATCGAGCTCGGCCCCCACGGGACCGAGCTCACCATCGTGCCTCGAGCGGAGCCCGCTCGAGGTGACGGCGGTGCCGGAGGGGACGCGTTGCTCGATGCCGGCATAGCCATCCAGACGCCGTTGATCGGCGCCTTCAATGTCTCCAACCTGCTCGCCGCTGCCGCGCTTGCGCTTGCCGGCGGGGTTGGGGTGGGCGCCGTCAAAGACGGGCTCGAAAATGTCGAGGCGGTGCCTGGGCGCTTCGAAGCCGTCGATCGGGGCCAACCCTTTACCGTCGTCGTCGACTATGCCCACACTCCGGAGGCCCTCGACAACGTCCTAAGGGAGGCGCGTCGGCTCGCATCGGCCCCCGGATCCTCGGTCTCGGGCCGCGTTCTGTGTGCCTTTGGCTGCGGCGGCGACAGGGATCGCGGCAAACGTCCCCTGATGGGCATGGTTGCTGCGCGCCTCGCCGACATCGTCGTTGTGACCTCCGATAATCCCCGCAGCGAGGGCCCGGTTGCGATCATCGACCAGATCCTCGAGGGGATCGTCGCCGAGCGCGCCGGCGGCGCCGATGGCGTGTTCCCAGACCGGGCAGAGGCGATTGCCTTCACTGTGCGCGCCGCGCTGCCGGGTGATGTCGTCGTGATTGCGGGCAAGGGCCACGAGACCGGACAGGAGCTCAGCGACCGGATCGTGCCCTTCGACGACCGGGTGGCGGCGGCGGAGGCGCTCGACGACCTCGCCGAGGACACGAGGGAGCTGCGGTGACGAACATCATGGTTGCCGGGGTGATCGGCCTCGTCGCCTCGCTCCTCGGCACGCCGCTGGCCGTCAGGGTGTTCCGCAAGCGCGGTTGGGGCCAGCTCATCAGGGAAGAGGGACCCAAGGCCCACTACGAGAAACGGGGCACTCCAACCATGGGGGGGCTTGTGATCTTGATCGCCTCGGTCATCGGCTTTCTTCTCGGCCACGTCGGCAGCGGAGGCCTTTCGCCGATAACCGACGGAGGGCTGCTCGCTGTGGGCTCGATCATTGCCCTTGCCGGACTCGGCTTTGCCGACGATTTCATCAAGATCCACAAGTCGCGTTCCCTTGGGCTCGACAGCAGGGCGAAGTTCCTCGGCCAGCTCCTCATTGCTGCGGTCTTTGCGGTCCTTGCCGTGCATGTCGTTGGGATCGGCACCGACCTCTCCTTCTTCCGCTCGACCGCGCTCGACCTCGGCATCGTGTTCTACCTGTGGGTCTTTCTGATGATCACGGCGTCCTCCAACGGCGTGAACCTGACCGACGGGCTCGACGGGCTTGCAGTCGGCTCGGCTGCCCAGGTGCTCGCCGCCTTCGTGGTGATCGGCTTCTGGCAGTTTCGCCACGAAACCTTCTACGACGTAGCGGTGGCCGGCTCTGACCCTTTTGACATCGCGATAGCGGCGTCTGCCATGTTCGGGGCATGCTCCGGTTTTCTGTGGTGGAACACAGCGCCGGCCAAGATCTTCATGGGGGACACGGGGTCGCTGATGCTCGGCGGGGCAATGGCCGTGTTCGCGATTCTCTTGAACACGCAGCTGTTGCTGGTCATTCTGGGGGGCCTCTACGTGGTTGAGACTGCTTCCGTGATCACTCAAGTGGCGGTGTTCAAGCGCACCGGCAAGCGCATCTTCTTGATGGCGCCGATACATCACCACTTCGAGCTCGACGGTTGGCCTGAGTTCACGGTGATCGTGCGCTTCTGGGTTCTCTCCGGGCTTTCGGTTGCGTTCGGACTCGGCCTGTTCTACGCCGACTTCTTGTCCAAGGGCGGCGAGCTGTGACCGAGGCACCGGCCGGGCTCAGAGAGGAATGGGCGGGCAGGCGCGTGCTCGTCGTGGGCCTCGGCGCAAGTGGTTACGCCGCCGCGTGCGCGCTTGTCGACCTCGGCGCAAAAGTGGAAGTGACGGAGTCGGCGGCCGGCCCCCCGCTGGCCGAGCGTGCCGAACGACTCCGCCGTGCCGGGGCCAAAGTAACCATCGGAGGCCACGACCTCGAAGGAACCCACGCAGAGCTGGCGATCGTGAGCCCGGGCATCCCTCCGCAGGCGCCGGTCATCAGAGCGCTCGAGCGCTTCGGTGTGACGATCTGGAGCGAGGTTGAGCTCGCCTGGCGTATGGCGCGCTGCGATTTCCTTGCGGTGACGGGCACCAACGGCAAGACCACGACCACGGGCTGGCTCGCAGCCATGCTCGAGGCGGGTGGGATCCCCTCGGCGGCGGCCGGCAACATCGGGAGGCCGCTGGTCGAGGCCGTGCGCACGGTTCCCGAGGGTGGCGCGATCGCTGTCGAGCTTTCGAGCTTTCAGCTTGCCGGGACCGTCGAGCTCAGGCCGCGCGTCGCCGTGATGCTAAACGTCGCACAAGATCACACCGATTGGCACGGTTCATTCGAAGACTACGCGGCAGCCAAGGCGAGACTCATCGCCAATCAAACCGCCGATGACGTCTTTCTCCCCAATCATGCCGATGAGCGCGCTATGGCGATTGCTCACGGCGCGGCGCCGCGCGTTGTGCCGTTTTCTGCCGTCACCATGCCCGCCGGCGGCATCGGCGTTGAGGGTACATCGGTGATTTTCGAGGGCCTGGAAGTGTTCGATGTGTCCGACGTGGCCATCCCAGGGCGAGCGGCTCTCGAGGACGCGATCGCGGCGGCCGGGGCTGCACTCTGCTACGGCGTTGCCCGAGACTCCGTAGCAGGCGCGGTAAGGAGCCTGGTTCCTCCACCGCACCGACTCGAGATCGTAGGTGAGGCAGAGGGCGTCACCTATATCGATGACTCCAAAGCCACCAACCCACACGCAACCCTTACCGCGGTTCAGGGGTTCGAGGAGGTTGTGTTGATCGCCGGCGGCAGAAGCAAAGGCAATGATCTCTCAGTCCTTCGCTCCGCCGTCCCGCCGGTCGTTGCCGTAGTTGCGATGGGTGAAGCGGCAGGGGAGATCGAAGACGCGTTCGGTGGCCTCGTGCCGACCATGCGCGCGACGGACATGGACGCCGCCGTCGGGATCGCGCGGCGCCAGTCCGGTCCTGGAAGATCCGTGTTGCTGTCGCCGGGCTGTGCCAGTCTTGACATGTATTCGAGCTATGCGGAAAGAGGCCGCCGCTTCAAGAGCGCGGTGCGCGCTCTAATCGAGTCGGAGGAAGGCATGCAAGGGTGACGACGGCCACGACCGGCACACGCCCAAAGATGGGTGCAAAGGCCCGGGGGGACGGCGCCCAAGCGGGGCCTGCTCGGCGGGACCGCAGTACAAACGCGGCGCCGGTGATCGGGATTACGGTCGGTTCTCTCGTCTTGCTTGGACTGATCATGATCCTGTCGGCGAGCTCGGTGACGTCTTTTGCTTCCTACGGCTCGTCGTTCATCTTCTTCAAACGGCAGCTGTTGTGGGCGGCAATAGGCTTGGCGGGCTTCTTTGCCTTCGCATCGCTCGACTACAGGAGGCTCAAGGGGTTCGGCTACCCGGCCATGTTCGTGATCTTTGGGCTGCTCGTGGCCGTGCTCGTGCCGGGTGTCGGTTTGGAGGCGGGCGGCAGCGCGCGCTGGCTCGACCTCGGACCCCTCTCCTTTCAACCTTCGGAGTTTGCGAAGCTCGCATTGATCCTATTTTGCGCCGACATCTTTGCCCGCAAGTCGGAGAAGTCGCTGAGAAAGCCTGCTCATACGGTCATTCCGGTAGTGCCGGTGCTCGGCGTCCTGGCCGTGCTCGTGATGTTGCAACCGGATCTTGGCACGACGCTCTTAATCGGTTCGATCGGTATCGGTATGCTCTTCGTCGCAGGTGCGCCGTTCTTGCACCTCATCCCGATCGTCGTCGCGAGCGCAGCCGCAGCCACCGTCGTGGCTTTCAGCGAGGACTACAGGCGAGCCCGCATCCTTGCGTTCCGGGATCCATGGGCAGACCCGTTGAACACGGGCTACCAGGCGATTCAGTCGTTGATCGCCATGGGATCCGGAGGATGGGTCGGAGTAGGCCTTGGCTCGAGCAGGCAGAAGTGGTCCTACATCCCCGACGCGCACACCGACTTCATCTTCGCCATCCTTGGTGAAGAGCTCGGACTTCTCGGCACCATGGCCGTGCTTGCGACGTTTGCCTTTCTGACATACCTCGGCATCAAGACCGCGCGCTCGGCGCCGGATCGCTTCGGGATGCTGCTTGCCTCTGGGGTGACGATCTGGATCGCGCTTCAGGCGCTTGTCAACATGGGCGCCGTCACGGGTGCGCTGCCGATCACAGGAGTGCCGCTGCCACTCGTTTCGTTCGGAGGCAGCTCACTCGTCGTGTCGCTGACCGCCGTGGGGATCTTGACGAGCATCGCGCGCCGAACTCCAGCCGGGGCCGCAAGACGAAAGCGCCGCCTCGGCGGCGCCGCAGAACAATCGTGAACGTTGTCATTGCCGGAGGCGGCACCGCCGGCCACGTGAATCCTGCGATCGCCCTGGCGCGCGCTTTGAGCAAGCGCGAACAGGGCACCAACGAGGTTGCGTTCATCGGGACCGCGGAAGGCGTCGAGGCTTCGCTGGTGCCCGAAGCCGGCTTTCCACTCGAGACCGTTCAGGTGCACGGCTTCGACAGGGCGCGTCCCGGCAGCCTTCCGGCCACGGGCGTGCGCGCCGCTCGGGCGATTGCCCAGGCGAGGCGCGCTCTGTCCCGGCTGGGAGCCGACGTCGTCGTCGGCATGGGGGGATATGTCAGTCTCCCGGCGTGCGTGGCCGGGAGGGCCCTTGGGCTCCCTGTTGTGTTGCACGAACAGAACATCGTCTTCGGGCTCGCCAACCGCGTGTGCAGACCCATCGCGCGCAGAACCGCGGTCTCGTTCGAGGCCACGCTCGCCTCAGCAGGCGCAAAGGGCGTGCTGACCGGCAACCCCGTCATGCCGGAGCTGGGGGATTTCGACCGGGCCGCCGAGCGGGCCAAGGGCGTGGCCAGGTTCGAGCTCGACCCGGCGCGCCGCACGGTGCTGATCTTCGGGGGCAGCCAGGGAGCGCACACCGTCAACCAGGCCGCGATTGCCCTCGGCTCCGTGTGGGCGGACAGGGACGATCTCCAGGTGGTCCACGTCGCAGGCAGGGCCGCCTATCCGCGCCTCGTCGCCGAGGCCGCGCGCAGGCACGAAGAGCATGAGGGCCAACTCGTCTATCGCGTGGTCGAGTATGTCGACCGCATGGTCGAGGCTTACGCTGCGGCCGACGTCGCCCTGTGCAGGGGAGGCGCCTCGACGGTTGCGGAGCTCACCTGCGCCGGCCTGCCCTCGATCATCGTCCCCTATCCCCACCACAGGGATCGCCAGCAGGAGCGTCATGCCGGGGTGCTCGCTTCGGCCGGGGCGGCGCTCGTGGTCGCCGATGCCGAGTGCACGACCCGCCTCGTCGCCGAGGCGCTCGACCGTCTCCTGGCTGACGAGCGGGGGCTTGCCGTCATGTCGGAAGCGGCTGCTTCGCTTGGCCGCCCCGACGCCGCCTTCCGTCTCGCCGATGTCGTGCGTGCGGCGCCGGCCGGCCGATGAGCAACGGTGCGGCCGGCTTGCCCCTGCAAACCCCACTTGGGGGGGCCGAGCGGGTCCATTTCATCGGCATCGGGGGGGCCGGAATGTCGGCGGTGGCAAAGGTGCTCCTCGAACGCGGCCGGATCGTGTCCGGCTCCGATCTCAAGCGGTCCCGAGCCTTCACCCTGCTCGAGGCCCTTGGCGCCGACCTCAGGCTCGGCCACAGGGGATCCTCTGTGGACGGCGCCGGCCTCGTGGTCGTGTCCTCCGCCATCCCGCCCGGCAATCCCGAGCTGAAGCGCGCCGGCGAGCTTGGCATCCCCGTGATTACGAGGGGAGGGGCGCTTGCGGACATCCTGGACGGGCAACGATCGATCGTCGTCGCAGGGACGCACGGCAAGACCACGACGACCTCGATGGTGGTGTCCATCCTCCGCTCGAGCGGCCTTGATCCCACCTACCTGGTCGGTGGCGGCCTGAACGATGCGGGCTCTAACGCCAGGAGCGGCAGGGGCGAGCTCGCAGTCGCCGAGTCGGACGAGAGCGACGGGTCCTTCCTGCTGCTTGCTCCTTCGATCGCTATTGTGACCAACGTCGAAGCGGACCATCTCGACTACTGGGGCTCGCTTGAAGCGATCCGGGCGGGCTTCGAGACCTGGCTCGGTCGTGTCGTGCCCGGGGGCTCGATCGTGGTGCCTGCGGCGGATGGGTGGTTGAGGGCGGCCGCAGCCCGGACGGGACGTAGGGTCATCACCTTCGGGGAAGGCGGCGACGTCTGTGCGCGCGACCTCGAGGTTGAGCCAGACGGCACCACAACCCTGAGCCTGGCGTGCGCGGGCGCGGCCGAGGGGTCCGGCCACTCGGCGCCGACGCATCTGAGGGTTCCTGGTCTGCACAACGTCGCGAATGCGCTCGCTGCGGTGGCCGGGGTCATGGAGGCCGGACTGGCCATCGCCGACGCTGCGAGCGGGCTTGCCGCTTATCGCGGGGTCGAGCGCCGCTTTCAGATACGCGGCACGAGCGGCGGGGTAACGGTCGTCGACGACTACGCTCACCACCCGACCGAGGTTCGGGCCAGCCTCGCTGCAGCTCACAACGGACCGTGGCGGCGCATCGTCGCCGTTTTTCAACCCCACCGATACTCGCGGGCACCCCTCTTCGGAGACTTTGGGACCGCCTTCACCGACGCCGATCGCGTCGTGGTCACCGACGTCTACGGTGCTGGAGAGGCGCCGGTGCCGGGAGTGACGGGGAAGCTTGTGTCCGACTCGGCCTCCGAGCACCTGCCGGGGCGTCCCATCGCTTACCTGCCGCATCGGGCAGAGGTCGTCGACTACCTCGTAAACTCGCTGCGGCCCGGCGACCTCTTGCTGACCATGGGGGCGGGAGACATCAACACGGTCGGGGAGGAGCTCCTTGGGCGACTAGGGGCGCCGGAATGAGCCGGGCCATCGCCACCGCCCTCGATGAAGTCGCTGCTGCCCTTGGCGAAGGCTTCAGGGGCGTCGCCGAGCGCGATTATCCCGTTGCCACCTCGACGACCTACAGGCTCGGGGGCCGGGCGGCACTCTATGTCGAGCCCGGCGGCCCTGACGACGTGGCCAGGCTCGGGAGGGCCCTGAGGGAGGCCGGCATCGATTCCGCCACAACCCCGATCCTGCCGCTCGGGAGGGGATCCAACCTGGTGGTCTCGGACCACGGCCTGCCGGGCGTGGTCATCCGGATGGGGGCAGCGGCCTCGTGGATTGAGCCGGCGGGACGCGCGCTGCTCGACGAGGGGGCCGCGCCGGGAGCCGCCGCCGAGGAGTGGGTTCGGGCCGGGGCGGCCACTTCGCTCCCGCAGCTCGCCAACTGGAGTGCTCGCCGGGGGCTCACCGGATTGGAGTGGGCGGTCGCGATCCCCGGCTCCGTCGGGGGGGCGGTCCGCATGAACGCAGGCGCCTATGGGAGCGAGATGTCAGATGTGCTCATCTCGGCGAGCGTCTTCGACCTGTGCAGTCTGGAGCTCGAAGATAAGGACCGTACGGCCCTTGAACTGCGCTACCGAACATCGATTCTTACAGAGCGCCACCTTGTCGTTGCTGCGACGTTCGGGCTTGGACCAGGAGATCGCCGGGCCATCCGTGCCCAAATGAACTCTCACCGGCGCCATCGTGCCGACACTCAGCCGGGCGGCGCCAACAATGCGGGAAGCGTGTTCAAAAACCCACCCGGCGATAGCGCCGGACGCCTGGTGGAGTCGAGCGGATTGAAGGGCCGGAGGGTCGGAGGAGTCCGGGTGTCGGATCTGCACGCCAATTTCTTCGTCGCCGAGCCGGGCGCACACGCTCAGGATGTCTACGATCTCGTGCACATGGTGCGGGCGGTCGTGTACGAGCGCACCGGCATCGACCTCGAGCCCGAGATCCGTTTCGTTGGGCGATTCTCTGAGGCCGCCGAGTGACCGTCTCGAGTCCTCCGCGCGCTCCTTCTGCGCCCCGGCCGAGCCCGCACCCGAGGATTAGCAGGCGGCGTCAGGCGGTTGCTCGCTTCAAGAGGAAGCGCCTACTTGTGGGTGCCGCCCTTGTTGCTACCGCTATCGCCTTGTTATGGGTGGCGTTCTGGTCGCCCTGGCTGGCCGTGGACAAAGTCGTTGTGATTGGGACCAGGCATGCGAGTCGTTCTGCTGTGACCGCCAGAGCGTCGATGGCGGCCGGGAGAAACCTTCTGTTGATGTCGACGGGCCGCGTGCAAGAGGCCGTGGAGGAGCTCCCGTGGGTGCGGCGGGCGCGTGTCGATCGCAAGCTCCCGGGAACCGTGAGGGTCTTCGTCACGGAACGTACGCCGGCTTTGCTTGCGTTGTCTGGGGGGCAGAGATGGCTTCTGGACGCGTATGGCCGCGTCGTTGCGCCGGCTCCTCGGCACACCCGTCTGCCGCTTCTCGCCGGGTGGGTGGAAGCGGATCTGCAGCGCGGCCTGCGGTTGTCGAGCCCAAGGACAACCGGGGCACTCAGGGCGTGGCGCTCGCTTCCGCGCAGGCTAAAGGATGAGGTACACGCGGTGATCGCGCCGACTCGGGAGCGGATCACGCTATTGCTTGAGGACGGGACGACGGTGCGCTATGGATCGGCGCAGCGCCTTACGGCCAAGAGCAAGGTCCTGCGGGCGGTGCTGGCTCAACTGCGCGCCGAAGGGCGTACGGTCGCCTATATCGACGTGCGTGTCCCCATCAGGCCCGCCGTCTCGGAGGCGCCGGTCACCGCGCCTGCGCCTCCCGGTCGAGGACCTCCTTCGAAGACCGCCCGTTGACTGCGGCTTCGTGTGCGCTCGGACCACGGTCCGATTGCTTTTCGGCGACGGCGGCCCCTGAGGGGCTCGTTGCCGTTTTGCGGTCCCGAGGCGGGCCCGCTGCCGTCTCGCGGTCCCGAGACGGGCCCACTGCCGTCTTGCGGTCCCGAGGCGGGCCCACTCCAAGCATCTCGCCGATGCTGTCCGGCGTCTGCGGGCGAGCGAAGTAGTAACCCTGGCCGTAGCCGGACCCCAGTCGCCGTAGGTGTTCGAGTTGCTCTATGGTCTCGACCCCTTCGGCAACCGCCATCAGGTTCAATGACCGCGCGAGAGTGACGATTCCATCCGTGATGGCTTCGCTCTGAGGGTCGTGCCCGAGCTCCTCGATGAAGGAACGATCCACCTTGAGGATGTCGATGGGAAAACCCTTGAGGTGAGCAAGGGATGAATGCCCGGTTCCAAAGTCGTCGATGGCGATGGTGACCCCGAGGGCCTTGAGCTCCCGGAGGGCGGCGGCACTTGCTTCCATCTCGCTCATGAGCGCACCCTCGGTGATCTCGAAGCAGACGGCGCCGGCGTCAATGTGCGCGTCGCCAAGCGCTTTGACTACGACCGCTATCAGGTCGGGCTGCCTGAGCTGGCTCGGAGAGAGGTTGATCGCAACCGTCAGGTTTTTGGCTTCGGGATACCCGGCATGCCACAGGGCAACCTGGCGGCAGGCTTCGGTCATGACCCACGCGCCGATCGACGGCATTAGGCCCATCTGCTCGGCAATCGGGAGGAACTTGGCAGGCTCGAGCACTCCCCGCCGAGGGTGATCCCACCGGACCAGGGCTTCGACGCCCGAGGACGCTTTGACCAATGTCTGATCGAGGGGCTCAAGGACGGCCTCGAGCGCGAGGAGGTTCTCAGGGCGGTCGTCGACAATAAGGATGCTCGCCGCCTCCTGCGAGCTCATCTCGGCGCGCCCCTTACATTGTCCGGTGTAGTTTGGCGGTCCCGAGGCGGGCCGCGGTTGTTTCGCGGTCCCGCCGTGCCGGGTCGACTCCGCAGAGGCTTGCCACGAAAGCTGCGATCTCGGCGATCGGCAGGACGAGATGCGCTCCGCCTCCTTCGATCGCCGCCTGAGGCATGGCGGGCTTCTCAGCGGTGGAGGGGTCTTGCACGAGTCCGATGCCGCCCATGCGCCGTATGCAGACCAGACCAGCAGCGACGTCGCTGTTGGCGCCGGTCAAGACCACTCCGATAGCGCCGCTGCGATAGGCGTCGGCTGCAGAGCAGAAGAGAACGTCGATCGAGGGCCTGCTGAATCGCACCGGTTCCTCGGTCGAGAGGGTGAACCGCTCATCTTCCGAGAGCAGGTGGTATCCGGCTGGCGCGACGTAGACATGCTGGGGGATAACCGGGTCTTTGTCTTCGACCGAGCTCACAGGGAGCTGGGTGTGCTTGCTTAGAATCGGTATCAGGACATTGTCCGGAGAATCTGCGCTGCGGTGCTGCGCGATCGCGATTGCTAGAGGAAGTTTGGGAGGCAGAGCTTGCAACAAGCTTCCCACCGCCCGCGAGCCTCCCCATGAGGCGCCGACTACCAGCAGACGATACGCCATCAGGCAGTTCTCTGGTAGATCTTTTGAACGGGCACGAGCTCTTTGTAGCAGTCCTCGTGGCGGCTGAATTTGATGCTTTCCTTGCTGCCTAGTGCGAGTATTCCCCATTTCGCAAGACTCCCAAAGAAGAGCTCGTGAACCCGGTCTTGGAGGTCCTTACCGAAGTAGATGAGGACGTTGCGGCACAGGATCACGTTGAACTCGTTGAACGACCGGTCGATCACGAGGTTGTGCTGCGAGAAGACGACCTGACGAACCAGAGAGCGGTGGAACGAGGCGCTTTCGTGCTTAACGGTGTAGTATTCGGAGAAGGCCTTCTTTCCTCCAGAGTTTATGTAGTTCCTGGTGTAGTCCCGCATTTTGTCCAGAGGAAAGAGACCGCTCTGGGCCTTATCGAGAACGTGTTCGTTTATATCGGTGGCGTAGATGCGGCTCCTGTCGCCGAGACCCTCCTCTTCGAGAAGGATGGCCATGGAAAAGACCTCCTCACCCGTGGAGCAACCGGCGTTCCACACCCTCACAAAGGGGTAGGTGCGCATCAAAGGGATGACCTTCTCGCGGAAAGAGAGGAAGAAGCCGGGATCCCTGAACATGGCGGTGACATTGATGGACAGGTCCGCAAGCAAGCGTTCCAGACACCGAACGTCGTGGAGGACGCGGTCCTGAAGTGCCGAAAGCGTGGCCAGGCCCTCGAGCTCGACTCTTCTCCACAGGCGCCGTTTGAGTGAGCCGGGGGCATAGC